>Ga0307512_10000867_pt1 | contig 44524 bp, 48 predicted proteins | sample 14_EM_MG_FD_200267 | JGI IMG/M metagenome (GOLD analysis project Ga0307512, IMG submission 200267) | Populus trichocarpa ectomycorrhiza microbial communities from riparian zone in the Pacific Northwest, United States - 14_EM | ecosystem: Host-associated > Plants > Roots > Unclassified | place... | reverse complement strand
GGATCTTCAATACGCAAAGCCAATTGAAATTAAGGAACCAAACCGATTCGAAGGACGACCTGGAGATGATTTCGATACCTACTAGATATTAGTAGAAGTTTTCATTAGGGATTAACCAGAAAATTTCTCAAATGATGAACGAACTATCGATTGGATTGCTTCATTGATGGATACATATGTGGCGGCCTGGCATTCTTAATGGCTTAGAGGAATGCTCACCGGGAAAAATCCGAAGTCAATTACGGACTATATTCAGGCGTTGAAGCGAAGGTTCGAGGATCAGGAGACTTAGGACGAAGCATATGTGGCCCAGGAAAAAGTCGGATATAATGGGTGCATTAGGGATATGTTTACCCAACGACAGATGCACAATGATAAAGCGCTGGTGTCGGGTGCAGCGCTTAAAAAGATTATCTGGGATCGGTTATCACATGATTCTCGAACAAATGCATACCATCGACTTGACGGGAAAAACCGGCGAGGAAATTATCACCATTATTACCAATGTGGGTAGAACCGTGGAAAAATGGGATGTGGCCGGGAAGAAATTACGGCTTAAAAAGTCTATTTCGGAGGTCAGGAGGGAAATCCAAAGGAAACCTCGATTCGAAAAGCAAAACCGATTCGATTGGCCGAAGACCTTTAAGAACAAGTTTCAGGGATGTCGAGATAAGAGGGATCAGTCTGACTGGAAGTTTAAGCTTAAGAGAAAGTCGACTAAGACTTATGCTGAGCAACCAGAAGGAATTGAAAAATCCGAATTGGACCGGAGGAATGCAGCTGGAGAATGCCAGAGATGTGCTTGGCCGGGAGCTAGGAAAGGAGCCCATAACACCATGGATTGTTTTAGATGGCCTAGGAAAGGAATTGGAACCGCGCCTTTCCCTAAGGCGAAGGATTATCAGAAGCTCAAGGTAGGAGCTCATAATCAAGAGGACGATTCTGAGTCGGAGATAGATCTGTATACAACAGATGATGACAAAGAAGATGCGTCGGATCGGGAGGAGAATGAGGAACCTGATTCCGAGCAGGAAGATGAACTTTAAGATGAGCTTCAGGAGGATTTTTCAGAAAAGGAGTCAGAATCAGAGGAAGTGGTAAGTCCAGAGAGACACTGTTGGGACGATTACAGTTCAGATAGCGAATTAGCCACATTTAGCTTATTGGTCGAAAATTAATGTTTACCATACCAATCTATGAATGGAAGACCATTTCCTTTTTTGGATTTGACTTATTATTCCCTTCTGAGGATGACCGGAAGGTTGAAACTGCTGGTTAGTCAAGGGATACGATTATACAACATATTATATTATTCAACAAATACACCCCGAATTAACCCATTGTGGCTACACTATTGTTGAAAGGATAGCGATGTCGAAACGCAAAGCCACCAACCAGCTTGACCATCAGGTCATACGTACCAATACTTCGAAAGATTTTGTCTATTATTTACCTGCTAAAAAGAAATGAAAGAGCACCAAGATATCACGGACCAAATTAGGAAAGTGACCGATGTATAAGTTCTTTATCGATTATAACAACAAATATTGCCCATTACGATGTATACCGGACCTCGGAAGCACTAGCTTCGTTATTTCGGCAGAGGCCCCCAAAGCATTGAAATACCTGTGCTTAAGAGAACGAAGACAGTTTGTTGTAAAGATATTACTGGACGAGAAATAGTAACCGAAGGCCTCTGTACTGTTCCACTGTGGTTGTTCTCTGGAAACCACCGAAGTTATGAAGAGGAGGATCATGCTGTCAAAGTATTGAAGACATGTTCCGATTACGATTGTCTCATACCAGCATGGTACCTAGAAAAACATCAAGCGAGCAGAACAACCACATCGCATTTGTATTTTCCGAATTGTGGGCTGCAATGTTTTGGACACGGTAAATTACATCCAGAATATTCAGTCACGTACGACAGGAGGGTAGCATTGAACAAAGATGCTATACATATTGGTTCTTTAGTTCAATCTACACCTTATATGCTGGATCATTTACCTAAGAAATGTCATAAGTTTTTACTATGATTCGATCCAGAGCATGCGGAAAAATGACCCGATCATCGAGGGTGCAACCATCACATTGAACTTATTACATCCAAGGATAAGATACGGATGGGTCCTATTTATCAACTATCTCGGGTAGAGGAGATGATGCTCGTCGAATACCTCCAAAAGATGATCAGGGAAAAGAACATTCGGCCATCTAGCAGTCCAGTTAGAAGCTCGATCCTTTTGGTGCCCAAACCTAATGGAAAGGCGCTTCGGTTATGCATCGATTATCGACATCTTAACGATAATACTAAGAAAGTTAAAAATCCTTTACCAATAATGGATGAGGTATCCAGAAAAATGCGTGATTGCTACTTCATCACTGAAATCAATATGAAGGCAGGATTTCATTTAATGAGAATGGATATGGGTCATGAAAAGTTTACTGCTTTTAAAACCAAGTTCGGATTATGTGAGTATATGGTTATGCCTTTTGGATTGACGAAGGCTCCGGCAACATTCCAAAGGGAAATTAACCGTATATTACGTACATTGCTGAGAATGGAATTAGTTATCGATACCAAGCTTGCTATCGACGACGATGGAGGAATGGTTGTTGTGGCTTATATCGACGATATTTTGATAGCAACTAAGGGATGTCTCGAAAACCATCATTGTCAGGTATCCAAAGCATTTCAGCTACTTATGGACAATCATACGTTTGTTGAAATTGATAAATGCATTTTCAATGTGAGAGAAGTACCTTTTTTAGGATTTATCGTTAGTGGATCTGGTTTACAAATGGACCCTGAAAATGCGGGAGCTATTGTCAATTGGCCATGTCCTACCAATGTTAAGGAAGTTCATCAATTGTTAGGATTATGGAATTTTTACCACAGATTTGTTCCAGGATATGCTGCCATAGTAGCGCCAATTACCGATCTGCTCAAAGGAAAGACTAAAAGTATTCAATGGTTGGACGCTCAGGAAGCAGCCTTTTTGAAAATTACAGTTTTCTTTACTTCAGGAAAAACTCCCATCTTGCGGCATTATGATCCTAATTGACCAGCATTGGTTCATATAGACGCTTCTGATTTTGCCATAGCATCTATACTTTCTCAGAAGTTTGAGGATGGGAAGCTACATTCCGTTAGCTTCATATCTCGCAAACTTTCACAGGTGGAATTGAATTACGATGTATACGATAATGAAATGCTTGCAGTAGTTTTTCCATTACGCAAATGGAGGTATTTCTTACAGGGAGCTCAACATAATACAATAATATAGTCCGATCATCAACATCTCACCTATTTTCGAACTGCGGTTTCTTTAAACAGACGACAATCAAGGAGGGCCGAAGAACTTCAGTCTTACTCTTTCGACCTCTTTTACCGAAAGGGCTCCTCTAATCACAAAGCGGATATACTTTCAAGGTGCCCGGCGTTCACCTCTAGGGATGGGGGTACATCAGCAGACGGACAACGATTATTGTTACGGAAGGAACAGTGGGTTGAAATATGTGCAATACAACGGCAGGATGATAACCGAGAGGAAATCACTATTGGAGTAATCGAAATCGAGCAGCTATGACCTGAAGCCAAGGAAAGGATTATGGAGCAAGCATTACTCAATAAAGATTACGTTGCAATTTGCAGACAGCTCAGTTCGGGAGGAAAAATTGATGAACAATATAAAGTCAGGGACGACTTGTTGTGTGGGAAAAATAGGTTATACGTACCGAAGGAACTGAGGAAGTCAATCATGAGTTCAGAACAGGACTCCAAAATAGTAGGACATTTTGGACGAGAACGAACTATGGAATTGGTTACTCGATATTTTTACTGGCCTCGCATTGAGGTTGATGTTAGGAAGTATTGCAATGAGTGCGATAACGGCCAAAGAACGAAGACCCCTCGTCACACTACGCATGGGTCATTACATCCACCGGAGATGGCAGCTAAACCATGGATGCATATTAGTACCAACTTTATAACGGATTTGCTGGAATCAGAGGGTGCTGCAATGATTTCGGTAGTTGTTGATCGCTACACAGAGATGGCTCATTTTATTCCGATAAAAAAAAGGATAGCCCGACGGTGGCTCGAGCCTATTTGGAAAATGTCTTGAAGTACCATCGGTATTCAGAAGATGTGGTTTCGGACAGAGACGGAACCTTTACAGGACAGTTCTTTACGGATTTGCATGACTATTTGGGAATCGGGAGAAGTATGAGTACTGCTTATCACCCACAGTCGGACGGTCAGACGGAAAGAATAAATCATGTGATCGAAAGTTACTTGAGGTTCTATTGCAACTACGAACAGAATGATTGGGCATCTATGCTGGCAATGGCGGAGGACGCTTATAATAATTCCAAGCATTCAGCAACCAAGATATCTCCTTTGTACGGCAATTATGGATTCAAGCCTCGAACCAATTGGCCAACCGAAGTTCAGTTTTGAAATCCAGCGTCAGAATTATATGGTCATTATATGACATCGGTGCATTCGAAGCTGGCAAAATAATTGGAACAATCGATAGAAGAGATTCGGAAGTATTACGATAGAAAATGGAAGTCAATTGAACTATTTAAGAGAGGAGAGTTAGTAATGCTTAACGGAAAGAATATTCGCGGCAAATATTGATGTAAGACATTGCAAGACAAGATGTACGGACTTTTTGAGGTCGTTGCGACAGGAAAACATGGAACATATTGACCATTGTTGCTGTCAGATTGGTGGAAGATTCATCCGACATTTAATCTTGCTTTGTTGGAACGGTTTCGAAGAACCGACCCGATGAAACAAGTTGTTGAAATCGAGGCCGACGATGCCGAATGGAAGCTGGATTCAATTATCACTAGCGGACCATCCGATGATGACCAGCGCAAGGATCCATATTTGATTGAATGGGAAGAATATTCGCAGGATGAGAATACGTGGGAAACGTATAAGAATGTGTTGGAATGTTCGTTGGATTTGCTTAAGGATTATTATGGTAAGAATCCTATGATTGAAAAGGACGGATGATATGGAAAGAAAAAGCGTTAAAAGTTTTTATTTGTATTTTTTTTTTTTCTATCAATTTGGGAAAAGTGATTTCTTTGGTACGTTGGGTGGTATCTGTTGCTTTTCTACTTGTTATGACGGAGCACCGTTGAGGTCACCGGTCCTAGAGAAGGGGGTGATGTTAGGGGTTCTCCCCAAACAGCCATATTGGTACATGCATTAGTCTTATGAATACATGTCACGGAATTACTCTCGGTATAGTCACGCGATATGCATAATATCTATTCAGGACGGGCAAGTTGGCCAGTCTTATGTCCCATAGCGGGGATACATAAGAGTCGCGTGTCGATTGAATAAGTGACCAAGTACACATAGCGGATTCATTTAAGACGATGCATTCATGTCGCCATCGTGGGCAAGCTTGCTTTAGCCGTGCTCATTATTTTCAACCACATTAACTATTCCTGATACTAGCGGGATTTGTCTTATCAGACACAACAGTCGTTAGTCATTATGCGAGTACGAGCGATTGTCAACTGATTGCCTCAGGTGATAGAAGTCATTGGCACACTCCCCGGCCAAAGTGATCGGTCTCAGCCTAAGCATGACGTGACTGAGGAATTTATGACGTCGGCTGATGATATGAGGCTGGAAGCAACCCTGCTCATCGGTTTGAGTAAGTATGCATTGCAATGTCAGACTAGTATTCTATACGAGGTGACGCATCAGGATCTACCTTGGCATAGTATCGGTTGGTCCCCAATTCAATCCAAGACGCAAGCCAATTAGCCCTAGGGTGAGGCAATAATTTGCGATACGCATTGTCGACCAAGATTGGCAGATGTTCCAACTATTAATGAAAACCGATTGCGAGATGTCTTTGTTCAAGTTTCATCTGACACTGTATGACGCGCCAGTTATGCAATGGATGGCCTGATTTTTATCAGGAGCCCGAAAGCTTTAATACCTCATTGACGTAACGCGTATCTGTTATCAGTGGAGTCATAGCGTCGAGGTGTGGGTGTACAAACTATTGAGGACGACTATAAAGAGATGGCATTGCTCCGGCAATGAGAAGAACAAGCTCAAGCAGCAATCCACAGTCAACAATCAGAACACCGAAGACTATCTTAAAATATCATTAAGAATTCTATCTATCCTTCTATAAACCATTCCATCCCTCATCCATCTAAGTGATCAGGCAGTTTATGTCTGGGCGACACTTGAAACAATCTGAATACACTCTGCAACAGATAGTCGAGTTATTCGGAGATTTGCTTTTTCAATTGGAAGAAGCACATTTAACCCACACCTACCGATTCGTGTTTCATTTCTGTCAACTCGACAATATCGACTACCTGGTGTTGAGGAATCTGAACACCCGTGCACTACCATTCGAGTAGTTGGCAGAAGAGTGGCGACACGACGGGGAAGTTTAGTCCTCCTATATATTGGCGACAGACAGTGGAGGAGATTTGATTTTGGGCACTCTTGGTCAAGTGAGTCAAGAGGTTGAGTCTTGGGATAAGACATGGAATAAAGAGAAGTTAGATAGGCGGTTGTACTTAGTTCAATAAATGTTGTATTGATTATTGGGATTAAGCACCCCTGTAACAAAGCCTACTCCCCAGTCAAAGAGATTAGTCTAAGCCTAACACTAGCATAACTAAGTAAATTATAATAGTGGCTGATGAAATGAAGCCTGAAACTACACTGCTCATCAATTTGACTTAGTACACATTACAACGTCAGACATGTATTCAATAGACACCGACGCGTCTAATTCTCCTTTGGGATACATCAACAACAATCGAAATTAGTTTCCAAAACCTGACTCCTCACACCAGCATCAGCCAGGGTTCCCAAAACTATGAAATAGGCTGCGACTGTATTTTCATAAATCAAGTTTCTGGGAGCTTTATTACATTGTTGTGATAACCAACTCCAACACTTGATATTTGAAGGCACTCTGCCAATTGCATATTGCAGATTTTGCACTTAGAGATTATTCTGATGAACCTTCAACCCCTGAAACCTTATTCATCTGCTTGAACTGTATTTGCAGCCTGATCATGAGCAGGATCATGATCACCAATCCCATAACCCTCACAACCATTTTGACCCCTGAAATCTTACATCACTTTCTTCATCTTTTATCTCCATCACCGCCATCACCAAGACCTTTACAATGTAGTCATTCCCCATACAAGGGCATATAACTACCGTGTTCTCTACTGCTGAATGTTATGGAGTGCAAAATTGCGTCAATAAATCATTAATCATTCACTGGTAGGCTCAATTGATTCGCCTGATCCAGTTCATCAAGGTGGTCGAAAGGTACTGCAGTACGTCCATTATTGGAACTCGATTTGCTGTTCTACACCACCTCCAGGGCTGCCCCCTTTCGATCTTTTGCAAATTGACTCTGATTGACTTCCTGGCAGGCTCAATCGACTTGTCTTGTCAAGTACTTCATGACGGTGCAAGGACACTAGCATACATCGATTAGTAGGGTTGGATTCTGTGCTCTATTCCTTCTTCAGTGTCCAAGGCAGACCACTTTCAAACTTTTCCAGATCAACCCCGATTTACTTGCTTCTAGGCTCAATCAATCTTTCTAGTTGAGTACATAGACATGGGGCGAGGACGCTGGGATACATCAATTATTAGTTCTCGATTTACTGCTCTACCACTTCTCCAGAATCCAGGGCAAACCCCTTTCGAACTTTTCCAGATGTTCTCCAATTGAGTAACTGGTATGATGAATCGATTCGGCTCGTCGAGTTCATTGAGCCGGTGCAACGACGGTGGTGTATGTATATCATTGACTTTTGATTTGCTGTTCTTCATCCTCCTTCTCTTGCTTCTCCTCTTCTGCCTCCTCACCATCCAGCTCTTACAAGTCCGGTCCATTTCGAACTATTGCAGATCAGCTCTGCTTGACTCGCTGGTTATCTCAATCGATTCGTCTCGTGGAGTACGTTAAGAGCTTGTCAGGACGCTGGGGTACATCCATTATTGACTCTCAATTCGCATCTCTTCCCCTCCTCCTCCTCCTCCTCCACTTGCTGCAGGGCTGACCCCCTTCAATGTTTTGCAGATCCACTCAGATTGAGTCTCTGGTAGGCTGTATCGATTTGACTCAATGTGTACATCATTCCAGTGCAAGGATGATGGTGTACGTCCATTATTGGCTCACGATTTGCTGCTCTATTCATCCCTCTCTGCATTCCCATCCAGGTGTGACCTGGTTCCAACTTTGGCAGATCCACTCTGATTAACTTGCTGGTAGGCTTGATCAATACATCCTGTCGAGTACATTAAGACAAGGGCAGGATGCTTTGGTACATCCATTATGGCTCTCGATGCGCTGCACTACTTCTCCATTTCCACTTCCTCCTTCTGCCGGGTAGACACACATCAATCATTTGCAGATCAACTGTGATTGACTCACCGGTAGGCGCCAACAATTTGGCTCATCCAGTACATGGAGATAGTGCAACAACGATGGGGTATGTCCAATATTGAATCGCAATTCGCTACTCTAATCCTTCTCCTCCTTCTGCTTCACACTGATGTGGGAGAATCTGTTTCTCACCGCCGCCACCACCACCACTCAGCTTGGCAGAGGACTGTGCGATGGCAGGCGTATAGTGATACAGGGATGATGGAGCTGAACTGGGCGATGGGGCCCTACAAAGATACAGAGGTAACTCAGTCTATTATCTTACAAGAATTACACGCTCTATCTTTCTGAACTTTTCCTCACACACGCTCTTTGCAAGATTTCTTAGATCGACCCAATTGTGTGAATCCTTACAGCTGGGTGGTATCATACCTGTTCACCCTGTTCCAATGTTCCTTGAGTCTGAGCTGATCTATCTCACGAATTCCTTGTGAATGCCGCCAGAGGTGTGGCGGAGTATTGATGATGGGCTTTCTGCCTTCTAACTCCACCATTTCACCACATCGCCCTCCAGTGCTGCCCCCCTTAGATTGCAGCCTAGTCGGTGTTTGTGTGAAACCCTAAATTTTGGGGCCAGAGATTGATTGTAGTTTGATGAGAACTTGTATACAAGTAATCTGGGGTTTGGAAGTTGCTATTGTGAATTTGTGACCTGGAAGGTGTAAAACTACACTTTGAAATGATTAATATCCACCTTCCGTGGTGAAGTGTCTGAGGTTCATGAAATGATTGCAACTACTCCTTGAACATTCAGAATCCTTAGAGCAACGCCATAAATCAGGGAAATATCAATGTCAATTGTTGGGGTATGTCACTACAATGAGCTGATTAAGTTTAAGGAAGAAAAGAATGTATTTGCTGATGTAGTATTGGTTGGTCACTAATTAAATCTATGATTTAACGCAAATATCCCTAAAGGTGAGGCATTTGTTATGTTAAGCACAGCTAACAATGACCGGCTAATCTTCCAACTACTGTAACAAACAGAATGCGAGATGTTTAAATTCAAGTTTGATCTGTCATATTGTCTGACATAATATCATGCAATGAATGACCTGATTTTAATCAGGAGGGTAATGCCTTGAACCCACATTGCATGACCATGATGACCTACTGGGATACATGGCATCTATGACCAGACGCATGTAGATATGGCATGATATGACCAACATAAGTTATCATGAGCGATAGAAACACAACATTAAAGTATGGGTGCAAAAGCATTCGAAAATGAATATCCTGATATCGCATTGATCCAGCAATGACATATCCAAGCGCAGGAAGTAATTCGCAGTCCACAGACACAACACCAAAGACAATCTTAAAAGATTAATAAAATATTTCTCCACAATGCTTTCTAGAGTTAGCAACGGTTCTGTTGTCGGTCCGTTTCTATTATAGTGGTCCCAAGAAGACCTGGCCCTGGCCGGTTAGGTCTGGGTGTGTGCCGCACGGTTCCCTCAAATAAGTCAACGAATATTCATCCGAAATTTAGTGTTTGGTACATGAAATATGCAACTTCAGATGGCGCATCTTTTCGTGGTCTCAGATTGTTGATATCTTTAAAACTCAGCAAGCTGCTTTGAAATTATTGTCATTTTTGGCGCAAAAACGAGTTTTTTGGACTGCCGCTTGCTGAGGTTTAAAGATATCGACAATTGGAGACGGCCAAAAGATGCGCCGTGCAGAGCTGCATATTTTACATACCAAACTGTAAACTGTCTGATCAATATTTATGGCCTTAAAATGTCGGTTCGCTTAAAAAATCGTCGATTTTTGATGCGGTGAGGCCATTGCCACGCAGACCTATAAAACCGGCCAGGTCCAAAACTGGAACCATTGCTAATACAAACACATTCACACTTACTTCCCTCATTTATCTTCGTGATTGAACTTTGAATATCTGGTCACATGTTGACACAATCTCAATACGCAATCCAGATGAGCGTAAAATACTTCGGTCATCTCATTGTGCAATTGGAAGAGCAGCATATGATCCACATCTTGGATGTGGTATATCTTTTGCCAAATTCCATTGGTATTGGTAACCTGATACATTGATATGAACTTACATTAGCAGAATGTAAATAGGTTCAGAAGCTACATGCAATCCTCCCAGACACTCCGGCCGACCTCACCAGTTCTTCTAAGTACTTCTAGATCCTCCCAGACCCCCCTGCAGCTAAGCAAAGTGCTCTCAGACTGCGCAAGAGCAATTTCAGGTGCTCCTAAAAGCACCTGCAGTTATTGAGGTGCATTCAGGATGCTACAAGATTTGACTTCCAGAATAGTCAAACTTTGGAGCAACTGAGACCTCTTGGTATATATGCAGGAGACTTAGAGAAAGGCTGAGACTGCTGTGCAGCTCTGCGGAAGACTGCGGGCCATATGTTCACAGCAGTTGTTTCTACATAACTACAAGGTATTACATATTATCATATTCATCTTTGTTACACTTACAAGATTTGCTACATCATAATATAGCATGAATTGATTAAGTCACTCTATCTGTATACATACGGTCAATCTGGCCGCAGATGGTACTTGAGCATAATCAGAGCAGTACCTGGACACACCCATCGAGAGAACTTAGAGATGCACCACTTGGAATCAGTTGTGCTGAAACAATGGAGGTAGAAGGCAGAGAGCCCATGATCAACACACCGCCGCACCTCTTGCGATATTGCAACACATTTCATTAGAAAACACGTTGGAATCCGGTGAGATGACATGATACTCCACAGCATTGTGGCGCCACGCAATTTCGCAGATCCACCAAATTTCGGACCGAGCGAGTGAGACCAAATGTTGGGAATGATAGAGTCCGTATTCCCATTGTATGAAAAGATGAGATGGAAATGAGATGATGTCTATCTACTCTGGGGTCTGCCAAATATATACTCCCAATTACTCTATCCACCTCAGTTATCCTGCTAACTCTGTTCACCATCCATCTCTCATTGACAATATATTTAGGGGCCGTGAACGAGCATCTTTGGAGATGCACTTCGAGCCTGGGATCAAGCGAAATTGGAGATGCACTTGGGGACAGAGAAATTGATGTGAACTCGGAGATGTACTTGGAGGTTATGATTGAGCAAGTTGGAGATGCACTTGGAGACCGACAGATCGAGTGAAATCAGAGATGCACTTCGTGGCCGTGATTTTTCGAGTTTGGAGATACTCTTGGAGGCCGTGCTGAAGTCAACTCAGTGATGCAGTTGGAAGCTGTAATTGGGCATGTTGGGAGATACACTTGGAGGCCATGATCGATCAAAATTGGAGGAGTACTTAGACCTGGTTGACCTGGAGTCAATTGATCTGAAGGAGGAGGATCTGGAGGCGATTGGTCTGAAGGCAGTCTATCTGGAGGCGGTCAATCTGGAGGCAGTGAATCTGAAGCCAGTCGATCGGAAGGCATGTGCGATGCAAGCTGAGACTCTCTTCATTGGGTCACCCGCAATTGTGAACATTGAGTACAACAAGGTCGCCTGAGAGCTGAGCGACTGGCTGGGCGCAGGAGACCATCGCTCGTTGGATGACGCAGTACACGCTGTGTGCGGTACTCGGTGTATTCTGTACTCAATGTCAACTCTTGATCATGCCATCGTAAGATAGAGGAGGATGACTAAACTTTATGTTCTTAGGCGACGGCAGTGTTGAGGATGTAAAGGAGAGACATGAGACAAGATGGGGCAAATCATCATCAGCAACTGGGACTTAGAGAATTTTTTGTGTGAGTCAAATTACCATCACCAATACAGCAAGTACGATTCCCGATCCGGTACGTAATTACACCCATATGAGGTCATCACAACCCAATCAGATATGTTCCACCCCTGATTACCGATATCCGCTCATATCCTCCACCTCACTCTCATCTTGATCCCCATCTCACTCTTTCTGCTCCTCAACTCTATAATCACCGCAGAACACAAAGTTAAGTCATCCCTCTGTATCTCTCTATGCCATGACCATGAGTTGACAATGAGTACAGCATACACTGAGTACAATATACACCAAGCACAGTGTACACCAAGTACAGCATATACCAAGTACAGTATATACTGACTACAGCATACACCAAGTTCAGCATACCCCCAGTACTGTATCCACCCAACTTTGTTTGGCTTCCTTCCATTTTCATGATTATGAGTTCACCCCTGAATGTCGTGTTACCTTCTGGTGATCCTGCCTACATGATCAACTGCCATCAGTGAGCTTGCCATGAGAGCTCAAAGGTAATGTCACCTTATCACATTACCATGTTGGTGAGTCAACAAACTGATAAATAGAGTCTCTGCACCCTGCGGGCAGTCCATCGACTGCCTCCAAGAACTCGTCCAATCTCGCTCGATTACGACATCTAAGTTCCCATGATCATGGGCTCCAAAGTGATTCTCCAAACTGGCACAATCACAGCCTGATAGTGTATCTCTAAACGAGCTTGATTACGGCATCCAAGTTTCCATGATCATAGCCTCCAAGTGCATCTCCAAACAAGCTCGATTATGGCCTCCAAGTTGACACAATCATGGCCTCGAAGAGCATCTCCAAACTTGCATGATTATGGCTTCCTAGGGTATCCGTAAACACGCTCGATTACAGCCTCCAAGTTGGCACAACGATGGCCAGCATGTGTGTCTCCCAACTCGCTCAATTACGGCCTCCAAGTTAGCACCATCATCGGCTCCAATTGCAACCCCAAACTTGCCAGATCATGACCTCACAGCGCATCTCTAAGTTCACATGATTAGTGCCTCAAAGTGCATTTCCAAATACGCTCGATTACTGACTCCAAGCTCATCTCCAATTTGGCTCCATCATGCGCTCGGAGTGTATCTCTGAGGTCACTTGATTGTCATTTTCACTCGCTCCTCGAATTGCTCTGAAGCACCATCAGCAACAACCCTAGTTTCCATCAGAAACACCCTGGTATGCTGGATGGCTCTGACAGCTCCGACGGAACCTCGTACCCTCTGAGGCAGAATTATATGCTTCCCGTCAGTCAGGTAGCAGCTCGCATTGAATACTTCCTTTCTGTACTTTGCTCCCGGCCTGTGGTGAAGAATATGCAGCATCAGAATGACATGTGTGTTACACTCTTCACAGGGGGTGCAGTCATGCTGTAGCTGTCTACACAATGCCTGGTGATGTTTGTGCCTTTCTTCGGCCGATAGCCACATGCCACACTCTCATTTATGTTCACCTTGGAGATGTTGTCACTTATTGCAATAGCCGTCAGTTTGGATATATCGCTTGCTGTTGCATTTGCTTCGCCATTAAGGTATTTTACATGTCTGAAATATACTGTCCAATCTTCACACTCTCTATTACTATGACCTCAGTCCTCCCCATTCTGCGTTGATCCATCATCGGCTTGAGATGCTTCTTCCTCCTCATCCATATCCGCATCATCACCATCTTCGCACTCATAACTGTCATCATCACTGGTTCCCAGGTCAGTCCTGCAGATTCTGCGTTGATCCATCATCGGCTTGGGATGCATCTTGCTCCTCATGCGCATCCTCATCCGCATCATTGCCATGCTTGCCCTCACAACCGTCGTAACCACTGGTTCCCTGGTCAATCCTCACGAGTTCAGTTGTGGGCCATTGTGACGGGTTGGCGGTGGGGAAGGAATCATGCTCGTCGCTTTCGTCACCTTCCTCTTCGTGATTGCCACTGCCCTCCAGCATCCCGATATGCAGTTCTTCATCCATGCAATTGTTGTCTATCTGGATGTTTGGGTCAGTGCTTCTGATCTCAGGGTCCTCAGGCGCCACTTCGGAGGTCAAATAGTTCAGAAGAATAGCATTTTCAACAGATGCTGCTTCCACAGTGATGACCACGGCAGGCGTTGGGTTCTACAACTGTTGGATCTAACGCTCGACTGTATCAAAAGTGTTTTTATACACCCTTTGTTGGTAGCTCTCCGGTAGTGTGTTCCAGGTATTCATCCAGAATGTAAACTTCTCTGCAACGCCAGGCGAGGTGAACAACTTGCGACCCGTTGCTGAGCTGCAGAATTCATTGTTCCCATCATCATTCGTATACTTGAAGTGGTTCGAGCGATCAGGTCTATCCTCTTTCAGCTTTGACTTGGAAGCTTTCAGATCAACACCTTTATTCTTTCGGCACTCTAGGAGAGCATGGCACAATGCGGTGTAGTTAAACATGATCAGTTGCGACAGTGTATGACTGTCCTTGTCGTTAATCATGGAATTGTGAAATCCAACAGCATACGTACCGCAGTTCTTCGCTCAATGATAAAATTTGATTTAGATACACCCCGGGATTGCTTCCGTGAGGAAGTCAAGTGGACTCTGACCATTTTCTAGCAGCTCTCAACTGTTGCTGCGTTGGATTTGGGTGGCATACAGCACCTTTCACACACTCTGCTACAGGACAATGATACTCATTGCCTGCCAGAAGGGAATTAATGAATTCGAAACGCTCTGTGGTGGATTGCAATCGGTGGGGATCAAAAAGCTCTGTTGTGTTGTCCCTGGGTGATTCAATGAAATGGGATTTGACCTTGTCGATGTGTGCGCAAACCTGGTATCGGTTAGTGCTTGTAGTATCCATCTTGCACTGCTGCTTCAGCATACCTCTTTCAAGATCTCCTTTGTGCATACCTCAAATGCTATGGATCAAATGTTGTTTTGCTACATGGCGGTGATCAAGTACGCCTCTTATATCTGCCAGTGTGGGGCTTCAGCTAATGCTTTCAAAATGTGTCGCATTGCATAACTTACTGTCTCCACATTGTTTGCACTCATAAATGGCTGTCTGTTCCACATATAGAGATCTGCGAGCGTGCCCATTACAAACACAAGATATGTCACGTCAGAGTGACCAAATCGATGGATACTGCGACTGCCAGAGGCCATCGATCGAGGTGTAGACACCTCCTGCAGTTGCAATTGCTACTGCCTCTGTCACTGATTCCAGTGAGTAACTCGCGTTCGGAGTGGATATATAATGATCGTGTGGGATTCTGGATTGGGGATGAGGGTAGGCAGGTTTTCCACACCGCTGAGAAGAGAGGGAGTGATAACAATGCCGGATGTGGAGTTGGATTCACCACGATGTATTGAGGTTCCTCCAGGTCCTGGTGTACCACAACTGCGCGTACCAGGTTTAGCGGTCAGGGTATTTATTGACCTTTGCTGTTTCGCGGATGGGGTGGTAGTCATGTGTTGATTGATATCTGGCAGATGAGAATTGTTGAGCAAAGACGAGGGGGTGGAGTTCTGACCTTGGATTTCAGAGGCTACGGAACTGCCTCCTTGAGAGGAAACCCTCTCATTAGCCGATAAGGAAACAAGTCTCCAACCCGGCAGATATTCAGAATTCCCCGGACATCTGCTATTGTGTTGGTTCTGATAATTAGCAAGATTTTCAAAATTTCGTATGACTGGAGTCCTGTGAGGGTGAGGGCTTTGGGAAGGCATAGTCCAATAGAGATGTTCCTGGTTAAGAAAGTAGGAATAATTGCCCAAGTATGCATATACAACGGAAGGTGAGGTAGACTCCTATTTGAGTAACGATTGATGGACTTGACAAAAAAGGGAGGCGCAGTGTGGACCCCGCAAGACTCTACACCTTGACAATACTCGGTGATGAGATTCCTGGAAAATCATTCAGTTATCGGGTTAACTGCCATCAGATCGAACTCAGATTAAACTCAGCATTGATATTCACTGTTAGAGCAAACTCTGAGGGTCTATTCGCACTGGTTGAAGGTTCTTTTTGCCTTCTTTGCGCAATTCTGACAGTATTGCACTTGTTCTTAGCATGATACTTCGAACCATCGATTGTGTATATGGTCAGCTTCACGGTGTAAATCCCCCTTTGGCAGCGCTGACAGAATCGCTAAGCAAACCCTGACTCAGTCTCTATCTGGTGTCATCAGTTGCGTGTGCTTATTCTACTGCTACGCCTTGGTAGCCCTGTTGGGTGGTTGCAGAGTTGACACAACCTGAGACTACTCAGTTTGCCCCGAGATGACACGAGGTCGGAGAGGTAAAAATGATGGGCAATGCAAATGCAACGGCCACTGTCGTAAACTGTCCTCTCCGCGAGTACTAAATCTTGTCTCAAGGCTGGTAGTTCATGAGGTGCCATGTTGTTCTGGTCGATGAAGGCTGGGCCGTATTGTTTTCGTTAACTAACACATCTCACAAACCATGCGACTTCCTGGCTGTTAGGCCACTGAATTGGGATGGGGGAATTGACGATGATGATGAGGGTGAGAACTGGGTGCATCGCAGCGTGCCGAGCAGTGGAAGGAGCCATCCTACACATGGCATTAACAATAACGACGGCGAGGGTGAGGAGGACAAGCAGGGTGGTGAGAAAGGGACGGGGAAGGGAAGGGAACAAACGATGGGAAGGGGAAATGGAAGGCAACCGAGGACGGGAAGGGGAAAGCGACGGGGAAAGGGAAGGGAAACAGTTAAGGCAAAGGTATTGTTAAACAAACCCTAGGGGGAGATGATATCTCTTTGGCCGTTGCTTGGCAGTTGCGGATGGAGATGTCAGAGGCAGACTTGGACACGAAGGGCTAACTAGAGTGGGTAGATTCTGAGCTGGAGGCATTGCCTGCCATGGCAAATTCCTCAGATGTTGATACCTACGCTACCGAGTTGGACGGCAAATATGACTCCGAAGGTGAATCTGATGTGGATATGCGCATGGAGGATGATGTGGACCCACCAGACGGCGTTGATTTTCATTGCGATGTGGATATGGAAAGGGACAGTGATGATGCGGAAGATGAAGATAAGGAAGATGACTTGGAGGAGGTGGTGGATGAGGATGAGGAGGAGAATGAGGATGAGGATGAGGGTGAGGATGAGGATAATGGCAAACAACCTCAGATGATTAGCCAGGGAGAGATGGTAAAAAAATCGGCTTATGATGCTGATACCATGGTAGACGATCACCCAACCATGCTACCTGAGCAAGGCCAGGAGATTCCCAAGCAAACCCTGATGCCACAGCCTCTGGCGCCTGCCGTATGGCTACAAACTCCGGAGCCTCACCCACCACAATGAACTCCGGAGCCTCATACCCTCAGCGGGCTGCAGTTTTTGGGGCTTGTGACGCCGCACAAACCTTACCCAGTGGCGCCAACTCTGGGGCAAGCTGAGCCAGCCGGAGACACCTCAGATGTCTATGTGGAGCATCAGCTACTTGGTGACTCGGCAGGTGGCGAAAGTCTCCGCAATGTCCGTCTCCCCGATGTCCCTCTTCCCGATGTCCCTCTCCCTGATGTAGCCTCCCCTGACGCTCGCCCGGATGGCTCTGTTGGCATGGAGTGAACCATTCCTCCCGTTGCAGAGGAGACGTGTGTTCAGGTTAGGGTGCGGTTCTTGTCTTGTGATTTTCCTTTGCGATGATCTATTTATCTCCGGCACTCATTACAGCATGCATGGAGGTGTTTTGTTTGTTTGTGTTCAGGTTGTTGGCTTGTTCATTTCCTCTGTTCTAATCAGTTTAACTCAGGCATGGATGATTATATGTGTCGCGAGGTTTTGGATTGCTCAGCATTTATTTTTTCCTTATTCATAGCATTATGGGACATCGCTTATGCAGTGTTTTTGCAACTCCTGGCGTGTAAGGAACCTCCTTGTGATGGTGTTGAGGCTCAATACATCACTCCAGTATCGTGCGCTGCGACCCACACCAGACTACTCAGGCCCAGCACCAACTTTCGTCCCTTTCTACTAGGAATACTTCACTCCTCCCGTGTCATCGACAATGGCAGAGAAGACTCCTTTCTGTTGCCCCAAATGTTCATGCCGAAAGAATTTCACCTCAGACAGCTGCTGACTTAAAATCCCAAATTACACCATCCTGAACACCTTCAAGTTGCACACCAGACGAAGCTGACTGTTAGCAGCGCGCCTGGACGCATTGAGCACACTCAGAATCGTGAATTCCATGTTAACAAACATTGAGTCGAACGGTTGGACGTGTTTCCCTAACTCGAACACCATGAAAATATCCCAGACTCGGAGACTCAACCACCACCACCACCTCTGCCACGGACGGCACCAAACCCTGGTGCCAGTGCTCTCCGAAGCGATTCCATTGCTGAGCCATGGGAACACAACACTCAGGGTTTCCTTGAGACAAACCTACAAAACAATCCCTACTACCCATTTGCAACGGGTGAAGAGTACAAATATATCCCGTGTGGGATCAAGAAGACGGGCAGGAAGACATACTACGACAATGCGCTAAAGGTAGAATACACAGCTGTGCATTTCCCAAGGTTCAAAAATGGAGATGGCGTGGAGAAGGTTGTGGGAAGCATGCCAGATGATCAGGCTCCCGGGTAGTCGTAACTACACACTCTCCAGGATATGAAATTGAATAACAATCACGAATGCCCTATCAAAACCTGGAGTCGAGAAATCATCACAAGCATGAGATAGTTGATGCAGCTGCCAGCGTACGCCAACCATCATGTTTACACTCCTCAGCATTGCTTCAACCGAGGACCACTACCGGAACGCCTGTATACCGAAATGCACACTCCATACTGGTGGTGAGAGACACAGGTAAGGAGAGATACCCAAGCATGAGGACATGCTAACCTACATTAAGTCAACACTCAGAGTGGGGAATACACTGGTTCTCGAAACCTTCATGTGCGGAGGAAAACATCCCTCGAATATTGCTGCTGACAAGAAAGAGTGGCCTGTATATATGATGATTGGCAATCTATCTTCGAAGATCCGCCAGATGCCACCAACGCATAGCATCTTAAACGTAGCTCTCCTGACGAACCTGATCAAGAATCACAATATTGCTCAGAAGCGGGTGGATGAGCAGTGTCCAAGATACTGAGAGGTACTGAACAAGGTATGCGGGCAGATACTCCAGCCTCTCGCCGTTCAACCTAATCCCAACACTGAGAGCGGGTATTCCAATCCTCTCTGTGCAGATGGCAACTTCACATGTTGCAAACCAGTTTTACCAGCATGGCTTGCAGATTGCCCTGAGTTTGGCAACCAACATCATTCTGAGCGACATGTCTGTTTTGGGGGCGAGTGTTCAAAGAAAGAATTTGGAGATTATGTCCCTCCTGAAAAGCAATAACCCCCTCGGGATCGCAACCTATATCGAACACTCAGAGTTGCTAAAAGCAAGGCAACCGTTGCTGAACAGTTGTCACGCCAGAATCACCAAGGACTCATCGTGTTCCGACATAATCACTGTACCACGAGCGACCTGGCGAAGCCCGACCTCCTCCATACAATGCAGATCGGCATGTTTGAACACCTCCAGATGTGGATATTCCACTTCATGAAGACGCACAAATGGATTAAAATGTACAATGCAATATGGTTATCCGTGCCTGCTCAGCATGACCTCACACCAATAACTATGTCATATGAGGAAGTTTCTCAATGGGATGGGCAGGAGATGAAGGAAATGAGCCGGTACCTGCTTAGAGTTGTAATGCAGTCTCTATGATGACGAAATCCCACTCAGCATCCCAGATTCAATGGCGCAATTGAGTGCACAAGGGCATTGTTAGAATGATCTATCTATGCTTGATATAAATCTCACGATGATGCCACATTCAGCTACATGGATGACACCTCCTGTCGTTTCCACACCTTTAAAGTTGTTATCCTACTTGGGCATCCTGGTCATAATGAGAAAGCCAAAGCGAATACCCTGAAAATGGAGGTCACGAAGGAGCGAAAGGTAGATGAGGGATCATTTGCTGGTGCTTGGATGCCGTCCAAAAGCGGCGCGAAGTGAACCCCTGGCTGGATTATATTAGCTTTCAAATAGATGCTTCCAAATAGTTAGATGCCGACTTCCACTTGCCGAAGATCCACTTGATGTCTCACCGTATTGACCAGATTCGTTGATACAGAACCTTGCAACATTCTTCTTCCGAGATACATGAACAAGCACATAAAATGGATCTCAAGGACGGTTGAAACGCCTCTAAAGCCGACCTCAACTACCTGCTGCAAGTATACACCTTTCAGCGTGGCATTCTCTGCTTCCAAATCAGAGAGCTCAATCTCTGAGCGCTCGCTCGGCGTCGAGAGAACAGCACTGCCACCTGCAATGTCTTCCCATCCTGCACTGATCTGGGTGCCACCCTGAGCTTCCCGTCATATGTGAAGCCCGAATTCATGGAACCCCAAAACCGCTGTGATGGAATGCATCCTGACGCTATGATCAATGATGTCAGAGTGTTACTCGACAATACAAAAGATGCAAGACACTGCGTGTGTCGAGACACTGTAAAATGGCATGTGGGACATTATCATGCTTAACAGTCGTAACAAGACGTATATATCAGATGAACAACTGCATGCAATGGAGCTCTGTATTTACCATTGCATTGAGGTTCTGGTTGACGGTTTAGAAGGTGGACACATATCTTAGATTTGTCGATGCACAGGAAGCCAGAGCTGGCGCAGCGGGGACTGACAGAATGACTGGGTGTGGGTCAGACAATGCCCAGGGGGATGTTTTGGTTTGCTTAATGGTCATCTCCTGTGGCAACTGCAACAACTAGTCAAAATCAAGCTTCTGAGCAAGGATGGAGCTTTCGTTGAGTACTGGTTAGCCCTGGCGCTCACCACAATACTTGAAAACACAGGTAACTGGGATCCCATCCCAAAATGTGTACAAGTGAGAAAAGCACCGGGAGCAGTTGCTTTGCGTTGAAAATCGCCCTCCCATCATAGTTCCCCTGTTGCTTCTTGCTCTGTTGGTCTCAGATTTTAAACGAACACTCTTGCATTGAAGGCCAACTGTGATCATAGGTCCGAATGGGATTATTGGTCACGTGCTTGCATCGGGAATGAAATGCAATGGGTGATGCTGGGAAAACCTCTCCTCACATTCCTTCTACCTGCCCGCAAAATGCATTTCTCTCTTTACTAAATATTCACTTGATTCCAACTCGCCAGATTTATGTGGCTATTGACAATCCATCGCTCGTTCTGTCCATCTCCTGAGTGACTGACACCAGGGATCTCTGGAATTATGTGAGCACAGCCGACGATGTTTGCCTTGCTGACAATGTGCGACGCGTGGTATTAACGCCGGGCACAGAGAACGCAGCCACATGGATGTCTCTGACGGCTCTAATGGACCGTGTCCACACTGAAAGAGCCATTTTGGCAGGACAGAATGATTTTCTGCTGATGTACGAGGTATCGCCAATGCCAATAGAACCAGCCCAATAACATCGTGGTTAGCAGGATACTTCCACTAGAATATACTTGAATCGGCACTACTCTTTCTACATAAGCGAAATGAGTGTGCTGTTTCGAATACGACAAGTCGAGACTTGGAGTCGTCGTATTGGAAGGCAGGTGGTCCTTGGGAATATGTGCCAGTTGGTGGGCTGATACTCATGAGTCCGAAAGGAGTCTGAGGACCAACACGATGGTGTGTTAGTTAAGAGGATCTTCTGAGTAGGATACTTTGGAATCGTGTGCTCTAGTATATTGGTAGCGTAAGACAATACACATGAGTCAAGACTATCTTTGGGGTGCAGAGAACGGAACAGTTACCTTGTTTTCTTCGGTGGAAATCCTTAAACCCATCCTGAGTGAAGCTTTATCATTCTTCTCTGTATTTGTCCGGAAGTCAGTAGGGGCTTTTATATATTAGAACATAGCATTGATCTGCCGGTGATACACGGAGATAGAATATATCGTCAAATGATTTGGGCCAATCTTTCTAAATGACGGTGCAGCTGCATTTCAATTGTCAAAAAGATCACAGTTGCCACCAGCTTTGTCTCCAAAGGACCTCCCAGGAGGAAAGACTCAAACGTTAATTGTCTGAGTCATCAAAAGAATCGAGTGTCATCCAGTCAAAAGTGATGTGAATTGCCCAATTGAATGCATTTTCATCAAAGAAAATTGGCTTCACTGGAATGGCGGCGTTGACAATCCAAATGCCAGCAAAGATCATTGCGCAGCAGACGTTAAATGTGCTGTATTGCAAGACAATGGCTTTGAGCATCCAGAATGCCCGTAACAACAGGATGTGAGTGCTGCACCAATTGTTCCGGGATTGATTTGACCTACACAGAAGACACAGAGCCTAGCTGAAAAAGGAGTGAAGATGGTCAATGCACTTGAAACAAGGAGGAATCAGGGAATCAAGAAAATGTAGGGCAGCACACCAGAATGGTTCACCAGCTTCGGTATGTAGCTCGACCGTGAGTTTCAGTTGGAGTTAATTTATGGGCGAATGGTCAGCAGTCACTTGTGAATATTAGTTGATAAACCAATGTATTGCTGGCACAATGTATCATTTGGCACAATGTATAAATTTTCATACTATCACAGTGAGCAGTGCAAGAATAGTACTGCGCTCGGCTTTACCACAGGGTTGAGTCTAAACCTTGGAGAAAAACAACCCATAAGATCACATAATTATGAAGACAATTATCGATGGCAGCAGGTGTTGAATCGACAATACTTCAAACTGAGCATAAATGCAGGGTAAGTAGAGGTTCAACAGAGGGCCATCAGAGGGTCAACAAAGGGTCAACAGAGGGTCAGCAGAGGTTCTACTGAGTATCAACGATTGTAGGTCTTCTATATACTGTAATTGAGCAGTGATTTCGTTGCTGTTATGCATCACCGCCATATTGCCATCTTATATAGGCAAAAGAGCCAGCAATACAGCGACTGCCGCACTCTGAGGATGAGCGTCAATGCAGTGTCAACAATTTTTAGCTGTACATCTTGGGTAATCTAAGTTCCGATTAATTGTAGGCATCTATTGATGAGATATAGTCAGCCATTAGGGGCAAATACAAGTGCGACATGCTCTATGCCGCATTCTGAAAATGAGCATGCAGTGTCAACAGTACTTGGTCTTGCATATTTGGTAATCAAGGCACCACGCGGATCTTTGACCACATAACAGTATTATTGACCGCCTTCATAGGGAAGGATACAATATGTGATAGAAACAACACACATTCTGAATTAATTGATATCACAAACTGCAAAACATTCAAGAACTTATCATTGGTTGTTGAATATATGAATTTGATGAGATACTAGTATCAAACTGTAAACTTGAGAGCCTTATATGAATCAATTCATAGACCTGCTGGATGAGCCTCTGACGATCTGCCCTATTGTGAGATGTTGGGAGATTTCCATTGAACCATACTCGAGATGAGGTTCAGGTGTATTGCACACCTGTACCCCCGATCTGGCATCATTTTGGTTTGGACACTCACCAGAACCTGAATTGACAATCCCAAACTGTTGCTCAACTATGGATATTACATCCCCGCCAAGGACTCAGACTAGGGAGAGGTCTGAATTAAGAAGATGGCACAAATACTTGCACCACACCAACCTATAGACCACGCTATTGACATAGACACAGGCTTCCAATTGCCTTATGGGCTGATCTACAAACTCTCAGTAGTCAAACTTTGAACACTCAAAGCCTACATCGAAACAAACCTAGCCACTAGATTTATCCGGCGATGGTCATCACCAGCCGCATCTCTCATCTTATTCGCCAAGAAGAATGACAGTTGCCTAAGACTCTGCATTGACTACCAGGAACATAACAAGGCCACAATAAGAAACTGGTATTTCTTACCCTTGATCTCGGAGATGCTGGAGGGACTTCGCACAGCCCATATCTTGATAAAGCTTGAACTTTGGAATACCTATCACTGAATCCTTATCAAAAAGGCGATAAACGAAAGATGTCATTCCAAACTAGCTACAGTCAGTTCGATGATCGGATTATGCCATTTCCTTTACCCCTGCCCCGGGTACGTTTCAATCCTATATTGATAGTTGCCTACAGCCTTATGCTGACGATTTTGCCACGTGCTACATTCAGGATATCATAATTTACTCGACTAAATAGAAGGAGGACAAAGAACCTGTATGAAAGGTGATGGAGTGACTATGTGAATTCTGTCACAAGGGCAAAGCCGAACAGTATCAATTCAAGGTATCATAGGTTGGCTTCCTTGGGTTTGCCCTCAACTTGGAATTGATCAGCAGGCAATCGGACAGCACCACAACGATGGATGTGTGACTGACACCAAAAACAATTCAAGATGTACAGGTGCTCATTGGATTTGTTCATTTCTACAGGCGAATCGTTAGGAAATGTGCAGATGTAATGCAACCCTAAACAGAGCTATTGAGGACGATGAGATTAGTACGCACTCTGAATGCCCTTTCAAAGGCATCCGGGAAGCGAAAAATACCTCCACCGAAAATGGAACGGACTCAGGAGATCAACGAAGAATTTCGGAAATTCAAGAAGACCATTAATGATCCTTTGATCCTGCAGCATTTCGATCTGTCAAATTCGAAAATTCTCTGGGCCGATACATCTGGCTTCACAAATTCCAACATCCTACATCGCTGTGATGGGTTCAGAATGCTACGACCATGTAATTTCTACTCTCACCAATGCTATCCTGCAGCACAGAACTTTGACACGGATGATAAGACAATCTACAAGATTGTGGAAACGATGAAGCAATGGTAACACTACCTCGGGGGGGCAAATCACTCGATCCTAATACACTGCAAGTACATGAACCGCAAGTATTTCCAGACTTCAATAGTGCACTCCAGAAGATATGCTTGATGGTTGAAGATTGTTTGTTCCTCCGTGTTTGTTATTGAGCTTCTTCAAGGGAACCGGAACCTGGCATGATGGACCCTCTATATGACCTAATTCTGAGATCGGGAATGAGAAACCTACTGCATACATTTTAGCAACTGTTCCAGCCGTGGAACGTTACGATGATCTCCTACTGGTTATCAAGACAGCCTGAGCAACCAACACACCACCTACTGAGGTAAACAATACAATCATCAATATTCAAATGGTCAACTACCCTGACCTGACCGAGAACGGTAGACTGCCTGGTGCAACAGACTCACAAAAGAATTGGAATGTCCTCTTTGGGGCCCTGACCTACAGAGGGAGGATATACATACCAGAACCTCTCCGGAGCAATGTGACAAGTCATTGCCATGACAATCCCAAATCTAGCAACTGTTGCGCTGGTACAAATGCGGATCTCGTATTGAGAGGTGTCTAGGGGCCTGCGATAGATGCGATGGTAGGAAAGTCTGTTGCTGGATGTGAGGTGTGCCACTGAATCACAGCACCATGCCATGCATGCCACTGAACCAATATGCCACTGCCACCACCGCATCGACCTTTGGAAGGTGTCAGCATGGATTTTGTCATCAACCTGGCAAGTCAATGGAATCACCATACACTTGAATGTTGGTAATCGTCGACCGATTGACCAAGATGGTGAGCTACCTCCCCTGCAGGAAGAACATTGACTCACTGCAACTGACATGAGTGGTATTCGGACACATGATCTACATGCACTCCCTCCCGGAACATTGCATCGCTCTCACATGACCATCAATCACCAGTTTCAACTGCCTTTCATCCACAAACAGCCGGCCAAATGGAGCGCCAAAACTAGACTATTGAACAATACCTACTTGCGTTCTACAACTAAGAGTAAGATAACTGGGTTGTACTATTACCTTTGGCGGAATTGGGGTACAACAACTACATGCAAGCTTGGACAATCATGACCCTGTTCTGGGCTGTGTATCATCAGCATCCCCATTTGCAGCATATGATGCCAAAAGCAACCAGCCTCATGTTGGAGACCAAAGCGGATGTCTTGCTTAAAAGACGAGTGGAATCTCACTGGATCCTCCAATAGAACTTGGTCATGGCCCAAGAGAAACAGACAAATTATGCTTGCGAGAAGGTGATCAGGTTCACAGTGGGAGAACGAGTGTGGCTCTCGGCCTGACACTTCCACACAGATAGACATTCAAAGGAGCTTGACTACAACGGCGCTGGACGATATATGGTAACTACGACCATCAGTAAGAACGCGTACAAATTCGACTTGGAGAAGATGATGCGCAATCACAATGTGTTCCTCATGCCACTACTGGATCATTACACACCCCAGATCAGTGGCCAACATGCAACGGAGCCACAGCCTGTCATCGTTGACCATTATGAGGAGTGGAAAGTTGATCGGATTTTTGACTCCAAATGACACTATTGGAAGTTACACTATCTAGTCTAGTGAGCTGGGTACAGCTACATAGGCATGAGTTGGGAACCAGTGGCAAAACTTGAATATTCTTGGAAGCTGGTTAAGGAGTTTCACCGGAAACAGCCGGGGCAGCCTGGTCGAGACGTTCAGATGCCACCAATTAGACTACTTGTGTTCCTTTTCTTTTCTCCCTATTGAATACTGGTCCAATTCAAATGTCATTGGCACGGGTTTCACCACCAACAGATCATAGTGAATTGGCAGTGGACTGTCTCCATGTGGCAGATCCGCCAAACTGACACCCTAGGCAGCACCAATCGGTTGTGGGATTAGTTTACATCTTTATCTTGGGTGTGGGATTTGTCTGTTTGTTTTTCTCTGTTTTTAGTTTTTTTGCTTTCATCTAGTGTCTCCATGTACGGGATCTTGCGGCCCAGGAGTTCTGTGCCCAATCCGGGGGATGATATGATGGTGGAGGTGTTGTACTACCAGTTTAGATTGCAGCAGTACACGTCGTAGCCCGGGTAAGCAGTGCCTTGCTTAGTCGGCGCCACGGATCTTAGATCACTATTGAAAACAGTACTATTCAATCTGCGTGTGTGATCACTCTCATCCTGGTGTGCAACCGTATCCTTATATTGACAGATGGTGGCACATGTGTCCTTACAATATACACTATATCTTTTTGGATTTGGACATTCTCATACTGGGATTTGTAACTGCGATAATCTGAATAGCAAACTGACTTGCACACAAAATGGTCTGTATTTCTAGTGTCTGTTGACAATTTCCCTCTTCGCTTATCATTCTGGGATTTTTTTCGCTCCACCCTATATTGTCCTGAAAGCAGGATATTATTTAATTCCTGTCTTTCTCTCGGTATTATGATTATGAGTGACCACCATGTACGGTATTAATTGAAGATTGGCCGACATCCATTCCCAGCTCGCCTCTTATTGTATTTCGCTTCATGTGTTCTTTGGCTGAACATCATGTATCCTACTCAATGCATCCCAAAGATTACCAGTTTGCCAATAAATTGAGTTCAAACTGCTGTTGTGTCTGCATTCCAATCTACTGGCTCCAGATCCACCACTTCCAGTTCTGCTACCTCCAGATTAACTACCTCCAAGAACACGTGGTATATTTCTCAATTACTGTCTCCAAATGCATGCCAGAGTTTCCATTGTCATTCCCTGCAACTGTATCTCCAAACCCACTGAATTATAGCCTGAATGTTTGCATGATCCAGACCTCCAAGTGTGTCTCCATACTGACTTAATCACTGTGAGTGTGTCCATACCATCAAATCCTCAAAGTGCATCTCCAATCTTGCCTGATCATGTTTGTGAAGTGTTTATCATTATGGTCTCTAAGTACATAGCTAGTGATGCATGATCACAGTTTCCTAACTCCCATGATTATGACATCCAAGTATATCCCCAAACTTGCCCTACATAGCGCACAAGTGTAACTTATCACTTGCACTCTCCCAGCCTCCAAGAGTACATATTAATGACCTCCAAGTGTATCTTCAGATGCACTGCCTCATGACCTTCCAGTTCCTCTCCTAGCTAACGCAGTCATTGCCTCCAAGTAGTATGGGGGTTCTTAATCCCAATAATCAATACCAGATTTATTGAATTAAGTACAGCCAGCTCTCTATTCTGTTTCTGTCCTCGTCATATCGCAAAATTCAACCGCTTCGCCTTAACGTTCCAAGAGTTCTCAAATCAACACTCCCCAAAATGTTGGTGCTTCTCTTCAGAGGAGTATACCACATCACAATGTTACCATGCTTAGAAATCTTCTTCGAATGGTAATAACCCAGCAATTCAATTCCAATGTACCAAGTAACAAATATTGATGGAGTCCACGAAATACTTTACTAGGATTGAGATGTGGATTGCACATGCTTTTCCCAAAGAAAAATGAGATTGCTGAAGTGCTCAACACTGTTTTTGATGGCATATGGTGACTGTGTCAACCTGTGACAAGACATACAAGGATAGATCATAAAGACAAATAAGGGAAGCAATTCTGATAGTTTCACCAATTGAAATTAGAATAAGATTTAAAGATTGCCTTCGGTATTCTGAATGTTGACTGCGGATTGCTACTGGAGCGTATTATTCTCATTCCTGTAGCAATGTGATCTCTGTATAGTCATCATAGAGGGTTGTTATTGTTGTTTATTCAGACTGCATGCACTCTAATGAGAGTATGAGAGGACCTGATACCCACTCCGCCTCCAGGTGAGCCAGCTAGATGGCGGAGCTCCCCCCCAGCTACCCTTCATTGCCGCTGATATATATGACAGTTGAGAGATAGAACAGAAGCAAAAGTAAACTGAACACAAGGATAGAAAAGGAAAGGAAAGGATCAAAAGGAATGGATATAAACCCCCATCACCGCTGCCTCCCCGCACCTGGGTCAGCCTCAGGGCCTCCTGCATGCCATCATTCATTTGAGCGGAAACTTCCCAACTTCGGTACACGCCAGGATGTCCATCACCGCTCGGTCACACTCTTGTATGGAACACAGCTCAGAGATCAGCAAGTGTGTGCATCTGCCCGCTTTCCAACCTGTCACCTTTCCCACCAACCTCCATAGTGTGGTTTGCTGGTCCCTCCACCTCCTGCACTGCCAGATGTGGTGTTCCCCCATCGGGCCGCTGTCTTGATTTAGCCGCTGCACCACCGGCATTTGTCATCCTCTCGGTGGCTGAACCGTTTCTGGTTGACTCCAGTGGGTGCGTGCCGACACTGCACTCTCTACAACCTGGAAGCCAGCAACTTCACACTTATCATTGGAACAGGCTTCTTGGCCGCCGTCATACCCTTGAGTCTGTAGCTGAAATGCTTGCTGCACTTGTCGGCATCCCACTTTACCTTGGCTGCTAACCAACCCTGAGCAATTCGGCTAGCGCAATGTCAGGCCAAGGTGTATGGCCACAGTATTGCGGTGCTTCTGCATGTATCTCAGGTGAGGTTCGCCTAGTGGTCTGCTTCTTCGTTTCCGGGGATGCCGGAGTGTCTTGGGACTTATTGAACTTCGGTTGCAATGCCCTGGGTGAGGAGAGGTTGGGCTCTCCGATTACTCCGTCTTGCTAATCACTGTCCCGGGCCCTGCTCAATGTGGGCCGTTGATTGGAGTGGTTGGGGTGTTGCTAATGACTGCTACCATTTTCACTGTGTGTTCTTGCAGTCTTTCTTTTCATTTGACCGTCTCGATGAGCGCACGTTGAATCGCCCACAGCTCGGCATCGAATACCTCCAAACATCCAGTTGCCAGATTACTGGGGGGGGTCCGCCATTCATTATTGTGCTTACACACTGCTGCTGCTCCCACTTGGTCGTCATCAGAGCGTGACCTGGCTGTCAACCACGTTCAGACTCCGGCCCCGACATTCGCATCTTTCTCTCTTTCCCAGCATTGCACGGGACTCTTGGCTGTGATACTGTCATGCGGTATAATGGTTTTAACCACTGGTTCGTTGCCCATGGTCAGCCAGGTCATGTCTTTGGTTATGTGGCCGTGCTTGTGTTCAGTCTCAACTACTTGGCATATCGCGGTTCCTGATGAAGGCTCTTGGTGCAGCTCCATCAGATTGCTGCTGCATGACTGAGCTACGCTCGCAGCGCTTTGTGGTTGTCTGGCGTCCAAGATCAAAGGTGTGGGGGTGAGCCCGGACAACGTTATTACTGCCCCTCATGGAGTTGTGCAGGGTGCGCCCAGGACGGATCTTGCTTATTGATTGAGGAGAAGTTGAAGGTCGTCGCTCCTGCCTAAGTCTCTGCGATCCCACCAGAACGCGGTCCCATATAGTGCAACCGCTTGCACGCAGGCTGCATGGACGTGCCGTACACTCTCTGGTACTACCCTCTATGTCTTTGGGAGACTTTGGAGTCTCGCTTTGGTTGCACTGGTTTTATTCATGCATCAGTTCTCATGCTCCTTGAACATCAAGTGTGTGTGCATCCAGACGCGCAGCATGTGTGTTGCCTGTTTGTTGAACTGTATGAACCTGTTCCCAACCTTGATCTTTGCAGTGAGCATTGGCCAGATGTGTTTCTGGAGGCCTCGCCTGCGTGAAAACAGTGCCATGTCCATCGTTGCCAAATTGAACTGTAGCACTTGTCTACTTGCCCACTAGATTCTCTTTGCTGTGCATCAGTCGAGTACCATGACGACCTGATTCACATCCCATCTAGTCACCACCCAGCTGAGATGGTCGACAAAACACAACCCTTGGGCTGAGATGTACTCTTGAACCGATTTGATCAGTCCTGAGGTGTTGATCACAAACAAGATTGGTGACACAGGTGAGTTCTGCAGGACCCCTGGCTGCACTGCGTGTCTCTCCATGGCATTGCCCTCGATTATCATTTCCACCTTTCTTTCTGTCAGACAGCTCGTGGATCATCGTGTAAGGTCTCCATCCATCATCGAGGGTTTGCTCACCCATTCTTCGTCGCAATGTCCATATGGCAAATGGGATCTGAGTGCCGTCACATGATGCTATTTCTGCATGCATTCGGTGATAGATGCCACATAGCCCAGTTGGTTAATGTGTTGATACAATGTGGTTTCAAAGCATTACGCTCCTGATTAAAATCAGGCCTCGCATCGCATGATATCATGTGGGACAATATAACAGATTGAACTCAAATTTAGACATCTCGCATTCTGTTTGCTTCCGGAGTTGCAACATCAGCCAATTATAGTCAGCAGTGTATATCACAATTGATGTCTCACAGTTGAGGCTATCTTGCTTGAGTTATTGCTTCAACTAGTGACCAACCAATACTGTACCACATCAGCAAAATGAAATTTAGTCGCTGGGAGCCTCCAGGAGTGTCTCTGTTACGTAGGTGACAACACCTGACTAATATACTTAGCACTTCTTGTAATTCCTGAGTGCGTACACCGTAGAACCTATTCCTAACTTTCCAGTGGGCTGGATGAAAGTCGTTCCTTCTGAGGCTCAGATGATGCCTTAGGATAACCTGCAGTTCCCTTATTCTACGTAATGGGCCTTAAACCATCCCTAACTCTGTCACTGCCATTCATTGCGGTTCGCCAGGCACGACATAGGCTGTCCCCTGTCGACTTCCTCCATGCACATTTGAACGAATCAATTCCTTCGTTTCGGGAGTTATCCTTTCCCTTATTCATTCCATTCACAATCATCTTCGTAGACCTCAACGGGTTAATACGTCCAGCCCTCATCTTCTGTATGTACTTAAGATTGGCAAGGTCCCATAGTGGCTTCAAATCTCGTACATATTCCTCACACTGTTCCAGAACTGTATCATGTCTATCTAACTCGGATCATAGCAAGTCGGCTCGTAACAGGGATGTACTATCGCACCAAACCTCCTGTGTGGTGGTTGCTTGTGGTCCTTGCTTAAATTCTTGACCGTTAAGATTATCGATATTGTTAATCAATCGCTGCTCAACGCCAACAATTGATGCCAGTCACCAGATGCACTGGGCTACGAAGATTTGCTGAGTCCTTCAACCGTAAGATATAACCTTGTGACGGGCCTACATGATAACGTCGTTTTCGTTCTCGAAGGTGATAGTCCTGCGTAAGCTATGCTGCCAAGTCTGCCTCTCTCAAGGGATTGGGGCTGCCGCGGCAGAAAGCTAATGGATTCTTTATATCGGTATAATAGGTATAGGTATCATAAAAATGCAATAATAATTAAGGATATTTCTCCGCTGGTAGGTATGGTTCTCTAGCCGTTCGAGTTTGTCTTAATCATTGCTGGAACAATGTGATCTCGTTATAGTCTCAAGGAACCCTCAACAGACTATGATTTAATCCATCAATGATCGCCACAGTACGTGCGTCTTACATTCGATAGATACACCAAGTAGAGGCAGCCACCCATCCCTATGGTTATCGTGTTCATGCATGATATCATATCGGCTCATAAATCAGACCATAACTTCAACTTGGACTTATCGCAATCTTATCTTTAATTTCGGTAGTTGGAACGCCCAACTCAATGGTGAACACCTCTGTTAGGTTATTATCTCCTTTCAGATTAATAACTCATAGTCTTAAGGCGGTTACTATTGCGCTGCTATGCCATTGTAGACCTTATGCGTGTTAATCAAAGGGCCAAGGGCAGCTGATCAATCATTGCGAGAGCTGCTCAAACTAATCATAGAATGATGCCCGCTTTTGGTTACTTGCCAACGCTATAATCCGTCAGTCATATATACTTAGGCTTTTCCCATAACCCGGATGTGCCCTGCTATCGAAGAGACTCCAACAAACCAGAGAGCCCTTTTACTCACACGACTGCCATGCATATTCATGCAACTGCGTACTATCTAAGAATGAATCTGGTTGGAAACAACTTGCTCGGCACGACACAGTTCTTTCGATCTGAGTAGTTGCTGCATCATCAAATCAGCTGCCGCAGCACTTGCTTTCAAGGAATCAGTTTAGCCTCACGCTTATCCAATCGAGACGTGACTAGCACACCACCGCTACAGGGCATACCGCATGGTAACTTGGTACCATTACACTGATAGGAGGGAACCCATAACACCTTAATCGTCTGAGCCTTCTTCCTCGCCGCACATTCTGCTGCCCTGTGGTTAAATCCCCCACAGTATACACACCTCCCATCCACGAACCTCTTCACTCTATACTATGCCAAAATCCACCTTTTCCCTGCACTAAGATCCATAGGTGCCAGTCCAGTATATCCAGTAATAGTTCCAGCGGGAGCGGTTTCGGGGGCCTTTGGAGGTGGAGGAGGCCTCGGCGAAGCGAAACCTACCACTCACACATTATTCTGCCCAGCCTTTTCGGCTCGTCGTTGACAAATCCTGTTGTCCCGCTTCTGGCAGACAGCCAGAAACACAGGAAGCTCCTCAGGCATATCGCAATACGTAAACGAATCTTTCATTTCCTTGGACAGCCCCATCCCAAGGACATTCTGTAAATCTGAAGGATTCCAATCTAGATCAGCCGCAATAACCTAACACTCGGTATAGTCCTCAGAGAACTCACCGTTCTTTGGCTTAACCTCTCCCATTTTTGGTTTGGCCGTCGCTACTCGGTTAGAGTTCCCAACAGCTGCTTCCAGTAGTTGTAGAAAAGCTGGACGGTCTCCCAGCCCTATCATTCCGTCCTCCCGGACGTGTGGCAAGATCTCGCATGAAGCTATTCCACTCAGGGGGTTGAATGCATACTGCATCTTCGACTGATCGTTGGGAAAGCTGCTAGGCTTTTGTCATATTACCATCCGGGGTTGAACAATACAGCCTCCCAACTGAGTTCGATCCGACCCTAAAAAGTCTGCGGAGTCGGGATATTTCTGGTCGCTGGCTCCTGGAGCCTGCGAATCGGCGGGGGCTGATCAGGCTGGCATTGTCAAGGCATTCGCTAACTGTGTCTTCAATCCACAGACTGCCTCTCCAGATTGATGTACGTCCTGGATCATGTCCACTAGCTCTTTTCGGAGTTCTTCGTCTGTTCCTGGTGCCGCTATTCTCCCCCTGCCTACGTCTCGTCCAGTTGTCAGAGTCCTTAACTGTCGTTCGAGCTCAGTATGGTCGCATTGAGGTCGCAGGATTTGCTACATCTGCAGGTCTGCAATCTGTCATTGTAGATCGATGATTTGTTGTGGGTGGTCGGATACCATCTGTAGTTCCAAGATAAGTTGTGAGTACTTTGCCACTGTCATTATTACCCTCTGCGTGGGTGGAAACGCATCTTTCAGTTTGTCAAATCCGATGGCCTCCATCTTACCGTCGTTGAGTGTCATGATGGCACCCTGATCCTTGATGGACACCAGCATCAGCAACAACTCGAATTTCCGTCAGAAACACCAGGGTGTTCCGGACGGCTATGACGGCTCTGACGGAACCTCGTACCCTCTGACGGAGAATTTCACGCTGCCCATCGCCCAGGCGACGGGTCACGTTGCACACGTACTCCATTACTTTGTGGTGACGTTTACGCACCATCAGAAGGACACGTGTGTTACACTCTTCGCAGGGGCTGCAGTAATGCTGAAGCCGTTGACAAAACGCCTGGCGATGTTAAATCATAGCTACTACTTGTCGTTCAACGATTTTCCAAACATATGCATTCAGTTTGTATTCTCATCTATGTATCTATGTATCAATATAGCTAATATGTACTCGCCGTCGTTCAGTCCACCTCCGTTACCCCTGTATTTCCGTACACCCGCCGTCGCTCATTAACGATGTACTTGGAGGCTGTGATCGAGCGAGATGAGAGATGCACTTGCAGGCCGAGATCGAGTGAACTCAGAGATACACTCGGAGGCCGTGATCAAGCGAGTTTGGAGATGCAATTGGAGGCCGTGATCGAGCGAGTTTGGAGCTGCACTTTGAGGCCGTGATCGAGCGAGTTTGGAGATGGAATTGGAGGCTGTGATCGTGCGAACATGGAGGCCGTAATCGAGCGAGTTTGGAGATGCTCTTTGATGCCGTGATCCAGCGAGTTTGGAGATGCACTTTGAGGCCGTGATCCAGCGAGTTTGGAAATGCAATTGGAGACTGAGATTGAGTGAACTCAGAGATGCACTCCGAGCTGTGATCGAGCGAGTTTAGAGATGCACTTGGAGCAGGCTATGATCGAGGGGGATTAGAGGAGTACTTGGAGGTGGTCAATCTAGAGGCGGTTGATGGGAGGCGCGCCAGGTGCTGAGACTCTATTCATCGGTTAGTTAACTCGAAACCGTGGGAATGAGCTCTTATGAAATCGAGAGAATGAAGGGACGACAGACAATCTTAGGTGTATGCTCTACTCGGTGTATGCTGCACTCGGCATATGCTGCACTCGGTGTTAACTCATGATGATTGCATGGAGAGATAGAGAGGGATGACTTGACTTTGTGTTCTTGCAATGATGGTAGAGTTGTGGACGAGAAAGAGAGAGATGGGGGATGAAGATGAGAATGATGTAGAGGATACGAGCGGACCTGAGAAATCAGGGGTACGACTTGCCTGATTTGGTTTACAAGACCTCGTATTGGTGTTATTACCCGCCGGATCGGGACTCGTACCTGCCGTATCTGGGATGGTAAATTGACTCGCACACGCAATTCTCTTAAGTCCCAGTTTCTCATGATGATTTCCCCCATCTCCTCTGATCTCTCTCTTTCTTGTGCTCAACTCTACCATCACCTAAGAACACGAAGTTAAGTCATGCCTCTCTATCTCTCCATGCCATGATCATGACTTAACACCGAGTACAGCATACATCAAGTACAGCATCATCCCAAGATCGACAGCCTCACTCCAAATTGACCGCTTCCAAGTACTCCTCCAATCTCGACCGATCATAGCCTGCAAGTGCATGTCCAAACTCGCTCGATCACCGCCTCAAAGTGCATCTCCAAACTTGCTCGATCACGGTCTCCCAGTGAATGTCTGAGTTCACTCGATCCTGCCATCTAAGTGCATCTCTGAGTTCACTCGATCCGAGTTAACTAACCGATGAATAGAGTCACAGCACCTGGCGCACCTCCCATCGACCGCCTCTAAGTTCTCCTCTAATCTCCCTCGATGATTGCCTGCTGAAAGTGCATCTCTAAACTCGCTCGATCACAGCTCGGAGTGCATCTCTGAGTTCACTCGATCTCGGCCTCCAAGTGCATGTCCAAACTCGCTCGATCACGGCCTCGGAGTGTATCAATGAGTTCACTCGATCTCGGCCTCCAAGTGCATCTCTCAACTCGCTCGATCACGGCCTCCAAGTACATCGTTAATGAGCGACGGCGGGTGTGCGGTGATACATTGGTAACAGAGGTGGACTGAGCGACGAGGAGTACATATTCGGGAGACCCCAGGGTAGATAGACATCAGCTCATTTTCATCTCATCTGGATCCGCGCAATTGCGTGGATTCTCACGGCCGGGTAGTATCATGTTTTCTGACTTTCTTCCTAGGCTCCTCGAGTGTGAACCGTTCTTTTTCACAAATTCTGTTTGGATGTGGCGAGAGGTGTGGCAGAATGTCGATGGTGGGCTCACTGCCGTCCAGCTCCGTCGTATCACCACAATGGCCTCCAAGTGGTGCATCTCTCCGTGCTCTCAATTGGTGTCTGCAGGTGCTCCTCCGATTATGCTCGACTACCATTTGTGGACAGATTGACCGTATGTAAATATATAGAGCTACTTAAATCACGCTTGCCCTATTATGAGGTAGCGAATCTTGTGACTGTAAAAAAGAAGAATATGATAGACAAAATGCCTTGTGCTTATAGAACCCTCCATGTGACTACCGGACGGATTTACATTTTGCTAATGTACCCAATGAACCCATTCCGACATATGGTCACAGTTGGCCGCAACGCCACAGTGTTCATTTACAATAGGATACCGACAGAGCCAGAAGAAATGGCGAAACGACGATCGGAGGGCGATATGCAACGCGATGCGTCATTGCGGCGCTGGGCGCAGAGTAGACTGCCACCGGGGTGGCTCTGACAGCTCTGACGGAGCGGGTCCACTCTGACGGAGCCATTCCGCCCGGACGGAAATGTTTTTTGCTGATGAGGGCCACTCGGGGTTCCATTGAACCTGACATGGCAACGGTTCAAGCACATCTACAAGTGCCAACTGTTTGCGTCAATTTCGGAGGGGGTCTGGGTCAGAGATAGTATAACCACCAGCGGAATCCCGAGAGACTTAGCTGTTGTTGCTATTGCTGCTGAGTATCCAACTGTTGAGTGTGCTCCTACACAATTATGTCATTTGCAATCGTAAACTTGCTTGGGATCACAGTCAGTGAACAGCCCAAAATGCAAACCTCAATACTTCGTCCAAGGTTGTCTGAACCCTGGGTTGATAATATGCAGACCACCGCCTTCCCTGGCTGAGTCTGTCCAGGAAGTGTTCCAAGGGGAGGGAACGTCAGACTGTTCCCAAAAATCATTTTCCAGGGGTTCTGCTTGAAAATATACTGTACTTATAACTTCGATACTCTCGCTGGCGTTCAAACGTTCGGGTTCGAAAACAAGGCAAGGAATCCGAGCAAGATCAAACCAATTCATTTGGGAAGTGCAGTTACTGTCGTACTGGTGCATTCGAATATGGTGATCCATGTGGGTTGTGACAGATATCAAATCTGGTAAGTAAGAGTCACAAGTTGACGCAATCATCGCGATGGATAATTCAATGGCGATTCAATGCTACGTAAATTCCACAAAAAACAGATCAAGGTTCAGAACAATATTTACACCTGGTCGAGAGATTTAGGCACATTCAATATTAGGTACGTTGTAGACGGTGACTCGTTCTAGTGTAATGGGCGGGGTCGGGCATAGGTGATATCGGTAACTATAATGCGATCTCAAACCCTGGGCAGAAGGCACGAAATTGGTATCAAGGAAATCAAGGCAACACAAGAGTCGAAACTGTTTCAAACTCGTAACCTGCTTTGCTATTCAAGAGAACGAGTGAAGAGAGAAGAAAACGAAACCCTCCAACACCGAAAACACTCTCTTTATCGACAAGTCGTCCGCTACCCTTGTACCATTCTGCATGCCCCGATATACAATCAGAATCTTATCCGATGATCTTACAAACCACCAACATAACTGCTTAGCAACACAACCATGCCACATCATCCGATATCGCAACAACTCAGACCACTTCCTTATCATACCAAATTGTACCGCCACCATCTCACCGCATCCTTCACGTCTTCCAATGTCTCCGCGTTTCAGTAACAGGATTCATGCCACACCCTTGCAATTCCAATCGTAACTCCTAGGTACCTTCGTACTTCTTCAAACCGTGACACTTGAGGTGGAGGAGTCGAGCTGCATGATGTTGGCCGAATGACTGGATGATTTCCATGCGGTCCTGGAGGCACTCTCGGTGCACCTGGAGATGATGGCCCTTGTCTTGTGAACTGTGAAGGGGGGAACATTTGAGACCCGCCATAACCACCTTGGTGCAGGTCATATCCTTGCCACGGTGCCCCATGACTTGAATATCCTTGGCTTGCGCTGCTGGTCAGTTGCAAACTGTGTGTCATGTTGAATGGAAACTGGTGATTGAACTGCGGAGCACCTGGAAATGACTGCTGTAAAGGAGGGTAACCGTACCCTTGTGGCAGATGGTGTTGATCAGTGTGTTTCCCACATTGACTGTCTTTGCGAGTGGCATGTCATGAACTTTTATCTGGTGATGCTGAATTGTCATCACCGCATTGTTGTATGCGAAATATGCCACCAGGTGGATCCATATTCATTGTCACCGGTGGAGATCCATTTTTCGACATGTTCTGTTAAACACAGATAGTGGTAAAGGACTACAGATGCGAGATGAGATATAGAATCAGGAGGAGTGTGGTGGGGTAGATTGCATGTAGCAGTGACCTTCAGCGGAACGACGGGCTTCTTATGTCCAATTCTGTTGTCCCAAACAGTGGTGTTTCACTACACCTTTGATCGATGAAACCAACCCGGGCCTGGAGAAAAAGAAACCTTCATATCACACATCCTGCCTTTTTTTGTTATATGCTCCAATTCATATACTAGGATATTGGATAGGTGCTCACCTTCATACGCATCAATGACTTTTCAAGTTACAGAAGGGATATGATATGATATCTCTAGAAACCCAACAAGAACTGTATCCAGTATGAAGGTTAGCACGACTGGGGATAATACACATAAGCTTTGCATGAATGACGTTGCAACCAGATTCAATAAACGGTCTGTGAGTCGAGTGGCAACAATGATTGCTTCTTATTTAGCTCCTTGCCTATACATCTTGGTTCTTCTCATGATGCATGCTCCAGTCAAGGATCAGGACTGAAGCAAACATTCAACCAGCCTTACAAGTTCTCAATGATCAATGCCCGGACATCCAGCTAGCTGGGAAGCTTACCTATTCTTTGCATTATGACAATCTACCTTCATCATCCGCTGCTTGGAGGCTCAAGCATAGTCATAACTTATGATGACATAGCATAAGGCCCCACTGTGGTGATTGCAGTGACAACAAAAGAAACCTCCCCTCCTTATTTGGCAGGGTACGATGTGGCTGTGAATGTTGTTACGCTAACCTGAGTCAGGTCACTTTCCAACCAATATCGTGGAAGCTGTATATCACCCGCTGAAGCATCATCGAGATACATCCAAATATGTGTTGAGTAACATTTTCACATATATGGTCAATACTCGCCGGAAACGGATCAAGTGCAATCTCTGCAGAAGGGCATTATTCGATGCGATCCGACTTGAGGCTCAGTATCAACAATCTTAGCCACTATCGATGAAGGAAGGCCTATTACCTGATGGGATTATACCACCGGCAGGGTAGGATCGACCCGAGCCAACAAGTTTCGACTTCAGTTGGTGCACCTGAAGGGCCTTCGATGATCTTACTCAACTAATTCGTCAACCCATAGACAATGTACCTGGTGTACAACCACATGAAGATACTCCCGCCGAATAAATGATAGACTCCCAGAAGCCTGATCTGATTGTACCCCTGATCCAACAAAGATAAGAGGTCATAGGCAGGTAGTTGGAGTGGAAAGCGTGGGGGAGTGTTAGGGGTTCTCTTCTGGCAGCGTAATGGTACTTAGTTACCATGCAGTATGCCTCTTAGTGGGGGCATACTAGTCACGTCTCGATTGGATATGTGTGGGTGAATAGCAGATTCATTGAAAGCAAAAATGCCGCGGCAGTTGATTTGATGATGCAGCAACCGGCCAGATCGAAAGGGCTAGGCCCTGCCGAGTGTGTTGTTTTCAACCAGATACATTTCCTAGATAGTATGCGGTTGCAGGGGGATTGCTTGGCAGTCATGCAAGTAAAGGGCTCTCCGGTGAATCGAGCTTCTCGATCAGTTGGGAACATCCGGGTTATGAGGAAAACCCAAGCACATACGACAGAGGGGCTATGGCTTTGGTTTTAGCCAAAAGCGGACATCATTCATTGATTTGAGTGAGGGGGTGTCGCAATGTTCATCAATCAGTTTTGATTAGGCACATAAGGTCTACGTTGGCATAGCAGTGAATCTTAATCACTTAAGTCTATGAGTGATTATTGTAGGGGGATTAATAGCCTAAGAGAGGTGTCACATTTTAGTGGGCGTTCCAACTACCGACTCCACAGAGATGTTTGCAAGTATCCAAGTTCAAGTCATGGTCTGATTTATGAGTCGATATGATATCATGCATGAACACGATAACCATAGGGATGCGTAGCCGCCTCTACAAGGCACATTCATTGACTGTAAGATGCACAGGTACGTGGCTATCATTGGAGGATGAAATCATAGTCTGAAGAGGGTTTTGAGAGACTATGCAGAAATAACATTGTTCCAGCAATGAAGAAGGCAAGCTCGAACAGCTAGAGAAAAAATAATACCTACCAGTGGAGAAATATCCATATTTATTATTATGCTTTTTTGATACCTATACCTATTATTCTATTATACAATCTATTAGCTTTCTGTAGTGGCAGCCCTGCACGTTTGGAAAGTAACGTGTGTATACCTTATGATGTTTACCTTCAAGAACGACAACGACGTCATCGTAATCACTCTTGAGAAAGTTATCTCACACTCTAAGAAAACTCAGCAAATCTTCGTGGCTCAGTGTGTTTGGTTGCTAGCATCAGTGAATGGTCTCGAACTAGGATTGATTATACAGATTGATCATCTTGGGAGCCGGGAAGCTAAGGCAGTACTGGCAGTGCCCCAATTGGTAAGGACTGACCCAGAGAATTCGGATTCCGATTGCCTACATCCGGAGGTTCATCCTGGTTGGATTCATCAAATTTCGAGTGAACGAGAAGTATCGGCTACGCCCCGAGATCTCACAGAAGATCTGCGAGTCGATTGTCTTCTGCAATGTGCCGAGCAGTTCGTAGAGGTGTCACGTAGAGCCTGAAACCAGCGGCAGCTTAATCGAGTTCATCCTTTGCCACAAATGAAGAGGCAGCTTAAAAAGGCTCGAAAATTGAGGTAGCTTCAGGAGGCTGAGAGAACAGCTGAGGGTAAACATCAGGACCGATTAGCGGAATTGCGAGAACAGGTTATTCATAACCTAAATGAGGAATTGAATCTACTGCTGTGGACCTAGTGCTTACCTTAGCATCAGCGGATACTGAGTTGAGTTACTCAGGGTATAAACCCCCATAACAGGGGGAAAGCATATGGCAAAGCAACTGGATTATCCCACAAGCATCGCAAGTACTCAGAACAATGGAATCCATTGCATCATTTTCCGGTCAGCACATGACTTTCAACACGCTCAATCATTTAGCCAGCATACCATCACGTGGATAGATTAACATCTGAGGCGTGGACTGCACAACTTCAAAATCAAATCATTTCAATCAGTAGATGCTCTAAGAAAGCTCCTCTCTAGACTCGATTTTGGGCTCGGCAATGATAGTTGGATTGAACATTATTTGGCCATCTTCGGAACATTATACTACAGTAATACTTTCATATGTTTACAGTTCTATTTGGTACATCTCCCATTTCTGGAGCACCTTAATTTTGAACCGGTGGGCCTTGAAGACTCTGAAACTCACGAAACAACAAGGGAGATGAACTCTGGTGATTGGTGGAGGGATATGCAAGATCAGCTTCCTGCTGCAGCGACGATAGTGCCAGTTGTTTGTGCATCTGACATGACCCACTAGACCAATTTTTCAGGCGGCAAGCATGCCTGGCCACTCACTCTCACAATCAGTAATAATCAAAAAGATATCCGCCGTACACCTAAGAGGCGCTCCTGGAGTCTTGTTTCACTGATCCTCTGTCCTCCGAGAGGTGCCAAAAACACGGTCAAGGCATGGTATTCCACGGTTGGATCTGTGCTGTCCCCACTCCGGAATCTTGACATCACTGGCACAGGCTTGAAATGGGATTGTGCTGATGGATTCCAAAGACAATATTATTGTCTTTTGGCTGCCTGGGTAGAAGATTATCCGGAACAAGTCATGGTTGCTCAAGTCTCATATCGCTCATGCCCGATGTGTGAAGTTCCTATAGGTGCCCCGATGCGGCATTCAACTTTTCAACCACTTGATAACCCACAAGATCAGCATATTCAATTGGAGCTTCTGGACGCAACTAATGTTGATGTTCTGCTCACTTTTGGTGTCCACCCAATCCAGAACCAGTTCTGGCAATACCCTCTCGGCAATGTTTAGCACCTTTGGCAGCATGATGAATTACATGAGCTGCTCCTGGGTTTAGTTAAAGACTTATTGCACTGGCTCATCAATTATCTGAAACCTTGAAATATGATGGATGAATTTGACATTCGATTCACATCAGTACCACAATATCCTGGCTTCCAGCACTTATCTTAACCATCCGTTTCGATGCAAAGCGGCTCCTGGCAGGTAAAAGACATCCAGGGCATGATCTGAACACTGGCAGTGAATTGCACTGCGATTCTTGACTGCTCCCTGGATGCCGGGAAAACTGTGGTGGAAACAGCCTCGGTTGAAATGGTGAAGGGAGTAGTGCCGGCATTATGTGAATTCTCTCCACTTGTCAGCCTGCATAATCGCTCAGATCGATTTCTCGCGGCACTAGAGGATGCCCTGAAGTGATTTGCCAACAAGCAGGGTTGGGTGCCTTTGGCGATCAGAAAATGTCGAAGTCTGCGAAGGCCAAAGTGGTTAAACATTTGGCAAGAGAATCCTATCATATACGGGAACAAAAGATTCATTCAATCCGTGGTGCAATGGCGGTTCAGCTGTCTGGGGCTGAAAAGGTTACTACATCAAAAGGAAGGCATTTTCAAGTGCATCTAACATCAGCAAAATGTATTTTAGTCAGTGGGAGCCTCTAGGAGTTTGTGAGAGGAGCCGCAGTGTAAACATAGAAGCGTGAATATCAGGAGAGAACCAGCCCCTAGGAGGGCATTCCGGCCGGCCATCGGTGTAACTGGGATATCTGATGACTTGTACGGGAGCACCATGGGAGCAGTTGTGAGAAGTTTGGGAGCACCTGGGACTGTCGCCCAACCAATGCGGGAATCCCAAACTAACTCTTAGAGATGCCGGATTCCTAGGGATATTCACTTGAAGGACTGCACGCGATATCTGAATGTACACGAGCAATAAGAATACCCTCCATGTATGATGCCTAGATTATTGTTTATTATAAACTTCTAAATCATACTATAGTACCCAGCATCTCATTCAACATTCTATTGTTTCAATCGCTACATTAAGGAGAAACAAAGAAAATGACGAGTGATTCAAAAATAAAAGTAGGGAAAACAGAAACATTGACCCGATTAAGCGATCGGCATGCAATCGAACATAGTCTCAATGTCCTCCAATAAATCTCCCATCTCCTCAGGGCCGACAAACGCAGGAAAATACAATTCTTCGACGGCGCAAAGAAGCTGGAGGCGTTCGTGGTATTTCCGAATGATTCCGGTCTGGCGAGTGGGAAAGATTGCATTCCAATGTTGTTTGGCTCGATAGAAATTATTTAAAAGGTTCGAATTGAGGTTATCGAGCGGTGAATCAAAATGGGGTTTGAATGGCAAATATGACGAATTAGGGGGAAAACAAGGTGCGCCACCAGGAATGGACGAGTACCTGATGTGGGGTTCGAGGTGGGCAAGGGGAGTGCTGATGGTGATGGCGGAGCCCAGAATGAAATTGTGGGGCAAAAATCCTGGCCAAGGAGTGCCGACGGGGATTGAGGAGCGCATATCCAGTAGAGCAGCCCATCCATGCTGAGCAGCGCTGAAAAGGGGGGAGAGGTAACAAGTCAGGAATGAAATACAGGCACTCCGATTCGAGGTCGCGGAGGGGCTTGAGGATCGCCCATTCTAGAGGAGGAGTGCCGTGAGAAAAGGCAGTATGGAGCGCTGAATGAAATATCGAAGCCCCATTCTAAACTGACGAGCCCTGACTGGGATTGAGGATTGCCTAATCTAC
>Ga0307512_10000866_pt1 | contig 44547 bp, 29 predicted proteins | sample 14_EM_MG_FD_200267 | JGI IMG/M metagenome (GOLD analysis project Ga0307512, IMG submission 200267) | Populus trichocarpa ectomycorrhiza microbial communities from riparian zone in the Pacific Northwest, United States - 14_EM | ecosystem: Host-associated > Plants > Roots > Unclassified | place... | reverse complement strand
GCGTATACGATAACGTCTTTGTCGTCCTTGAAGGTAATAGTCATATGTATCGAAATGCTTCCAAGGTGCGGGGCTGCCGCTACACAAAGCTAATAGATTCTAGGTATAGATATAATAGATATAGGTACCATAAAAATGCAATAATAAATAAGGATATTTCTCCGCTGGTAGGTTTTGTTTTGTTTTTCGCTATTCGAGCTTGTCTTCTTCATTGCCAGAACAATGTGGTCTCTTTATAGTTTCTCGCGCCTCCACCTAGGAGACACGTATCACTATGATTAATTCCCTCAATGATATCCACTTATCTGTGGGTCTTATTGACGATGCCCGATAGATATCCTTGTGGCTTATTTTCTTGCGCCTCTCGGATGGCCTCGCGCATCCCCATCGGAGACACGTATCATCTCGTTTATTAATCAGACCATAACTTCAACTTTGACATCTCGCCTTCAATGAGTTTATTCGGTAGTTAACAGGCTTATCGGAATTCCAGTTCCGTGCTGCAACATAGGGTCTTTATGACACATAAAGTTGCGAGATACACTCATGCAAATCAATGCAAGGTAATCGCTTCTGGCTTTTGCCAATGCCATAAATCCCTCAGTTACGTCATGCTTAGGCGGAGATACTTTCTCAGTACGCCGGGGTGTGCCGCACTGTTAATCCTGCCTTTACGGTCAGGCAGTGAAGAGCCCTCTTACTCGCATTAACTAACAACTGCCGTGCTTGCTCACAAGCATGTCCCGCATAGTTTCGGGAAAGTGAAAGAAGCTCTTTGGTGTTCTCACCAGGCTCTTCTCGTGACTGATATTTAAACCCCCGCTAAAAGGCATATCACTGGGCCGCCCACTTGCAGTCTAGGCGTGGTATGCGCCGTCCCTGACTCAAACAAGTCCCATTATCACTGTTAAGGGAGAACCCCTAACAAAAATATAGTAATTAAAACATTAATTACCAAAAAAGGTAATATATACTTCTTAATAAGCAGTAGTTGCGCAGCTTGGCGGCCAAAGCCTGACTAAAGACTGAAATTTCACCCCTGGAGCCAATTATAAGTGCTACATTAGGCCCAAAATGGCATAACCCAAAATAGCGCTAAAAGAGTATTAATAATCAGTCAGACCAAATGTTGCGACCCCACGGTGACTAGGCGTCCCCAACCATACTAAGCCAGTGTGCTTGAGCCAATGACGGATTACTGGCTGGCTACGAGCCAGTATAGGATTCTACCGGTACTGATAACGCCATGGAGATGAAGAGTGACGTGGAGCAACAGAAGTTGTCCTGAATGGCCAAGGTCCACGACTTTTTGGAGATGTGGCTGGGCAGCCAAAACCTACGAGCTACACGGAAGGAATCTCGCGCTCAAAATAAACAAATGATAGCCATAGGATACATTTCTGATACTGAAGAGATCGTGAAAGCATCCTGGTCACACTTTCAACGTGGTGGCGCGGCTGCATTTAAATTGTTGGAAAAATCACCTGTGCCACCGGTTTCGTCCGCGAAGGACCTCCCTGGAGGATGAACTCAAGTATTGAGGGTCCGCCGAATCAAACCAATCGACCACCAACCTGCCGAAAGTGTTGAGGATAGTTCACCTGAAAGCATTCTAGACACCATAAATTGGCTTAACAGAAATGGCAACTTAGATAATCCAAACAACAGCGAAGACAACTGCGAGGCAGACAATGAATCAGATATGGAACTGGACAACGGCAGTGAGGATTCAGAAACCCCGCAGCAGCAAAATGGGAGTGCTGCACTGAATGTTCCCGGAATGATTCGCTGTATACGACGGTCAAAGAAGAAGGCTGAAACAATGTTGATGACAGACATTATAATGGAAACGAGGAGGAATAAGCGGATCATGAAAAAGTAGGACAGAATGCGTCAATGTATTCTCACCAAGTTATTATGTAGTTAGACCGAGAATTTCATTTAGAGCAATATTCTGGGGCAATATTGAGCAGTCATGTGAGAAAATTGGTTAATAAACACATGTATAGCGGGCATTATGCATCATTTGGTAAGATGTATAAATTTTGACCGGGTGAGAGCGACCAGTGCTAGAATATTACTGGGCTTGGCTTTGCCATACATCCCAGTCCTGACCAGGCTGAAAGGCAACCACTAAGTTCAAATAATCATAAATGCAATTAGTAATGGCAGCAGATCTTGACTAGAAAGTACATTAAAATGAGCGTCAATGGAGCGTCAACAATTTTTAGTCTTGTAAGTAGGGTAATTGAATCGTGACATGGTCGGGGCTATCCATAACCACCATACTGGTAGCCTTTCTTGGCAATAGAGAAAACCATATGGTCACTGCCCCATTCTGAAAATGTGCGTCAACTGTGTGTCATTGATTTTTGGTTGTGTATCTTGGGTAACCTCTGTGGCGAATGGTTGCAGCCATTCCGAAACGAGGTATTGGCTGCCTTCCATGCCAAAAATAATAGCATCATGCTCCCTGCCCCATCCTGAAAATGAGTGTCAATGGAGTGTCAACAATTTTTGGATTTGTAAGTATGGTAATTGAATGGTGACGTGGTTGGTGCAATCTATAACTAACATATTCGCAGCCTTTCTTGGCAAAAGAGTGAACCACACGCTCACTGCCCCATTCTAAAAATGAGTGTCAACGGAGCGTCAATGATTTTTAGCTGTGCATCTTGGGTAATCTCAGTGGCAAATGGTTGCAGCCATTCATAAATGAGGTATTGGCTGCCTTCCAAACCAAAAATAATAGCATTATGCTCCCTGCCCTATCCTGAAAATGAGCGTCAATGGAGTGTCAACAATTTTTGGTCTTGTAAGTATGGTAATTGAAAAGTGACCTTGTCGCTGCTATCCTTAACCAACGTACCGGCAGTCTTCCTTGTCAAAACAATGAACAGCACGGTCACCGCCCCATTCTGAAAATGAGTGTCAACGGAGCTTCAACGATATTTCGTCCTGCATCTTGGGTCATCTAACCGGCGATTGGTTTGTACCCATGCATAAATGAGATATTGACCACCTTTAGGGGCAAAAACAATTGCAGCATGCTTCCTGCCCCATTCTGAAAATGAGTATCAATGGAGTGTCAATGATCATTGGTCTTGCATCTTGGCTAATCTAAGTGTTGCAATGTAGTAATAATTCATAGATGATGTTATGGCCGCCTTTTCATTCAAAACAATGCCTGACACATAAGTCACCTCATCATGAAACTGTGCGTCAATGGAGCGTCAACAATATTTGGTCTTACATATTGGGTAATCAAGGCTTTACACAGATGAATCAGCTCATAACAGAACTGTTGACTGCCTTTATAGCCAAAAATACAACGTATAACAGGAAAAACACGGAATCCAAAATAATCAATGTCGCAGATTGCAAGTTATGCAAAAAGAGATTGTTGGCTGTTGAATACCTAATTTTGATAATATACAATTATCGAACTGCAAAAACAAGAACATTATATGAATCTACAGATGCACCCGCTGGGCGGCCCGCTGACAACTCACCCAATTCAGATGGGTTCAGAGATTTCCATCGAACCATGCCCGAATTGACCGTTCTGGTGTATTGACAACCCAGACCGCCAATTTGTCAATTGTTTTGTTTAGACCTGGACCTGGACGCGAAGTGACAGTCCATAACCGTTGCCAACACTACTCTTCAGCAGTGCGAATAGTTTCCAACCAAATTGATTATCCTGGATACCAGCAGGAACTCTCTATGAGGAGAACGTTGTTAACATAATAGGATGGGGCAGTCGATAGTCAATATGCGAGTACGTGGAACCTCTGACCAATTGCCTCAGGCAGTAGGAGTCATCAGGGTACTTACTGGCTAAAGAGAATGGTCTCGGCCTAAGGATGATATGACTGATGGAATTATAATGTTGGCTGATGATAGGAGGCCTGAAGCAACCCTGCTCATAGGTTTGATTCAGTAGGCATTGCAACATTGGTCTTGCTGCGAATACAAGCTGACAGGTCAAATTTTATGTTGGCATAGTATCGGTTGGTCGCAGAATAAATCTATGATGTAAGCCAAATAGCCATTAGGGTCAGGCATTGATTTGTAATAAGCACGGCCGACGAAGATTGGATGATGTTCCAACCGCCGAAGCATATGGACACAAGATGTCTAAGTTTAAATTCCATCAGTCATATTGTCTGACTTGATATCATGCGATGGATGGCATAATTCTTATCAGGAGCATAATGCTTTGAAATCACATTGCATGAACACGATAACCTGCTGCGATGGGTGGCACTTACCACCGGGCGCATATGGAGAGGGCATGATGTGACCACGATAAGGCGATCAAGAGCAATAGAGTGATAGTGTCGAAATATGGGTGTATAAGCCCTCGAAAATGACTATACAGAGATCATAGTGTTCAGGCAATGCGCCAAACAAGCTCGAACAGCAATCCACAGTCAACATTCAGAACCCTGAAGACAATCTTAAAATATTATTAAGAATTCTGTTTATTTTAAACATTAAAACCATTTTGTCGCTAGTACACTCTTGTGACTTTTCGCTCTATGCCTGGGTCGAGATTAACACGAACTGAATTTGCACTGCAGAAGAAAGTCGAGTCTTTCCGAGATCTTATCGTCAGTTTAGATGTGGAACGCCTAACCCATATCTCCAGTGTGGTGTGTTTGTACGCACACTACAATGGGATCTGTTACCTAGTCCATCGGTACATATTTCCAGTGCTACTACCCTTCCAAGTGTTCTCAACCAAGGGTTTGTGTCCCGGACAGCAGTGGTATACGAGCAGGACAGGAACATCACTGACTGGAGAAGAGTTTCTGAGGTCCTGGAAGTCCTTTGGACCAGGACATTATCGTTAGCTCTGGAAGAAGGTCAAGAGGTTGAGTCTTAGGATAAGATGAGTAAAGCAAGAGTATATTTGATACGTGGCTGTACTTAATTCAATAAATGCTGTATTGATTATTGGGATTAAGCACCCCAGTAACACCGTGCTGGAATGGTACATAGATTCAGCTTTAACTATGTATATTTTGGGGCGTAGTCAATATTGTAAATCTGACATGGGACCATTAAACAGTATCCAAGACTTACAGCTTCTTGTGTTTGCGGATCGATTATGAGAGATGGACCACTGGGCAATTGACACACTGATGCTGTACCTTCAGAAGTACCTGCTAATGTGCGCTGATGATCCTGAGCTTCAATGGCAAGTGTCCAAGCTTGTTCGACCCTCAAGTAATTGTCATCTGGTAATATTGGTGAAGGAGTCTTCGTGAATACAATTGCCTTCATGAACAGTTTCGATACTTCAAAAGTAGCCATTTGGTGTTGGGTAACATTCTGATCTGCACTGGCCTTGGGTGGTGGACCATTCTGGTCTCCACTAGACCTGGGTTGGGGCAGCGCCTGGGCAGATGGTGCATCGTCAGACTCGGATAATTGGTTGAGGAGGGCTAACTTTTGGCATTTGAGCAGTGGTGGTGCCATTGACCCAGGTGGTTTTCCGGACTTTGAAACTGGAGGGCATGCAATATCAGTATTGGCACGGCTCCTTTCCTTTGGCAATGAAACCCTTGTTGTTCGTAGTGACTTGTCCCGGCACACCTGGCCTAGAAATAGATCGTCCTGCTGGTGATCCAAATTGTCTTGTTTGGTGTTAGATGATATGCTGGACACTTCAGTGTCCTGGCTTCCGTCATGACAGATCTCCTGATCGGGATCATGATCCTGTTTCATTAATGATGACGGGGACATTGGTCATCTGCCATATGATGCACGATGGCAGGTAACTGGATGGCAAACACTTGATGGACAATGAAGATTGGCCACTTGCTTGAACGGGAGTATTCTCTCACTGTGTGCTTCTTGATTCTTCTGTGAATAGTGATTGCGCACCTGGCTGGGCGTCGGTTCCATTTGGTGTAATGAAGATAGACAGTTGGGCAATCTGGGAGAGCGTAGTGTATAAGCAGCAAATACTAAAAGATTAAGTGCAATAGAATAACAGGAACAATGGAGCAAGAGGTTGCACATAGTGAAGGAGGACTCGATTTGAGGCGTGCCTTCAAGGTTTCAGGAGAGATCACTTCGAATGATTCATATTTACATTGAAGATGTCAGTCTGCTGTTGCGATGTAGGATGTTCTCAGATGCGCTGGAATGGATGGATTCCTTGTCAGGTGCGCCTCAATGGATGGATTTCTAATGCTGAATGTTAGCAACTCCTATCAACAACACTCTGTCTGGATGCAAGAATTGGAGGTTGGCTAAAGCCAACACACATAGAATAGAACCAGATGTACCTGAACCAGACACACTGGAAGAAAACTTGTGACATTGACTAACCCTTGGTGCTGGCCAAATGGAGCACTGAGAACCTTAATGAAAACGTGTGCCCCTGCATATGACTCCTCTAAATGTAGTAAGTATCCATGAAAGCTGAAGCATTTATGGTGACAGCATGGCATAGAACTGGTACAGCTTTGAAAATATGCAGAACTCAATGAGTGACAGCTGAGTTCCTAGGGTTCATATTGAGTTTGTTATCGATCAAAGAGAATGATGAATCTCCATATGTGGTATATCCGCTGGAGGGACACACATATAATTACAATAGTCTAGTGAATCAGGATGCTGCAGCTAAGTTAGTGGTTGAGAAGGTAATATTTTAAGCATAATTTCCCTTTCATGTGTTCATCTGGGCCGTCTCTGCATAATATCCTTCACAATGATGTTGCACACCATTGAATCACATATTCATTATCACTCTCATTACTACAACATAGACATAAACAAATGTTGCGGTTGAAATCTATATGCTATGATAGTATGAATGCAGAGTGAGACATCATCTCACATCGGGCAGAGGAATGATATGTGCAGGCATGCAGTGCTGGGGATTTGAGGTGCACCAAAGATGAAATGGGTATGCTAAGCTTTATTGGCTGGAGGTTGCAGGCTTGCCTTGCACTGACAGTTAATTGCAAACTTCAAAGGTATTTTGTCTTCACTCCAGCTTTCAAGATTCTCACACTTCGAACTCCTCTTGTAATGGAAATCGGTTCACATGAGCTAATTTCAGAAACAAGTTTTGGCAGCCCAAACATACATTTAGTCAAAATCGAGTTATGTCTGCATTCAAATCATGGAGAACTTAGGCTACTTTGAGTAAGTGTGGTACATGGGTGAGTGGGAGTTGCCAGCCATCTTGTAGAGTCGCTGCACAGAATCTGTCTCTTGAGATTCTCGCTCTCAAGCAGCAGCTCTTTTGACAGAGCTCAATGTTGCAGAACCTATTTTTGGATTTGGAAGTAGAAGTCCAAACATACTACTTAGGCAATATCGAGTTAAGTGAGGTTGATAATTGGCCAGGTCAATGCATGTATGGTTTTGTTGTGCAGGGCTACCTTCCTCCGATGGACAATTGACAGAGAGCTAACAGTTCACGGCATTTTAGCAGCTGCAGTCACATACCAATCAGGTATAGATTAATATATTAGCAGTTGCCTAGTGAGATGAGCCGCCTGCACTTAAATGTGAAGTGACTTGAGAGATAACAATGTGTGTGCACAGTGTCCACTGATTCAAAGCCAAAGAAAACATGATGAGAATGAAGCGAACTAAATTGAAAAGTGCACTATGGACTGGGGTATGTGCTCTTCAGAGGCTTATTATTGCTGTTGAGGCAGGCCTGGGCTGGAATGATGCATCTCTTAATGAGTCGCAGCTTGTCAAAGTTGGCTTCAGTCAAATCCAAGAATGTCATTCTGGATATGATTGCAGATCTCAGTTGTGCCTGAACTTCAATCATAGGCCAGGACACATCAGCAAAAACTAAATTTCCTTCATGAAATTTATTTAGCTTATTGTTCCCACAAACTCAAAAAAATGAAATCGAGGTTTCCATAAAATATGGCATTGCTTTACTGTTTCAGAGTGTTCCTTGAGTCGTTGGGATGCTGTGTTCAAGCGTCATCACCAGTGTACCTACGTTTGCTAATGTGACAATGAGCACTTGACGAACGGTTCACACTTGCTTTGGCAATATCACCATTCATCTTGCGGCTTACAACTACGTCGCCCATTTCCATTTGTCCATGTAATGATGATAGTACTCGCTCCATACGTTTAATGAAGCATGTGGTTCCTGTTTTTAGTGACTCTCATGGCTTAATTTGACCAGTGATAGTTACCATGCAGAAGTGGTTCACGATATTTGATTTGTTGATACAAGATTGTCAGTACCTTGTAGTTCAACTGTTGCGGGAGGGTTATGCATCATCGCAATTATGATTTCATGCGTTTGAGATCAGACTCTAGTAAACCATCAGTTCTTTTTCATTTACTACTATTAGGATATATCGACGAAACGTAGAATAAAATAGCACACAAAGGGAATCCTAAATCCGGTCACTGACACCATTCCGAACCTCCATGCGACATCACGTCCTCTACAATCGTACTTCCATCAACCAATCCCATATTCTCAACACTGGTCATGTTGGTGATGCTGGTACTGTCGTTGCTGTTGCTGTTGCTGTTGCTGTTGCTGCAGGGGACGGGCTGGCTGCTGCTGGTGATGGCAGACCCACCCATAGGCAGAACAACTGAGAATCGCATGCTAGCTTCAGTAGCCGCAACAACACTGCTGATACGATTAAAAGAATTGTCAGGCTGCTCTATCAGCGCCTCCGGGACGTAATCAATGAAGTCCTCATCAACGCTGCCCTGATCGTTGTGAGGGTGTGCCATCGCTGGGTCCCTACCAGCTGAGTGGATCCCTCGGCAAATCATGCTGTGGATATTGTCTATCTTTTTAGCTCGAACCTCTGGTGAGGAAAAATGAAAATCCGCGTCAAGTTCACAAAATACTTCTGTGCATACATTATTGACTGCATGATTAATGTTTCTTCTATTGCACTTACATTGTGCTCCGTCACCTGGACCAAACTCTGGCGGGACCCTAAACTCGCCTGTTTTACAGGCTAACAGGCAATGGTGGATGGCCGTCGGGGTGAGGGCAATGAATGTCGGGTTGATTGTGTCAATCAATAATCTATCTTTCATTCCCATTTGTCGTATGCCATAGAAGTATTTCCGGTGAATAAGATCCACAATGTCCGTCGCTGCAAATCAAAACTTGCACTCCTGAATTGATCATCAAGACAACAATTAAACAAGAAGGGAACTTTGAACTTAGCTCACAATCATTTGTGGGGCATGTTGACCGGTCCTTGGCCCATAGCCACTCTGCCATATTCCGGATCTCTGGAGGCGACAGTGTTTGAAATCCGTAAATCGCGGCATTTGAGGTCTTACAGTGGTATGCCATTGCTTCACGGGAGCAAGCAATCTTTGCGAGAGCCTGATGCGCATTGTTAGCAATGCAAACAATCATTGAGATGGTTCATTTACCACTGAAATGTAGGCATGTGGAGGGTCTGAGTTTCTCTGGGCTGGATCCATCCTGGCGATTTCCTCATACCACCAACTATGAATCTGCGTGGTCTTCACCGCATTCGTGGCAAAGGGATTCACAAACATCTCATACCTTCTAGCTATAGGCTTCACACATGCCATGATCATCGCCGGAAGGCCTGAAAGGGTTGTCTGGGTTTAGTATTCTGCTCCAACGATGAGACCTGTCACGTCGTCAACAAAGCGCTCATATCACCACAGATTTTGAGCTTTGCATGCAACCAATTGCTCACCGGCTTCATTTGAATCCTTCCCCTAGTAAATATGTACATTTGCAGGCTGATTCAACCATTCAAATGCTTGATCGGATACCTTCTTGGATGCCAGTGGCACAAGCTCGCGTTGATCCTCCTCCTCCGAGACTATATAGACTTCCCAACGCTCAAGATATAGGGGATGTGCCGACGTTGGAGTTAATCAAGTTCCCGCAACTCGTTTTCCAAGTGTTGAAGTTATGGAATGTTTTGATAGCCGCTTGCCCATTGCATGCCTAGATGGTTGCCGAGGACACTCGTCGTAGGATTCTGATTTGTTTTCTCAATGATCTTTGTAATTGTCGGGTTTCGTGCCGAGTCCGTCATCGAGATCCTCATTGTGGATAGCTCGTCTGCTTCTGCTTGTGCTGGAAGGAAGAGGAGGCGGAGGAGGAGAACTGCGGCACCTTCTTGTCATGATTTAAAAAGGTGGCGAGTGATAAGTACGAAAAAATTCAAGGAGTGACTAAAGGCAATGTGAATGAATGTAGAGTAAATGAATTAACACGTTGTGTAAAGGAAAGAAAGAGTTGATATGATTAAAAGCATTGTCATGATGTGTCTTTTTATCCTGCTGATGATTCCAGGATCTTTGCTTGTCCCACCACCCCCACATCTAACTCCTTGGATGGATGGGAATTCGGAACTAAGAATGGCAGGTGACAAGCATGCCGCAGGGTTGTTGATAGGCTTCCTTTGACGAAAATCGTTATCGCAACGAGCTAAAAATCGTTCGTATTTCTCCAATCATTTGGGCTAACTTCTGCCAGGTAACGATACCAAACTATCAATCATATGATAGCCATACACAGAGTGCTATCGCTGCCACTATGCCTTTCCAAACAATAAACGTCACAACAATTAATCCCAACATTGTGAACTCTCAACTCAGCCCTTCATGCATGAATATGAATGATGTAATAATAAAATAAACAAAACACCAAAAAGAGACCCAAAACCTCACCATAAGAATCCAAATTATCACCCATCCGTCCACCCTCCAAAGTGCCAGAAAAATACCCACCCACAACGCAAATCCTTGAACAACCACCCCGCCAGTGCATTCCATCCTCACAATGACTAATTTGCTGCTGGTTGGCTGCATATATGCTTCATATTGGCCGAAGAGCCTGCAGCGGGAGAATTCACCATGTTATCATGCTCGGGTGGTCAAGCTACATCCTCATCAGCAACAAGGCTTCACTTATAATCGGCAGAGAGACCAAGAGCATGGTGTCGGATCACTTCAAGGGATTGCTGCTGTCTGATGATCCTCGTTTGTAGCTTACATTCAAACTTTTGGAAGCCTGTTTTCGTCATCGGAAAGCTGCTTCGATTAGGGCTCCGCGTCTAACCTTCATCATCCGATTCCTCCACGATATCATCGATCATATCCTGAGCTGCAGGTGGGAGGATGTCATCCAGAGGAAGGTCGCTACAGGCCGCCACCACGCATAGGCGTCTGGGCACCAGCTGTACCGTCGGCTTGTTGGCCACGATAAACGACGCAAAAACGCGTTGGGTTGCCTAATTTCATCGCCTGCCTTTACCCATCCGGCAGCAGTATTTGTATCGAAAATTGTGGTGACATTACAGGCGTACAGACCACCATCTTGATTAGGATCCTCCCGGGAGCCCCAAAACTCTCGAATTGTCCGGCTAGGAGCTGACAGGCCAGCGATTGCAGCATTCACGATAGACAAAATTGTCATATCGACGTTTGATGTAACTATTGGAAGTATCGATTCATCATCTCCAGTCCAGTGCCATGAGACTAGCTGAGTATTGTTTTCACCCACCCTCTTCCCAGCAATGTCAGGATCCACATAGGCGATGGTAAAGCTAAATGTCTTGACAAAAAACATCCGCAACAACTCTGGTTTCCGTCAGAAACACCCCAGTGTTCCGGACGGCTCTGACAGCTCTGACGGAATCTGATACCCTCCGATGGAGAATTACACGCTTCCTGTCGCCCAGGCAACGGGTCCAAGTTCACTGGACTGATGTAGTGGCCTTCAGGAGCACCTGGGAGCACCTGGGAGCACGTTGAATCACTGTAGAGCAGTCTGGGAAAAACATCTTCTTTGGGAATGCTGCTGGTGTGCCTGGAAATCATAGCTAGTACTTATCGTTCAACAATTTTCAAAACTTATGCATTCAGTTTGTATTCTCATGTATGTATCTATGTATCTATATAGCTACCTCTCTACACACGGTATATCTGGACTGGCAGCACGCGGTGATTGTCAGCAATTGGAGGTGCACCTGAAGCTGACGATCAAGGGAACTCCGAGATACACACCAAGGCCATGATCGAGCGATTCTGGAGATGCAATTGGAGACCGAGATTGAGTGAACTCACAGATGGACTGGGAGGCCGTGATCGTGCGAGTTTGGAAATACAGTTTGAGGCCGTGACCGAGCAAGTTTCGAGATTCAATTGGAGGCCGTGACCATGCGAACTTGGAGGCCATAATCGAGCCAGTCGGGGGATGCACTTTGAGGCCATGATCAAGCGAGTTTGGAGATGCAATTGGACACCGAGATTGAGTGAACTCAGAGATGCACTGCGAGGCCGTGATCGAGCAAGTTTGGACAAACACTTGAAAACAGTGATTGAGTGTGTGTGGAGATGAACTTCGAGGCTGTGATTGAGCAAGTTTTGAGATGCAATTGGAGGTCGTGATCGTGCGACCTTGGAGGCGGTAATCAAGCGAGTTTGGAGATGCAATTTGAGGCCGTGACCTAGCGAGTTTGGAGATGCACTTTGAGGCCGTGATTGAGCGAGTTTGGAGATGCAATTGGAGACCGAGATTGAGTGAACTCAGAGATACACTGGGAGGCTGTGATCGAGCGAGTTTGGACATACACTTGGAGGCCGAGATCGAGTGAACTGAGAGATTCACTCGGAACGGTGATCGGGCAGGTTCAGAGATGCACTTGTAGCAGGCTATGATCGAGGGAGATTAGAGGAGTACTAGAACGTGGAGAATGAATGGAGGACAGACAATCTTAGGTGTATGCTGTATTCGGTGTATGTTGCAATCGGTGAATGCTGAACTGGGTGTTAACTCATGAAGATGGCATGGAGAGATAGAGAGGGATGACTTAACTTTGTGTTCTTGCAATGATGGTAGAGTTGTGGACAAGAAAGAGAGAGATAGGAGATGGAGATGAGAACAATATGGAGGATATGAGCGGACCTGAGAAATCAAGGGTACAACTTGCCTGATTGGGGTTAGAAGACCTTGTATCGGTGATATTACCCACCAGATCGGGACTCATACCAGCTGTATCGGGGATGGTAAAGTGACTCACACACGAAATTCTCTCATGTCCCAGTTTCTCATGATGACTTCCCCCATCTCCTCTGAACTCTCTCTTTGTTGTGCTCAACTCTACCATCACCTAAGAACACGAAGTTAAGTCATCCCTTGCAATCTCTCCATGCCATGTTCATGACTTAACACCGAGTACAGCATACATCAAGTACAGCATCATCCGACGATCGACAGTCCCCCGCTCCCAGCCAGTTTCCCGCTGCCAGCCCGTTTCACGCTGCCAACCAGTTTCCCGCTCCCAGCTAGTTTCCCATCTCTCGGCGGATGTTGTTGTACTCAACTGTCTACATTCCCACAAATACAAGTTAACCAATGAATAGAGTCTCAGCTGCCGTCACGCCTCCCTACAAGTCGACTGCTTCCAAGTACTCCTGCAAACTCGCTCGATCATAGCCTGCAAGTGCATCTCCAAACTCACCCTATCACGGCCTCCTAGTGCATCTCTGAGTTCACTCTATCTCAGCGTCCAAGTGCATCTCCAAACCCACTCGATCACGGCCTAGGAGTGTATCTCTGAGTTCACTCCATCCTAGCCTCCAAGTGTATCTCTGAGTTCACTCGATCTCAGCCTCTAAGTGCATCTCTCAACTTGCTCGATCATGGCCTCCAAGTACATCGTTGGTGAACAACGTTGGGTGTACAGAGATACAGGGGTAATGGAGGTGGACTGAGCGACGGGGAGTACATATTCCAGAGACCGCGGGGTAGATAGCGATCATCTCATTTTCATCTCATCTGTATCGACTCAATTCCGTGCATTCTCATGGCCAGGTAGTATCATATCTTCTCACTGTCTTCCTAGACTCCTCGACCTAGAACTGTTCTTCCTCACGAATACTGTTTGGATGTCACGAGAGCTGTGGCGGAATGTAGATGGTCGGCTCACTGCCGTCTAGCTCCATTGTATCACCACAATGGCATTCAAGTGGTGCATCTCTTGGTGCTCTCAATGGGCGTCTCCAGATGCTCTTCCGATTATGCTCGACCACCATCTGTGGCCAGATTGACTGTATGAATATTAAAAGAGATACTTAAATAATGCATGCCATATTATGAGGTAGCGAATCTTGTGACTGTGACAAACACGAATATGATAGATGAAATGCCTAGTGCCTATGGAACCCTAAGAACGACTGCTTTGAGAATGCAGCACGAAGTCTCCCGCAGAGCTGCGCAGCGATCTCAGCTGCTCCAAAATGTGACTATCCGAATAGTCAAATCTCGTAGCGTCCTGAATGCCCCTCCATATCTGCAGGTGCTTTCAGGAGCACCTGAGAATGCTCTTGTGCAGTCTGAGAGCACTTTGCAAAGCTCCATGGGGGGCCTGGGAGTATCTGGAAGTACTTAGAAGCACTGCTGAAGGTAACCGGAGTGTCTGGGAGGTTTGCGTGTGGCTTCCGGTCCGATTTACATTTTGCTGATGTACCCGATGAACCCATTCCACCGAATTGTCACCGTTGGCCACAACACGACAGTATTCGGTTACAATGGGATACCGATGGAGCGCGAAGAAACAGCGAAACGGTGATTGGAGGGCGATATGCTACGTGCCGCGTGGTTTAGGCGCCAGGTGCGGAGTCATCTGCCACAGGGGTGTCTCTGACGACTCTGACTGAGCGCATCCACCCTGATGCAGCCATTCCGCCCAGACAGAAATGTTTTTTGCTGATGAAATAGGTCAAGGCATCGAAATGCACCTTTATCTACAAAGACCTGTGACCCGAGGTTTCTTCCTCATTGTGTTCTGTATCTACACATCAGCAGGAAGAGCACAAGTAGCATCGGGGCGATGAAATACATTCCAATGTGCACAAGGAGTGTTAGCAATCATTCCGGACCGCCAGTTCGCGTCCGGGTCGGGGTCCAAACCAAAACTGTTGCCAAATTGGCGGTCCGGGTTGTCAATAAACCTGAACCATCCACTCGGATGCGGTTCGATGGTAAACTCCCGACCCTGTCTGAATTGGGTGGATTGTCAGCGGGTCGCCCACCAGGGCCATCCATAGATTCAATTAAGGCTCTTGATGTTAGAGTATGTTAATAGTATCTTGTCAAAATCGTGTTTTCAACAACCAAGGATATGTTTTTGCATGCTTTGCAGCAGGCAATATCGATTAATTTGGAATCGGTGTTTTACCTTTGATAAATTCTACTTTTACCTATCTGGGCGGTCAATAATTCCACTATGAATGCAAAGATCAGCGCGATGCCTTGATTACCAACTATGCAACAACCAAAGCTGTTGACGCTGCATTTACGCTCATTCACAGAATGGGGCAGTGACCGTGTTGCTGTCTCTTTTGCCTATAAAAGCTGCCAATTCATCAGTTATGCATAACAGCGACCAAATCACTGCGTAATTACCGTACTTACCAAACCGCAAATCGGTGACGCTCCGTTGATGCCCACTTTCTCAATGGGGCGGTGACTCTGTTGCTGTCTCTTTTGCCTATGAAAGCTGCCAGTAGATCAGTTATGCATAACAGCGACCAAATCACTGTGTAATTACTTTACTTACAAAACCACAAATCGATGATGCTCCGTTGACACTCATTTTGATGTATTATCCATTCATCATCTGCTGCCATCGATAATAGTTTTCATCATGAGTTGAACTTCTTGGTAGTCTTTCTCACAGATTGAGACTTGGCCCTGTGGCAAAGCCAAGAGCAGTAACATTTTTGCACTGTTCGCGCTCACACGAATAAAATTTATGTACCTTGTCAAAAGGTTCATTGCGCCTGCTATACATCTGTTTATCAACCAGTATTCACAAGCTACTGCTCACCGTTCGCCAATAATATATCTCTGACTACAACTCTCAGTCAAGATATATCAAGAAGCTCGTGAAACATCAACGCATTCTGTCCTACTTTTTCTTCACTCACTTAATCCTCCTCGTTTGGATTGCACTGACCATCATCAACACATTTTCAGCCTGCCTCTTTGACTTCTGTGTAGGCCGAATCAATCCGGGAACATTTGGCGCGGCACTCACATCCCGCTATTCTGGGCATTCCGGATCCTCGATGCTCGTGTCTGGCCGCATATCAGATTCAACATCCGCAAAGCATTCGTCTTCGCTGTCATTTGGATTATCTAAGTCCCGATTCCAATTAAGCCAATCTTCAGAGTCCGAAATGCTTTCATGTGAGCTATTCTGAGCACTTGCGACTGCATGACAGTTGATTCTTTCCATTCGGCGGACATTTAATATTTGAGTTTGGCCTCCAGGGAGGTCCTTTGCAGACAAGGGTGGTGGCAAAGGAGATCTTCCTGACAATTTAAATACAGCCGCACCATTATTTTGAAAGAGTGGCCACGATGCTCTGACGATCTCTTCCGTGTCCGAGATATATCCCACGGCAGTCATCTGCTTGTTTTGAGCGTGAGATTCCTTCTGGGTAGCATGCAGGTTTTGGCTGCCCTGCCACATCTCCAAAAAGTCGTGAACCTTGGCCACGCTGTGCAATTTCATTTCTTCCGCCTGTTGGTTCATTTCCGAGTCGTTTCCTGTGTTCGTTGTATCCAATTCTGGGTCAGAGCCTGGCAAAATGCTGTTATTGGCTCAAGCAAACTGCCTTACACTGACTTTTTCACGAAGGGTCCCACTTGTGGTTTTTGACTGCCTCCAGCCGATAACATCCCGGCCAAGGGAAAAACTGGCCTCCACCCCAACACCATGTGGTATGAGAGAGAATATGTCGCGCGCCACATTAGAGAGATCGGCGTACTGTGAGTGGGTTGCCTCATGTTGACGCCACCAGCCGGTTATGTCCTGCAACCAAAATGTACTGCTAATCTCCATTGAGTCGGAGTGGTAATCACTGAGATTTGCATTAATGTGCCCCCAGTGCTTTGGTGCTCCAGGCAGAGGATTCAAATAGAGCCTGGCGGCGGTCAATAGACGTGCTGCGTGATTGCTTTGTCCGGGTGTCGTCTCAGCCACATCGTTAGGCATTAAGTATTCTTCATCATCGCTGGACATATCATATGGATCAAAGGATGACTGACAGGATCCTGAAGCGATTGCAGAAGGGATGGGATTGCTGCTCGGTAGGCTTTCGTGCGTATTGACCGGCACACGTCAATGTTTGGCACAGTATTCATTCTCCACATACTTCAGAAAGCCCTCTTGGTATTGGGAAGTATAGAATGTCTCATCCTCAGGATTGATGTCCAGTCCCTTGTCCCACTTTCTAAACGATCGCAACTTCCAAAAAGAATCGAGGATATGTGCAGAAATGCGAACCTTGCCCATCGTTGGACGCACGTCGGAGTAGTATTTGGACCGCTTCCGTCGAGGTAACTTCACTGCAAAGAACAAGTCTTCCTTCCATGGAGTCTTCTTCTTAGCGAAAGCTCGCATCACGCCTTCCATGTGATTGAACATGTCATTGTACACTGTGACAACATGATGTAATGTGACTGTATGCCTCTTCGACATCCACAGGGTCCAATATTGAAATGGCCTCAATACTTTCATGACATACTTCACAATGGTCCACTCATCTTGAGTTGTGAAAAGTGGCCGGCAATCAGTGTATTTTGGATTCTAGAGCCACTCACATGTGACTTCCCGTGATCGGTAGGCGGGCTTGAGCAACTCCAGAGTTGAGTTCCACCATGTCTTCACATCCATAATTGGTAGTACCACGATGTCAACGTTGGCTTTTTGACAGTCAAAGAACTTGTTTCGACAACCAGGTGTCAGCGTAATCAATACATCAAACATTCTCTGCTATATGAAGGTTAATTTCAGGACTTTCAAAATATGATGAAATACGCACTTTCTCTATTATCTTTGCTAAACCTGGATTCATGGCCGACACCTTATTGATTCTAGCGTTGCCCTCTATTCGAAGTCTTTGACTCTTCCCAATGTCTATGCCTTCATTCTGTCCAAATTGCTAATCGTGCTCATGGGCTTCCCACGACTTGGTGCAGCCTTTTACACTGAGACTGCTCATGAATGCACCAAAGCCAGCTGTATGACGTGCGTCATGCAAGGTATTTGGTTCCTCAAAGCAGGCCACTGGTTTGCAGAGGCCTCGAATGTTGATTGCAGCTCACGTGTTATTGAGTAATTTGAGGAAGCATTATCAGTCGTAATACCAACCAAATGGCCGTCGGTAAGCTCAAAACGATCAAGCACATCCCTCAAATGTACAGCTAGCCATGCTCCAGTCTGTGGCCCTTAACTGATCATCCTGAATTAGCTTTCGAAACGGGAGAAGAACTCGCGATCAACCTCATTGAACGCGAGTTGAACTTCACGTCCTGCCCAATTTCGATCCATCTAGTATGCAATGACTGACGTTAGGGCTAGTTTGTTCGGTGATGTCCATCCATCCACAGCTAAACTAACTTTATTTTGTGATGGCAATTGCTACTTAATGGCATCCAAGGTCAGCACCTATTCCCTCCAGCAATTGTTGCTAATGGTTGTAGCGGACAGCAGCACGTGGTAATCTTGTACTGCCTTATATGACTGTCGTAGCTGTAGATTTGATATAGCGTACCATGGATTATGAGCCGAAACGAATCCTAACATGGGGTAGCAATTCCATGTGTCTTGGTGAAATTCGGAAGTTTCAAAGTCCTTAGCTGCCAGTTTGGAACGTTTTGTCTGTCATTTCGGTCAATGTGGATCAACCTGGATGTCAAATATGATCTTCTTCTGCGAACTTACTATTGTGATTACTCGACTTCCTTACCAATTCAGGATGGCCAAAGCAGTTTCATTGACCGTCGAACTAGTCAATTCAGTAACCTCTGAGTCTGTTAATTCGTTTAACTTTGTGATGTGAGCTTTTGCCAGCAAGTGTTTCCCCATTGAGCTGGTCCCATGTTCTGATGGATGGCGAAGAACTTGATGACAAACAATACATATGATGCCAGGGCTGCCAGTCTCCTCAATTCTGCAGTGTAAATAGAATCGCCATGAAGGGGCATATCTAGAATTATTCCAAGCAATAGGCCGCTTCGAGTCTACATTTATCGACACCCACCAACCATCGAAGATGATTTGTAAAGCAAGGTCGCTCAAATCACAAATACAGACTCATTCATTATTGGAAGAGATCATAACCCAGAGCAATGAGGTGTTCAAAGATTTTGAATCCTACTTGGTGGTAGGAAGTTGAAAGCTGGGTAATCTGATTCGAAAGACTGCCGAAGGTAACGATAGAGTACAGCAGACTGCATGTTCTTAAAAATTGACTCTACAGCTACAAGTATAAAATTCAGATCTGTGAGACATTGCATGCATATTTGTGAAGTTGAATACAACGGCATATTGAAAAGACTGACCGCGTGAGACTCAATTCAGTAACAACGCGATGCAGTTCATTGCTGTGAAGATTACTGAGCCGCCACAGAAATTGTTGACGCTTGGTGGGCGCTCAATTGTAGGAGGCGGATGTGATATTGTCAGTAGCATTTTTGCCTGTAAAGGCAGCTGATAAGTGGATTATGGGATAATGTTGTTCCTTAGCCCATAGATTATCCAAGATGCATGACCAAAAATCATTGACGCTCCGTTGACGCTCATTTTCAGGAGGTGGTAGCGATATGTTCAGTAGCATTGTGGCCCATAGAAGCCATCGCTGCATTGATTATGTGTCAACGGCGATGCACAGTGCTTTGAGTGTCCTTGATGCAAGACCAACAGTTCTTGGTGCTCTGTTGACGCTCATTTTTAGCAGGTGGTAGCAACATCGTCACCAACATCTTTGCCCATAAAGGCAGCTGATGAGTTGATTATGGGTTAACGCCGTTCCGTAGCCCTTAGATTGTCTAGGATGCAGGACCAAAAATCGTTGCCGCTCCGTTGACGCTCATTTTTAGGAGGTGGTGGCGAAATCATCACAAGCATTTTTGCCCATAAAGGTGGCAGATACATTGAATATGGGTTAACGCCAATGCACAGTACTTTGATTGTCCATGATGCAAGACTAAAAATTGTTGACGCTCCATGGACGCTCATTTTTAGGCGATAGTAGCGATGTCGACTGTAGCATTTTTGGCCTGAAAGGCGGACAATGCATTGATTATGTGTCACAGCGAGCATGTCATTGTTTGATTATCAGACTCACTAGACCAAAAATTGTTGACACATCATTGACGCTCATTTACAGGATGAGTCAACGAGCATGTCTCTATCCTTTTTACCTATAAAACCTGCCAATACAATCACTTTGGAAAGATGTGACTATGCAGCCGTTTGTTTAGCGAAAATGTAAGATTAAAAATCGTTGATGCTCCGTTGATGCTCAACTTAATGACATACTAACAGTCAATGGATGCTAAACAATTGTATGTAAAAATGCATATAGTCGTTATTGGAAGCCAATAATTCGTTTCTATGTATAAACATTTGAATCCAAAAGCTTCCAAGCCTTTGAATTTCTGATCCACCACTAGACACGTTATCTGAGTGATAAATGACGTTGGCCTATCATGTTCCGGCGCTTTCAGCCGGCAATTAACCGCATATAAATCCGTACGCTAGTTTTTGATATATTTAGCCAGACTTCCTCACTGTTCCTCATCCAGCTCATTCTCTGCGATTTCCATGACCTACCATGAGCAATTTTCAACATCTCGACCATGTGCACCAGGTCTGTGCAGAGAGTTATGCAGTTGGATGCATGATCGTATGCAGCATGACGGTCGTCATTCATTCCACTTCGCATTGCGCTTTGACCACTGCATCTATGACTCATATGACATCACTGACTTATATTTCGTTAGTCAGTTTCGTGTGTAATTCAGTTTTAATTGTCTAACTTAACCGCAAAGGGCAGGACGATATCACGCTCATTGGTCGTCAGTTAATGAGATTTGCAGTCCGGAACATTGGCATGGCCTATCTGACCCGTGCACATGCATAGACGAATTATCATGTCTCACAATTTGGTCACTGAAATCAAGTAACAGCTGACACAAAGCAAAATAGGTACAGGTATTGCATTTCAGATTGATACATCGTCATAAATGCCAATTTGCCTATTCATCCCTCCAGCGACTCAGGAGCCGTCGCCATGTCTTTGTCGGAATCCGATATATATATGGCGATTAGCTTGGGGCACGATATGCAGAGGTTACAGCTTACGGGTTCATCATGCTTTGATTGCTGAATTGGTAACCAATCGGGCATCAGGGCGGGTGAGAGGAACGGAATACGTTGGTGTGTCTGCAGTTTCTGTGAGCCTAGCCTTATATAACTACTCCCTGCGCGAGACGTCACTTGCGGCATTTGCAATTTTCCGGGGACGCTATCAAGAGTCTCCATCGGCACACCAAATGTCGTCTGCACAGATGACTCTGCATCGTCTGCCGTTTGAGGTTGAACGACAGCCTGAAGCTTCAATTCGGTTGTCCCGTACTTCTTATCCCTCTCACGGAAGTAGTCGGCCGCGTCTCCCTAGCCTGCTTGCGTCAATTCGTTAAGCTTCATCTGCTGCTGCTGAAAACACTCCATCCTATGCTGTACCGTGTTAGAGATTGTGCTCATCACCCAGCCGGGTTCGTCATCTTCACTAAGCTTGCCCCCCGCAGGATCTTTATCATCATTATCCTTGTCTTCCCCATCCTCCCCATCGTCAGAACTTGCATGATCGCTTAGACTATCATCGATGGCGTTGAACATCTCCTCAAATTTTGTTTCAGGCTTCGTGGTTGTCAATCCCGCCTTTTCAGCATTTCTCATATCATCCTGCTCCTGTTGAATTGCTGTCTCTGCGTCTTCAACTCGCTTTCTTGCCGCAGCGGTCTCTCTTTCCACATAATCCTCGATGCATTTCTCCTTCGGTTTGTCGCTCAAGAAGTGAGTTTCTTGTCATTTCCCAGCCGCGAGCAGCTTGTTGGATCGCAAACCACGCAACGCTCCAAGGGCTCAGACCCTTTCTCCTTCCAAGCCGCTGTTTCCTTTATTTGCTTGATGACGTTGTCAAGTGGAGCGCTTTGTCGATTTGCCGTATTTGCCTGCCAGTTGTGGCGAACAGTTCTTTTTCGGAACATTGACCATTGTATTTTGTGTTAAGTTTGTTGATGGACGAGATGTTGGATGTTGCAAGATATGGACCAGAGAGAGGCAAGCTGCGTCTTTTATGTCGAGGTTGGTATGCTTAATCAACTCGAACAGAGCACAATCTGCCTTTTGACTGTCACTACATTGGGAATAGCTATGCTAACCATACATCATGACATGATATTTAGCATCTGTTTCACTTAAGATCCCAAGGATTTCTGGAGACAAACATCAGCAGACATCCTTTCCGATGAAGAATGTACCATTTTTATCTCACAACAACCAGATTCCGGTGGTCATTCAGCGTGATTTATCCCTGCAAACACACACCCATCATCAGACTGACTTGGTGCAAATCGCATGACAGTTGGCAATCCATGTAACCCGCAGCTATGCGCAACACAATTCATCTTGTGTAGAATGGGTAAGTTGGCTGTTACGCATGACATTTTGACTTGAAGCTAACTATATGTTCCTCAGGTCTTCCCACTTCATTTCATTATCTTCTTCCTCAGAACTTCCCACTTCATTTTATTATCATCATCTCTTCACTTCCACAGCAGCAAATCATAGCTCCACAAACACCTCAGCAAGGTGGGAGTGGAACAGAATCAAGCAGAATGACGGGCACTTCATCCAATATGCCACCCACTGAGACCTAACTACAATGCAGACACCACATAGCTCACCGCGACACTGCAAATGCAGCCACCGAAAATATGACCTTGGACTCACAATTAAACATTGTCCTTACAACCAGAAGCAGCAAGAAGAAGAACCAGCAGGCGATCGGATGTGAGTATAGTGGAATCGATCTAGACGGCAGTCAACTAAACATATTACCTGCTGCTGGTGCACATAGAGAACTGCGTGACCGATTCATAGCTGCCCGTAATGGGAAACCTCCATGGTCGACCAACGCATTTGTCCACACAGTCCAAGAAATCGAACATCATGATGTTGTCAGCTCTGGGATTTTCGCGGACGAATTTAGCAATAAGAATCCCCGAGAGAGGACCAAACAAGCTTTACCCACGTTAGAGGATGCTATGGAAGCGTATATGGTTGAGGTACTAGCCGAATCTGATATGTAGATGCAGCAGCTAATTTCTTGTAGGTTTTCAACATGTCTGCAACTATGGCAAGGCAAGGAGGTCAGGTACAGCTAGAACAGTGTGACATGCGCCTGGCTTTGAATGTGGCTAAAATGACCAAAGGGGGGTTTTCGCGCGCCGCTATAGAGGAAACGCAATGCCTAATGAAGAAACCTCGGGCCACAGTCCGAGAAGAGAAGAAGTGGGGAGTTGGGTTTCCCGGGCATAACAATGTGAAGGCTGCGAAGGAAAGACACCCTGCTCTGCTGCGGGAAAATCAGACAGACGGCTGCCTTCCTTGCCAAAATGTCACAGCACAGAATCCCCAGACACAATGGAGATGCAAAGGCATGGGTGCACCTCCACCAGCGCAACTCAGACAGCCGACACCAGAACCAATGGCACATCCACCCGAAACGCCACTTGTTCCACCTGCTAACAATGAGGAAGCTCATGTATTCGACATTGAAGGTGTGCCACGCAGATATGTGTATATACATACTCCTCTTCCCTGTGCTCAATTTTTCAATCTTGATGCATATGCCAAGGATTGCAAGCGCGATAAAGATTGTAATCCAGATTTGCTGACTGATGAAGGAACATCCACTGGTTATTACACTATCTGCTGCGTGGTAATGCAGCTGACATCCATTTTGCAGACAACAGCAGCCAATTGACCGAACCTGACAGTGAAGATGAGCATTGATCGAATGAAATATGATTTTTGACTATATTATTATGTACAATTTGCGGACACTTTAATGTATCTTTCAAAGGATATATTTATATGTATTATTAAAGAACAATCTATTGATGAAGGAGAAAGTACATGAAGACGGTACAAAGGCGGCCAAAACACCATTAATGATATATCAGGCCAAATTAAATGATAGCATATTGTGGATACACCCATGGCAAAATGAGCATCAACAGAGCGTCAACAATTTTTGATCTTGCATCATTGGTAATCTGCATGGTGATTGGTTGAGACCATTCGTAAATGTAGTATTGGCTGGCTTTATAGACAAAGGAGCGAGTCTAACGCTCCCAGCACCATTCTGAAATTGAGCATCAACAGAGTGTCAACGATTTTTGGTCTTGATAGTCAGGTAATTCAAAAGCAATATGGTCGTTTCTATATATAATCAAAGTATTGGCCGCCTTTATAGGGAAAAAGGTCGGCGACACGCTGTGTGCCCCTTCATAAAAATGGGCGTCCACGGCGCGTCAACAATTTTTTGGCTTTCATCATTAGTAATCAAAGTGTGATGCATTGGTTATTGCGTATATACGATGTTCTGACAGTTTTGCTACACTAAAACGGTCATGAACTCTTCGTTGCATCATCGTAAATGAAATTAGTTGTTACTGTCCGGGAGGCTGTCGCGTAGTGTTAGCAACGGTTCCGGGTTGTTACCCGGACTGCAGCTAAAACCGCCGGGTTTGGGGCCGGGTTGGAACCGGACCGCGGTTCCATTTTACGGTTCCTTCAACTTTGGACCAAGTTAAGTATTTGAGTTCCGATCGTATCCCAACATAATCTATATGTAGATTGCGCAGTTTTTGTTGCTCTTTCCCCTCTGGCTTTCAGATTTGCGATCGGAACTATATTCATTGAGTCGCTGTAAATTAATGCCAAAAATAATGCCAAAATGACCGGGTTTTCATAGCAACTCAATGAATATTGATCTGATCGCAAATCTGAAAGCAGGAGGTAAAAGAGTGGCTAAAACAGCATAATCTACATATACATTATGTAGAGATACGATCAGAACTCAAATACTTAATTGAAGCAACAAATGTTGACTATTGAGGAGTGGGTTTTGTGTGGAAACCCGTTGCAATGGTCTGGTTGCGGGTCGGACCCGGACCTGGAACCGAACCGGGAATTTGGACCCGTTGCTGACACTACTGTCGCGGGAATGTCATATGCTTATCTGCCTAGAGAGGCTGCCAATGCCTCCATTGTAGAGGTTTGCAATCATGCGCCACTTATATTACCCAAGATGCAAAACCTTAAATCGTTGACGCTCATTTGACGCTCATTTTCAAGATTGGGCAGGGAGCATGTCGTTTCTGCTTTTGCCGATAAAGGAGGCCAATACCTCAGTTATGACCATCGGCAACGAATGCCCGCTCTGATTACCCAGGATGCATGACCTAACATCGTTGACGCTTTGTTGAAGCTCATTTCCAGGATGGGGCAGGGAGCATTTGTCTACATATTTTGATCACAAAGGCGGCTAGTACAACCAAAAAGAACATTGTTGTACCATTGTTAATATTGTACAATTAACAGTAGGATATCCGCATGCGACCATAAATAGAACAACCCGAAATTCAAAACGCGAGATTGGACCCTACGGGTCTAGCGAAACCCGGCACAACACGTTGGTTGATGGGTACGGGGCTGGGTTTGGACCGCTAAGAAGCTGGGGATCGGGTTTTTGGACAGTTCTGGAAGCGAACTGAAAGGATCTTCCGGACCAAACCGGGACTGCTGGCGGGTTACCCAGACCGGTTGCTAACACTACATATAGTGCATTCCGATCCGAATTGGTGCTACCGTCCGCCAGCACGCTGAGTAACATTTGCCGGAGGTAATACACACTGACAGTGGATGGGAACAAGACGCAATTGCTGTCAAGAAATGAAGTTAGTTTGGCTGTAGACAGGTGGATATTGAGGAACAAATTCGCCATCTTGTTGACCATTGGTTACTCTATGGAATGAAATTGGGCATGGGGAGAAGTGCAACTCGCATTCGATGAGGTTGATAGCCTGTTCTTTTCCTATTTTGAAAGCTAACGATGGATATTAGGTCAAGGGTCAACATACCAGAGCACGGCTAGCCATACATTTGGAGGATGTTCTTGGTTGTTTTAAGCTTACCAATGGCTGTTTACTTGGAAGTACAACCGATAACACTTCCTCAAATTACTCAATGACTCGCAAATTTCAAACAACCCATGAGGCCTCTGGAATCGAGTGGCCAGCATTGAGAATCCACATACCATGCATGGCGCACGTCATTCAGCTTGCTTTAGGTGACTTCATGAGCAGTCTAGGTGTAAAATGCCACACCAAGTCTTGGAAGCCCATGAGCATGATCAGCAATTTGGAGATAATGAAAGCATAGACATTGGGAAGAGTCAAAGACTTCATAAAGTGGGCAATCCTAGAATCAACAAGGTGTCTGCCATCAGACCAGGTTTAGCAAAGATAATTGAGAAAGTACGTAGTTGCAGATATTTTGAAAGTCCTGAAACTAACCTTCATATAGCAGCGAATGCTTGCTGTGTTGATTACACTGACACCTTGTTGTCGAAACAAGATCATTCACTGTCAAAAAGCCAACGTGTGAATTGTGGTACTACCAATCATGGATGTGAAGACATGGTGGAATTGGTAACTGGAGTTGCTTGAGTGATCCTACCGATTACGAGAAATCACCCGCCAGTGGCTGCAGAATCCAAAATACAATGATTACCAGCCACACTTCCCAACACAGAATGAATGGACCATCGTCAAGGACGTCATGGAAGATTCAAGGCAATTCCGGTACTCAACCATGTGGATTTCGAAATGGAATACGGTTACACTGCATCATGTGATAACTGTGCACAATGACATGTTCGATCATATGAATGACGTTATGCAAGCCCCAATGATGAAGAAGACTCAATGGAAGGGAGATGTATACTTCGCCGTGAAGTTTGGACGGCAGAAGCTGTCGCAATATTATGCGGAAGTAACTCCCACAACCCGTATGTCTCTCATTTTAGCACGTATCCTTGATCCTTTCCGGAAGTTGCGAACATTTAGGAAGTGGGAGAAGGGAAAGGATATTAATCCTGAGGACGAAACTTGATGCACTACTCAATACCTTGAGGCATTTCTGCAGTATGTTGAGAATGAATACTGCACGAAGTTTAGATGTTTACCCGTAATTAAACCTGAAAGCATGCCGAGCATCAATCACTTCACCTCCGCAATAGCTTCTCGATCTTTTCAATATTCTTATGATACATACGACTTGTCCAGCGAGGAAGAGGAATACTTGTTGCGTAAAAGTTTGACCAAAACGACTTCCAGACAATGCGATCGCAGCATCCTTATTGACACCTGCAACGCTGTATTTGAGTCCACCGCATGAATTGCCACGAAAATGGGGTCAAGTCAATCAGAATCTAAATGATTACCACTCTGACCCTATGGCGATGAGCAGTACATTCTGGATACCGGATATCACCCACTGCAAGCGTCAGCAACAGGAAACACCGTCAAAGTACCCCGATCTATGCAATGTGGCACTCAACATATTCTCTATCATCCCATATCATGTCCGAGTGGAGGACCGTTGATCCCTTGTGCAAGATGATATCAGCTGGAGGCAGCCAAAAACCATATGCGAGACCGTTTGCAAAATGGTCGTTTGAAGCCAGTTTGCTCAAGCCAATACCGGGATTGTGGCAGGCGATGACCTAGCATTGGATATGACGAATACTGCAAATGACTTTGAACTCAAGAGAGAGGAGGAGGCAAGGAAATTGCATAGAATGCCCACAGCCCACGACCTTTTCAACAGCAAAATGTATTTTAGTCACTGGAAGCCTCCAGGAGTGTCTGAGAGGATGTGGAGTGTAAACTTAGATGCGTCAATTTCAGGAGAGTATCAGACCCTAGGAGGGTATTCCTGCCGGCCTTCAGAGTAACTGGGAGCGCCGGTGACAAGCCTGGGAGAGCCGATGACAAGCCTGGGAGCACCTGGGAGTGCCAGCGACAAACCTGGGAGTGCTGGCAACATGTCTCGGAGCACCTCAAATCACAGTAGAGCAGTCTGGGAAAAATGACATCTTCTTTGGGAACGCTGCTGGTGCGCCTGGAAATCATAGCTACTACTTATTGTTCAACGATTATTAAAACTCAAGTATTCAGTTTGTATTCTCATCTATGTATCTATATAGCTACCGATCTACACACGGTATATCTTGACTGGCTGCAGGCGGTGCTTGATGGCAATTCGAGGTGTGCCTAAAAATAACGATCGAGGGAACTCAGAGATACACTCTGAGGCCGTGATCGTGCGACTTTGCAGATGCACTTGGAGGCGGTAATTGAGGGTATTTGGAGTTACATTTGGAGGTCGTGATCGAGCGAACTTAAAGATGCACTGCGCAATCGTGATCGAGCAAGTTTGGAGATACACTTCGAGGCAATGGTCGTGCAAACCTGGAGGCCATGATCGTGCAAACGTGGAGGCCGTGTTCGTGCGACTTTAGAGATACACTTGAAGGCCATGATCCTGCGGATTTGAAGGCCATGATCGTGCGAGTTTGGAGGCCGTGATCGTGGGAGTTTAGAGATGCACTTGGAGGCCATAATCGAGTGTATTTGGAGATTCGCTTGGAGGCCGGGATAGAGTCTATTTAGAGATACACATGGAGGCGGTGGTCGAGGGAACTGAGAGATGCACTTCGAAATCGTGATCGAGCAAGTTTGGAGATGCACTTGGAGGCCATGATTGTGCGAACTTGAAGGTCGTGATCGAGCGATTTTGGACATGTACTTGGAGGCCGTGATCGGTCGAACTAGTAGGCTATAATTGAGCGAGTTTGGACGGGTACTTAGAGGCGGTCGATGGACGGCGCGCCCAGTGCTGAGCCTCTATTCATCAGTTAGTTAACTCGCAACCGTGGGAATGTGACATGCTGACTATCCCATTCAGCTCTCATGGAGACCTGGCTGATGGCGGTCGATTCGGTAGGGAGGCACACCGGAAGCTGAAGCTACATTCAAGGGTCAACTCGTAATCATGAGAATGAAGGGAAGACAAACAATCTCGGGTCGATGCTGTAGTCGGTGTATGCTGTACTCGGTGTATGCTTGTACTCGGTGTATGCTTGTACTCGGTGTATGCTTGTACTCGGTGTACGCTTGTACTCGGTGTATGCTTGTACTCGGTATATGCTGTACTCGGTGTAAACTCATGATCATGACATGGAGAGATAGAGAGAGATGACTTAACTTTGTGTGCTGCAATAATGGTAGAGTTGTGGATGAGAAAGAGAGAGATGGGGATGATAATGAGAACGATGTGGAGGATACAAGCTTATATGAAAAATCAGGGGTACGACTTGCCTGATGGTGTTGGGAAGACCTCGTATCGGTGAAATTACACGTGGGATCGGGACTCATACCTGCCATATTGGGCATGGTAAATTGACTTGCACACGAAATTCTCTTATGTCCCAGTCTCTCCTGATGATTTCCCCCATCACCTCTCATCTCTCTCTTTCTCATCCTCAACTCTACCATCACCTAAGAACAGGAAGTTAAGTCATTGCTCTCTATCTCTCCATGCCATGATCAAGAGTTAACACTGAGTACAGCATACAGTGCGTACTGCATCATCCTATGATTGACTGTCTCCTGCTCTTAGCTAGTCTCATCTCTCGGCCGACCATGTTGAACTGAATTCTCTACATTTCCACCATTACGAGTTACACAATGAATAGAATCTCAGCTCCCTCCGCGCCTCCCTCGCGAACTACCGCTTCCACATTGACCGACTCCTGGTACTCCTCCAATCTCACTGGATCATGGCCTCCAACTGCATCTCCAAACTCGCTCGATTATGGCCTGCGAACTTACTCGATCGCGGCCTCCACGCTCGCACGATCATGGCCTCCAAGTGTATCTCCAAACTCGCTCGATCACGATTTCGGAGTGCATCTCTAAGTTCACTCGATCACGGCCTCCAAGTGTATCTCCAAATACACTCAATTACGGTCTCCAAATGTGCACGATCATGGCCTCCAAGTGCATCGCCAAACTCGCTCAATCACATCCTCCGAGTACATCTTTAAGGAGCGACGGTGGGTCTACGGAAATACAGGGGTAATGGAGGTGGATAGAGTGACAGGGAGTATATATTCGGCAGACCCCGGAGTAGATAGACATCATCTCATCTGCATCTCATCTCATCATACAATGAAAATACACACTCTATCTTTCCCAACTTTTGGTCTCACTCAGTCTGTCCGAGATGTGGATCCACGAAATTGCGTTGATCATCAACGCCGGGTAGTATCATATCTTTTCACCCGATACATACGCTCCTCGAATCAGAACCGCTCTCTTCTAATGAATTCAGTTTGGATGTCGCGAGAGGTGCAGCGGAGTGTTGATGGTGGGCTTTCTGCCTTCTAGCTCATTGTTTCACCACAACGGCCTCCAAGTGGTGAATCTCTAAGTTCTCTCAATGGGGGTGTCCAGATGCTCCTCCAATTATGCTCGACTACCATCTGCGGCCAGATTGACCGTATGTATATCTATACAGAGACTTATAGAATGAATGCCATATTGTGATGTAGTGAATCTTGTGACTGTAACAAAGACGAATATGATAAGACGAAATGCCTTGTGGTTGTGTACTGTGCAGCAGTCTCCAGCAGATCTGCGCAGAGGTCTCAGTAGCTCCAAAATTTAATATGCTATAAGTCAAATCTCGTAGCATCCTGAATGCACCTCCACAACTGCAGGTGCTTTCAGGAGCACCTGAGAATTCTCTTGCAGAGTCTGAGAGCACATTGCTTAGCTCCAGGGGGGTCTGTGAGCATCCAGAGGTACTTAGAAGCACTAGTGAGGTCGCGCGGAGTGTCTGGGAGGATTGCGTGTTGCTTCCAGACTGATTTACATTTTGCTGATGTTAGAGATGTGGCAAGGCAGCAAAAACGTACCTGTTACACCGAAGTAATCTCGCACTGAAATCAAGCAAATGACAGCCGTAGGATATATTCTCGATACTGAAGAGATCATCGATGGGTGCTGGTCAAACTTTCAACCGGATCGTGCAGCTGCATTTAAATAGTGGGAAGGATCACCTGTGCCACCAGCTTTGTCTGCAAAGGACCTCCCTGGAGGACAAACTCAATTATTGAATATCTGCCGAATGAAACGAATCGACCCCGATCCAGCAGACAGTGATTAGTATAGTGCACCTGAAACTATTTTGGACACCAAAAATTGTCTTCACTGAAATGGGGACTTAGATGATCCAAATGACAGCAAAGAAGACTGGGAGGAAGACAATGAATCTGACATGTAGCTAGACGATTGCGTGGATGATCCAGAGACCCTAGAGCACCGGGCGGTGTGTGCCACACCGACAGTTCCCGGATTGATTTGTCCAACACGGAGGTCAATCAACAAGGCCCAAAAGTAGTGTTAGCAACAGTTCCAAATTGGCGGTTCGGTTCCGGGTCCGGGTTGGAACCAAACTGAAACCGTTGCAATGGGTTTTACCTGATCAAAATACCGAAGTGCACTGAACCCGCGGTTTTTTGGCTGGTTCCACATTCTCGCAAACTCAGAACTTTGGCTCCAATTAAGTATTTGAGTTCTGATTGTATCACAATATGATATATACATAAAAGATGCAGTTTCCCATGCTCTTTCACCTCCCATTGTCCAATGTGCGATCCGATTACTATTCGTTGGGTTGGGGCAAATTAATGCCGAAAATTGGGCATTTTTCAAAGCGACTCAAAGAATATTGATTGGATTGCAAATTGAAGGATGGGAGGTGAAAGCGCATCTAAAACTGCATCTTTTACGTATATATTATATTGTGATACGATCCAAACTCAAATACTTAATTGGAGCCCAAGATCTGAGTTCGCGAAAATGATGCACTGCAGTATGATAAACCCGGCCAAACAACCGCGGGTTTATGTCCGGTCTGGGTAACAACCCTGCCAAGACAGAGCGGGTCGGGTTTTTGAACGGGTCTGGATCCAAACCCAGACCCGTTGCTAACACCGCTCAAACGGTGTTAATGACGGTCAATACGATCGAAACGTAGAGGAATAAGGGGATCAACACAAAGCAGGACCGAATGCGTCAATGTATTTTCACCTGGTTCTTTATGTTGTTTGACTCAGAACTTCATTTAGAGAAATATTATGGGAGAATACTGAGCAGTTGCCAGTGGATATTGGTTAATAAAGAGATGTTAGGGGTTCTCCCTTCACAGCGATAATGGTAGTTGCAATGGTTCTATGAATACATGTCACTGAGTCACTCTAGGTATAGTCATGTGATATGCATAACACCTACTCATGACATTGCAAGTTGGCCAGTTATGTGGTTCTTAGTGAGATTACACATAAGTCACATGTCGATTGAATAAGCCCCTGAGCTTAGCAGAGTCACTTACAAGTCACAACGATGCAGCTATGTCGCCTTAGTGCGGAAGTTTTTACTTCAGCCGTGTGCATAGTTTTCAACCACACTCACTTTCCTGAAATTAGCAGGACATGTCTGAGGGATTACTATCCACAGATGAGGCAGTCGATAGCAAATATGCAAGTAAGCGGGACACCTGGCTTTCTGCCTCAGGCGATAAGAACCACCAGGGTACTCCCCAGCCACAGAGAACAGTCTCAGCCCAATCATGACATGACTGAGGGAATTATGACGTTGGCTGAAGATAAGAGGCCTGAAGCAACCCTGCTCATTGGTTTGAGTTAGTACGCATTGCAACGTCAGACATGTATTCTATATGAGCTGACGCGTCAAGTTCTATGTTGGCATAGTATCAGTTGGTCGCTGATCAAATCAATGATGCAAACCAAATAGCCTTTTGGGTGAGGCATTAGTTTGGGATGAGCACTGCCGCCTAGGATCGGTTGATGTTCCAACTACCGTACAAACGGAATGCGAGATGTCTATGTTGAAGTTTGATCCATCATAATGTCTGACATGATATCATGCAATGGATGGCCTGTATCTTATCTGGAGTGGAACGCTTTGAAACTACAATGCATGAACACGATAACCTACTGGGATGTGTGGCAGTTATTACCGGGCGCATGCAGAAATAGTATGCCGTGACCGTAATAACACTATCCTGAGCAATATAGACATAGCTTCGATGTATGAGTGTACATGCCCTCAAAGACGACTATAAAGAGATCGCATTGCTCCGGCAATGAGAAGGAAAGCTCAAGCAGCAATCCGCAGTCAACAATCAGAACACCGAAGATGATCTTGAAATATTATCAAGAATTCTATCTACTTCAAAATTACTTCTGTCATACATTTACATGATTCTGCACTATATGCCTGGACCCAGGTTGACACAGTCTCAGTATGCACACCAGAAGAGCGTCGAACATTTCAGAGACTTAATTGTTCAACCGAAAGAGCAACATTTAAGGCACATATCTCGAGTGGAATGGCATTTCGTCATCTCTATAGTTATCGGCTACCCGGTACATCAATATAGATCTACTGGGTTATTACCCTTCGAAGAATATTTAGAAGACTGGTTGTATCCAGGAGCGGCTGAGTTTCAGCTTCAAGGAAGACACTGGGAGTTGGACCAGGATAAACCTGAGACATCTAGAATAAAGGTCTAGAGGTTGAGTCTTAGGATAAGATGAGGAGAGAAAGAGTTTCTTAGATAGGCAGCTTTACTTAATTCAAATAATGTTGTATTGATTATTGCGATTAAGAACCCCCATGACAACAGAAGTATTGCGGGCGAAATGAACTATTTGGCAAGATGTATAGATTTCGATCTAATGAGAGCAACCAGTGCAAGAATATCACTGGGCTCAGCTTTGCCAATAGGCTGAGTCTCGATCAGGCAGAAAGGCAACCAATAAATTCAAATAATTATGAATCCAATTATCAATGGGCTCCAGATTTTAAATGGACAATACAATACAATGAGCGTCAATGGAGCGTCAACGATCATTGGTCTTGTAAGCATGGTCTTTGAATAGTAATTAGCTTGCTTTTATGTATAACCAACGTATTGGCAGCCTTTATAGGCAACATAGACAGCCCAACTGTCACTGCCACATTCTGATGATGAGTGTCAACAGAGCGTCAACAATTTTTGGCTTTGCATCTTGGGTAACCTAAGTGGCAATTATTTGCAGACATCTATAAATGAGGTTTTCGCTGCCTTCAGAGGCAAAAACAACTGCGAAACGCTCCCTGCCCCATCTGGAAAATGAATGTCAACAGAGCATCAACGATTTTTGGTCTTGCATCTTGGCTAAACTAAATGTCGCTTTGTGGGAATAGTTCATATACAATGTTATGGCAGCCTTTTCAACCAAAACAGTGCATGACATATATGTTACAACATCATCAAAATGAACGTCAACAGAGCGTCTACAATTTGTGGTCTCGCATATTGCGTAATCAATGCATTGCGTGGATACATGACCTCATAACAACACTATTGACCCCCTTTATAGGCAAAAATACTTTATATAAAAGGGAAGACATGGATTCCAAAATAATCGATATTGCCAACTGCAAAACATGCAAAAAGAGATTATTGGCTGTTGAATATGCGATTTTGATAAGATACTATTATGAAACTGCAAAAGCAAAAGCCTTATATGAATCTATAGATGGACCTGCTGGGCTACCCGCTAACAACCCACCCAATTCAGATGGGGTGAGAGATTTCCATCGAACCGTACCCAAGTCGATGGTTTGGGTGAATTAACAAACCGGACCTCCAGTTTGGCAATGGTTCAGTTTGGACCCAGACCCCGACCCGAAGCGACGGTCCTCAACTGTTGCTAACACCAACTGTACCCTATCATATTGGAGTGTTATCATAGTCCCAATCTCTAAATTAGTCCCATTTTCCGAACTCAACTCTAAAGTAATGACATTGTTCTGGCAATAAGTCAGAAAATCTATAGCCACAGTCCACAGTTAGAACATTAGCAGCAAACAACACCTTGAATCATTATTCAAAATTCTATTCAAAATTACCAATGTACCTATCTCCAGTACCAACTTCTCAGCTGATATCTCCATACTGAGAATTACACAATGCACTCCACTATACATTTGCGATATTTGGGTCACTATATCTTCATTATAATAACCTGTGGAAATTTGCAAATTTCTATTAGGTTTTACATTATATTTCAATTGCCGGTGTCAATTACAATCAATATAGATTCTTCACAATTAACTTTCTTCCTAATGTGAAGTTCTTGGAGATTATTGAAGTAGCAGTTTATTGCTTTTGATACTTTTAATTACTAGTAGCTTTTGGTATTTGTACTAATAGAGAGGGGCTGGGAAAAGATAAAGAAGTGAATATTGGATTAGAAAAGATGGTAGTACTTCAATTAATAAATGATATTTGAGTTATATGGGATCTTAGTACCCCTGTAACAGATTATGCCTATTACACAAATCCTACACTCTATATAGATTGATTTTACTGACTAGCATATGTTTGCAGCCCTTGTAAAAGTTAACTCAACTAGATTCTAACTTAATTATATGTTTGAGTCTTTACCTTCTGTATCTTAATATATTAGCAATAATTTATTGTCTATTAACAAAGCTGCAGCTGCAAAGAGGAATCTGAAATGACTGTCTCTACTTAGAAACTTTGTAGGAAACTAGAATCTCTCAATGACCATTTGTAACACTAATATTGAATAACTTAAGTTTATAGTCTATCACATACTAACTTAGTATATTACAGCAAATTTTCAAATTGCAAGATAGCTTGAGACAGTAACCGTTATGAATTCTCAAGTTGATAGAAGGAAGCTTTAGAGAGATTCTCCAGTCCCAGCAACTGTCAGTATGAGGCAAGATGGCAATACCGGGCTTTGCATTGAATTCCACATACCAAGTAAAGTCCTGTGCATCTTAATTCACCTTAGCTACATGAATTTCAACTGTGATCATTAAGTGTAAGTACTGTATTAAGTGATGATAACTGTGAAATCTGAGTCTAAGTGAGTTCTTATCACCCATTTGCTTGCAATCTTGTGCCACGAAGAACGTTTGATTGGTAAGCGTAGCCGCATAGGGACGAGGCAGCCCGTTTACAGCTCCACGAATTATCCTGATTTACTCAACCCGCCTCGACCATTGAGCCTAGGCCTCCTCGGCATCCCCTCCTCCCACCACTTACTATAGTGACCGCTACAACAATGCAACTCCTTACATACGGACAAACTGCCAACCATCCTTATCATGTAGGATTCTGGGTCGTGGTGTTGGGTCTCGAGATTTAATTGCTTAGGTCTCGGCGGGGTCGAGTGAAAGAAGCTTTCCGAACCCTGTCTAACCTCGCTTCCTTCTTGTGATTATTTCCCAATGAGGCTAAATGAACTCCTAGCTACTTGCGGCCAGGTATATGCTAGGCGACACCTTCAAGCTCTGGATTGGCCCAGAGGCGTGAGTTCCAGGTCTTCGCGAAACATAGACGACCATAGAGAATGTTTATTTGATTCTCGGAATCTTCGGTAGCAGCTGCTGCATCTGTACGCCTAGACTGGGGTTCTTCTATTGGTCGGCGTCGCTTGTCATTCGGTGTTGTCCGTGAAATATGCGCACGCGGCAGTGCGGGGTTGTAATCTAGAAACTCGCTAGGAGAATCAATCTATCGCGATAGCTGGGCTAATCTTACCAACGTTGACTGTAGGGTTATGTATTGTGGCACCTACTTTTCCAGAATTCCGCCTATAAATATCAGTGAGCTGTATACATAGATAACTTGCATATGCAGAATAAAATCCGGTTCTTAAATCATCTCAAATCACAGATCATTAACCTTATAAGTGTCCTTGCCTGTAGTGCGCACTGAACTAAAAGCAATGGACAGATGGACAGAAGGCATCCCATGCATTTCCCCCACGCTTCTAACTCCCCGTACATTGTCGATAATCAGTCGCGTTGATTCGATTACGATCAGTACAATTACGATTTTCGTATTCGATGCTCAATGAGATAAAGTAGCTGTCCCACTGATTCTTACAACTTTTAGTTCAATCTTCGCGACCCAGGTATTAATCGATTTGAGTTCTTAATGCCAGGGTCGGAATCTAATATAATATTTTCTCATTGCACATGCCGCATGCCTGCATTCTGAAACTGCTGCTGGTCCTGGTTCCCATAATCCCTACCCCACCGAACTTCCGGGACACAGAGTATATCAAGCATGCCACCCAGTCAACTCCACTCTCCCCCAACTTCACCAAAATGTACACCAACGATAAGGATCATCCCATTGAAGCAGGCGCGGCAACCGGCTCCGACGAAGACTACAGCAGTGGGGCCGAGTCGGACACCATCTCACTGTCTTCCTCTGTAGTCAACTACGAGTACGAAAACGGCCGGCGGTATCATGCTTATAATGCAGGAAAATATGCATTGCCGAATGATGAGGTGAATTTTTTGCGGGGTATGGAAGCCGTTACTGATGCAGATGAATCCCGCAGACTGAACAGAATCGACTGGATATGATGCATCATTTGTACTCAATTTTGTTAGGCGGAAAGCTTTTTGTGGCCCCCCTTCAGAACCCTCAGCGTATTCTTGATGTCGGCACCGGTACTGGGATTTGGGCCATAGATGTTGCCGAGTGAGTGGGGGATGCGTGAGTGCTTAACCCATGCGCTAATACTCCGAGTTGCAAGCATGTTCAGTTCTGCAGAAGTTATCGGAACCGATCTGTCGCCAATCCAGCCGGCATGGTAATTCCTGTCTCCCTACACACTAGAGATATATCAAACTAAACTTGTGTAGGGTTCCTCCAAACCTGCAATTTATCGTTGGTACTTATTACCATCATCTACCACAATCTCGGACTAATTAAACACCACAGACGATGCCGAGCGAGATTGGTCTTTCACGAAAGATTCGTTTGACTTCATCCACATCCGCGGAATGGTTGGCTCAATCAAGGACTGGCCTGCCTTCTTAAAACAATGCTTCGAGTTGTTTCCCCGTCTCATCCCTAACATCTCCACTAATAACCCCTCAGTCACCTTAAACCCGGCGGATACATCGAGATCATCGAGCGTCCCAAGTGGCACCTTGACTCTGACGATGGCACATTGACGCCAGAAACTGCGCTGTACCGCTTCTACGAGCTCGTCGACCAGGCATCACGCAAAGCCGGCCGTTTCCTGACGTTGGAACAGCCCTTCGCTGAGCTGCTCCAAGGCGCAGGGTTTACGGTTACGGATAACACGAAGCTGAAGCTTCCACTTGGCTCGTGGCCGGCAGATAAGAAGTTCAAGGAACTCGGATTGTGGTGGGGAGTTGTGGCAAGGACCGGGTTTGAAGCGTATGGGCTTGCATTGTTGACGAGGGCACTGGGAATGGAGGTTGATGAGGTGAAGAAACTGACGGGACAGTGCGAGGCGGAGGTTATGGGGAGGAAAGTACATGCGTATGGGACGATGTAAGTGACACCCAATGGATATTGTGGAGAGAACATGCTGACCAAGGAAGGTATACTATGGTAGCGCAGAAACCTGTGGAGACCTAGGGGTGGTGTACTATATGACGCTCTATACCAACGCCGTCCAGAGCATGTGATATGAACATGCGGAATTGAGGATAGTGTGAATGGATTGTACACTTAACTGAAGTTACTTGCAGGGTTCAGGCGCAGATATTCTACAAAATGAGTACATATTTGCATCTTCCTAATACGAGCTCTCTCTTCATTCCGGCTGCTGCCTCGATTCGTCCAGCCGTCTCCCACTTTTGCCACCACCACGTTATTACACTGTATCGTTCCAATAACGTCACCCAAGTTTGATCTTACTCACTTGGCCATATCGTCTACTATCTTCTTGACTAGTCTCGAACCGCTACTGGTAAGCAGTCCGAGACTATCTTCTTGTTTTGTCTGTATTCACACATGCGCCCTAACCCTTGCGCGCAATATACAACGGATCTATCTCCACTGGTAACAAACCATTAAGACCCCCGCCACTAAGCCCAATTCATACAGATATCCTAAACCCCAAGTTGCGATACTGCACCCAACAGCAGAACAACATGTTCTCTACTGCCCGATTTCAGGACATGGTGTATCACTCGTGATACTATAATGACGATGGTGCATTTAGATGAAGATAGTTGACCCTGTACGGTAGAGGACTTCGTCCTCAGCCGTATATATATCTATGCGACAGAGCTTGAGCCACACTCACTGCCGTCACAAGGTAGATTATCTACATATATGCAACAACCGAGGCGATGCTATCCGCAATTAGGTCGGGGTTGGTGTTGTACCCGCAGAATCTCCTTCATCTAATACCGGGTTTCCATGCATTATTGTGGTTCTGGCTTTGTGATGAGATTAATGCTAACCATTAGCATGTCCAAAAGACTGGTACTTTGTTCTGTTGGAGAGCCGGTACTGTGCAATAATTAAGCTGTCACATGAAAAATCGCTCAGTCATGGAGGAAAAGTCGGTGGTCTTAATCGTCGAGTGAGGAACAATATCAGTTGGACTGTTCTCTAGATATATATCATTCCAAAAGCAGTCGCTCGTCGCGAGATTGGCAGCCTGACAGTAATAGAAGGTCTTGATACCTCGTTTTGCTCCATTAACGTCGTGCGAGGTTCTTAACCGGGGTTTCAAAGCGAATTGTGGCAGAAAATGGTGTATCCGGCGGGTTCTAGTGGTACGGAGGTAGCTGCTCATTGCATTTTGGTATGCTTGAACACTCCCACCCATGAAGATTCACTATTCCCGTCATTCGCACTTTCTGTCAACAGGCTCTAGATTATAACTATATGCAACATCCTGATGTTACTCAATCCCCTCCTAAGGGTTAACAATATTCCAGTCGTAAAGCAAAACATTAAAAAAACCCCTCATCATCATACTCTGCACTCAAATACCAAAAGCCCGACTGCTTGGTCCTCCCTTCTGCCTCTTCCACTTCTGCCTCTTCGTCTCCTGCTGGCGCTGAAGACACCTCACCGGTAACGCCGGCTCAACTTCCACCCACAGTCCATTCGCTTCATACTTTGCCCCAACAAACCCCAGCTTCCCGCCCTTCTCCTTCCCGCACTCCAGAATCGCCGAGGTGAAGCTTAGACACTCGCTCTGGGTAAACTTCCAACCTGTTGCGGCAGAGGTGCGATGTGATGGTGATGCTTGGCGGGACGTGCCGAAAGTTACTGCACAATAATTTTAGCACGTGTTAGAGGGGGGAAGAGGGGGGGAGGCATACCGAGTGCGCAGCTACCGGAGTCGGTGCCGAGGATGTCGGTGCCGGTAACGGTGATGTTGGGGACGAGTAGCTGGAGTGGCTTGTAGAGTGTTATGACGGGAAGTGGGTTGGTCATGTTCTGGCAGAAGCTGAGGAGGGCGGCTTTGAGCTCCGGCTCGTAGACTTGATGGGTTTGGCCGGGAGTCTTGCGGCAGCTAATGCCTTTGGGAGATTTGGTGGTCGGATGGGGAAGCTTGGAGGATTGAGTGGAGGAGGGTAGTGTTGAGTTATGAGTTTTGTATTTGTGAGTATGCTTGGACTTCCGGGAGTACGACGTGGAGGTGGTTGAACAAGAAGTCTTGGCCCGAGAACTGGAACTGACTCGATATCTCTTCATCATACGGGCGCGGGGATCCCATCGCCTTGTGACTAGAGTAGCTCCACGAGGAGAAACAGTATACCGACGAGACAACGCGGTGGTGGTAAGGTATTCCTCGGACGGCATGTTGCTGAGGGAAATGGGGTTGGGGGTGACAGTTGACTGGTAATATTTGGATTTGTTTGGTTTATTAGTTGAAGATGATGCCATGGCGGTGGGGTATTCTTCGGAAGAAGTTTCGGAGTTGCTCGATGGAAAGGTAGTGGAGAATGTCGTGTAAGGTTTGTGGTGAGATTTGTGGTGAGGCCTACCTGTGGGGCGTATCCAAATTCCTGTGCCCATAGACGCGCAGTTGGGCTTGCTTTTGTGGTGTGATTTGGTTGGTCTAGCACAACCATGGGGACATTTGGGTCCATGGTACTTATGATGCGTTTTGTGTTTCTTTGTTGTGCGAGAGATATAAGTGGTGCTTGAATTGGCGACCATGGTTGAAGACACGGATACCGAGAGAGTCATTGTTGGTGTTACGAGGCTCCCGGAATCGGTATCGGAAGGGATCAAATCATACCATGCCGAGGAAGAGCCCGTTGAAACAACATCACCCAATCCTGAGCTTGTTTGGATAATATTATCCCAACCTGAGGGAAGACCGGTTGGGACAAGATCATCCATTGTGCTTGAGATCTATTCGCCAATCAGCCATTGCCAACAGTCCACGGGCAGAAGCCATACTGTGGTTGAATTTTTCCATGTAGAATTAGAAACTGAATACGAGACCGGGATTCTCCTGACAGAGCGCGAGGAAGGAGACCTAGTGGAAACGACTGGAACGCTCCAAATCTTGGTGCTCGAAGAAACAGACCTGGAGTGAACTACCAGAGTACTTTTCCAGGAAGTAGTTGTGCCATAGTTAGTTGCCAGGGCCGGATCCAAAAGCAAAATCTGGAGGAGAGTCGAAATGATAAAGAGTGTAAACATTCCTGCTGTTTGGGAGATGAGGTGTTGAAATGTGCTAGTGGGTTGAGTCCTTAAAATCACGATGCGAGAGAGTGTTTATAAGTTCTCTCCGGTAATGTTTAGTTCCCACAGTGCGACAGTACGACAGCCCGGTCAGCCCTGGCACAGAGGCTATAAGGAACGGAGGAATCTACTTGGACGCCTTGTTCTTTGAAGGTGGTGTGCAGCATCTGCGGCCCCGGCATGGGAGAGGAGGAGGCACCGATAGTAGGGTTGGGATTGTCAGTGGGAGCATCTCGTGCCGTGATGATGATAGCATTGACCAGTGCTGCGGATCAATAATCAATGCGGTACGACGTGCCCGGTGACAGAGTCACTTTGAGTCATGTATTAGATGATATACTAACGTAGAATAATACCCTTTAGGGATTTTACAGGACAATTTGGGTTGGTTTTGAGGCCGTTGTCAAATGTTCCGACGTTTTGCATTGACCGAAATCGGCGGATTCAGACAGAACGGTGTTGTACATGTTACAGCGTTGTACATGTTACAGCGTTACAGATGTTCGCACCAAAGCTCAAGATAGTAAATTTTCTCTGCGCCCAAATTTAGTACTAGTATATGACTGCGAAAACTTGTGCCGTATTGGCATATCACTCTCTGAGTGGCATTTCCGCCATAACCGCGCATGTCGACTCTCAGTATCGAAGGTCGCGGTTAATAGTTCATAATTAGCATCTTCCCTTATAGTAATGCGGCGAATGATCAATGCCGCAACTTCCGTCATTATATGGCTGGTATTTCACACGCCACCACTGTGCTGACTGTAGTTCTAAGACTGTAAGAAACCAAGTAATGAACATGCAGCTGAAGGAACCGTTGAATGGGTCAGAGTGCGTTTAGTTAGAACTTATGAAATCTGTAGCCTACTTAGAAAAATTGCAGCGGTGGTTACTTGGCCATCCCGCGTACTCTACTAGTAAGAATTTTGCCTCACGGTGAGGAAGAAGTTTGCTCTAAAACAAGCCTTATTAGCCTGTCCAGTCATCTATTATACTAAAACCAGGATAGCTTTCCGCTTAGCCACAGGAGGGCAGTTAAGCGAAGCTTTTTAGTCTATGACTCTACTTGGTCGTGATGGCTTGACAATCCTCGCAATTCCCGAACGCTGCACAACTCATGCATTGCCACAGCCGAGCCCGCACATAGTTAGCGCGTTTCACCCAGCGATGCTTGTGTTGATCACCAGTCAAGCGCGCGGCTAGACTACTCCCCGTAATCCAAGGCATTAACAGGATTTCACAGAACAACCAGTACCCAAAATACACGAAGAGTTTAGTAAGCAGGATAGCGGCAGCTGTGTGAGGCTTCGAATTACTCCCAGGTTTGTATGGTTTTGTGCAGCGCCCCCTGTTACTGAAACCGAGGGTTGATGTTTTCAACGCGTTCATCTCATGTGAGACCATCTGTCTTTCACATCACGTTATCACTGCGGCGTGGATAAGTACACCCCCTCCATTATACGGTTGACCGGGCATTAGCTAACCCGTCATAACCGATTTGAAGATCGATGACTCAACAGACACAATTCTGGGTATCTTGGTGTTACGAACCTACGCTCTATCGTTTCCTTTTTAGATATTCAACTACTATTACTCCCGATATGCTTGAGCTTGATTTGTGATGGATTCACAAAACATTGGACACAAACGCCATATCCCTGATATTATGGAGGAAACTGCAATCAAGGGTAGATGAAAATATGGACAATCCTAGAGGCTAGAGCTCAATTGCGTCATCCGAGTTCCTGGTTTGCCCTACCGGGCGACCTGGGAGCCATATCTGATGGGACATGGGTGCCTTACCATACAAGCCGTTGCAACCATCGGGCGAATTTGAAGTTGCGAACACGGCTGATATGATGAGTGTTGGCTGCAAGTTTGGATGGGCAGTCTGATAAGGTAAGTGTCTTGCATCCTCCGACCAATGTCGTCCCACTGCCCATGTAAAGGTTTTCCAAATACTTGAATCTGTACTTCCACTGGTGACGATCGAAATGATCGCGTACAATATTCTACACTTCTACTTTGGACGAGGCACTGTTCGGCCACTCCGAAGGCTCAAAGCATTGACAAGTCCCAGAATCCGGGCTATACATTGTAGGAAGTTTAGGTCTTCCAAGAACGATGGGGGGCGTCATCCCAAATATGGGCTAAGTTTACCAATGATACTCGTACTCCATCTGAGAGAATTCCTCGTAATTGATGTATGGTTGGTGGATATAGCAACCTAGTTAAATCGGAACTTATTAGTTCTTAATATCTAATTCTTGCCAGTTGACTCACCCCATTCAACACGATTTCTGTACAACCTCAGTCATGAGAAATCACTCGCCTCCCCCTCCAAAAAAAGTTACGATATGGAAGTAGGGGAGAGCCGTGTGCGTGTATTGTATGGTACAGAGAAAAGAGAGAAGGAGAAGGACTCGAGATATATACATGACACATCAGCCCCTGCAGCAGTCACCATATATCAAATCTGTAACATATCACTGGTACAAGTACACATGTAACCAAAAGATCTGTTGCATGTGTACGTAGATTGTGAGTCTCGGCACTATCAGATGTCTTGTATGAGAATGGAGCCTTGTATGACATTGGTAACTGTATGAGAATATTAATCTGGACCAGGGTGATGCATCTGATGTCAGATAGTGTATGAGCATACACATATGGCAGTTTGTATATTTTCCAGCCTTATGCCCTTGAGAGAGATCAATAAATCAAGTCATTCTACCATCCAAAGTAAGAAAACCAATATTGCAAAACCAATGTTTTCATATGTAGGAGAGAACAGTGCATCGGCAAAAGTGCAAATCGACTATAGGCTGCGCTACGCGCACACGCGCAGCTCATAGCAAGCTTCCCATGGACCCCTGCGCGACGCGCAGCCTATAGTCATCTATAGTCGATTCATAGAGATGTG
>Ga0307512_10000865_pt1 | contig 44556 bp, 46 predicted proteins | sample 14_EM_MG_FD_200267 | JGI IMG/M metagenome (GOLD analysis project Ga0307512, IMG submission 200267) | Populus trichocarpa ectomycorrhiza microbial communities from riparian zone in the Pacific Northwest, United States - 14_EM | ecosystem: Host-associated > Plants > Roots > Unclassified | place... | reverse complement strand
ACCATCACCTAAGAACACGAAGTTAAGTCATCCCTCTCTATCTCTCCATGCCATGATCATGACTTAACACCGAGTACAGCATACATCAAGTAAAGCATCGTCCCAGGATCGACAGTCTCCCGCTCCCAGCCAGTTTCTCATCTCTTGGCGGATGTTGTTGTACTCAACTCTCTACCTTCCCACAATTACAAGTTAACCAATGAATAGAGTCTCAGCTGCCGTCGCGCCTCCCTCCAAATCAACCGCTTCCAAGTCCTCCTCCAATCTCGCTCGATCATAGCCTGCAAGTGCATCTCCAAACTTGCTCAATCACAGCCTCCCAGTGCATCTCTGAGTTCACGATCACGGCCTCAAAGTGCATCTCCAAACTCGCTCGATCACGGCCTCCAAGTGCAACTCTCAACTCGCTCGATCACGGCCTCCAAGTACATCGTTAATGAGTGACGGCGGGTGTACGGAGATACAGGGGTAACGGAGGAGGACTGAGTGACGGGGAGTACATATTCGGGAGACCCCGGGGTAGATAGACATCATCTCATTTTCATCTCATTTTCATCTCATCTGGATCCACGCAATCGCGTGGATTCTCACGGCCGGGTAGTATCATATCTTCTCACTTTCTTCCTAGGCTCCTCAAGCTAGAACGGTTCTTTCTCACGAATTCCGTCGTGGCCAGATTGACTGTATGTATATCTATAGAGATACTTAAATAATGCATGCCATATTATAAGGTAGCGAATCTTGTGACTGTAACAAAGACGAATATGATATAAGAAATGCCTTGTGCTTATGGAACCCTAAGAACCACTGCTTTGAGAATGCGGCACCAAGTCTCCCGCAGAGCTGCGCAGCGGTCTCAGCTGCTCCAAACTTTGACTATCCTAATAGTCAAATCTCGTAGCGTCCTGAATGCACCTCCATAACTGCAGGTGATTTCAGGAGCATCCGAGAATGCTCTTGCAGAGTCTGAGGAAGAAACGGCGAAACTGCGATCGGAGGGCGATGTGCAACGCGACGCGTGGTATTGACGCCGGGCGCGGAGTAATCCGCCACCGGGGGGTCTCTGACGGCTCTGACGGAGCGCGTCCACTCTGACGGAGCCATCCTGCCCGGACGGAAATGTTTTTTGCTGATGAGGGGGAGTTGCCACAACAGCTGCACCACAACCGCCTCAGCAGCAGCAGGTTGCAAGATCTCAGCTGACTCAGAGTGCCTGTGCTCAGGTGACTGCCTGTCGCTCAGGGATCAGTTGAGGGCAATTGGAAATCAATGCCAATAACTGTGGGTAATCCGCAGGCTGAGAAGGTCAGGAGGAGAGTTAGAAAGCAGGGGACAGAGACCAGATCGAGCAAATGAGCAATACGGATGCAGAGCCAGACAAGGAACAATTCAAACGTAGTCTGGAAGATGAGGAGGAATGTGAGATGGATGAGCAGGATGATGTGTATTTCGATGCTGAAGGGAGAATAAAGGTCATCAGTTGTGTGCTAGCAGACAAGGTATGCCTTCCTGGAAGTGGGATGGAATAGGACAGACAAGGTTACCAGGGGTGACAACGAGTAAGTACATATTCATCAAGAGGGTCTGGAAGTTTCAACGAGGCCATGTAACCAGGACAAGTGGACTACCCACACAGTGGTGGAATCCAGCAAGTATCTGGCCAAGGCAGAAATCATCAAAAACACAACTTGAAGGACCTAACAGGCTCCCAAAATGCCGTGAAACACTGCACCAGCCCTGGATACTGGCAACTATATAGTTCTTAGAAGCAGTTAGCTTGATAACTGTATCCTAGCCCATTGGGAGAGAGTTTGTGCTACATGCACCACTCAACTGGTTCAAAATGCTATTATAGCCTCCATTCCCAAAGACAAACAAGTTGCTGCCAGGACCCTGGCCGCACCAATTATAATCACAATCGGTCACATTTCTGCATTCTCCAGCCTGAAGAATCACATCAGTTATATGAGATTCTGGGTAATGAGGGCCTCGCCAACCGGTCTCAGAACGATACATTGGTGCGAGCTTAACATGGTCATCGACAGTGGATCTGAGCTCTTGGCGATGTGTGATAAGGTTGCCAGAGAGTTCAACATCAGATAGAAATGTACTGATTGTAAGTTGATCACTGCTGATGGCACTTGGCCTGACTTGATGCAGGTGGCAGAGTCTGTCGTTGTCAAATTCCTTGGTATGGTAATTCCCATGCCCATTGTTTTGGCAAAATCCAGATTTGAACAGGATATCATGGACCAATGCTGGGAATTATCTGCCGGAACATCAGAGGGGAACCTGGATGATCTCAGCTGTGAGCTCACCATCTTGGCCATTGATGGATCAAAACAGGTATTATTTGTTGCTACCTTGCAAGGACACAAGAGGAATAGATTCATGGGCAGTGCGAGAAACCCGTAAGGCTAGTTAAAGTACAGACAACTTGAAAGGATAGGGCCCAGCACTACGAAGAAAACAAGTTGGAGTTTTCTGAGATGAATGATTGTCACAAGAAGGGACGGAATAGCAAAAATGGAAAACAGACGTAGTTGATGGATAGGAAGAGTGCAATTGCAGTGAAATTGCAAGGCATATACAGTGAAAATGAGGAGGGATTATACAAGGAAAAAGGGAAACAGTCAGTCAGAACAAGGGTGCTCTTGGAGGCAGTAAAGAAGAAAATGGAGAGAGGTATCAGATGGGAGGTTAGGTGGGAAGAGGAGGAAGGACCGATTGTCAGTGAGATGGGGAGCAGGATAGTCACACAACAGTGGTCAATGGGAGAGCAGGCCATGGTGAATGAAAGGAGGGTAACCGTGGGAGAATCCACAATTCTTATCTTTATTGCTAAAGGTAGCATTGCTCCTGAACTTAGTCCAACACCACTCTTTTCTTCATACTTTGACTTGGCAAAGTGAAATCTAGACAAAAGCACCAAAGCAGACTGGGTGAGCGCATGCTACAAATCTGTTGCCCAGAGAGTGAAGTCTGTTCCCTTGTTGGATAGAAGTACACCAGATGCCAGACTAAACTGGTCAGGAAGAGCTTGCCTAGGCCATATTGATACCAGGCTCTTCAGACAAGTCGTTTATCTCCAGGGTCTCCTAATGAGAGAGAGCTGGAATGTGAACCTCAGAGTGAGTACAAGTGTTGTGGATAGGCAGCATATTATGGTGAAAGGGGAAAGAAGCCCATCTGCTTATGCTATCAAATAGAGAGGTTACATGTTCATGGACATGGGACGAGCTATGAACGACCAGCAACCAGTTTGAGCCACCACATCATATTTGGCTGGAGTCTGGTCACATGGTCTGGATGGATTGTTCTGTTCACATTCCCACCAAAGTCATTGCCATGGAGATAGGGATACAAAGAGAGGTTTTCGGATTGCCCATTTCAGTACGCAGTTGGCCCCCACATGAATGCTCACTTCTTTGTTCTGAGCAAGAAAGGGAAGTTCTACTGTATCTTCTGTGCCATGGGCACTAATCTGAACAGACTCGATGAGACTGGGATAGTACTGCCTGACATCGAAGAGTTTTCCGAAGCCATCGCACTACTGCCCTTGCATCAAAAATCATCTTCCACTCTCAGTATGACTATCTGGAGTTGCACAAGGAAAGCCGGGACTATATGTCCTTTCTGACTTCCCAAGGCATGTATCAGCCAGCAGGACTGGTACAGGGAGTTACCAATTCAGTATTGGCATTTGTCTGAGTACCTTGGAAAATACTGAATGCCCAAATAGCATCAACTGCGGAATGATTTATTAATGATGTTGAAGTGACGAGACAAAGGAGTTTAGACAGAATGGAAGTGGGAGAACTGCGACCTCCAGTTCGGAGGTTTGTGATTGAACACCTCCAGGACTGCGATATCATCCTTGCGGATGAGGACAGAGCAGGTGCAAACATTTCCAGGGAAATATCCGTATGGTGCTGGAACAGAGTAAAGATAGTCCAGTTTGCCTGCAGAGAGGTGGAAAGGTGGCAACAAGTATCCAAGGTTGACAATCTGTGTTATTACCTCTAATGTGAGGATAGTACTGAGTGTAGGGTATTGTTGAGGCTTGCACAGTCGAATGAATATAGATTCCCAACTTTGCTGTAATCGCAGGCCCCCTGTTCTGAATCTTGCAGTAGGATGGTGAGTTTCTAATTTGGAATAAGCAAACGAAAGGTTTGCCAATCTTGTAGGAAGCTCTCTGCAATGCTCCTCGGTTGAATATGGTAGACATTAGTGATGGTGCAAGGCAAACAGTCTTGGGAGCTTATGCCAGACTAGAAGGGTCGGGAGAGACTATTGAGCAACACAATGAAAGCAAGGTCTGGCACCCATGTCGTGATGAATGCAGACTGTGGTACAAAGCCATGATGGCAGATACTGTGGGGAAACATGAATGCCATAGTCTGATGTAGGCAGTGAAGAAGTTTCCCAACTATGTATATGGGATCTGATTCTTGATGAAGATGCATGCTGACGCATTAGAGTATGAACTAAGGGTAGCTGCTAATGATGTGTGAGGAGCACTAGTGAAGAACTGGATTACATGGATACACCTGTTCAATTTTAACATGGAATATCTTCCAGGAAGAATGCATGGAGGTTCTTATGCCCTCACATAGCAGCCATGAGGGGAAGTGGTGACTCAGCCAAACCAAGAGAATGTTCAACAGGCAACAATTGAAGCAAACTTATGGGCGAATAGAGGCGAAACTAGGGCTGCAATGAATGAAAAGTGGTAGAGCATATGAACCATATATTGGGCTCAGACTTGCAGAACCATACACAGGGAGATGGCAGCAGATAGGCACATTTCTGGGCAACCTGAAGCAGCTGGGACAAAAAACCCCAAATGAAATGTATCAATTTTGGCTGGAAGCCACAAAATACATTGATTCATGTGGAGTACTCTACTGGGGCCGGAAACCCAACCAACCACAGGTAGAATTGTCAGTGGGTATAGAGGAGAGGAGAAAAGCAATGATAGCTTTTCATGAACTGAGTGGGTACCATGGTGGGGAACGAAAGTAATAAAAGCTAGTTCAGGGGGGCTGGTTGCCTGAAATGGACATCAATGACAAAGACTGAGTGAAAATGTATGAACATTGCGAGAAAAGAGCACTGTTACAGTCTTATGAAGTACAGAAGAGCCTTCCTGCTGGACACCTATGGCAGCAAGTGGGAACAGATATTTCGTACCTGCACAAAACAGAGAATGGGTATAATCTTCTTGCAATAGCCTGAGAGGATCTCAGCAGGTGGGCAGATGCACGATTACTAATGCGAGGTACATTGGACATGGCAGGCAACCTCATTTAAGAGCAGGTAAATTGTTAGTTCGGAACTCCATAAACAGTGGTAGTGGACACAGCACCACAGAATACACAATGGACAGACCTCCAACTCAAATGATACATGATCTGGAAGATCACTGTAACCCCATACCATGCTGCCACTAATGCAGTAATTGAACCAAGACAAAAACTGATTACAGATGCACTATCCAAAGTCACAGTCTGTTCCCATAAACTGAAAGAGATGAGTATTGACCACAATCCAACAGTGCTTTGGGCTGACAGGATCAGGGTCAGTCGTATGAACTGGAATTTGTTCTTGCCCCATGTGATCAGTCACACTATGGTTCTTCTGATTGAGCTGGAACAGCCTTGGTGGGATACTGCCAACTGGACTGCAGGAATTGATGGTACAGTATCACTGCTAGCCGCTAGCGCAGGGCAGCAGGCATGATGGCAAGACGGTATAGATGCTGCCCTACACAACCTGAAGGAGTCAAGATATGCCAAGAAACGATACTTTGACCAAGCAGCCAACCGTTGGGCAAAAGACCTCCCAATTGGTGTTTTGGCTCCAGTGCACCAAACCATGATAGAGCGGTCCCATGGCACCAAACTGGACACTAATTGGCAAGGAACCAACTGTGTAACAAAAATCGGCCAGAGGATTGAGTCCTGTTGACTGGCAGAGCGAGATGGAGAGGAGCTTGTAGGCTGCATAGATGGTAGTCGACTGAAGAATTGTTCACTTGTAAGGAAGGTGTGTATGGCACTCGACAAATTTGTACTTCTAATACTACACCAGCGGACAACTCAGAGCTATTACAGCCAGTTGAGGTGGATGAAGTAGCTGGATGGAAATGGATGGAAGGACAAGCAATGTATTTAATCAAGTTGACAGACTGGGAGAAACGATAATGGGTACAGGCTGATGATATGGCAGGGTGCCAGGAGTTAGTCGATAAATGAAACACTACGCATTCTGTGCCTGCAGACCACCTATCCAAATCATGATGGGAAATATGGGAGTGGAAGAGAGATAGAAATTGGGGGAGAAGGGAGGAGATCAATAGAATAGACTGTAATGAAAAGAGTTTGAAAATAGTGATTTGACACCATTGAGTGGATATGGAACATGTTGGGGCAAGAAGTATTCCTACTGGCTGAGCCACACCAATGTTAGACTCAGTATTCCAACAAATCTCCCCTAAATCTCAACTAACCTTCAGATAATAGAGCCAAAGACAATGGCAAAAGTCAGCAGAATATTCATCGCAGAGAATAGAAACACCAAGTAAGATAAGCCCAAACCCTGAATAGATACGGAGAAAGCTGAGGGAAAGAAATGAAGAAGTTGTGAAAAGATTTGAGATGATCATACTTGAGAAAGTGGGAACCACATAGACAGCAGAAGAAGAAGGAATTGGTGTGAAATACCCCTCCCCAGGTGTAATGTACTTGCCAATCCTATGTTTCTAAGTGGAAAGGCATGTGCACATGAATAGCCTTGGATAATGGTATATCACTAGATATGGTCGCAAACGTGGATATCATTATGGTAGAGTTGTATCAAGTTAATCAAGGAATAATGATCAGCAGTGATCTAAGGCTGCTTGCGAGCCACATATATATGATGTGGGTGTTACCTGGCATTGGAAACATCACTTGCAGCCATGTCATTCCATGATCGTCTCATCAGGTGCAGACCCCCTTGGCTGTAAAAACATGCACAAGAGTAGGAAGGAAAGGAAACAATCAATTAACGGTTCACCATATGCAAACATATGAACCAACAAGTCTCAAAACCAATCAGTACTAGTGTTGGCAATGTGTCCGGGTAACATGCCAGCGGTCCTGGTTCTGACCGGAAAACCAGGTCGGTTCGGTTTGGCACCTGTCCAACAACCTGACCCTCTTCTTCTTGGCGGACCACACCAGGATCCATACCAGTCAAGCTACAGGTTTCACCGGGTGTGGCCAGATCTGTCGGGTCCAATCTCTGGTTCTGCATTTCAGGTTGTTCTACTTCTAGTCATATTCAGATATCCTACAGTTGATTGCAACATATTAAATGATGGTACGTCGTTGTTCATTTTGGATGTACTGGCCGCCTTAATAATCAGACAATGGTGAGACACGCTCCCTGCCAAATCCCCGAAATGAGCGTCAACGGAGCATCAACAATTTTGGGTATTGCATCTTGGGTAATCTGTGTGGTGATTGGTTCCAGACAGTCAGAAATGAGGTATTGGCCTCCTTTATAGGCAAAAGATGAAGTGACGCGCTCCCCGCCCTATCTTGAAAATGAGCGTCAACTGAGCGTCAATGATTCAAGGTCTCGCATCATGGGAAATCTAAGTGGCGCTTGATCGTGGACATCTATTAAGGAGGAATTGGCCCCCTCTCTAGGGTGATGAGCAAGCGACATTCCTGCAACAGCCTCCCAGACAGTAACGACTTCTTTCATTTACAATGCTGCAACAATGTGTTCAGGAGCGTTTTAGCCTATAGAAACGTTCAAAACATCATATATAGACAATGACCGATGCATCACGCTTTGATTACGCATGAAGAAAGGCACAAAATCATTCACTCTCTGTTGATGCCCATTTTCAAGATCGGGCAGGGAGTGTGTCACTATTTCATTTTCCTCTAAAGGCAGCCAATACTTTGATTATGTAGAGTAACGACCAAATCGCTTTTTTATTACCTGACATACAAGACGAATATTTGTTGATGGTATGTTGACGCTCATTTTCAGAATGGGGCAGGGAGCATGTGGCTATCTCTTTTACCTACAAAGCCAGCCAATACCTCATGTATGAATGGCTGCAACCAATAGCCAATCAGATTACCCATGGTGGAAGACTAAAAATTGTTTGCGCTTCATTGATGCTCATTTTGCCAAGGGCGTATCCACAATATGTTATCATTCAATTTGGCATAGTATATCAGTGATGGTGTTTTGGCAGCCTTTCGATCGGCTTCATGCACTTGCTGCTTCCTCACTACATTGTTGTTTAATAATACATATAAATATATCCTTTAAAATATGCTTTAAAGTGTCCACTAATTGTAGATAATAATACACTCAAAAATCCTGTTCTATTCCATCAATGCTCGTCTTCACTGTCAGGTTCGCTCAATTGGCTGCTGTTGTCTGCAAAATGGATGTCCGCTGCATTACCACACAGCAGATAGTGTACTGACCAGTGGATGTTTCTTCGTCAGTTGGCAAATCTGGATTGAAATCATTACCACCCTTGCGATCCTTGGCTTATGCATCACGAGTCGAAACTTGAGCGCTGGGAAGAGGAGTATGTATATACACATATCCGGGTGTCACACCATCGATTTCGGAAGCATGAGCCCCCTCATTGTCATCAGGTGGCACAGGTGGCATTCTGGGTGGATATGGCATTGGTTGTGGTGTCAGCTGTCTGATTCGGTCTAGTGGAGGTGCACCCGCACCTTTGAGTGTCTGGGGATTCTGTGCTGGGCCATTTGGGCCAGGCAGGCAGCCGTCCGTTCGATTTTCTCGAAGTATAGCAGGGTGTCGTTCCATCGCAGCCTTCACATTCATATGCCCAGGAAAGTCAGCTCCCTGGTTCAACTGCTCTTGGACTTCGGCCGGAGGTTATTTGATCAGGTATTTGTTTCTTCCATCGCTGAGCGCGAAAACCCTTCTTTGGCCATTTTGGCCATATCAAAGGCCAGGCGCATGTCAGACTGTTCTAGCTGTACCCGACCCCCTTGCCTTGCCATAGTTGGAGATATGTTGAATACCTACAAGAAATTAGTTGCTGTATCTACATATCAGATTCGGCTATTACCTCTACTGTATATGCTTCTTCAGCATCCTCTAAGGAGGTTAAAGCCTGTTTCGTCCCCTCGCAGGGATGGTTATGACTAAACTAGTCCGCAAAAATCCCAGAGCTGACCACATCTTGATGCACGATATGGGCGGACTGTGCAGACAGATTACATTGCCGACCATGGAGGTTCTCCATTATGGGCAGCTGTACATTGCTCACACAGTTCTCTACCTACACCAGCTGTGTGTTCTATCATTAGTTGACAGCCGTCTGCCTCGATACGACCATACGCACATCTTATTGCACCCTGCATCTCATTCTTGCTGCTTCCGGTGTTACAGACCATTTTTCACTGTGTGTCCAGGGTCAAAATGTCAGTGGCTGCATTTGCAGCATCGCGGTGGACTAAGGGGTGTCGGTGTTGTAGGTCGGTCTCAGCGGATGGCGTATCGGGTGACGCGCCCGTTGTTCAGCTGGATTCCAATCCGCTCGCACTTTGTGGACGTGTTCGTGGAGCAATGATTTGCTAGTGCGGAAGTGAACAGGATGATGATAACAATCGGAAGTGAGAAGTCCTGAGGAAGAAGATAATGAAAAGAAGTGAGAAGTCTTCAGGAACATAAAGTTTTCTTCAAGGCAAAATGGAATGCGTAAAAGCCGACTTGCATGATCTACACAAGATAAATCCTGCTGCATATAGCCGCAGGTTGCGCAGGTTTCCAACCGTCTTGCAATTTGCACAAAGTGAGTCTGATGTTGTGTGTTTGTTTACAGGGACAAATCGAGGTGAATGACCGCCGAAATTTTGTGTTTGTGAGATATGGACATCACATTGTCCGACAGAGAGGGCATCTGCTAATGTTTGTCTCAACAAATCCGCGGGATCTTACATGAAACAAACACTAAACATCATGCAACGATGTACAGCAAGCATTGCAATTCCCAACGTAGTGACGGTCACAACGCAGATTTCGCGTTGTTCATGTCGATCAAGCGTAACAACCTTGACTTAAAAGATGCAGCTTGCCTCCATGTGGTCAATATCTTGCAACATCCGACATCTTGCCCACCAACAAAGTCAACACACAATACACTGGTCAATGCTCCAAGAAAGAACCATTCGCCACAACTGGCAGGCAAATACCCCAACTCGAGAGAGCGCTCCACATTACCATGCCCTCAAGCGGATGAAGGCAAGAGCAGTATCAGCGAAAAAAAATTTCCGTCCGGGTGCAATGGCAATGTCAGGGTGGACGCGCTGTGTCAGAGCCGTCAGAGACACCCGGGTGGCGGATGACTCCACGCCTGGCGTCAATACCACGCATCGCGTGGTATATTGCCCTCCGATTGCTGCTTTGCTATTGCTTCTCGCTCTGTCGGTGTCCTATTTTAAACAAACACTCTGGCGTTGTGGCCAACTGTGACCATACGTCGGAATGGGATCAATGGGTACATGCTTGCATCGGGATTGCAATGCAATTGGTGACGCTGCGAAAATCTCTCCTCGCGCTCTTTCTACAATAAGCTCGTGGAGCGTAGGAAGGTCAGATGATATGATACTACCCAGCCGTGAGGATCCACAAGATCTTGGAAAGAGCGAGTGAGACCAAAAGTTGGGAAAGATAGAGTGTGTATTTTCGTTGTATGACAAGATGAGATGAGAATGAGATACTGTCTATCTACCACGGGGTCTCCCGAATATATACTGCGCATTGCTCATTCTACCTCCGTTACCCCGGTATCGCCGTACACCCACTGTCGCTACTTATCGATATACTTGGAGGCCGTGATCGAGCGAGTTTGGACATGCACTTGGAGGCCGAGATCGAGTGAACTCAGAGATGCACTCTGATGCTGTGACCACGCGAGTTTGGAGATGCACTTGCAGGTTATGATCGAGCGAGATTGGAGGAGCACTTGGAGGCGGTCGATTCAGAGGGAGGTGCGACGGCAGCTGAGACTCTATTGATTGTTCAACTTGTGATTGTGGGAATGTAGAGAGTTGAGTAAATCATCCGCCGAGAGATGAGAAACTGGCTGGGAGCGGCAGACTGTCGATCTTGGGATGATGCTGAACTCGGAGTCAATTCATGATTATGGCATGGAGAGTTAGTGAGGGATGACTTAACTTTGGGTTCTACAGTGATGGTAGAGTTGAGCACAAGAAAGTGACAGATCAGAGGAGATGGGGGAAATCATCATGAGAAACTGGGACTTAAAGAATTTTGTGTGCGAGTCAATTGACCATCCCCAATACAGCAGGTACGAGTCCCGATCCGGCGGGTAATAACACTGATATGAGGTCTTCTAATCCAAATCTGGCAAGTCGTACACCTGATTTTTCAGGTCCGCTCATATCCTCCATATCGTTCTCTTCTTCATCCCCCATCCCTCTCTTTCTCGTCAACAACTCTACCATCATTGCAAGAACACATAGTTCTGTCATCTCTCGCTATCTTTCCATGCCATCATCATCAGTTAACACCAAGTGCAGCATACGCCGAGTGCAGCATACGCCAAGTGCAGCATACGCCGAGTGCAGCATACACCGAGTACAGCATACACCTAAGATTGTCTGTCATCCCTTCATTCCCTCGATTTCAAGTTAACCCCTGAATGTAGCTACCGGCGTACCTCCTTACAGATCGACTGCCACCAGCCAGATATTAATACAAGCTGAAAATGGTAGAGTCATCTCGTCACATTCCCACGGTTTCGAGTTAACTAACTGATGAATAGAGTCTCAGTATCTGGCGCGCCACCCATGGACCGCCTCAAGATCGAGTACTCCTCTAATCTCCATCGATCATAGCCTGCTGCAAGTGCATCTCTAAACTCGCTCTATCACAGCTCGGAGTGCATCTCTGAGTTCACTAAAGCTCGGTCTCCATTTGCATCTCCAACCTCGCTCGATTACAGCGTCAGAGTGCTTCTCCACACTCGCTCGATCACGGCCTCCTAGCGCATCTCCAAACTCGCTCGATCACGGCCTCCCAGTGCATCTCTGAGTTCACTCAATTCCGGTCTCCAATTACATCTCCTAACTCGGAAGATTACGGCCTTGGAGTGTACCTCTGAGTTCACCCGATCGTCATCTTCGGGCGCACCTCGAATTGCTGACAATCAGTGCGTGCTGCCAGTCCAGATATACCGTGTGTAGATAGGTAGCTATATTGATACATAGACAAATAAATGAGAATACAAACTGAATGCATAAGTTTTGAAAATCGTTGAACGATAAGTAGTAGCTATGATTTAACATCGCCAGGCTTTGTGTAAATGGCTTCAGCATAACAACAGCCCCTGCGAAGAGTGTAACACACGTGTCCTTCGGATGGTGTGTAAACATCACCACAAAGTAAAGGAGATACGTATGGAACACGACCCGTCGCCGGGGTGACGGGTACCATGTAATTCTCCATCCGAGGGTACGCGGATCTGCCAGAGCCATCAGAGCCGTCTGGAACACCCGGGTGTTTCTGAGGGAAAGTAGAGTTGTTGTTGATGAGCGTGGCAGCGAACATGGTCCGAGCCCTTCGAGCATTGAGCAGCTTGCGATCAAACGAAGCTTTCGGTGGGGAAATGGCAAGAAACGCACTGTTTGACCAACGAACAAAAGGAGACATGGATCGAGGATTATTTGGATAGAGAGACTGCTGTGGCAAGAACGTTAGTTGAAGATGGAGAGACAGCAATTCAGCAGCAGCAGGAAGATATGAGAAATGCTGACAAGGCAGGTTTGACAACCACAAAGCCTGAAACAATATTTGAAGAGATGTTGCATGCCATTGGAGATAGTCTGAGCAATCTTAAAAGTTCCGATGATGCGGCGGATTGTCATGACGAGGTTGATGATGAAGATGATCTGGCGCTGCGCAAGCTGCATGAAGATGACAAACCTGGCTGGGTAATGGGCATAATCTCCAAAATGGTACAGCATCGGATGGAGCATTTCAAACAGAAGCAGATGAAGCTTGATGAATTGACACAACCAGGCTGTGGAGACGCGGCCGACTGCATCCGTGAGAGAGATACAAAGTGCAGGATGACTGAATTGATGGTTCCGGGTGTCATTCAACCACAAACAGAACATAATGCAGCCTCATCTGTACCAAGAACATTTGGTGAGCCTATGGAGACTGTTGATAGTGTCCCCGGAAAATCGCCAATGACCCTAGAGACTTCTCGGCCTGGAAGTCGTCATATATGGGTAGGTCACCGGAAACCCCAAGCACACCAACACATTACGTCTCTCCCACCCGACGCAGAGCACAATTCGTCACCTATGGACACTTCAAAGCCTGTTGAACCCATAAGCCTTCACCCCAGCATATGGTGTCCCAAGCCAATAACCATATAGAAATCGAATTCCAACTAAGAAATGGGGACAGCTCCTGCATCCCTGGAGGAGTGAATGCGCAAGTAGCCATTGTGGACGATGTATCTGATGGAAAAGCAATTAAACTACCTATTTTGCTATGTGTGAGCTTTTACTTGAAATCGGTGACCAATTTGTGAGACATGATAATTCGTCTGTGCATGTGCACGGGTCGGATGGGCCATGCCAATGTTCTAGACTGCAAACTGCATTGACTGACAACCAAGGAATGTGATATCGTCCGGCTGGTTACTGTGGAGTTGGAAATCTCATACAATATTAGAGCAAAAACTCACTAAGAAAATTCAAGTCAGTGATGTCATACGAGTTACGGATGAGAAGGTCAAAGCCCAACGCCAACTGGGATGAGTGACCACTGTCATTCTGCATTTGTCCATGGATCCAACTGAAACTCTTACTGCACAGACCTGGTGCACACGGTCGAGATATTGATAATGGTGTATGTTCGGTGATGGATATCGCGGCTGAATGAGCTGGATGAGGAAGGGTGATGATGTGGGGCTATATATTTCGAAGACTAGAGTATGGCTCTACATGCGGTTCAAAGCCAGCTGAAAGTGCTGTAACCTCACACACTGAGGTCATTTACCACTCAGATAACATGTCTGATACAGGATCAGAATTTGAGAGACTTGGAAGCATTTAGATGGAAATGTTTATACATAGAAATGATTGATTGGCTAGCAGTAATGACTGTATGCATTTTTACATACAATTGTTGAGCAACCAATGACTGTTAGTATGGCCTTGAGGTGAGTGTCAATAGAGCATAAATGATGTTTGGTTGTACATTTTCGGCAAACAAAGGGTGGCATAGTCACATCCTTCCTAAGTATTTGTATTGGCCATTTTTATAGGTAAAATCGAAAGTGACACGCTTGTTGACCCATCCGGGAAATGAGCGTCACCGATGCGTCAACGATTTTAGGTCTTGTTGGTTGGATAATCAAAAATGACAAGATCGGTGTGACACATAATCAAACTATTGGCCGCCATTATAGCGAGAAATATTAGCGATGACATCACAACTACCTCCTACAAATCAGCGTCAACAGAGCGTCAACGAGTTTTGATATTGCATTTTGGATAAAGAAACAGCTGTGCAACGACATCAAGCTATAATCGAATTTTGGCCACCTTGATACGCAAACATGCTATCCATGGTATCGCTCCACCTCCTGAAAATGAGCGTCAACAGAGCATCAACAGAGCGTCAACAGAGCGTCAACAGAGTGTCAATGGAGTGTCAACAATTTTTTCTCATGCATCTTGGGTAATCAAATCACAATACAACCACGTCAACGCATAATCATAGTATCGGCCGCCCTACTGGCAAAAATGCTATGGATGTCATCGCTACCACCTCCTGAAAATGAACATCAAAGGAGCATCAAAGATTTTTGGTTTTGCATTTTGGATAATCACAGGGCAATACAACCGCGTCAACCCATAATGATAGTATCGGCCACCAATATGGGCCAAAATGCTACCGACCTTATCACTACCATCACCAAAAAATCAGCGTCAATGGAGCATCAACAATTTTTGGTTTTGCATCTTGGATAATCAAAGAGCAATGCAACCACATCAACCAATCATCATAGTATTGGCCGCCTCTATGGGCAACAATGCTATGGACGACATCACTACCACCACCTAAAAATGAGTTTCTATGGAGCATTAATGATTTCTGGTCTTGCATCTTGGATAATAAAAGGGCAATGGAACTGCATCAGCCCATAATCACAGTGTAGGCCGCCTTTATGGGTGAGAATGCTGTGGACAATATCACTACCACATTTTAAAGATGAGCGTCAATGGAGCATCAATGATATTTATTCTTGTAACAATGATACTCAAAGCGCTATGCAATGGCATTGACCCATACTCAATGTATTGGCCGCCTCTGTGGGCAAAATTTCTAGTGGCAATATAGCTGCCACCTCCTAAAAGTGAGTGGCAACGGAGTGTCAATGGAGCCTCAACGATTTTTGGTCTTGCATCTTAAATAATCCAAGGGCTATGGAACAGTGTTAACTCACAGTCAGCCTATCAGCTGCTTCTATGGGTAAAAATGCCAGTCACGATATCATCTCCACCTCCTATAATGGAGTGCCCACAGAGTGTCAACAATTTCTGTGGGGGTTCAGAACGCTACAAAGCAATGAACTAGATTGCTTAATTCCGAAATTGGGTTCTTCGTGGTAAGTCTTTTCAATATGTCTTTGTCTACAACATCACAAATATGCATGCAATGTCTCACAGATCTGACTTTTTTTGCTTGTAACTCTAGAGTCAATATTTAAAAACCCGCATTCTACATTTCAATAACATAACTTTCGGTAATCTCTCGAGTCAAATTACCTAGCTATCAAATTCCTACCCCGATGTTGGATTCAATATCCTTAATACCTCATTGCTAGAGGTTATGATTCTTTATTTGTGATTTGAGCTACCTTACTTTGCAAAACATTTTCGATGCTTGGAAGGCTTGAAAGCATGTAGGCTTGAAAAGTCCAATTGCTTGGAATGATTATAGACATGCTCTTACGTGGCAATTCTATTTGCACTGTGGTATTGAGGAGACCGGAAGCCCTGGCATCATTTGTATTGTTTGTCATCTAGTTCTTCGCCATGCATCAGAACATGGGACCAGCTCAATGGGGATACACTTGCTGGCAAAAGTTCAATTCGCAATGTTAAATGAATTCACAGTGTCGCTACTTGCGCCATTGACTAGTTCAAATGTCAATGAAACAGGTTTGGCCATCCTGAGGTGACAAGGAAGTCGAGGAATTTCAATAGTAAGTTTGGAAAGGAAATTCATCTTGGATATTCAGGTTTGATTAATATTTACTGGATTGACAGACAAAACGCTCCAAACAGGCAGGGAGGGGCGATGGAACATCCAAATGTCACCAAGACACGTGGAATCGCCACCTCATGTTAAGATTTGTTTCAGCTCATGTTCCACGGAATGCTATGTCAAGTGTGGACCTCCAATGGTCATATAAAGCATTGCGAAGTGACCTTGTGCTGCTGTCTGCTGCCACCCATAGCAACATTTGCCAGAGGGAATGCTCACTGACCATGGATGCAATTATGAAGCTATTGCCGTCATGAAACAATGTTAGTTTAGCATTGGATTGGTGGACATCGACGAACAAACTAGCCATAAATTCGGTCATTGCTTACTGAACTGATTGATACTGGGCTGCGTAGAATGTACAATATGGTTTCGATGAGGGTGATCGAGTATGATTTTCGTTGTTCCAAAGTTAATTCATGATGATAGGTCAACGGCCAACATACTGGAGCAAGTCAACCCATATAGTTGAAGGGTGTAATTGATCGTTTGGAGTTTACCGACGGCTGTTCGCTAGGATTTTCAACTGAAACTACATCCTCAAATTACTCGATGACTCAGGAGCCACCATCAACCCTTGAGGCCTCGGGAATCGAGTGGCCTGCATTGAGGAACCATATACTATGCATGGCGCATATCATACAGCTGGCTTGAGGTGCATTCATGAGCAGTCTCAGTGTGAAAGGCCGCACCACGTCTTGTGAAGCACCTCAGCGCGATCACTAATTTGGAAAGAATCACAGCGTAGACAGTGGGAAGAGTCAAAGAGTTCGACAAGAGGGCAATGCTCGAATCAACAAGGTGCCGGCTATGGGACTATGTTTAACAATCATAATTGAGAAAGGACGTATTTCCAGATAATTTGAGAGTCCTGGTATTCACCTGCATATCACAGAGAATGCTTGCTGTATTGGTTACGCTGACAGACGGTCATCGAAACGAGTTCATTGAATGTCACAATCAGACTGTCCGCATCGCACTACCACCTATTGGGGATGCAATGACAAAGTGGAATCCGACACTGCAGTTGCTTGAGGGAGCCTACCGATTATGAAAATTCACCTTCGAGTGGCTCCAGCATCAAAAATACAGTTAATACCGGCCACTGTTCACAACACAGGTTGAATGGACCATTATCAACACCGTAATGGAAGTTTTCAGGCCAATCCGATACAGAACCCAGTGGATGTCGAAGAGCCATACGGTCCCATTGCATCATTTATCACAGTCTACAATGACTTGTTCGATCATAACGATGCCATTATGCATGCCTCAGCTAAGAAGAAGACTCCATGGATGGAAGACATGTACTTTGCCATGAAGATAGCACAACAGAAGCTGTCCAAAGATTATGCTGAAGTGACTCCAATGATGGGTATGCTGCTCATTTCAGCACATATCATCGATCTTTTCCACAAGTTGTGATCATTCAGGAAGTGGGGCAAGGGAATGAATATTAATCCTGAGGATGAGACATCATATACAACCCAATACCAAGAGGCATTTCTAAAGTGTGTGGAGAATGAATACAGTGCCAAATATACACGTGTGCCAGTCATTAAAGCCGAAAGAATACCAAGCAAAACTCTCTTTCCCACAGTAATGGCTTCAGGATCCGGTAAATCATCCTTCGATCTGTATGATTTGTCCAGGGATGATGAAGAATACAGAAAGCCTAACAATGTGGATGAGACGACACCCTGAGGAAGTAATCGCGCAGCACCCTCGTTGAACGCCCCAAGGCTCCATATGCATTCACTGCCTGAATCACTAAAGAACTGGGGGCAAGTTGATTGAAATATCAATGATGACCACTCTGAACAAATGGAGATTCACAGCACAATTGGGATACCTGATATCACCGACTGGTGGCGTCAACAACTGGAAACGCACTCAAAGTACACCAATCTCTCCAACGTGGCAGGCGACATATTCCCGATAATACCACACGGTGTCGGACCGCAGGCCCGTCTTTCTCTTGGGCTAGTTGTCATCGGATGAAGGCAGTGTAACATTACAGGCAGGACTCTTCGAGGAAATGTCATTTTGAGGGAGTTTGCTCAAGTCAATAACGGGATATTGGTAGGCGATGACCAAGGATTCGATACCATGAACACAGAAAACGACTCGGAAATCCAGACATTGGCTGAGCAAAGACAATTGCTCAGAGTAGCCAAGGTCCACGACTTGCTCGCGATGTGGCAGGACACCTATAACTTACATGCAACGCACAAGGAATCTTGTGCTCCAAACAAGCAGATAACCGCCCTGTGATACATTTCGGATACGAAAGAGATCGTCAAAGCATCCCGGTCACTTTTCCAACATGATGGTATGGCTGCATTTAAATTATCGGAAAGATCACCTTTGCCACCAGCGTTGTCTGTAAAGGACCTCCTTGGAGGACTAACTGAAATATTAATTGTCCACCGAATCAGAAGAATCGACTGTCATCCAGTCAAATATGTTGAGGATAGTGCACCAGAAAGCATTTCTGGCACCAAAACTTGGCTTGACTCAAATGGCGACTTAGATGATCCAAATGACAGTGAAGACGATTCTGCCGCAGATGTTGAATATGGTATAAAGTGAGACAATGGGATTGAGGATCTGGAAAGCCCAGAGCAGTGGGATGTGAGAGCCTGACGAAACATCCCCGGTTTGATTTGCCCAACACCGAAGTCAAAGCGACATGCTCAAATGGTGTTGGTGACGGTCAATTCAATGGAGACGAGGACAAATAAGGTAAACAAGAAAAAGTAGGACTGAATGCGTCAATATGTTTCACCAGCTTCTGTATGTCACTTGACTGAGAGTTCCATTCGGAGATATACTATGGGGGAATGGTGGGCAGTTGCTTGGCAATATCGTTTGATAGACAGATGTATAGCGGGCGCAATGGATTGTTTGGCAAGATCAATGAATTTCAATTGTTCGAGAGCGAACAGTGCATAATTATAACCGGGCTAGGCTTTGCCACAGGGCCGAGTCTCAATCTCTCAGAAAGACAACCAAATGGTTCAAAACATTATGAAAACAATTATCGATGTCAGCAGATGTTGAATGGATAATTCATCAAAATGAGCGACAAAGGAGCGTCAATGATCTTTGGTTTTGTACGTACGGCAATTGAATAGTGATTTGTTTACTTTTATGCATAACCGACATATTGGCACCATTTATAGGCAAAAGAGACAGCAATACAGTCACTGCCCTATTCTGAGAATGAGCATCAACTGAGCATCAATGATTTTAACCTTTGCATCTTGGGTAAAGTAAGTTCTGATTGGTTGCTGACATCCATTGATGAGTTATTGGCAGCCTTTAGGGGCAGAAACAACAGCGACACGCTCCGTGCCGCATCCTGAAAATGAGTGTCAACAGAGCGTCTACAATTGTGTGTCTTGGATAGTTTGTAATCAATGCATCGCGCAGATATTGGAGCAAATAACAGAACTCATGACCACCTTGATAAGCAAACATACAATATATCAAAGGAAATACACAGATTCCAAAATAATCGATATCGCAAACTGCAACCGATGCAACACAAATTATCGGCTGTTGAATATGCGATTTTGATACGATATCATTATCATACTGCCACAACAAGAGCCTTATATGAATCCATGGATGGACCCACTAGGTGACCCACTGACAACCAGCCCAATTCAGAAGGGTTGAGAGATTTTCTTCAAAATGTACCCAAGTCAACGGTTCGGGGGAATTGAAAACCAGGACGGCCATTCTGGCAATGGTTTCGTTCGGACCCAGACCCAGACCCGAAGTGATCGTCCGGAAATGTTGCTAGCCCTAATCGGTACTACTCAGGGCAACCTTTCAGCACATCTGGCACAAATGGAAACTCCATCAGCAGTTGAATATTTTCGGTAGGTTGTTATACCCATGCTATGGGCATTTGTACTCGGCCATGATGGATGAAATAAAGAAGTACAGAGAGGTGCTAGATGGAACATTCAAAGTGAAACCATCGTCCATATCTCCACCTACGGATTGTCCGGTACCCTACTGTCCAATCTTGCACTTGAAACCAGTACCGTGTGTAGGTCATAGTTGGAACCAGACACAGTAATCTCAGAGAAATCCCCAATCATAGTGTGTGCCGTGTCCTGACTGGGCTGCATCCATGGTGGCTGGGGCGTACTGCTCATTATCACCATCACCATTGCCACCACCATTGGCCATTGCATTGGCATATCTAACTTGTAAGGATCCCAGTAGCCAGTTATACTCACTATACTTCCAAGTGTGCTAGCACTCAAGAACTCTCAAGTTCTGGTGAACAACTTGGCAGGCCATTCCCATCAGCAATCATTGTTTCTGCATTGGAAGCTGCTCCCATAGTCATATTTGTGCTCAGTCTACACAGATACAGCTAGCTTGAATTATCTACATAGAGTGCAGCTACTGGTCTTGAATAATTGTTGTTCATCAGCAACAACCATAGTTTCCGTCAGAAACACCCGGATGTTCCGGACGGCTCTGACGGCTCTGACAGAACCTCGTACCCTCTGACGGAGAATGACAAACTACCCGTCGCCTGGGTGACGGGTCGCGTTTCCCACATACCTCCTTTACTTTTCGGTGACGTGTTCGCACATCAGAATGACACGTGTGTTACACGCTTAGCAGTTATGCTGAATCCATTTACACAATGCCTGGCGATGTTTCTGCCTTTCTCCGGCCGCCGCTTCTTTGAGAATGCTGCTGGTGCGCCTGGAAATTATAGCTACTACTTATCGTTCAACGATTTTCAAAACTTATGCATTCAGTTTGTATTCTCATCTATGTATGAATGCTACCTATCTACACACGGTATATCTGGACTGGCAGCACACGGTGATTGTCAGCAATTCGAGGTGCGCCCGAAGATAACTATCGAGTGAACGTCCACCTCCGTTACACCTGTATCTCCGTACACCCGCCATCGCTCATGAACGATGTACTTGGAGGCTGTGATCGAGCGAGTTGAGTGATGCACTTGGAGGCAGTATTCGAGGGAGTTTGGATATACACTTGGAGGGCGTGATCAAGTGAGATTGGACGAGTACTTGGAGGCGGTCGATGGATGGCGCGCCGGGTGCTGAGACTGTATTTCATCAGTTAGTTAACTCGCAACTGGGGGAATGTGACAAGGTGACTTCACCTTTCAGCTCTCATGGTGAGCTGGCTGATGGCGGTCGATCGTGTATGGAGGGACACCGGAAGCTGAAGCTACATTCAGGGGTCAACTCGTAATCATGAGAATGAAGGGAAGACACTCAATCTTTGAGTGATGTACTCAGTGTATGCTGTACTCGGTGTATGCTGTACTCGGTGTATGCTGTACTCGGTGTCAACTCATGATCATGCCATGGAGAGATGGAGAGGGATGACTTAACTTTGTGTTGTGCAATGATGGTTGAGATGTGGATGAGAAAGAGAGAGATGTGGGATGAAGATAAGAACGACGTGGAGGATATGAGCGGATAAGAGAAATCAGGGGTACGACTTGCCTGATTGGGTTGGGAAGTCCTCCTATCGGTGTAATTACACGCCGGATCGGGACTCGTACCTGCCGTATCGGGGATGGTAAATTGACTCGCACACAAATTTCTCTTATGTCCCAGTTCCTCATGATGATTTGTCCCATCTCCTCTACCATCACCTAAGAACACAAAGTTAAGTCATCCCTCTCTATCTCTCCATGCCATGATTAAGAGTCAACCGGGCTCAAGGAGCGTGCGATGAGGGTGAGAAGATATGATACTACCCGGCCGCGAGGATCCACGCAATTGCGTAGATTCATGACATCGTAGAAAGAGCGAGTGTGATCGAATGCTGGGAACGATAGAGAGTGTATTTCGTATAGACCAACAGAGTGAGAAGAAACGGCGAAACGGCAATCGGAGGGTGATATGCAACGCGACGCATGGTATTGATGCAGGGCGTGGGATAATCCGCCACCGGGGTGTCTCTGACGGCTCTGACGGAGCGCGTCCACTCTGACAGAGCCATTCCGACCGGACGGAAATGTTTTTTGCTGCTGTTAGTGATCGTCAATCATATACGACCTCATATCTATCTCACAAAGTTATAATGATATGGTTATTCATATCAGATATATTCAATTACATTTGCAGACTGGCTGCCTTCATGTATCGCTTGGTCAGCCAGACATCGTGTCACAGAAGATATCATGCAGCAGGTCACTCACACAACATCCCTGTACTTGTAGGTTGCTCTATTCATACTTCTTCAGAATCGACTACCCAGGGTCATTTGTCTCCACTTTGGTCAATCAGCATTCATTTTGTAAAGCTATTCAGTAAACATGCCAGTCAGTGCCATCAGTTGAGGGCTCCTGAAAATCCTCTGATTGAATGTCAATTGGAGTCATTTGATGATTATCTTGATCCATATGGTCAGGCAATATCGCTTGGTAGTTGTGTCGACTGTCTGTCATGATCCCGTTCCATTACTGCCCATTCGAATGCTATTTGGAAGACTATGCATTACATTCTGAGATAATTTTTGGACTTGTGCGGAATGGCCTTGGTAGACATAAATGCACTCCCTCGGCACTGATTAACCTTGCTTTACTTTGCAACACTTCTCTGTTCCCCTTCCAGTTGCACTGATTCTCCTCCAAGTTAGTGAACATATGGGTACCCTTGACATCTGCACAGTGTTTAGTGCACATATCATCTCCAATTGCTAGTTGTGCTTGCCAGCATTCCGCCACATATGGTTTCCACTGCTTCTCCAGATGTGCATGCTGGTACTTGCCTGGGTATGCATATCGTTGTTTTCTGAGTTCACATATTGTTTCATCTCCCAGTGCAATGGTTGACACTTCTCCACATATGACTGTTCACTCTGCTGGTGACCCCTTCTGTGGTACCCTCATCAACAGATCTCCAGCTGCGATTCACTGCAGGTATGTGCGTTTCAGTGCGTTCTCCGGCACTTCAGGTATGGTGATTACATGCCGTAGAGTTTAGTGTTGATTCGGGTATGGTCATCCCTCCTTTGCAAGTTGAAGCTCCACCCACTACTAATCCATTACAGCTTCATGGGGTGCCATATTGGTTGGTTAAGCTTGATTCTGATGTTGATTTCCAGTAGCAGCTGTGTATCTCGGGATGGCCGGGGCTGAGTCAGGATCGCTGAGGCATTGAGGTGATATTGGCATGGCTTTCAGTTGGGATTGCCAAGGATCAGTGATAGGATGTTATTTGAGATTGTAACTTGGACTTGCAGCTTCTTGATTCATTGGTAAATGCGATGGCCATCACTTCAATGTGTACAGTTATTGCTGTTATCTGTGTACAAGTGTTGCTACCTCATCATGTGCATTTGCCACTGCTGGGCTTCTGTATCGGTGGATGTGTGTCCCGGTGCTGCATTCATGCACTTCTTGTACTGGAATTCATTGTATCAGTTGTGTCAATTCCAACACCGTCTTCCCCCTTGATAATGGTTCTCGACCTACAGATGACTTATCTTGTACAGGTTCAAGATGCGCAGTATTGCAATCATTGCTGCATGAGTTGGGATTTGACCGGGGATTGTATTCTGCGTTGTCACTAGGGCATGTTGCTGTTTCATTCGGCATATCTGAATTGTGCTGTGACAAGCGATCTGAACAGTTCGATGCATATTACTCCGTATCATACTTGGTGGAGCTATGTCACTTGTGCATCATATGTCTGCATATCTAGACTCAATATCAATTGCATCGCTTGAAATCAAAGTGACTGATTTTGCAAAGTGTATAACTTTGCATAACCTCGATATCTTTGTACAGGACAAGAGATTGCTTGTCATCAGTCTCCCAAGATTTGTCTACTGAGACCCAGTACCAGTAGTCCACCTCCAGTCATCGATCCGTTCCTGGTTGCAATCTGTATCATGTCTTGTTCCAATTCCGGCAGCAACTCAGACACCAGCTGCAATCCATCCATGGCCACGATTCATCTGTGGCAGCGATCCATCTCTGGCCACTCTTCATCTCCAGCTGTAATCAAGTTCATTCCAGCGATTCATTTTCAACTTGTGCATAATAGCGCTCATATGGGCTATATACTGTAACTGCTCCTGTCCCTCCGGAAGCTATCTATATGTCATCATGACTGTCCTTCATAGTGGCCAGAATCTTTTGGCTCATCATTGCGGTCCCATTACCTATCCGGTGACATATCATTCATCACAAGCAACCAGCCACACATCAGTTCTTCCATATGGCATGGAATCTTTAAGTATAATTCCAAATGACAGATCCAGCCTCTTGAGCACATAATCATATTCCACCGAATTGCATTAATACCACTCCCCTCTGAATTCCATTCAACCCCACTCTGTTCAAATCAACTCTGATCAATGGGGAATCCACTCATAGCGCTAATTGTAGCTGGGATCCAAGTCAATTGCATGGCTCATTGACTGATGCAGTGGGGCTGTCTCAGCCTTGGCTTTGCTGAAAACCTCAATGAAATCTCTGTATATTGCTGGGATAAGTATAAGTGGTCCATCGTCTGTTGGCACCATCTTTGTTGTTGGCCGGCTCCATCTGCAAAAGTCAGTTTTCAATCTATAATTCATATGGAGCAGTGGGGGAGAATATCCAAGAGTCCAGAAAAGTATGGTTCGCCAAAATCAGACCAAGACCAACCATCTGGTGTCTCCCTTTGTGTCTCGGAGAGCCAACAATGGTTTATCAAGTTTACCATTTGATGCCTTCTCTCACAGCTGCCACTGCTACTCCTTGCTCACCTGTCCAGTACGTGATACCTCTCTTGGCATCAGCGATCCCTGCCAGGGTCAGTCCCAGCAGCCTGGTAGGAGCTCTCACTCTTGGAAAGAACATGTAGATGACCTCCTCACTGGCCAGTATATCATCAATAGCAGTACCTCCTAGTATTTCAATAGATGAACTACAGCTGCCTTCGGAATTGGACTCCTCCCTAGCCATGATTGAGGAACCTTCTTTGGTCATACCTGATGGCCTGCCTGGTCCACTGCCACCTGGTCTGCTTACCCTGCAGTTGCAGAGCCAGATGTTGTATGCTTTGCAAGTTGACACTACAAATCCTGGCCTGGTACCAAGGCAACTCCTATCAGTCTCCAGCTGGCACTGTGTATCCCTTGTGGCTGCACTCAATTCAATGAATAATTTCACTCAGTGAATCACGTTCTTTTCACACTTAGTTGTAACTTTCTGACAATCAAATACTGTACTTCCCTCACCCACTTCGGACTGTCTGACAACCAAATAATGTCCATTCCCATGTGGGGATAGATATATCAATTGAATATCCTTATACCTTAAATACACATTGAATGTGCTGGTCTTCTGTGAGTGCCCAGCCAGTTAATTCTCTGGTATCCCTGTGAATCCTCAGAGTCCCGACTACAATTCAAACTGAAATCATATCCATAATATTCATAAAACTCTGTTCATATCCCCTCATTGCTGCACCAATGCATAGACGCACATGGGGAACTGATTTCGTTTTGTTGATTTGTATAATGCAATCAGATTGAGTTGGAGTTGATGGAAATCTGTCTTGAAAATGATCAGATTTGGTCGTTCCATCTGGTGTTGATAGTGATAATTCATCATCATAGTTGGGAACCTTATCTGCTGGTCACTTGAAAATCTTCAAGGTTATTATACGTTCCATTTGAAGTCGCCACATGATCTATGATTATTGCTTCACTATATCAGGCTCCACCAAGCATTACAAGAAAGAAATTGATAATTATTGTTTTACCATTGCCTAGCTGCTGACTGTATGTAGCCTTGTAAGACTTCCATAGCCACTGAAGTGAATGGCTAACATCATCAGTAACATAGATAATCCCATTGAGTGTTGCAGAAGGTAATTGCGAGTGTAACTGTGACTGGTGGCATTCCTAGATAGGAATTACCTGAATCTGGTAACCCTGCGTTGATCCTCAGTAGGTGCACTTGCTCGAGGGACGTGACCAACTGTAGTCAATAGACTACTATCAGTCAACTGAGGTAAGACTGGCTTTGGGATGGCCGGTGACATCACACTGTGCCGCAAATGTGCTGTGGAATTGTCTTGGTAATCATCAATTGACTTAATTGGATGGTAACTTATCAGATCTCATTGATGCCACAACTTATAGCCTTGTCATTCTTACCAGAGCTTGCTGCTATTGAATCGACCGACTTGGTCGCTGCTGCATCTCCTGGCCAAGTGGCTCCTGAATCAACTCAGAATTGTCTCTGCTACCATTAATCTCAATTGGGTGAACTTCCCAAGCATAGTTGCTTCTGAAATCTGTTGCTGACAAATATACATGACATCTCCTCAGGTGTTGCAATGCATCTCTGACCAATCGGCCTGTGAAATCAGCATGAAATGTTCTATGTTACCATTAATCACAATTCGACACACATATCATGATACTTCGCTGATGCAATTATAAATCCCAATTATTGCTGACATTTTAAGCATAGACCTCGCATCATGATGTGTTGGAAATGGAGAATTTATAAAATTCTGTATGTGAAACACATCTGAAATTATACAAGTGATAATAGTGTAAAGGCATAAGCCTGTATATGGCCTTGTATGAGGATATATCTGTAGATATGGTTGCAAATGTGGATGTCAATATTGTAGAGTTGTATAAAGGTAGTTAAACTATGATTATTGCTGGAGATCAAAGGCTTCTGGTGAGCAAACAATATTTCAAGCGGGTGTTACCCGGCCCTGCACATGGCACATGTAGCCATGCTATTACACTAAGGAAAGTCAGCCACAGTACTGTACCATCCATCTTCCTATACATACTGATAACTGCACCTACTATTGCTATCTCAATCATAACTGACAACAAGCAAACAGTATGACATTTACATCAGTGAATGACATGGCTGCAGCACTTAGTGACACGACTGATGTCAAAGTGGCCTTGACCCTCACCACTGCCACTATCAAAGTCAACTCCACCCGAGCAGTAGACACCACCTCCGCAGGTAGCCCCCCTAACTGTAGTTGCCACCACTCCCACAGCCACCGCCACTGCAGCCACCACTAACACTGTTCCTATGTATATCACCTTCTCAGATATCTTCACTGTTGCTATTAATTCCTCTCCAATATAGCTTTCATTGGGGACTCAATCACAACTCAGCAGGGATTTCTTCTCAAAATCATTTGTCTGATTGGTACAAGTCGCCATGGAGATCACCTTTCCGGACAATCCCTCCCAATGAAAATCCAATTGCGTGCTTGTGATTTATGATCTGTTTGGCCACATTACTGATGCTGCCAATGCCCGGGTTGCATCACTAACCAACACTGAGGAGAGCAACCTGCATCAGCAACAGGTGCAACTGTCCAGAAGCCACATGAATACCTCCCAGACACTCAGATCCACCTCACCAGGACTCCTATGTAATTCTCGATGCTTCCAGGCCCCCTTCAAGCTATACAATCTGGTCCCAGGTGCTGCAAATGTATTCTCAGGTGTGCCTGAATGTACCTGCAGTTGAGGTGTTGCATTTAAGATACTACGATATTTGCCTTGTTGGATGGTCTTATTTTGGAGGAACTGAGTCATCAGCACAGGTCAGTGGGAGATTTCGATGGCAGTTGATACCTTCTGTAAATAGCTGCTGGAAACTTCAACAGTAGCTGATGAGTCATCAGTGCAGCTCTGCGGGAGACTATAGAATGGAAGTGATATTCTGACAGCATTGGTTCTTACGGGCCCAACACCACAAGCCTTTTCAGGTATCATATTCGGCTTTGTTTCAATCACATGAAGGTTCACTACATCACAATATGGTATGAATTAAGTATGAAAGTCTCACTCTATATATATATATGGTCAATCTGGCTGCAGATGGGATACAAGTGCAATCAGGGGAGCACCTGGAGTTGTGAGTTGATTGAACATCCTGACTCATGTGGAGGCTGTGATTAAGTGAGATTAGAGAGACACTGGGAGGTGGTAAGCAAGCAGGTTGTAGATGCACTCAGAGGCCATGATTGGGTAAACCTGGAGGCTGTGATTGAGTGAGCTTGGAGATGCACTTGGAGGATGTCATTATGTGAGTTTAGAGATATACTTGGACGCTGTAATTGTGTGTACTTGGAGGCCATGATTGCACGACATTTTGGTAAATACTAAGCAGCCATAATCGAGGGACATTACACAAGAATGTGGAGGTCATCGATTTCGAGGTGGTCAATCTGCAGACAGTCAATCTGGATAAGGTTCATCTGGAAGCGGTCGCTATGGAGGCAGTTGATCTATAGGCGGTTGATCTGGAGGCAGTTGATCAGGAGGCAGTTGATCAGGAGACAGTTGATCAGGAGGCAGTTGATCTGGAGGTGGTTGATCTGGAGGTGATTGATCTGCAGGTGGTTGATCTGGAGTCAATCAATTGGGAGGCATGACTGGAGCTGAGGCTCAATTGCTTACATACCTTGATATTGTGGAAATGTAGTGAGTAGAGTACAATGTGGTCTACCGAGAGATGAGAGATGAGAGACTGACTGGGAACAGGAGACAGTTGATCTTGAGTTGATGCTGTACTTAGTGTTAAGTCATGATTATGACATGGAGAGACACAGAGCGATGACTTAACTTTGTGTTCTCAGGTGAGGGTAGAGTTGAGGATATGAAAGAGAGAGATGAAAAGAGATAGCGGAAATCATCATGTGAATCTTGGACGTAAGAGAATGTTGGGTGCAAGTCAATCAATCATTCACGATATGGCAGGTATGACACCCCATCTAGCCGGTTAGCACACTGGTATGAGGTATTCTATGCCCAATCTGTGAAGTTGCACCACTGATTTCCCACATCCCCTCATATCCTCCATATGCTTTCCATCATCATCCCCATTCACTCTTTCTCGTCCATAACTCTACCATCATCGCAAAATTCAAAGTCAAGTAATCCCTCTCTATACCTGCATGCCATGATCATGAGTTAAGAATGAGTATAGCATTCACTGAGTGCCACGTTCACAGAGAACAGCATCCACACATGATTCACCATCTTTCCTTCATTCTTACGATGAATCGTTGATCCCAGCCTGTAGCATCTGCATCAGGCATGCCTCCCTTAAAGTTCAAGTGCCACCAGCGAGCTCTCCACGAGATCTCAATGGGCAAGTCAACTTGTCACTTTCCAATTGTTCTGGGTTAAATAACTGATGAAAGGAGACTTAGCACCTGTCTCGCCTCCCAATCTACCACCTTCTGATCAACCATGTCTGGATCAACAGCCTCCAAATTGTACTCATCCACTGACTCCACCTGTGACATTTGATCATGGCCTCTGAGTGCATCTCCAAACTTGCTAGATCACATCCTCCAAGTACCCATCCCCATGGCCTCCAAGTGCATCTCCAAACTAACTCATTCATGGCCTCCAAGTTAGCACAATTATGGCCTCCAAGTGCATCTCCAAACTCCCACAAACAGGGCCTAATAGTGCATCTCCACATGCGCTGGATCACGGCCTGCATATCCATCCCTACACTCGCACCCTCACTGCCTGCATGTGCATCTCCAAACTTACTTGATCACTGACTCCTGTTGCATCATTCAGTTCACTTGATTGCCATTTTCTGGTGCATCTTCAATTGTTCTTAGGCACTACCTGTACCCAGTCCAGCTATGCTGTGTTTCGATTGATCGCTACATAGATACATAGGTACATAGATACACAGAGACATCTATGGGAATATGAACTGAATACATCAGATGAAAAATTGGTTAATGATTAGTAGTGACTAAGAGTTTGAGGTGCACAGATGGTGATTCAACCCCAGTATGTGTTACATGCATTCTATCGTACTCAGAAACTTGTTGTCTGCATTTTGATATGCTCCTGAGATTTCCAATGGCCTTTCTGTATGCTTACAGATTTGTCACAAACACTCCCAGGGTTACCTGAAGGGCCACTCCATCGGTTCAGACATCTCTGAGGTTTGCCACACGTGATCCCGCGTGGTCCTAAAGGCCACTGCATCGGTCCGGCCAACTCCCGGATTCAACCATCCTGGGATCCCAGTCTGGCAACTTCCACATACTCCCAGCAGCTTTCAGGATCAGATTTACATTTTGCTGACATTTACTGGAAGATGTTGAAATACAAACATTGCAATGACTTCCTTAAGGCTCTCAATAGCTCCAGCAGGATAAGAGACATAACCAAGCAGCACCTCTCCACCCAATGGACGAAATCACAAGCAATGAAATAGCTGGTAGACCTCTGCCAACACTACCCCAGACTGAAGGACAGTCTAATCTATCCCAGCAGATATGAGAAGTGGCTGCAATTCAACAGAAGCGTACCCAGGAACCAAATCTGCCTGCAATTCCGCGCAGTGAAAGTAGCAGTTCCAAAGCCAACACCGATGACCAAGATCATATGCAATACTTCCATTACTGACATGGCCTCGATGTACCCATCATCCACCAAGCAGTATATCGGGACCCTGATCTGTTGGAAGATGAATAGTGTCAAACCACAGCTGCCATATTGGCAATGTGTGAGGTGATAGTTCCATTAGATTGTTGGCTTGGCAACATCTGGTCCTTTGCAAGCATTCAAGGGAGAAGTTGGAACAAATGGCCGGTGGCAGGTAAACACAAGTGTGCAAGTAGTGAGAGTTCTTATGTTTTTCTTTTGGCTTTATGATTGTCCTCTCAGTCTGTGTGCATTTATTGGGTGTATGCCATATGTATGTTCTGTCGGGTTTGGGTATAGGTTATATGAGGCCAAATTGGGGAGGTGTGCTTTGCACAAAGCGCCAGAAAGGTGTTGTGGCAGGAAAATCAACTTCTCACCACTACTGCCACACAGTTTGGCAGGTGGAAGCCAATGAGCTGCAAACAGTGATTCAGCGATACTGGAGATGGACTGAGAGACTGTAAGGGCATATAGAGGTAGAGGGATAACGGAGCTGGACTGCGCGACCAGGTGTATATATTTGGGCCACTCTGGAGTCGATGGACATCATCTTATCATACAACAAAATATACACACACTCTTTCCAGATCTTGTTCACACTCAATCTTTTCGAGATTTTGTAGATCCACATAATATGTGTGGTTCCACATGTCTGGGTACTCTTTCATACCCTCTGACCCTCTTCCTATACTTTTCTCGCCTGAACTACTCTTTCCATGAATTGCCATTGGATACTCCAACAGGTGTGGCACAGTGTTGAGGATATGACCTCTCCCAACTTGCTCTGCCCTGTTACCACTGTGGGAGCTACCGGTTGCTCAATGAGTGACTGGGGAGTCCCTGCCTGTTAGATACTATCTCTTTGAGCACGCTGGGTAGAAGTTGGCTCGCATAATTGATTTTAAGGTACTATTCTTTGGGTGCTGAAATATGGAACCTAGTCAGAATGGCGGTAAGTCTGCATTAGCAGCTTGGTAAATTGAAGTCTCTTTGAGGAAGTGCAGTATACAGGGTGAGCAGCAGTTGCCGGCCATCTGCAGCATTGCTGAGCAGAAGCTTTCTGGTGAGATCTATGGTATCTAGCAGCATTTTGGATATGGAGTCTGAATGATTGAAACTCTGTTATGGTCTTTGAAACCTAGATTGGAACATACATCTTACTCAATACACCGATATCTGTAGTTACTTATAGCCCAGGCCTCTGCAGTTAATGTGACTGGGTGATGGACACCTGCATTCATAGAGTTCGTTGGTATGGACCATGACAGCTTTGGCATTGTTGCTGTGGTCTACTTATACAGATACAGGGTAGATTCCAATATTACCAGGGGCCGAGTGTCAGTATCTGCCAGCAGCCATACGTTTAGTATCTGAATGATGACAATCTATTTGTGCTGGCAGCCACAGACTCAAAAGCGTTCAGGAAGGAAGAAAATATGCTAGGTATGAAGCCAAAAAAAACATTCAAGGGTAATACTAAGTCAGTATTTTGACTTCAGTTACTCAGAGGAATGGGTGGACTGCAATCATTTCTTGATAAGGACTGGCAGCTTGTCAAAATTGGCCTTATAGATACAGTATGTATGGGGAGTCAAATCTAACACCATTAAACTCAACTGGACAGTGAATCTAGAGTGTACCTGAACATCAATTATAAGTGAGGTAATCCTCAGCTACATAATCTTTGGTCGAATCTGGAATATTGAAGCTAGAACTTAAGATATGACACACAAACTTGATATCCAATAGGCTGTGTTTATATCGTAGGATTATCGCCTTATGGTGTGCAGGATATATTACAATCATACTCGAGATGTGACAGGGATTCTCTGGTGCAATTGACTGTAATTTATTTGATACAGTTAATGCTTTGAATATCCTGAATGCTTTTGTGACTCTTGTTTCCAGTAGGTCTGAAATATAACAGTATCAACTGATTTGAACCACCATTGGAGGTTCCGGCCGACCTGAAATATTCAACATATACATTCGACTCTGTTGCAGATCGTCAGGTGTCACTCTTGCACTGTGACCAAGGATGAAAATGATGAGGAGTCTCTGCAACATCAAACAATTCTCACAATCACCAATATAAGACACCACCGAATTTTCCTCAGTTAATGATTTCCTTCCAACAAGTTCAATCTACTGTCCCCCATTCAACAGCTGCACCTGTATTTCATCACATATTAGATCATTCAAATGAGGCTATTATTTGCTTCACCAACTGTATGTTTATCTTTGACTTTATTTCAAATTTAATTATATAATCAACTAACATGAAAGGGAATCAAACAGTGAACCATACTACATTGATCCTGTCGAGTCCACTACCCTCAACACATTGTGACTATTCTGATTCTGTTGGTTGAATTGTGTTGATTGAAAGTTTGAAAGACATGTTTTGATTGCGGTGGCCTGATGATTATCATACATTTTCACCATTTGACAGCACCACATCTCCATGCTTCAATGGCCACTTCATAAGGTCTGGATGATATACTAGAATCTCCTATATACGGAGGTCATGATATTTGCTTAGCTCATCACACGATAGAGGTCTTGCATTTATGCCACTCCCGAGTGCAGGTGGGGATCAGTCGCTCTATCAGCATAGCCACTGGGTCCTGTGTTCAACAGCCATGTGTATGGAACTCAGTTTGGTCCCAACTAGACAACCAGTGCAATTGCCTGGCACTGCGGATTCACTGCACACAACTTCAGAGTCATTACTGCAATGTTTGCTGCTGTATGATATAGACCTGTCCTGCCCACATTGTGTGCAGTTACAAACATGGAAGGATTTTGGTGAATCAGGGAAGTTGAGCAGCATTTCTGTACACTCCTTGTTGCTCATATTCACCTACACTTAGAGAAAATCTAAATAATCTGCAAATATCTTGGGGAGGTACCACTGAGCAGGATGGATTAGGCCAGGCAGAAGACAAACAGACGGCATGGTTTAAGGAGGAGGTGCATGAAATTAGGTGTTTTCATTGCCTTCAGGTTCATTCATAAGAGCCACAATAATTGCTTCATCTGCATCGTATTCAGTGTACATCTCAGGTGCTATGACATGCATTGCCAGAAATGTGGCTCTTAGTGATTGGAAAAGTGGAGAGTCCACCCAAGTATCAAGTGGCCATTTATCGTGTGTTTGTTCTGAGGCATTGTCGCAATCATTGGTGTCCCCCAATACTAATGGGAATCATGCTAGCAGCCATCTATCCACCCGGTATCCTGCTGAAGGCCCAAACAAAGCGATTCTATCCACAAGTGTCTTCCAATGGGTTTGGTCTTGCTCAGGCCATTTGAGATGAACAAGGCATGCAGTGTCTATCATACTTAACCCAGGGATTTCCCATTCGCAAGCTTCGATTCCAATACCATCTAATTGATCAGCACTGTGTGATTGGGATAATTGGGCGTGCCGCACCCTGAAGTGCTTTGTTGTCTTCAGTCCAAATGGCATGCATCACACACTTCATCATGGAATGCAGTGCATAGGCAATGTGATTTTCCATCACAGTATTATCCTCTCGATCTTCAGGTGCACTGGAAAACAGCCACATCATCTGATTGCACCAATCCAAATGTGAATGGAATCCTGGTGTTGCTGTGACTTGAAGCTTGAACTGAAATCTAACATTCATTGCAATCAACCGGCTGATATTAATGTGGTCTTATTCCCATTAGACATATCGAATCTTGCAAAACCTTTTCACGAGTGGGATAGTAGGCCATTGCTTACCTGTCTCCCTCTGGATCATAAAGTATTACACGACAGATGGTGGATATTCCATTGGTCTTACGGCTTGTGAATACATGTGTTCAGATTCTTCTGTGTGAGTTGTGCATTTGCCATGTCCAACAAGTTAACCAGTTCGAAATAGGTTTCACATCTCATGATGTCGATAACACTCTTGAATATCTCCAATTCTCCGGACATTGTGACCACCTCAATTGGTTCCTGGGATACAGTATGTGCTGAGGTTGAGTTGTTTGGATCTCAACCGGGTGGGGGGTTACTGAATTCAGTCTCAATGAGCGATATGATTCTCCTTCTTCAGCAGGAATCCCAGGATGGTCGATCTGAACCACATTCACCAATTCCTCAAAGGGATTCCCCCTTACAATTGACAGTGGTCACCCCAGCACACTTCCTCCATTACCAATGCAAATATCATAGTTGTTGCCACTAAGGTTAACATCATCCTGAGGCCTATTTCATCTGTGACCAGCCCTCCTGGCATATTTGAATTCACACTTATCTCTTCACAATGTTCCATATTGCCCAAATCTGGCGCACCACAATGTTGCTTACAGAAAGACATGGAAATGAATATTTGTTCACATACACACATTCATTGATCGGTTGAGGAATGGGATAGGCATTCAGCTGCCTAACTGCCTCATCCGGATACTCATGTTGACATGTGTTGTTGAGTCTATAGAAACCAGTGCTGAATTCTGAACTGGTATTACCTGGCTCAAGGACCTCCTTGCCATCCACTGGCTCTTGAACTGCCCATGCCCATTGGTCAGTCATCTTGTCATCATCAACGCTCTCTTTCAGGTATTCTGAGGGGAGTTGGGTTGATGGGCTCATACTCTGGAACCACCGATATTCAGAGCAATGTTAGGTATTTGACAGAGATGAATTTGTATACAATAAATATGTGGAATACAATTAATTCCTTTCACTCAGTCGGAACTTACATTATTACTACCACCAATCCTGATCTCATCAGCCTAGTTGTCCTCAACTGTTTCATTGGCATCAGATATCTACAATATCTAGGGATACTGATCTGTTGCATGGCATATCTAATGGTGACCAGGGAAGTGGGTAATCCGTTGGCCGGTCTAATTAGATTCTCCACGTTAATCTTCCCTGATGCTCTGTTTATTTCTGTCAAAGCTGTCTCAACTGCTTCCCAGTTTCAGCTTCCAGGGAATACAAACGATACTGTTGTACAAGATCTGACCATTTGTAATGTTAGCAATGGTTCCAAATCTGCAGTTCGGTTCCGGGTCTGGGTTGGAACCGAACTGCAACGGTTGCAACAGGTGTTACCGCATCAAAACACCAATCCGCACCGAATCCACAGTTTTTTGGCCAGTTCCACACTCTAAAGAACTCAGAACATTGGCTCCAATTAAGTATTTCAGTTCAGATCTTATCACATTATGATATATATATAAAAGATACAGATTTGCATGCTCTTTCACCTCCTCTTCTCTAATTTGCGATCCAATCAATATCCATTGAGTCGCTGTGAAATAATGCCGAAAATTGGGGATTTTTTCGCAGTGACTCAGCGAATATTGATCGGATTGCACATTGGAGAACAGGAGGTGATAGAGCATCTAAAACTGCATCTTTTATGGATATATTATATTGTGATACACTCAGAACTCAACTACTGAATTGGAGCCAAAGTCCTGGGTTTGCCAAAATGAAGCTCTGCTATACATATAACCTGGCCAATAATCTGCAGTTTTATGTGCAGTTCAGGTTTCGGATCGCACTCCATTGGGCAGTTCGGTTCGTTGGCGATTCCAGAACCGAACTAGGGCCACGGTTCTGATTCTAACCTAGACCCCGGCCGGGCAACCCAGAAACGTTGCTTGCAATAACCATGTGAGGAGTTATTGATCATTTGCACAGATGAGTATAATCTCACATACTCTTTGTCCAATCCTTCCTGCTTCAACACGTATTGCTGTATCGCAGTTATGTAGTATGTTCCTTTCAGGCAACATTTCGTTTTGGATTTATCAACAAGTGCCTCCCTGTGCCTCACATATGTGTGTGAGGCTTGCGGTTGCTTTCCGTGAGGTATGGTCATTGTTGGAGTTCAGCACCAGATGAATCATAACTGAGAATATTGTACTTAGCAATCGTGGGTGGTTGCGGTGCACAGTGTAGGGAGCAGAATTTCGCAAATCCATTACCAGTTGCTTGTTACCTTGCTGTCTGTTCTTTCTTGCCCCCGAAACTTCGCGTTGACATTTTTTAAACAGATGTCAATCCACTGTTGCACAATATATTCGGCAATATCAACTATTTCCAAAGGCAGCTTGTGCTCGAAAGTCACCAACAGGTTTGCAATGACCATCTCACAATACAGGGATCAATCTCAATGCTGTTTCAGATTGATTTCTCTCTCTGTAATCAACTAATGTACTCTATCCAGCAACCCAGCCACTCATACTTTGTACCACATGTCGAAGGTACTAAAGTTGGGCAGCACCATCCCATTGGCAAATTGCATCAAGGAGAGTTGCATTTACTTCCAGCCAATTGGGGCTTTGCTGGCGGCTCCACCCATATCTGATGAATTGTTGCTTTCACCATCTGGGTCATGTTCATCATTGCAAAGATCTGATATTGGAGGCCATTTGGAAATGCCTTTGACATTGGCTCTGCAGGGTTCTGCTACTAGCTTGAGCTGTTTCATTGGGTGGCTTCTGGGGGTCTGCCAGGTGAACCACAATGTTGTACTGGTGAAGTAGAGGTGGACAATGTAAGCCAAAAGACTGGATTGTTTCCAGGCAGCGCTGGATGTACTCGGGGTGCACCTGGAGATGACCCCCTTTGTGCCGCCAATTGTTAAAGTGGGGATGTGGAATGTCCACTATAACGGCCTGCGCAAGAATCATATGCTTACCATGGCGGCCCATATCGCATTTATCGTTGGATTGCACAAGTGCTTTGGTATGAGCGTAGTGTCATGTGAACTGGGGTAGAATGGCTGAAGTGGGCTGTGCCTGGAAATGGTGGAGGGGAGGGAGGGCAACGATACCCCATCAGGGAAGGAAACACATTTGTGGGTTGCCTCAATTGGGGGTCTTTGTTTAGGGTATTTCCAGAATTCATATTTGATGATCTGGAATACTTATCAGGATATTGTTGCAAGCCAAATCGCTAACTGGTAGCAGCCAAATAGGTTTTCTTTGGCGGACATCCATTTGTTGATATCCTATGTGCACAAGATGGTGTTAAACACATATTGTTTCAATTTGTGATTAAGAATATACTGGAGTATAGTTGAGTATATAGATGGTTGCACTGACCTTCAGCCAAATGAAGGCCTTATCTGTCGCTCCATTTGTCAGACACTGTGGTGCTTTACTGCACCATTGATTCATGAAACCAAGCTGAGAAAAAGAAACAGAAATTATACAGATCCTGTCATTGATTAGTATATGCGCAAATTGGTTTACGAGGATCTTGGATAGAATCTGACCCATGTGTCGTTCATGAATGTGAAAGGTCATTGACGGGATATGGCATGATATCACCGGGAACCCAACAGGAACCGTATCATGTTTCAAGACTAACAAGACTAGGGACATTACACTGACAATGTGTGTGGATGACCTGCAACTTCATTCAACAACAGGCTGGTGAGTAGAGCAACAAGAGTATTCTCTTCCCTATGTGCTCCCAGTGTGAACTTTGTTTTATCCTTCCTTACAAACCACCAATCAGTCAAGGATTTTCACTGAAGACAATATCTCACAAGCCAATCAGGTGTCATTGATGATTGAACAGACGTACAGCCAGCTCAGATACTTACCATTGGAATATATTAATCTAATGTACCCCTCAACACCCACTGCTGAAGACTTAATCATACGGTCAAACTGGACAATGCCACCATGACATAGTATATGATAAGGCTGATCACAGTGATTATAGCAGCACCTGATGAACGGTATGTAATGTTTATTACAGTGAAGACAAAAGAGACTGTCTCTGCTAACAATTTTCAGCAGATAATGTGCAGAAGTATTAAACAAGATTTTATACAAAATATCCTACTTTATTAAGAAAGTGGAGCTTGAGGTGGCATTGTTTTACCCTCTCCAACATTCAGTGAGAGGTGATGTGGCTGTGAATAAGTTACAGTGAGCTTATATAACTCGCTGTGAAACAAGTATCCCTGAGGCTCATGGCCAGCCACAAAGTATACTCCCCAAAGCTTTATTGGGACTCATCAGAACATGAAGCACTTTTCAAATATCGTCAATACTCAAAGGAGACACGATCAATCCTGCATCTGCAAAAAGAAATCATTTGATGTGAACCAACTCGTTGCTTACAATCAATATTACCACCCATTATAGGTGAATGAAGGTCTATTATCCACAAGTATTCTACCACCTGCTGGCTGGGATCACTCTGAGGGATCAGGGTTTAACAACAGATGGTGCTTCTGAATGGTCATTGACAAGTTGTCAACTCATAATCTACCCATAGACAACATACCAAGTGCACCACCGCCTGACGATTCACCCAATCATGAACCAAGTGGCCCACAGAGGCATAATCTTACCTGCACATTGATGTAACCAAGACAAATGCTCATAGGGAAGCAACTGAAGTGGAAAATGAGGAGTGGAAAGTATATAGTGAAGCAACTGCATAATACAACAAGCATTGCAAAGTCACCAAACTATGGAATGTATCCAATCGATTTCAGTCTACACATGACATTCCACATGCCCAATCATTTATACCGTAAATGAAAACTGAACTAGAGCAACCACTGATGTGTGGACTGGACAACTTTAGATTCAAAAGATTCCAAACACAAGATGCCCTGCGAAGGTTTCACTCTTAACTCGATTTCAGATGTGGTGAGTATAGTAGGATTGAAGGTGGCTTCTGGATCATCAGAATATTATACTACAGGAATATTTTCAACTGTATCCTGTTACTCTTAGTAAATTTCCCATATCAGACAAGCCACCATTTTGAACAGATGCACCTTGCTGACTATTTGGGTCACTGAATCTACACTGGGATGGACACTGGCCTGTTGGGGGGGCAATATGCAGGACCAATCTCCAACCAGATTGACGATTGTGCAGATCATTGGTGCATCGGACAAGACCCACTTGACCAACTTTCCTGGCAAATAACATGCCCGGCTACTTTATCTCACCAGCACTGATCATGGCAAAGATATCCACCATACAGTGGATACATACACATCAGTTCTTGTTGGTCTGAATAGAGGTCCACTACAATGTTCCAATATGATGGACAAAGCATGGAATATTGTTATTGGCACTGTGTTGTCTCCACTTCGGCATTTTGCTATCAGTGGTCCTTACTGAACGTGGGATTGTGTAGATAAATTTACGCAAAACCGTTATCTTCTGTTATCTGTGTGTGTTGGGGATTATCCAGAACAGGTTATTGTAGCGCTAGTCTCATATGGCTCATGCCCGATATATGAAATGTCTAACAGTGTGCTGATGGCGCATCCAACATTGCGACAACTGAATAGCTCAAGAGATCAGCATAGTTACTTGGAACTGAACGAGGATACTAATGCTCATGCTCCGCACACAGTAGGTATTCATCTAATTCGCAACTGGTTCTGGCAATACCCTCTCTTCAATGTCTAACAGCATTGACAGCCTATTGAATTCCAGCAGCTGTTCACAGGATTACTTATTGACTTTATGAACTGGTAGCTCGAATATCTAAAATGAAGAAATGTCAACGTGCAATTTGACAAATGATCCACATCGATATCTCCATATTCTGCCCTCCTGTGCATCTTTAAACCATTTGCTTAATAGACAAGCGCCAACTGGCAAGGCAAAGAGATCTGTGGAATGATCAGAACACAAAGTGTGAATTGCACTCCAAATCTTGTCTGCTCCAAGGATAATGGGAATACTGTGGCAGAAACAGCCTCTCTTGCAATAGTAAATGTACCGGTGTAGGCATTATGTGAATTCTCTCCACTTGTTAGCCAACAAAATGACTCTGATCTCTCCCTCACATCATGAGACGATGCACTGAAGCAATGTCACAAGAAGATCCATACTTGAAATAACAGAAATTATCGAAGTCTGCAACAGCCACAGAAGATAACCTGTTGGATAGGGCATCATAGCAGTGATGGGAAGTAAAGAATCATAAGACTTATGCTGGGATGGAGGTGCTTCTGTATGGGACTGAATAGGTTACCACAACACACCGTAGGAAATGTCATGTGTGCATGAATTGAGCTTGGAATGTAGCATCTATCAGATCAGATGTTGATGATCAGAAGGCAATTGAGAGATTTGAACTGTGAAATCCATCAAGTCACAACTGTTAAACAGAACTATGACAATGAATTGTTCCAACATCATTAGCGATAACTATTGTAGTAAGTCTGTACTAAGGCAACTGGTCCCAGAAGCATATGCTCCAAAAAAATATAATGCCAATGGACACAGTGGCAGAAGATGAGACTTGAGGCATAGCAAACATATTCCCCGGGAAGCCTGTGCAAACTCAGATCAATGTATCTGTTGCTGGGACTGCTACCATGACCTGGAGCTAGGCTGATCCAGAGGGCATGTCTGACCAGCTGGGGAGAGAGAATTATGGCATCACCTTGAATGAGCAGAAGTAGTGAGAGAAAGAAGTATCTGTCTACTTGATCAATTTGGAAGTTTGGAGGGGAACAATTGGCATTCAGGAGCACCAGAAAATTATTGAACACCGAATAACACATCATAGGTATCGAATGATGCAACTTGCGTGCAATAGATCAAAGTGAATTCACTGAATTGGTTCAGTGTACAATTTGATTACCGATATTTCTGAATGGCTTCTTATCACAATGGAGAAAGAGGAATATCAATCTATCACCAATGTCAATTACAGTCAACTGATGATCAAGCACACTGACCAGTGTACTGGTCTGGACAATCTGGAAGAGACACTGGCATATCTTACACTACAAGACTGGTACAATAATGACTCTACAAATGTTTTCAGCTCACCGTCTACTACTGACAAATAGCAAAGTACACCTAGAGCCCATCTAAACCATCTCTAGTGATTTCAGAAAAACCTCTTTTTCGGTCGCATGACACACCAAGTACAGAAGTTGTGTGAAATCCATATCGGTGGAGTGTGGAGAAGTATGAAGCTAACCTCACTCGGATCGAAATTTCCACATATTGGTCTTTCCATCTTTGAATAGTGATTCCAGGCAGGAATTGAAGTGGACTGGGCACATGCAGTTAGTGGATTCGTCCTTGGATATGATGATAATGTACTCAATTACAGTATATTTATTTTACTGCAGAGTGGGCCAATATATTACTGTCAACCAGTTTGCAACTGCACTTCAATTGAGCATCTGGGACTTGATTGCACAGGAGAATATAGACATGACAATCAAGTGATCAATTCCAAAGTTCATAACATCTGTGTAGAGTGTATCCAATGTGAAAACAATAATCTTGATAACACCATCTAAAGACACATTCCAGCTAGTTCTGTACTATACTTCAGCCAGACTTCATCGAATCAAATGCTCCAATTTCCTGAGGGCCTGTCTGCCAGAAACACACCATTGAGGTTTTCTCACAGAATTGAGTATACACAACAAGGGGTATTATGTACTCAAGCTCTGGAATGTGTGGTGTTAATTGCAAGAAACCAAAATTTCCACATGATGAGACTGATTGTGTTAATGGGTTCATCTGGGTTTTCAAACAGAGTAATATGATCCATATGGTAGCTGTTGGAGCAATTGTGGGAGTGACACATGTAGTGCGGGAGAATACTGCATCTGGCAGCATTGATAGTGTATATCATGCAATTAATCATGTGGATCTTGCTATCTACCAGACTGTATATAAACCAGAATCACCAATTCAGGTGTGCAGATGTAAGATAGTTTATCAAATTGTACTATTTGATATTAACATTATGTATCATCCCACCCAGTGTATCTGGGTTCAGGTGCACCCAACACATCTTGGAGTCTAGTGTTGTAATCCCAGCAGCTCTGAAATAGTACCCACTTAAAGGTTTCATTTTATAGCATTCTGAAGACAACTTCATACTGCTTAGGATACACTTGTTCTCTGTTTGTCCACACCTGACACATGGCAGAGCACCTGAGAGCAAATCATTTTGCACTTAGGAAGTAAGGGATCAGCTGGTAGCATCTGGATGGAGCAGTGTAGGTGGTCCGAATAGCTGTATTGTAGAGTTATGTGTTCCAAATGATTTTACATGTTGCTAATAAGCATGAGTATACAAATAGTCAGATATTTTGACAACATGAAATGCATTGCTGCTGCCATATTAGTAGCCTACAGAGTTAAGGTAAATAAATATCAGTTGCAATATTGGATATAGATATACTCCATATATGGTAATATCTGATAGTTTGTAGCTGTATAGTATATTGGATATATTGATCATTAGACTATTATCTGACAGAAAGCTATATTGTTATAGCTTCATTATTTGCTTCTGTAACTTGAGATTTCAATGTCACAATCAATTGATATTGCTGGAGCGAGGATAGTTGCCAAGGTGCTGTTATATGTAACTGCTTGCTGGCCTCCTATATGACCAAAATGTATTTTTGTCACCAGGAGTCTCTGGGAGTATATGACAGCTCTTGAACTTGAATGGTATAATACTTAAATTTCAGAGCTGATTTGATACATGCAGTGGCCATCAGGTGTGCTACAAAGCTCTCACTGCATATTAAAAACAATCACCAAAAGCTAAGAGATATACTGTAACAGTGGTATTAACAGGACTAGAAATACACTGTGAGGTTACATTTATGTAAACTGAGCGATGAACTTGCAGGCCATTGTTGTGTCACCTTGGTGATTTACTTGGACAATGTCAATAGCTGAATATGGAGAGGAACTTGGAGGATGTGATTGAAGGACCTGAAGAATGTATATTGGATGCTGTTATCCAGTCATCTTAGAGATACACTTGGAGGCTGTAGTTGGATCAATTGGAAGGTGTGAACTGGAGAGTATACTTGGAGGTAGTTAAGCAGGAGGTTGTCAATCTGGACACAGTTAATCAGAAGGTGGTCAATTAAAAACAGGACATACTGGGATTGGAGACTTCCCTTTTGGATCAGAATGCAACCAAGGAGATATAATTGCAGTTGACTTGACCTCAACGTGTCTCGAGTGATGTCAGAAGCTGATCCATCTGTACATATGGGGCTTTATAACGAGCTGAGGTTGGATTGATTGGTTAATAGACAGACATAACAATAAAGGAAGACTGGCAGCGAATCTGTTGATTATGGGTGGATGGTCAACTTGTGGTTAACTGAGCATTGTGAGATAAGGTGAATGAGAGGGATAACATAACATCATATGGTCGAGTGATAGTTGAATACTCAAGGAGACACGGAGCTGGACATAGAGAAATGGGAACTATTTGAAAGTTCTGGGCAAACGCGGGACATAAGAAGTAACCAGCCTGATCTGTTTGGAATATCTCATATTGGTATTTTCACAGGCTGGATGTGAAGTTGAACCAGCATATCTGAAGTAATCCAAAATGACTGTTAGGCAACATTCTCACAGTCACAGTTTCGCTTGACAATTTCCCTCATCTGTTCACATATTCGTTTCCCATCTATCTATCATATCCATATCTCCATCATTACTTGAAACCACAATCTTAATTTACTCCTGCTGTAAGGCCGTATATCCGTATATGGCCGCGTATGAGAGTATATGAGAAGATACGGTTGCACACGTGGATGTGGTAATATAATAGGGTAGTTGATAGGTAAGATTATCGCTAGCGACCCCAGAGAGATCGCGAGTCGTCTATATAAGGTTGCGGTTACCCGGCCCTGGACACGTCTGGTGCCATTGCCGAGAACCTAATCATGACTGCCATTACAT
>Ga0307512_10000864_pt1 | contig 44558 bp, 37 predicted proteins | sample 14_EM_MG_FD_200267 | JGI IMG/M metagenome (GOLD analysis project Ga0307512, IMG submission 200267) | Populus trichocarpa ectomycorrhiza microbial communities from riparian zone in the Pacific Northwest, United States - 14_EM | ecosystem: Host-associated > Plants > Roots > Unclassified | place... | reverse complement strand
GAAAAGGAAATCCTCCAACGCGAAACAACCTCTCTTTATATACGATCCGTTTACTACCTTCGAATCATCCTCCATGCTTCGATGTACCGACCGAATAATCATCCCATGATCTTACACACCTGAAAACTCTTCTTATCAGTACAACCACGCCACATCATCCGACGTCGCAACACTTCTTCCTACGTCCTCATCTCTATCTTATCGTTTCACATTAATCCCACACCCTTTTACTAACTTCCTTTCCCTTGGTACCTACAATTCTCCTCATATCCAACCACGGATGTAACCTATTACCTAATCCATTCCGTCGGGCCGTGACAATGGGAGCCGGGGAAGAATATGCCAAAAGCAAAAGAAATGATGGAGTAGTATTGGAGGGAAATAGGCGGGCGGCCAAAGGCAAAGAGATAAATGACAAAGAAGATACCGTGAGGAGCAGGCATCTTTTGGATAGTTGAGAGCCATCGCTGAGGCATGTTTGTTTTTTGGATCATGGTGTTTCCTTTCCTCGATAGGTCTCTCGAAGATAATTGGAGAAGGTTGTGATGTCAGTGGATGGCTCTGGTCATGGTAAGGTGCGGCTCTGTTGCATCAGTGTGGGTCTGTTGCATTAGTGCGGCTCTGCGAGAGACTTGTGTAGCAGTGGTTAGTTCTAGCCAGATGTCAGTTCGATTATCAATACAATTCACATCTATACGTACGGAGAGGCTATTTGCCTCCACACCTCCTGACAGGCATTACTCAACTAAGTTGTGGGGCTGCCACTACACACAGCTAATAATATCTTTATATTATTCATATAAGCACACAGAATGTGTCTTTTTTGATTCTTATTGGTGAGAATTGTTGAGATCAATCGAGTACGAATAGAGATATCGAATTGACTAACGTACAAAAGTGATTGTCTAAAGGGCAAAGAGACAGAAAGACAGGCAACTCTATATGGGAAAGAGGAGGGCATACTCGGCAAAGCCGAGTATCACATCCGGAGACTGATGCCGAGCATCACTGCCTGGGCTAGCCCTACTCCTTGGCATGGGGGCAGCAATCCACTGGCCTCACGCCTGCGGCCTTAGGCTGTCGGGGTCTGTAAGCCCCCGAACGCCACACAGGCCATCGGGCCACATCCCGTGCTAACAATAATTCTGTGGCCGAGTGGCCGAGTGGCTGATATTGACAAGTATAAACCACAAGAAATCAAATTAAAAACAACCCACTAATCCAAGTCTGCAAGTTGCACTCTGACAACAAAGTGTGATATCCATGAAATGTGTATAACTCTACATGCTTTCACATCCCAGGTTGACATTCATGATATTTTCATTATAGGGTGAGTAGTTGTGGATTAATATCTTTATTGTAATGTTTTTTTACAGTAGTATGAGGAGAATTTGCAATGGAGTAAATTGGCAACTGGGAAGTGAAATAGGACCTATTTATGGACGTTTCATGCGTAGAACACACTGTGATCAGAGCAAAACTTGGTGACATCATTGGATTTCAAATAATTCGAATAGCTGAGCAGAAAGCTTCTTTTCAGCTGAGAATAATTGCTCTGGCCATAGAAATAGTACCAACTTACAGAGACTTGGAGAGATATACTAGTGGGCTTGGGACCTGTACAGTGGGTATACTGTAGAAGTTGGGGTTGAGTGTACATAGGATGTTGGAAAAATCCATATCTTATCTCCACTGCATACATTGGAAGGGAAAGCCAGCAGGGGGATGGTGGTGCACAGCATTACAGAGATAACAGAGGTGGACTGGCTGATGGGGAGTGAATATAGTTAGGAGACTCTGGGGTAGATAGGTACACCAAGAAAAATGACATTACCTGATGCAGAAATTGTTGAGAAGTGGTTTCTGGGATCGTAATCCATAGCATATTTGACACATGGCTGTTAGAGCTCCTATGATCCTCCGCATTGAGTACATCACTATGTTATGGATACAATATTGTGCGCTGAATACTATACATTATGCTGCATTCAACAATACTGCCGAATACACTGTATTGCACCCTTCCAAGTGATCCCTCAAGAAGCTTTCAAGTTGACTCCCGAGCATAATCCCAAGTATACTTCCAATCCCCCTCAATATCACATTCTGAGCATGCTTGAATCTATGATCCCAGGTCAGCTCTCAGGATGCTTCCAAGTGCACTTCAAGTACGTTTCCAGGTACAATTCTCCAGTACAGTTCCAAGAGTGCTCTCAAGACTGCGTCTAATTTCACTCGATGGTACACTTGCGGCCATATATGCTCTTATGTAGGCTCTCAAGATGCTCTCACGCACACTCCCAACCATGCTCCCAAGTATGTCCCCAATTGCATTACATGATACACTCCCAGCCAAACCTGGCTCTATGCTTCCAAGTTCGCTCTCACGATGCAAGACACTCCCAATTTCACCTGACTGTATGCTCCCATGAAGTGTTAGCAACGGGTCCAAATTCCCGGGCTGGTTCCGGGTACGGTTGCACCCGAAACCGGACCGTTGTAACGGGTCTTACCACATGAAAAACCCGGCCCATTGGAAATGGGCCGGTTTTCCACCAAAAACCCCACATTTCAAGTTCACAATTTTGGCTCCAATTAAGTATTTGAGTTCTGATCGTATCATGACATGATCAGTACGTAGATTGTGTAGTTTTAGCTTCTCTTTCACCTCCCACTGTCCGATTTGCGATCAGACCAATATTCGTTGAGTCGCTATCGAAAACCCCCCAATTTCGGGCAAAATATCGCTTAATTTCACAGCGAGTCAATGAATATTGGTCCTATCGCAAATCTGACAGCGGGAGGTGAAAGAGCAGCTAAAACTGCACAATCTACATACTGATCATGTCATGATACGATCATAATTCAAATACTTAATTGGAGCGAAATTTGGAGGAATATGGCGGAACCGCGAGATGGACCCGCGGTCCGGGTACAACCCGGCCAAAGAACCCTGGGTCTATGTCCGGTCCGGGTAATAAACCCGCCAAGGCGACGCGGTTCGGGTATTTGGCCAGGTAACGAACTGAACCGAACCGAAGCGCCAGTCACAACCCGGACCGGTGGCGGGTTACCCGGACCCGTTGCTAACACTACTCCCATGTATGCTTCTTGGGATTTGACCTAGAGACTTGCAGAGTTGCAGCCACCAGGCACCAGGAGGCAGTTGGTGGGTAGAGGGTAGTAGGGGGCAAATTGTGGCAGAAATCATAATGTCGGTCAATACTAAAGTGTGAATCTCACCATCATTATACCCATCACAACACGATTTCTCAATGCCTCATATTAATGGTATTGACAATCACAAAGTTATATTCGGCAGAAACAGTAGAAAATTGGATCTTGGGAATCAGATTTTCTAGCAAAATCTGCTGCCCGCAACCTACAGATTGTGGGTGTATGTGTGTGCAATCAGTTCAGGGCCGATTGTGATGATGGCAAAGGTATGATGGCCATGGTGATGATGGTGATGATGTTAGTGTTGGTGATGGTGAACATACTACCAGAAGCACTTAGACAAGTAGATTCAGTCCGTCAACATTCGTGTGAAACCTTCCACAAACACAGAGATGGTCCTCAGCCAAACGCATCATCTGGACAACACAACTTCTTCCGAAGTATGCGTCTCCTAGGCACAGCTCTCAAGCATTGCTGTGTCGTGCAGACCTCACGCAGGCTCTCCAGTATACTATTAAGCAGGCTTCCAAGCAGGATATCAAGCACGCTTCAGAGCAGGCTCTGATAAGGCGTTCAAGTGCATCAGCAAAAAACATTTCCGTCCGGGCGGAATGGCTCCGTCAGAGCCGTCAGAGACACCCCGGTGGCAGACTACTCCCCACCCGGCGCCAACACAATGCATCGCGTTGCATATCGCCCTCGGATTGTGGTTTCGCCGTATCTTCTCGCTCTGTCGGGATCCTATCGTAAACGAACACTGTGGCGTTGTGGCCAACTGTGGTTCATTGGGTACATCAGCAAAATGTAGTCGGTCCGGAAGCCACCCTCAGGGTTACATAAGCACAAGGCATTTCGTTTATCATATTCGTCATTGTTACAGTCACAAGATTCGCTACCTCATACTATGGCATTCATTATTTAAGTATCTCTATATATATACATACGGTCAATCTGGCCACAGATGGTAGTCGAGCATAATGGGAGGTTCTAGCTCAAGGAGCCTAGGAAGAAAGTGAGAAGATATGATACTACCCGGCCGTGAGAATCGACTCAATTGCGTGGATCCATGACATCTCGGAAAGAGCGAGTGAGACCAAAAGTTGGGAAAGATAGAGTGTGTATTTTTGTAGTATGATAAGATGAGATGAAAATGAGATTATATCTATCTACCCTGGGGTCTCCCGAATATGTACTCCCCGTCGCTCAGTCCACCTCTGTTAGCCCTGTATCTCCGTACACCTGCCGTCGCGCATTAACGATGTACTTGGAGGCCGTGATCGAGCGAGTTGAGAGATGCACTTGGAGGCCGAGATCGAGCGAGTTTGGAGATGCACTTGGAGGCCGAGATCGAGTGAACTCAGAGATGCACTTGGAGGCCGTGATAGAGCGAGTTTGGAGATGGACTGGGAGGCCGTAATCAAGCGAGTTTGGAGATGCACTTTGAGGCCGTGATCGAGCGAGGCTGGAGATGCAATTGGAGACCGAGATTGAGTGAACTCAGAGATGCACTGGGAGGCCGTGATTGAGAGAGTTTGGAGATGCACTTGCAGGCTATAATCAAGTGAAATTGGAGGAGTACTTGGAAGCGGTCGATTTGGAGGGAGGCGAGACGGTAGCTGAGACTCTATTTATTGGTTAACTTGTAATTGTGGGAATGTAGTGAGTTGAGTACAACAACATCCGCCGAGAGATGGGAAACTGGCTGGGAGCGGGAAACTCGCTTGGATCGGGAGACGGTCGATCTTGGGATGATGTTGCACTTGGAGTATGCTGTACTCGGTGTTAACTCATGATTATGGCATGGAGGGATAGAGTTGGATGACTTAACTTCGTGTTCTTAGGTGATGGTAGAGTTAAGCACAAGAAAGAGAGAGATCAGAGGAGATGGGGGAAATCATCATGAGAATCTGGGACTTAGAGAATTTCGTGTGCGAGTCAATTGACCATCCCTAATACGGAACGTATGGGTCCCGATCCGGCCGGTAATAACATCGATACGAGGTCTTCTGAACCCAATCAGGCAAGTCGTACCCCCGATTTCTCAGGTTGGCTTGTATCCTCCATATCGTTCTCAGCTTCATCCCCATCTCTCTCTTTCTCGTCCACAACTCTACCATCATTGGAAAAACACAAAGTTAAGTCATCCCTCTCTATCTCTCCATGCCATCATCATGAGTTAACACCGAGTGCAGCATACGCCGTGTGCAGCATACGCCGAGTGCAGCATACACCGAGTACAGCATACACCTAACATTGTCTGTCTCTTCATTCTCACGATTTCGAGTTGACCCCTGAATGTAGCTGTAGCTTCTGCCGTACCTCCCTACGGATCGACTGCCGCCAGCTAGCTCTCCATAAGAGCTTCAAAGGTAAATTCACCTCGTTACATTCCCACAGTTTTGAGTTAACTAACCGATGAATAGAGTCTTAGCACCTGGCGCGCCTCCCATCGACCGCCTCTAGATCGACCACCTCCAAGTACTCCTGTAATCTCCCCTGATCATAGCCTGCTGCAAGTGGATCTCAAAACTCGCTCGATCACAGCTCGGAGTGCATCTCTGAGTTCACCAGATCTCGGCCTCCAAGCGCACGTCCAAACTCGCCCGATCACGGCCTCCCAGTGCATCTCTCAGTTCACCCAATCTCGGTCTCCAATTGCATCTCCAAACTCGCTCGATCAAGGCCTCAGAGTGTATCTCTGAGTTCACTACATTGTCATCTTCAGGCACACCTCTAATTGCTCTGAATCACCGCTTGCTGCCAGTCCAGATATACGGTGTGTAGATAGGTAGCTATATAGATACCTAGATACATAGATGAGAATACATTATGATTTCCAGACGCACCAACAGCATTCCCAAAGAAGATGTTTTTCCCAGACTGCTCTACAGTGATTCAACGTGCTCCCAGGTGCTCCCAGGTGCTCCCAGGTGCTCCCAGGTGCACCTGAAGGCCACTACATCAGTCCAGTAAACTCTGCAATTTGACCACCCTGTGATTCTGGTCCGACAACTCTCTGACACTCCCTGTGACCAAAATACATTGTGCTGATGAGTAAAGTATGTATGTACGCAACACGACCCGTCGCCTGGGCGAGGGCAAGCGTGTAATTCTCCGTCACAGGGTACAAGGTTCCGTCAGAGCCGTCAGAGCCGTCCAGAACACCCGTGTGTTTCTGACGGAAACTAGAGTTGTTGCTGATGTTCCAGAAGGCTCTCCAGTGGACTCTGTACTGCTATAACAGCCATTTAGTAAACACAGGTATATATCCATCTCTGGCCACCAGTCTTATATAGTCCCATGGGCACAGGTGTATACCTCCATAAATGGACTGTAGATGACTATAGACTGCACATTGTGCAGAAGTCCACAGGAAGCTTGCTACGAGCTGTGCATGTATACATGTATGCATACCGCAGGCTATAGTCGATTTGTACCTTTGCAGATGTATTATCTTACCACACAATGAAATGCACACTCTTTCCTTTCCAGCTCCTGGTTACATGTACTCATATTGAGCTTTTGTTGATCCATGCAATACGGGTGGTTCCTGAAGGCTGGGTGTTCTATCACATGATGTCACCCACTTCATATACTCCTCGAGCTAGAACTGCTCCCTCCAGAATCTGCATCGAATGCTGCCAGAGGTATGGTGGGATGTTGAAGATAGGCCTTCAGTCTTCTCGATCCATTAATTCACCACTACAAATTGTATGGTATATCACTGGCAGTCGAGTAAGTCATAGAGCCTCACTCCTTTTGCTACTGTTGTCTTGATTCCTTTCTCCATTCCTCTTCCCCACCATAATGTCCCTCAACAGAAACAACCAACAGAGTGGCTGGAAAATCTATTTGGTAGAATATTCATCTGGATACAGACAGTCATTGATGTGGAGGATGGCATCGCACCATGTGTGTGGTATTTGGTAGAGACACCAGGTGGTGAATTCAATTTTTTTCCTTCACACAAATCAAGTCATAGATGTTACTCGATTATCTGTACATATTCTAGCACAGCGACATGGCTGCCAAGACGTGATATCGTATCTGGAAGTGTGCCCAACTTTTGGTACCCTCCAAGCACTTGAAAGCCAGGGGTAAGGTATACATGGGAGTTGAGCTGGAGATGATCTATCTGGGTACCTCCAAAGGGCGGCGAAGCCGTCACCGTAACTTGTAATAACATTAGATATATGTATCATCAAAACATAATAATATTTTAACGTCTTCTTTGCTGGTAGGTATTTCTGACTGTTCTCTGCTAGAGCTTGTTCTTCTCATGGCCGTGATACTGTCCATTCTTTATAGTCTGACCTTCAGTTCATGTTTGACTTTGGAATCTCACGATGACACCATGATTGCGTGATTGCTTATCATCGAGAACAACTTCAGGGTCTCATCAATAGTGCCATGAGTTCACATTGGTTATCGTGCCCATGCATGTGTGCATTTGAAGCATTATGCTCCCACTATGGGGCATTCTCATGATCATGATATCAATACGCACCTAATGACAACTCATAACTTCAACTTGGTCATCTTGGTATCCATATCATTCAGTAGTTGGAACATCTGCTGACACATAGCCTGAAGAGTGCTTTATCACAATATCAATCGCCTCCCGTTATTTTGGGTATTCTGCATTGCTTCGGAGATTTTCAATTGGGGACCAACCGATACTCTGGCAAAGGACACTATGACCCCCTCGTAAGGTTTCGACCCATAGTAACTCCAACTAATCAGCAGTGTCACATCTGGCCTCTTATCTTTAACAAATGTGATTAATCCCTCAGACAATGCATCTGTAGGTCTCGTGGCTGCGTAGACCGGGGAATGCCGCAACGTGTTCCCACCACTTAGTGTTTGAGCTTGATGATCTCTCTGCCTTGCACATTGCATATTGTCTGCTGCACACATAAGTCAACATATTTGCAACCTAACTGTGTGTTGTTCCGCTCGATAAGATATAGTAGGTGTTGGCAATAATTATGTGCACTGCCGATGGTTTATCTCATCCCAGCAATGGCAACATGAGTGAATCATCATGAGTGGATACGGTGATTCGGACCTACCTATCATTAATTGATTGACATGTGGCCCAGGTGCAATCCCCCTAAAGCTCACTTGGCTTACAAACCATGATGTCGTTCTTTGCAAAGTAGGTGTTTTTCATACGACTAACGTAGTTGTAGCTACGTGTACTTTGCTTGCGATCCATCCTCTATCATTACCACTGCTAAGAGAAAACCCCTAACAGATGGGTATTACATTCTCAAGCTCAAGAATATGCAGTGGTGATTCCAACAAAGTACAAAGATCTGCATGATTGGGCTGATTGTGTTGACAGGTACATCTGGATTGTCAAACAGACGGATAAGAACATATTGTACCTCTCAAAGCAATTGTTCGACCGGTACATTTGTGCGGGAGAAAGCTGCATCAGATAGGATTGACAGTGTATGGGTTGTAAATACTCATGTGGATTCAGATACCGACTGAACTGTATATTATGTATCTAACACTGGTGGCAGCTTTGATGCCCCCAGGCTTATGCGAGGATGGTGTTGTTGTTGTTTATTCACACTGTATGCACTCTAACTGGAGCATGACAAAGCCCCAAATCCCCGCCACCTCCGGGCAAGCTGGTTAAATGGTGGAGATCGCCATACACAACTCCTTCTGCCCTCCACACCAGGGTGCTGGCACTGGAATTTGAACCCATATCATTGTGACCGTATACCCCGCCGATTTTCTGCGAGAGGATAACACAGCGCCACGGGGGCAGCCCCCTGAGAGGATGGTGTGGTTGATGGAATTTTCCCCTCAATCTTCTACCACACACCCATGACAACTTCACAAAAATTTGTCCCATATGTACTGGAAGGTTCTGCAACATTGTAGTTCAGAAACACAAGGTCCTAGGGTTACAGAGGTTGTGGAAGCTCAGTCAGGAAGATTTGAGTCTGAAATTGAGAATGGTACAACCTAGATAGGCAAAATAATTGAGAACTGTGCAGTGCTGGATGGTCTGGCCAGATGCAATCTGTATAGAATAGCAGGCTTCTGGCTGGACATGATCTGTATAGCCTTGCAGAACCCAATCCAAATGGGTTAGCTTTTGGCTGGATGGAAATGATTTTGACTGGCTGGCTCTAAGCTAGATATATATGATCTGAACTTGGACTCTCCACTGTGAGAAGTCTGGATATGATCAGGATGTGTTAGCTTTTGGCTGGCAGGATACAATCCTGATGAGTGAGCACATGGCTAGTAGGAGACAATCTGTAAAGGTTACGTGTATCTAGCTGGGAACAATCTGGGCATGGTATATCTCTGGTGGCTGGGATCACTCTGAATAGGCTGGCTCTCTGCAGACTGCAGAGAGTCTGGATGGACTGGTTGGCATGGCAGATGATGCTTTGAATCATTTATTTCCCAGCTGGCCCGAGATGGTCTGCTGAATGTTGTATAGTGGAAATCCAATAGTAAATGACTTGAAAGCATCCAAAGCACATCTTTTATGGTTCTGTAACATTTGACATCAAATCTGGCAGTTATCAAGTGAGAGTAAAGTTGCTATAATGTAAAAGCAATTGCCAGAGGATGTTATTATAGATGTGCCTATGATTTCAAAGAAATGATGAAGTGCTTCTGGATACAAACCAAGTAGCACACCAGATATATGTGCATCTAGGGCATGATGAATACTGAAGACGAAACCGCTTGATCCTGGTCGTAGCCTAGTACTGCACCAATGCCACCAGACACAGCATTTACCTCCAGATGCTGTATTGGATTCCTGACACAGCAGTTGTTTTGAGGTACTAGTGCATTTGCTTCCATATGCATTATACTCAACTGTCGCAGCCTTGGTCTATGGTTACAGCCGTATGTCGCCTCTACAGCATTGCGTTGTCCGGGCAGTGAATTGATAATTTGGCACGATTCCAGAATGGTTTGCTAGCTATATGAATTATAGTATGCGACGTGTTACACACACTTGAAGGGACACTTGGCGCCCAGACACAGTTATAGTGGATCGCTCCAAGCTGGGTTGAGCTAAGTAGAATGACGGAGCTCTCAGCTGGGAGGAGACCATTGAACTTGGCTAGCTCACAATTGGCAGCACACAATCGAGCTGGGCTTGCTCTAACCCCACTGGCAATAATCAAACTGGGATCACTCTTGGCTGGCTGGAAAGGATACCACTGTCTGCCTCTCGGATGATTGAAAGGAAGGAAAAAAAATAGGGTGGAAGTTTTAGTATTTCATTACTCTGAACCTGAAGGATGAATTTGACTTTTTGGTTCTTCGTTGGCTGGACAAAACTCAATTAAACTTGGTCTTAACTTGTTGTAAACAACCAAGGTAGGATAGCACTCGACTGGCTGAACATGACAGTATTGAACAGGCTGTGTGCAGGCTGAATTAAGTACTGGCAAGTTAGTACCTCCATTACTGTTGTCTATATATCTGTTAGTATTGTGAAAAAAGAAAGTAACCATGAGAGAGAGAATGAGAAATATCATAGAGTTGAATCTAGATCTTAGAACATGGAATGTAGAACTATGAACTTACAAAATGCAGTTAAATGTAAGGGTGTAGAGAGAGGAATGCTTGATATGATATCTCCTACAAAAGGCACAGGGCCTAAATTGTGGCAGGTTGAATGGAGGCTGGCTGCTGACCATTAACCTGGGTTGGCTCAGGACAGTCTGGACTCAATTAAGCTTAAATGGCTCTTTGCTGCCTTGACATGATGAAGTTGGGTGGGCCCAAGCCTGGCTGGGTAGGTTGGATGGCAGGCTGGAGATGATTGAGCTGAGTTTGCTCTAAACTGAGCGGTGATTCTGCTGAGAATCAAGCACAATGCAATCAGAATGGCCAGACTAACACCGCAGAAAAATATATGACTGTGTGGATGTATAGTGGCAAAAGAAGAATATGCATCACCGTACATCATATGGTGACACGATTGCATATCACTCTGCCCACCGACATTCCCGGTGCTGGAGTTATACAACCCGCAGTCAGATGGTACAAATCTACCTCGACAAAGGAATTCAGTCTCAATGTTGGTAGACGATGGAAGTTGATGAATGACTGCCAATGGAGAGTGGCCAAACTATTCCGTCATTTCGCCCATCAATGCTGTCATAGCTGAGAATGGTCTAAGAAAAAGACACATAACCAAGCTCAAGTTGTAAAGTTGAACTGCAATTGGGTAACAGATCGATAGTCTATGTCAAGGCTCACAATCATACTCCATTTGCACCAACGAACCCAGTGTGTTGTCATGTGCCACTCCTCCACCCCTGCCATGTCCTGAGCCTCACCTTTCCATGCAAACACTCAAGGTAACACTCACAAGCTGAGTCAACAAATATGCCTCTTTCAGTGGAACTCTGATCATAAAGTAATGTATACATGAACTGTACATAATTTGATGCCGTTTTACCTCCATATGTCATATTTACATATCATTAATATTGATAGAGTGGCTTTAGAAGAACACTTCAACATTGCTCAAAACTACCCAAAATGGATTTTTCCTTATCCTGTCTGTTGATATCAATGATATGCTACATTGGACAATCCGAAGTGACAGAGTAATGAATTTTGAACATTTTATGTATACATTACATCATGATACGAGTTGAACTCAAGTATGTAATTGGGTGTGGATATTTGAGGATATTTGATGGGGTATGCCAGCCATCAAAAAGCTTGAAGCTATGGGTTGTCAGCCAATAAAAATCCTTCATAGAGATGTGTACTACAAGTCAACCAATGAGAATGCTTTGAGCTAACCAACCATGTGTATGATATATAGAAAATGCCAGATTCCAGGTGTGCAAGAGGAAGTCAGTTGATCGAATTGTACAATTGGATATTTACATCGTGATAATGAATCTGAGAACGTACCGCTCCAGTTTCGAAGTGAAGCAGAATAGTCATGGAGACACGGCCGATACTACCAATAGTTCCGAAATCTGCACATCCTAAATGTTTGAATTTGTTGTATTTTGAAGCCAAATTTACACTGTTCGGGATATTCTTGTATTCTGTTCAATGGCTGCCAGAGCATTGACGAGCATGGGTGAAGTCGTTCTGGACCAGCTGAGAGCGCATCACTCTCCATTCAGCTTATCTGGTAGCATCTTGGAGCATCTGGAAGAATCAGTGTGGCTACTCGGAGTTTCTAAGATGTTCAGTTGTGACTTTCAAACCATTGTACATTCCCCTGATGGAGCAATGTCCAACGGTCTGGAGTGCGCTAATGTTACGGGGGTAACAACACCTATCCAATAATACTTCGCTAAGTACTATGGGTGCGTACGGCCGTAGATCGTAATCTATATTATCTGAAGACCCTGATCTTTCCTCGGGGTCACTGCTTCCCAAAGGCGTAGATAACTTCTTAGGCGTCCTAGGGAACTCTACTGTTCCTATGGTCACCTTAATATTTCGATTGCAATCCTTAACTCGATGACTGCCTTTCCTATCAGAAGGCCAAGCGCAACGAAGACACTCGCCTGCTGCTTTCCTTCTTGAGATCTCGCTGGCGTTAATTCCTTCTATCTTAGTTGAACTTCCCAGAGTATTCTTTGATTTCCTCAGGTGTTCCTTAGAAACCCTACTCGGTTTTATCCGGCCAGTCGTAGTTTGTCCGGAAGCTTTGAAAGCAACTATCTTCCTTAATCTCTTAGATTCTTTTAAATACTGCTTGGTATCGTTCAACACCTTATTGATTCGTTGATCTTTACCAGGGTCCCTCGGAGTAGCTGAAACTTCTCGGTGAAGTTGGTCTCATGGTTCCGCGCTCTGTCCTTTTTGGAGTCTGTCGATACGGGAAACCAACTCCTTCTCTAGTCCGATAATCGAGGCCAACCACCACAAACACTGTGCCACGAAGATGTGCTGAGTTCGTCTTGCGTGAGCTATGACACACTCTAGAGCATACACAATGATATCGTTATCGTTCTCGAAGGTAACTGGCATATAAGCGTATTGAACTATTTGAAGGTGCGGGGCTTCCGCTACCCAAAGCTAATAGATTCTAGGTATAGATATAATAGGTAGAGGTATCATAAAAACGCAAAAATAAATGAGGATATTGCTCCGCTGGTAGGCATCTTTTTTCGTAGCTGTTCGAGCTTGTCTTTTTCACTATTGCCGGAACAATAACGATCCTTTTATAGCTTGTGCCCTTCTGCCCTCTTGGCTCAAATCCTTGACACATCACTATGATTAAATCCCTCAATGATAGCTACTTATCTGTGGGACATATTGGCAATGCCCGGTAGATATCCTTGCGACTTATTTGTTGGCGCCTGCCGGAAGTGCTCGCGCATCCCCATAGGAGACACATATCATATCGCTCATTAATCAGACCATAACTTCAACTTTGACATCTCGTTCCGATAGGTGGTTGTCGGTAGTTGGAACGTGACCCGCCACGTCTCTGCCTTTGATATCATCTCTGACAGCTCATAGTCTTATTCCGACAAACGGATGCTATGCGAACGTAGAATTACATTGCGCGTTTAATTTAAAGGCCGTTGCCCCAAATCAATCATTGCAGATCCAGATCCTCAACTCAGTGCCGGATGGTCGCTTTAGGCTGATTGCCAACGCCAAATTCCCTCAGTCTTTATGTGCGTAGGTGTTCTGATAACCCGGGTGTGCCACGCCTCCTTATTTCTAAGGAGAAACGCAGATCCCTTTTAATCACGACTGCCGTGTAACTTGTACAACCGCATAGTATTCCAAGAATGAATCTGGTTGGAAGCAACAGCACGACGGGATGTACCTGGCTGTTGCTGCATCATCAAACCAGCTGCCGTAGCAATTTGTGTTCAATGAATCCGCCAAGCACCCACGCTTGTCCAATCGAGATGTGCTTAGCATGTCCCCGCTAAAGGATCATGCCACATGGTCACAACCATTCACACTGCTAGGAGCGAACCCCTAACAGCTAAGATGCATACGTATATCAGTAGTAAGAATGAACATGTTACGGGAACCTTATGAGATTGATTCAATATGATATCGATTTGCCAATCAATCATGGTTAGAATATGAAGAGCAGTAGCTTCCATGCAATCTGAGAATGCCACAATCATAATCACTGATGAGCTGGGCCTGCAGAGTTGGTCAGCAGGAATGAGAAGAGGTCGACAGCTCATGCACTTCAATTAAGTATAGGTAAATACAGTTTTTGTAATGCGTATAAGATTGATGTCTTGAATTAATGACCAATAACCATGGCAACGGAGGTGAAGAGCAGGGAGCCACATCCAGCATTGATGCTGAAGAGTCAATGCAAGACCAATACCATTATTTCAGTTTCCACTGAGATTAGCGTATCTCATTGTGACTAGTATCTATGCTTGGTACAAGATATGAGTGTTAGATTTCATTGTAGGATGCAGAATATTCTGGAAGTGGTCATATGGATGCAGGTGTCACTTTGGATATTCCTTCTTTCTCATCTCTTCTCTTTCTATTATTACTTCTTTCTATATTGGCCTAGTAGAAATGGTGTTGGTACAGATTTTTATGACCTATGCAGATATGTCAGATGGAGGTGGAGTAACCATATAATGCGGATCAACTAAATGACAACCATATGGTGCTAATCCATAGTGGGACGCATGTGTTCAAATGTTTCAATAACTGAAATGGCTTATTGACTGTTGTCTTTCCGTTTCCTACTCTTGCATGGGCTTATACAGCCCATGGGATCAGTATCTACCAAGAGATTTAATGTTACAGCTTGGCTGCATGTGACATTTTCATGGCTGTGTAACACCCACTTAATGTAGTCACCTTGCCACAAGCCTTGGATCCTGACAGTTGATCTTACCTTGGTAGGTCCTGACGTTCCTGATATCTACATTTGCAATCATATCTAGATATCCAACTTTAGATGTAATAATACATGGGCATATAATTTATAGTTGAATTCCATTATCCACTGTTTTGGCTGTTCAGGGTGACTACGTGGGTTATATTGCTTTCAGTCAATTACATTTACCGAAATGCCGTTTTCCTGGCATTTCTTCCTGATAAGGACTCAGCGCAATATCAGATTGGAGATGGGTTGTATAGTCTCAGTCAACCGTAGGACAATGCGGTGCTTAGTTTCAAAAACTTGGTTTGACACAGTACGAGTGGAGGGGGTTAGGAAGGTTTCGATGCAGGGTGATGGTGTTGCGGCTGATTCGCAGGGGTAGTTGTGAGTGGGTTAGGGTTCTGGAGGTTCTTTTAAGATCACGAGGTAAAAATATTAGCGGGCGCTGGGCTCATAACCTCCTAAAATAGTGATGCCAGAGAAGCTTAATAGTATTCTATCTAAGAGGGCCACAAGGCCATATATATGAGAGTACCAGTACGGCTGAATGCCATCAGCCAGTATCAGAGTTAACAGTCATCTCCGGCCATACGAGACATCACCGTCTCCGGCCATACAAGACACCGTCATCCCCGGCCATATAAGATATCACCGTCTCCGGCCATACGAGGCTCATCTCCGGCTGAGACCTGTATATGCAATACATGGTGTTACCTGGAGTATCCGGTAGGAAATATGGCACACTCCCTTGTATATACCCCTGGGTCTTTCTCCTTCTCTCATTCTCTTCTCTCTGTACCTTAGTCTACACACATGGTTCTCCCCATACAGTAACACATGGAACGTTCTCCAAGCAAGGCTTTAAACCATCCTCCGAACGAGATTTTCCGTCACAGAGCTCCTGCGCAGATTGGACGACGATTTTTCAACTGTGCGGTTGCATCTCCAATGGCGGGCTCGGACTCGCCCATGGCCTTGCATGCAGCCCAGTACATGTAAATACCTGAGACGAGTAATATACTTTGTACTAGCGCCCACATCAGACACTAGCCTCCTCTGTTTATCTCATATGCATTCACATAAACCTCGTACCTCGCATCTCCGAGCTTACGACGACGATTGCAACAGCATAACTCTTTAACGGCCGAATGCTTAAACACCACTGCCAACTACCGCCCTTACCAACCTTCGTCACTATCTCTCTTATTAATGAACATCTGCTCGCCACTATAGATCTGCAAGGTGTATGGAAGGTGAACTTGTCGGCCCTCACTGTTTTCAGAAACTCCGGCCGGCGGAGTCGGCTGCAACAATATTTATGCATATTGAGCACCCATCTACCGTTTGGCTTTGTTTTCGCCTGCGTCAGACATTGTAGCCAGGTTTGAGATTATAGGATTCGGCTCGTGGACGGGGAACCTCCCCAGGGTTGAGGCTATAGGACTCTAGTTATTTTCACTTTTCAAATGATCTCAGTCATGCCAGCGAATAGATCCCAATGCACGTATCGGACGTTCATCAGGAACCTACGGTGAATTGGTGCCGAGTGACCGGTGAAACCACTCTACTTTGCAAGCGCAAATTAGGCTATGTGAGCGCAAATTATATTTGAATATCGCTCATATTCTAATGTCTACGATATAACCATTCAATCCTGGTGATCCCTGGTAGGCGGACGTCCCAGTCCAAGTCATCGACTTCAAGCCTTTTTCCCCGCCAATATCTTCTCGGCTGACCGATTGTCAACTGGTCTTTCACAAATTTACAATCTAGACACTCGCAACAGTCTTCGAGCTTTCGACACGATGTTGGCCATTCTATTAATTGCTTCCTCGACAATATCACTTTGCAGAGCAGTCAACCTCTATGTAGCTTCGCAAAGCATCATCACCAGCCTTTCTCTAACCGGAACGGCTGGAAACTTCACCTTGCGGCAAACCTACACAAATGATGGCTGTGCCGCGGACCCATCCTGGCTGACATTCGATGGGGAAAATCGCATCCTGTACTGCTTCGACGATGACGTCACTAACAATGGCTCAATAAGTTCGTATACAGCTGGGCAGGACGGACGGCTGACGCAGATAAACCGTCTCGATACACCCAACGGGCCCGTCAGCGGCATTCTCTACGGCGATGCTGAATCACGTGCAGTGCTGGTCGCTAATTAGTACGTTTTCCTCCGCTCTAACTTATATTTTGTGCACGAAACACTGTCTTAATTTAGATACTAATGGCCCACAGTCACTCCCAATCAATTGCCACATATGGCACCACCGCAGACGGCATACTCGAGCGATACCAAACCTTCACCTTCACCATGTCCACGCCCGGCCCAGACCCCGGTCGACAAGCCCTACCGCATCCACACCAGGCCATCCTCGATCCAACCACACGATTTATTGTTATCCCTGATCTCGGCGCTGACGTAGTGCGTTTCTTCAGTTTCGAGAACGGCGTAGATTCATTGACCGAATACGAACCCTTGGTCGTCGCACCGGGTTCGGGCCCTCGGCATGTTGCTTTCTGGTCTCCGGACGGAGAGGAGAGTACGGTCTTCATGTACGTGCTGGCAGAGCTCGCGAGTGAAGTCACGGCGTATCGGGTCGATTACCTCGAGGATGGGGGACTAGGTTTCGAACAGGTCTTCAATATTAGCAGTGTGGAGGGGGGAACTGTGCAGCAGGGAAGTATGGCGGCGGAGATCATTGTCTCGGTGAGTCGTGCTCGTCTTAAAATCCCGGCCTGTGCTAATGGCTTTTGAAGCCGAACAAAAAATTCTTGATGGTATCGAACCGCAACGACAAGTCTGTGACAACTGCGAATGGACAGTCAGACTCTCTTGTTACCTTCGCGCTGCAAGCAGATGGCTCGCTTCAGTTTATCCAGATTGCGGCTGCTGGTGGTTCGACGCCACGGCACTTCTCGTTTAATAAGGCTGGTGATCTAATCGCGGTTGGGTTGCAGGGAAATAGTCTGGTTGTGATCTTGGAGCGGGATGTTGCAACTGGGGCGATTGGCGAGGTTTTGGCGGAAGTCAGCGCTGGGACAAACCCTGCTTGCGTGCTTTGGGATGAGTAAAATTTGTAGAGAAAGTATACTTCAGTGTTGTGCGTTTGCAGCCGTTGTGAGTCAGGAATCATGATGTGGTGTATGTAACAGTTACGGCCGAGAAGGTGCGTCATCATAGCTGCATCTCCAAGTCCATATACCGGCACCTGCGTCTGGACTGCAGTGAGAATTAGAAACATGCCCACTCGGTAAGAAAGACTGCCACACAAGGTGACATCGGATATGGATCAATAACAATCCGATTGGGGAAGTTGGGGACCTACGTAGCCGGGGCTCAGGCGGCCTCAAATCAGGCTCTCAAATGTGTTTATTTGTGCGCTGTGCACTTGGCCTCGGACCCCGGCCCTTGTCTAGTGTGTGTATTAGTATAAAATCAACGCGTGTGTGGTGTACATCACATAGTAAGGTGGACTAAGCTAGATTAAGCCAGGTTAAGTCAACCGATGCTAAATCGAGATGCAAGAAAAAGTGAGGGGACGGGGCCTGGAGACATCACCTCACTGTCAATGCATACAACTACCACCTTGCCAATAAGCCAGAGCAAGCCCTCAGAAGCACTGTCTGAAGGTGCCACAGCCACTCCAAAACACTCTGAAGGGAATCTGATACAGTTATGTGCCATCAAGGGAAGTTCCAGATTAGTGCAGAGTGGGGAAGGGTCTACCCCACTATTGTCCCCAGACCACTGCCAACAGCTCAGAATGGAAGTGAATGAATTGGCATTCCGCAGACCTGCAGATGTAGCTCTTGACAAGTTGAAATATCAGACATCTAGTGAAACATCAGCAGCAGAAAAATACACACATACTACATTGTTTAAATCCATTGTAGCATGTGAGCAGTATGTATGTACAGTCCAGATATTCAACCAAATCTTAATCAAGTTTTTCTTGAAACTCACTGTCTGTCAAACTCAACCAGAGATATTTGTATTGGTGAGGAGTGAGGAACAGAAATCTCTTATGTCAAAGTTTACAATAGAGTAGATTGAAAACTTTTCACCAAAGTAACTGCAGATCTTGAACAAGAAGTATGCGCATTCTCCTAGGTAAATTCTCCAGAACATTTCACTTGAGAGCTCACCATGACAGATGGAATGAAGTCTCAGCAATTTGAACAGAAAATAATCACAACTATCGCAATCTGAACAATTGGATATGCTTTCAACTTCAACTGCAACTTCTTTAAATTAGGAGAGTCATATAGCAGCTTGGGTCAGAAATACCAGATACAGTGAAAGTATATTATAAGTTAGTTCTCATGTACTTTAATTGGTTCCTAATACCCAGTTGAAGCCATCCCCACTGTTGGAGTCACAGCAAGGTACATTGCTACAACCTGGCATTATCTGGACAATTGTAACGCAGCACAGCCCAAAATAGACAGCAGGGGATATTCTCTACTTTACTCGTACTATTCGATGGTATATGCTTCTGCTAGAATGGTTGGAATTAGTACCAGTACACTGGAGGCCCTCACCTGGCCAACTATCGTAAGAAGTATATATTCATCATGAACTACTGCATTCACAAGGCAAATGAATACTGACCGACTGGCAGTTGTGAGTTTACACCTGGAGGTAGTATCCTCCACAGATTAGTCTGGCAACCTTCCTATTCTGATGTAGATTTCACCAGCCCGGCTTCATAGTTTTTACCATAGGTCGTAGAACCTCATATGGGAACAACTATAGAATTGTAATAAGTACAAAAAATATTTACACAAGTTGATCTGCTTACCACTTACTGTTGGTTACTCAATGTTAATTCTATATTATCTGTGCAACTTGATATGCAGAGCCATGCACTATTATATATCCTCAAATAAGTACAAACAGGTGAAGCATCAAATAGTGAGATGAAGAAGATTTGGCAATGGGTTGAAGACAAGCAATGGCTAGATGCTGAAGTTATTGCTCACTGGTGGGTTTTCAACCATGGAGGTAACCAAACTGTGTAGTGACTCATGAGATGCATATTGCGTAGAGTTGTCAAGCTTGAATGAATTTTGCCCATTGTTTGATTTGAATCAATCACAGGCGTGTATGACCAGGAGATGAAGATTCTTCAGCTATCGATGCATATAGTGGATTGTATACTAGCTGGACCATGTTCCCTGGGAAGATGCAGGACCATTCTATGCCAGAAGGACGATAATATATCTTTTGAAGGGATTCATACATTTTCGGAGTGTACCTCACTGTTGTGTCATTGCCTACTATATGAACTAGATGGTCATGGAAAGGAGGACATAGTTTATGCATTATTTAGTTACATCTGGTTGCCACAAATCAATTCAAAAGACCATATCATGTATGAAAGCATCATTTCATGTACAGAACCTGAGTGTTGTATGAACTAAAATTGAATCAGCAGTTTAAGAGTATGTGAAACTCAGAGAAGAAGAATAGAGAGAATTTCACAGTAAGCGCAAGCAGGAACAGCAATCAATGGGAGCACCACACTTGCAAATCAACACCAAGTCAAAGTGATAAGAAGTGGTGGCAGAACATACCAGGCCATTAACTGCAAAGAATCATATTACAGTGGTGCAGTATGCCACCATGTTTCTGCAGTCTGCAATGATATATATGCATAATGATAAGACCTGCCACTACTCATTCAGAGGAAGACAAGAACAGTGGGTTAGATTTTTTGTGGCTAAGTTTGAGGTAAGCCAGTGTACAAAGAATGCTACTGAGTCTATATACCTAGTAACTTCTTTAACTCACACATGGAAGCATCTGTGCAAGAAAAGTTGGATGGACTGCTGTGGCATCAATCTGAATGACTGACCCAGCAGGTACTATATGGTAGATCAACATGCGGAAAAGATTTTAACAATAGATGAGTACAAAGTGTGTAATGTATGCTATCAATTTCAGGTTGGATCTTGATGCAGGTTGGGTGAGGCCATGGGTTAAATCAAACAACCAGGTGCCTTTCTTTAATGTTATATCCAGGAATGTCACATTGTATAGTAGAAGTAATCATGCCATGTTGAAATGACTTGGCGCAACCGACTATTATATTACATTGTAAGAAATCAATTACATACACCATCTGATAGATGCTGTTAGAAGCTTGATCTAGGATACAGTTTTAGCACAGTGTGGTATGAAAGTTTCTCCAGAAACGAGTCAGTTAGTTAATCGAATCGATGCACCCATTCTACGCAAAAGACACTGCAAAATCTAAATGTAGTTCCATTGGAAACTAACTAGCAGTAGCTTAATACCACTGTGATTCCAATAATGTATTACAAGTGGAGAGAAACAATCTAGATAATGATGGAGAATAGAACGATCAAGTTCATCCCTGAACCAATACACTGTTTTCAATTGAAACGAGCCTCATCATATTGCTGGTGAATGAAGATGATGATTTGGGAGAATTCTAGAATTGGAATATATACTGTTGGCTGAGGTTGGATATTATTGATTTCATTCTTTGGGGTGGTTAAGCTAGAGATGGGTTGTAAGAAAAATATAACTAGTGTTAGCAATGGTTCCGGGTTAGGGTTGGGACTGGAACTGAACTATTGCAATGGGTCTTACCACTCTAAAAACTGGAACTGTTGCGTCTGGGCTGGCTTCCACCAGAACACGCGGCCTGGGCATGCGCTGCATTTTCAGTCCAAATTAGTAATGGAGTCGTGATTGTATCGCAACAAGATCTATATGTGAATGATGAAGTCTTGGCAGCTCTTTCACCTGCCGGTCTGCGATTTTGAATCTGAGGAATATTGGCTGTGTAGCTGTTGAGTACCAAAGGATTCAGGCGTGATTCTGGGTGTTAATTCATAGTGACTCAACGAATATTGATTGGAGTTCAAATTGGAGGCCAGGGGGTGAAAGTCCTCCACAACCTGCATCGTTTACATATAGACCGTTTCATGATACAATAAGAACTCTAATACGTAGTTCGAGCCACAATTGCAGAAACCACAAAATGGAACTACTGCCCGGTTCGAACCCGGCCGATATCATGCAGGTTTATGTCCAGTCCAGGTAAGAACCCGCTGCTGGTCACCCAGTTCTGTTCCCATGGCAGTTCCTAACCTGGACCAGGGTCCCTATTGTGGTTGCAACTAAGACTGAAGCCGGGTAACGCTGAACTGTTGCCAACACTAGACATAACACATTCAGGGGTCAATGTGGGTAATTATGTACCCTGCTGTTTAATGGAATATCTTGACTGCAATCTACCTAGTAGGCTGTGTTGCTAATATAGTGGGATATCTGACAATGCTGCAGGTTGGCAAAGCAGGTAGCAAAACTGTCATTGCGCTAGTGGCGCTGATAATCCCCAGAGTAGAACGTGGAGAGAATGATGGAAGTAAAGTACTATGCCGCAAGGTGTATTTTGCTGGCGGTGTGAGTGCAATTGATCGCAAAGGAATTCAGCATGGTGGACCTGGAATTGGTTTCAGTATAGTGATTCCATGTGAAGATGTGGGAAGACTAACCTCAGTAATGAAGGGCAATGGTGATGGTAGTATTGATGGAGGTATAGCTGGCGGAATTGATAAAATGTAGAATCTATCTTGATTTGATACATACAGGTTGAGTGGCCACAAATACAGCTCAGGTGGAGGCCATCTGGCAGAATCGAGAGGTTGACTGCATCCATGATTATGTCTGGAATTGTCAGTATTGAGTTTGCAAGGGTGTTTCTTGTTAGGAATCATGCCAGCTGAAGAAGGCTGCGGATTGCAAGGGTTGACATATGGCACCCTATCAGCATGAAAATGATTGGAGTCTAGTTGACATGATTTCTGCACGACACCTTACATGTGCATTCAACTAAGTTGTAATATGCAATACAGATATCTGGGGCAATTATTGATGTATTTGTTCTAGCTGTGGTACTTCGAATCTTGAAACTGTTGCAAGTAACTTCAAAATGGTATATATATGATCAGCTGTTCAGGGTTATTTGGCTCAATCAATTCTTCACAACGTTGCAAGCCTCCGCATAATAGATATGAGAGGTTTGAAATGCTTCAACAATCTGGGACACCATTACGTCACAAATTTCGAGACAGTATTGTTCCAGTGTCTCAGTACATTTCTGTTCTCAAAAATCACTGAATCGCTATATGACCAACTCCAGTCTCTGCAGCACTGGGTGTGTTCCCAGGCAAACAGTCGATAACCTTGGCGTGGTCTGATACTTGGTGCCGGTTTTGGGCACTGCTGGTATACCACATTGTTAGGGGTGTGCTCCTTTCATAAGTATACCAACTTTTGCAGGGCCCCAGATACTGATATTCTTCCTAGTCATATCTCCACATCAAGTAGATTGGTAACCGACATCACTCGAATATGCAGATGGGAGAAATGATTAACCTTGTTTCCAATGCTTCAAGGAGGATGGTAACTAAATCAGATTGAGGTGACAAAAAGTGATGACAGTACATATGATTACTTGAGCCTGAAAACCCTTTCCAATTGTTCCTTCTATTTCTGAAGCCTGGCTAATCTCTTTCTATCAGCCTTAAGTTGTTTCTTTGTCATTGGTATAGGAGTAACTCTCCCTCTTCGAGTTGGTCTCAAGGGATCCGCATGTTATTGAATACTGATTGGCATCGCCTATTTGTCTGAAATAGATCATCACTAAATACCCCGTGGCGTTGAAGCAATTTCTCCATGCTCCGTGTCCGTTCGTCTGTTTGAAATCATTGTCAGTTGTGAGCTTTCCAAAGGAAACTTTCAATTATTCAAGAAGTATATAAATGCTGAATGCAATTGAACTAAAGCTGCGATCCACCAGATGCACTGAGTGGCAAATCCGTATTGTTGCTGTATAAAATCCAATAGCTTTGCAAGTGCCCACAACAACTCGTCGGCCTTGGTCTCAATGGTACTACTCACCTAGGGTGTGGGGCGGCCGCTACACAAAGCTAACAACATTTTCATATATTAATAATAGATATAGGTATCATAAAAATGCAATAATATTTTAAGGTCTTCTTGGCAGGTAGGTGTTTTGGACTGTTCACTGGTAGAGCTGTTTCCTCTCATTGCGGTGAGCATGTGAGTTCTGTGTGGTCTGTCCCTCAGTTCATGTTCAACTTCGGAATCTTCGCTATGACACCATGATTCCCTGATTGTGAATCGCTGCGAACGCGATCAGTGTCTCATTCATTCTGCCACGAGTCCGGTTTGGTTATTGTGATCATGCATGAGTGGATTTGAAGCATTACGCTCTCCTCTGGGGCCATCCTCACATCATCATATCAAACGCACATATTGACAACTCATAACTTCAACTTGGACATCCCGTTTCCCATTCGTTCAGTAGTTGGAACATCTGCCAACACGTAGCCTGCATAGTACTTATCGCACTTCATAAACAGTGCAGGTTACCATATGCCTCACCTTCAATATGGCTATTCGGCATTGTGTCAGAGATTTTCAATTGGCGACCAACCAATTCTTCGCCAATGTAGATCATGACATGCATGTAGCGTTGCTAAGCATCCTGACACAATTAAAAGAACAGGTCTGCTTCTGCCCTCTTATCTTCAACCAATGTGATTAATCCCTCAGACACTGCATGCTTCAGTCTCTACGTTCCATACACTTGGGAGTGCCCCAAGTTGTTCTCGCCGCTCTGTGTGTGAACTTGCAGATCTCTCATTCTTGCATATTGTGGTTTGTCTGTTGCACACACAAAACTGCATAAGCGTAATTTAACTGTGGGTTGTCCCGTGTTACGGGGGTAACAACACCTATCCAATAATACTTCGCTAAGTACTATGGGTGCGTACTGCCGTAGATCCTATTCTATATTATCTGAAGATTCGAATCTTTCCTCGGGGTCACTGCTTCCCACAGGCGTAGATAACTTCTTAGGCGTCCTAGGGAACTCCCCTGTTCCTATGGTCACCTTAATTTCTCGGTTGCAATCCTTAATTCGATGACTGCCTTTCCTATCAGAGGGCCAAGCGCAACGAAGACACTCGCCTGCTGCTTTCCTCTTGAAAACTCGCTGTCGCTAATCCCTTCTACCTTACTTGGATTTCTCAGAGTATTCTTAGATTTCCTCAGGTGCTCCTTAAAAACCTTACTAGGTTTTATCTGGCCAGTCGTAGTTCGTCCGGAAGCTTTTAAAGCAACTATCTTCCTTAATCTCTTATATTCTTTTAGATACTGCTTGGTATCGTTCAACACCTTATTGAGTCGTTGATCGTTACCGAGGTCCCTCGGAGTGGCTGAAACTTCTCGGGGAAGTTGTTCTCGTGGTTCCGCACTCTGTGTTTTTTGGAGTCTGTCGATATGGGAAACCAACTCCTTCTCTAGTCCGATAATCGAGGCTAACCACCACACACACTGTGCCACGACGATATGCTGAGTTCGTCTTGCGTGAGCTAGGACACACCGTAGAGCATATACAATAATGTCATTATCGTTCTCGAAGGTAACTGGCATATAAGCGTATTGAACTTAATCGAAGGTGCGGGGCTTCCGCTACACAAAGCTAATAGATTCTAGGTATAGATATAATAGGTATAGGTATCATAAAAACGCAATAATAAATAAGGATATTTCTCCGCTGGTAGGTATCGTTGTTCGTAGCTGTTCGAGCTTGTCTTGTTCACTATTGCCGGAACAATAACGATCCTTTTATAGCTTGTGCCCTTCAGCCCTTTTGGCTCGAATCCTTAACACATCACTATGATCAAATCCCTGAATGATAGCCACTTATCTGCGGGACTGATTGGCAATGCTCGGTAGATATCCTTGCGACTTATTTGTGGGCGCCTGCCGGAAGTGCTCGCGCATCCCCATAGGAGACATGTATCATATCGCTCATTAATCAGACCATACCTTCAACTTTGACATCTCGATCCGATAGGTGGTAGTCGGTAGTTGGAACGTGACCCCTCACATCTCTGCCTTTGATATCATCTCTGACAGCTCATAGTCTTATTCCGACAAACGAATGCTATGCCAATGTAGAATTACATTGCGCGTTAATTTAAAGGCCGTTGCCCCAAATTAATCATTGCAGATCCAGATCCTCAACTCAATGCCGGATGGTCGCTTTAGGCTGATTGCCAACGCCAAATTCCCTCAGTCTTTATGTGCGTAGGTGTTCTGATCACCGGGGTGTGCCACGCCTCCTGATTTCTAAAGAGAAACGCAGAGCCCTTTTAATCACCACTGCCGTGTACTTTGTACAACCGCATAGTATTCCAAGAATGAATCTGGTTAGAAGCAACAGCACGACGGGATGTACCTGGCTGTTGCTGCATCATCAAATCAGCTGCCGTAGCACTTTTCTTTCAATGAATCCGCCAAGCTCCCACGCTTGTCCAATCGAGATGTGCTTAGCATGTCCCCGCTAAAGGATCATGCCGCATGGTCACAGCCATTCACACTGCTAGGAGCGAACCCCTAACATCCCGCTAGAGAAAATATTGTAGATAGTGCCAATGATCGTGCACAATACTGATGGTTTTACAGATCCCAGTACAGGCAACATAATTGCATCATCATAAGTGAGTCCGCTAGTGAGGATGTACCTATCATTAATTGATCGACATGTGGCCCAAGTGTGATCCCACTAAAGATGACTAGGGTGATAAACTATGATGTTGTTCATTGCATAGTTGGCGTTTGGCATACGCCTACCATAGTAGTAGCCACATGTACTTTGCTTCAGATCCATCATCTATCATTACCACTGCCAAGGGAAACCCCCTAACACACATACTATCTTGATTTGAGCCTCCACATCACATACAGTGCTGTATCTCATCGTATGAGTCCAAGTATAATGTATTGTCACAATATTGCAATTCATCAGTCTTCTTGAATATTGTATCTAGTATTGCAGCCATTTCCACTGTGCATTTACAACTTGTCATATTGAGATTGAAGAGTTGCAGTTCATCAATTCTGTCATGAAAATTACCTGCAATAGTCTGCTTATCTCTGGCTCTGTCGGTATAGAACTGCTCAACTAAGTGTCTTATTACAATTCAGAGCTCTTCATGTTTAGCACCAACAGGTTGTTGGTACCTGGTTTATACTCAACCCAGTGGATGATACATGGCAATTATATACAACAGTTCAACAAACACCATGAAATCAGCACTTGTTGGCTTTAGTCATCCATCATATTCTACCAATTACTATAACATATTATGAGTAAGATGCCAATGCAGCCTCCATTAGATTACCAGATTACCATCTGTAATATCCACAGTATTTCCAGTGTATTCACAACATATTACAGTCTTGATTTCAACGTTATCAATTGTTTCCATTAATTTAGTATAGCTGGCTGTTTCTAGATATTATAATCTGAGGTTCAACATCTCAGTCTAGTTAGGTCGGAATTATGCCCTCATGAGTTCCACTAGGTACATTGCAATATTCTGTGTGCCATGAATACTGACCACCAAGATCATCACCTTTGGTGAGAAGAATAAATATCCATAGCAGCTCTAAATTGTCTCAATTTGCCAATTATCTAAGTGGCTATCAGCAGAATATAATATCTGTCACAGGACCATTGCAACTGATCGCTGGAGGTTTAGTTAATCAATAGATAGCTTTGACATGTGTGCTTACCCAAGGGTTATTCAGATTGTAGTGTGCTGATATGACAATACATTCAGAGTATCAGTCACTATGAGTGACATTAGTGGAATATTGATGAAATCTACTCAGAGTGAACTTATAGTCTGATATAACTATTCTTTCTCTGAATTCATGCCTAACCCTGTACTAGACCTGCCAATGAACCATTCATAATGCTGTCCAACCCCATACTATGACATCTTCATTCATTTCAAATACTATGAACCTGTTCCAGACTGTGCAACTGTGTTACGTTATCACATTCAACTACAAGTGGAATGTATCAAATCAAAGATTTGTTTTGAACATGTGTACAGCCTCATAATACTGATCATTGATTTTAATGCTGCTGATTAGAATTGACTCTCATCGTCTCAATAGACAGTTTGCACAACTGAATATCATTAGCTGCCCATCGTAATAGCAATGATGTTTCAGAGAACACTCATCTGGCTTTATAGTTCACTTATATCATTATCCATAATTGCATGCATCAGAGATATCATACGAAGGATGTCACTCCAAATATGCTCTACAGGCTGTTGGGAAGTTCTTCATATGGATGATGTGTGAGGTTAGTTCGTTTTGCTTCCACCCTCGTCAATTGTTGGTCCAGCTGTCATCATTTCAATAGATTTTATCCTGTTAATCTTGCTGTCTAGAATACTCAACCACTACGTATCATACAGAACAACCTGCACTTATGTGGATTTTGTATGACCTCAATATGGGCCAAGCATACAATGCAGCGGGCAAGCTTCGAAACATATACATCTAGAATAATATTGCTTCCAATAAATCCTCACCAACGCTATGTTCTCAATCTCTCCGTGACTCCCTACCACCTACCATTCAGGGCAAATAGTCAACACAAAACCAAGTACACTCAACCTAAGCAGCATAACAAGCAAGATGTTTACTTGCCCAAAAATTCAATATTCTAGCTGCATAAATCCCTATCAAACGTAGAGGCAATACCTAACTAAGTACATTTCGACTGTTATCAAAGTTTGACATATAAACAAATCTACACAATATTCGATATTATCACACACTCCTGCTGAGATCATGGTTCATTATAACACTTCAGTTTGTACAGCTTGGAGTTGAGCTACAGCACAGGGTTTCAGTTTGTACTTGTCGGATACAAACGTATGACTTGATTGTCGCTCCAACATCTCTCTTCTGGATGCTTCAACAAATTTCTTTCTCATACCACTCCCCTACATCTTTCTCATTCGCCTCCTCCTACAACTTATCATCTCTGGTAACTTGCACCTCCTTATTGCAAAACTGCACATCTTTAGAGATATTCATAGTAAGAAAACACTGATTTCGAAATGTGGAATGAGTTTCCCCACTGTTTGCACATACTCCATTCTTGATACCTGGTGCATAGTGTACCTGTTGCATTCCATTGTGCACATCATGGGACAATTGCGCTCATCTCACAGGGCATCAGAGTTGGGCACCACCGATTTCTCTGGGATCCAATGTTTTGGACAACTGGGCTCTAACTGATGCATTGATGTGCAATCTATTCCCAGCTGATATCGTTGAAGAAGTCTGTTTATCCTGAATTCATAATCTGGATCTACCAAGGGTCATCAATAATATCTTCATCTCACCGACAGCTGTCAGGCCAATTATAGTTACCCTCTGATGGGTCATCTAGTTCTGTTTATCAGCTATATGCAAGAGATCCTTCTGATATTTAATCTACCCTGAAACTGTGATACACAGTTCCATCAGATCATTCGAAGCTTGACCACCATGCATCATTACCATCTTCTGGAATCCATGGAGTGAAATTTCTTCCTCAATCAAATCTTGCCATATTGCATCTTTACCTCTGATATCAGCTACCACAAATCATCTGAACTGACTGGGAATGAATGTTTGCAGCCTCTCTGCTCCAACCTTTCTATAACTATTTGGACTATACAGAATATGGATATACTCAATCTGGGTTAGCACTGTGTTGCCTTTAGTATACTAAAAATGCAAAATGTGCATATAACCTGTACCACAACACCATGTCGGACGAACAAGAGTCTGATTTGAGACTGGTTTGCTCTATGATAAAAGTTGAAGTGATACAAAATAGAACAGTCTGGCAGGAGTGTAAGAGACTTTTTTCATAATCTCAATTTCGGTCAGACTCACCATTTCGGTTAGTATCAAATCACATGAGATCACGGGCCGGGATACAAGGCCACTCAGGGTTCGTCGCTTAGTTTATGATTTATCCGGTCAGCTGTATATAACACCTCTTCCTCTGTATTCTGGAAGACCCAGACTTTGTGCACACTGTCTTCCTCCAAGCTGTGCACACTATGCAGTTCTCTTATGTTTCTCTGCATCTCTTTCTAGCTTCCACTACCTCAGCCGCATTGCATCACCTATTCGTAGGACCCTTGTTTACCACACCATTTCTATACAGCATTGAATTTGACGATGAGCTCTTGACTCTGAAGATTCTAAAGAACCAGACAGTTCATGCCGCTCATTCTTTTATAACATTCGATGTACTTCTCCATTTACGCCCCCCATAAAGCTGGCTGCTCAACAAAAGAATAGCATACAAAACGCAATATTTATGGCTCATACCTTAGCGGCGGACAAGATTTCGCGAGCTACTCGATTGTCGATAGCTCTACAGTCCAGCTCGACTCTCTGATAAAACTCGGCGGTAACTGTAAATATCCTCCCCTTTCTCGTCTTCATAGTCTCCATTAACTCTGCCTAGGCACCGACTACACCATCTTCGCCATCCAAAATCCAGAACCACCATATGTCGTTTACGGCCAGGGATGGCCATCCACATGCGGCAGCGTGATGTCTGTAGATGCCAACGGTGCCCTCTCCTCCGTGATTCAGAACTTCACCTACGCGAACGGCTCAGGTGCCCATGGAGCTGCGGTCTCTCCGGATAATCGGTTTTTGTATTCTGCGGACCTGACAGGAAATGCGGTGTGGAGACATTTGATCGAACCGGGCACCGGTATGCTGCAAGATGAGTTCCGTCTGGAGGCGCCCGAAGACTCAGGGCCACGACATATGTCTGTGCATAGTGGCGGGAAGTATCTCTACGTGCTTATGGAAACCACAAGCGAGATGGCTGTCTACTCGTTGAATGGGAAAAAGCTTAAGCTCCGTGGAAGCTACCCGATTTATCCACCTGGTAAGATCCCTGCATTGATCATATGAACACCCCCTGACATCGAGAAGGCAGCAATCTCATTCAATTCAGAGGAAACACAGTTGCACTATCCGCCAGCGAGAAGTACGTATGGGCATCAACACGCTCAGGCGGTGCTGGTACTGGACCGGGATACATCTCTGGTTGGGAGCTGGATAAGCACGGCGCAGTCAAGAAACAAGTGGTTACGGTGCCTACTACGACTGTGTTGAGCAGGGGGAATGGGGTTTCACCGGCGTTCTTTAGCGATAAATGGGTTGCGTATGCGGATTATGGGACTGGCTATGTTCAGATGTGGAGGTTTGATGCAAAGAATGAAACGATGGAGGAAGTTGCGAGGCTGGATATCAAGGATGGCGGGTGTTGTTCTAACATCATCTGGTACGATTAAGGTAGACTTCAGGCGTTAGCGAGGAGAGCTTGGTTTAGAATGACTTCCAGCTTCGTATCGGCAATGCATTAATGGCGAATAGAGGAAGGTTGTTGGGCATACCCATATGATCGAGTGAACAAGCACCATGAACGCCCGTTGGGGTTGGAGGTTGGGGGAAGTGCTGAAGATGGATTGCACATTCGAAGAACTTTCGAGTCGAGCGCGCCTGCATCGCCATGGGGAGCTATCTCCCCAATTCCTCCAGTATCAGAGGCACTCTAGATACTGGCCTTGAAAATTTAGTGGCGATTGCGGGTCGGGTCCACTTCACATCACAAACATTGTAGGAAGCACAACTGGACGGTAGCGAGATTTCCGGTCTCTCTTCTGGTCAGCCTCGGAGATCTCCGCCACACGATCCAAGCTTGCCGCCACGCATTAGCGAGATATCCAGAGTTTTTCTCTATGGGGTTCTACCCGCCACAGCTGCCTGGAATAAATACCGGCAGCAAGGTACCCGTTTTCAGCGGTCTCACAGATCGAAAACGACACATGGCGACTGGGTTTATCCAACTCCAAACTGCTTACCCAAGCTCCATAGTGTTGTGCGTCTGATCGGAGCATCGACGATGTACCAGCTGCCCACTTTGTCGGGCCTTGTCAAGCTCTCATATCAGTAGATTGTTCGCCGAGTAAATCCTGTGAAGATCTTTCTACTTGCAGAGCTAAGCTTCACTGAACGCTGCTTAATCCAAACTTTCTATGGAGTTGCACCCTTTAGGTGTGTTAACCCGGGTCTGCGTTGACTTGCATGCTGTTCATTTGATTGCGCATAGTGTTCCTTACTCGGCCGTAATTTGCAATTTATCGCAATTGGACTCAATTTATGTCCTTAAATTAAGATGCCACCTTTTCAACCCCGCTCTGTAAGGCTTAACTTCACCGATTCCTGCTCGGTGCACGGATATTCATATCGTAGCACTCGACAAAATGCTTGTCCTTTCATACCCACCCCTACTTCTTCTCGCGCTGGCGTCCTCGGCGTCAGCTGCTCGGCACCATATGTTCACAGGAAACTTCAGGGGTGTAGCAACACTTCACGCAGTTGAATTCGACGATGAGGCCGTAACTTTACGCGTCACGAATGAATTCCCATCCCACGGCGCTCACTCGTGGGTCACCTTCGATGTAGGCTGTCGCTTCTCTCCAACCGCTCTCACCGCCTAACAATGAAACAGCAAAACAAAAAAAACCTCTATGCATTGTATCTGACGGCGACCAACATCTCGAGCTACACCGTAATCGACCATGAAACACTGCGGTACGACGGCGACGTAGCTTTTCAAGATGTCGGCAATTGTAGCCCACCTTCACCGTGCAGTTGTGTGCTCTTATTGACGCAGCTCCGTAGGCCGCAATGGTGCCACTGTATTCGCCTTACAAAGTCCGGAACCGCCATATTGCGTATACTCGTTCGGACTCCGTGGTGGATGCGGCGGTGTGTTTGCGATAGACGCCGAAAGCGGCGTCCTCTCCCACAACATTCAGACATTCCCGTACCGACCTGATTCCGGAATCCATGGCGCAGCTTTTACGCCCGATAATCGGTTCATTTATTCCGCCGACATGTTTGCGAATGCGATATTTGGACACTATGTTGAGCAGGGGACGTGTTTGTTGAAGGAGGCTTTTCGGATGGATGTTGAGAAGCCCGGGTCCGCACCGCGACATATGGTTGTGAATAAGAATGGGAAGTATTTGTATGTGCTTATGGAGCTTACGAATGAGCTTGTGGTGTATGACTTGCAGAATGGAAGGAAATCGCCGACGTTTCATCAAGCCTTTCCGCTCATTCCTGAAGGTAATGTTTTCCATTAGTTGCTCTTACCACAAAGTCTAACATACCGGGCCGCCAACGATTGTACATCTCCAGGCTCGAACAACACACTCTACTGGTCCGCCGAAGTCACCTTCTCTCCAAGCGGCAAGTACGTCTGGGCATCAGCCCGCGGCCAGGAAGGTTCGGGAAAAGTAGGCTACATCTCAGCCTTCAGGCTCGACGAAGACGGACACATCACCAAGCATCTCTTCATGCAACCCACGTACACATTCGACGCGGGAACAAACCAGGTGTCGCCAGCATTCTGGACTGATGAGTGGGTTGCCATGGCCGATTATGGGCATGGGGGTTCGGCTGGGACGGGGTATGTGCAGATGTGGAGGTTTGATCCGGAGGCGGAAACTCTTACGGATGTTGCGAAGGTGAGCATTGACGATGGCGGGTGCTGTGCGAACATTGTGTGGTATGATTGAACGCGGGCCAATAATTCGATTGGGTATGGGTTATGTTCTAGTCCATTCACGGAGGATGTTACTCCGTGATGCGAACAATCACCTACGAACAAAGAGGTTGAATTGTCTATTGTACACAAGTGGTTGTCTATTCTACAAAAGCTATCAAAGGGAAAACCTATGCCTTTATATACATGAGGTTCCGCGGAGATACTGAAAGTGGAGAGTGGGGAGTGAAAATTTGTGAATGAGTACGCTAATGACTCAGTGCATTGGCATGGACTGGTCATTTCGCGGGAATGTGGGTAGTAGGTGGGGAAGCCACGACTTTGCCAGTAGTAATATTGGAAGTGGCGGCGATATGGTTGTGTGTTGAGACGATATTCAGGGCAGGAGGAGAAGATCTAATCTGTCTGTCTATTCTTTCTAACTACAGGAAAAATCTATGCTTTATATACTCAAGGAAAACTGAGGTTCCGCGGAGAAAACATCGCGAACATACATTACAAATCGCCAGTTGTTGCATAAATAGATCTGACCGATGACGGAGCTGACTGTAAGCCGGCTGATGGTAGGGTATAAGGCACACCGCTCTCTTGTACTATATATTTCGAGTTTTTCTCCTTCTCTCTCTCTTTACACTTAGTATCTTAATCTATACACACGGTTCTCCCCTCATTATTGCAACACCAGGGGCTATGCAGGTGGCGAGTGACTCATCATGTATGAGTCTACTCGGTGACTCAGATCATTAGTAACCATTCTCTAGTATGTTCTAGCAGCTTCGCTGGCCATTGAAAAAAACTCATAGGCCTTTCGGGCTATATCTTTAGTCAACATTGTGTATTTATGCCATGGCCGCACGCGGCCGAATGCATCATGATTACAACAACAACAACAACTATGCCCCATAATTACTACAGCCCGAGTGGGAAAAAGCCCAACAACTTAGAACCGTTACAAGTAGTAATGAGAGTACGGAATTTACTCAAGATTACTCCAGGTATCAGCTGAGACTTGCATTACCTGTCCATTACCACTTCGCCTGGGGCTTCCCTGTCGTCACTTCATGCTTCCAGCAGCCCAAACGTCTACACCGGTACCGCTTTCTCTACTGCATCCCCGATGGTGGTTGGATGGAGCAGCAGTAGTTCCGGCAAATTGGAAAATGAAATACACTGCGCCAGCACTTTCGTAGACAATGTCAGTTTCAGAGCATAACCGAGTCATGCATCCATTTGTCCGGGTTGTTGAGAGCAATGTAAAGAGCACACTGATTGTCTATCGTACAAAGTCTAAAGATCTAACAAAAAAGAGAGAAAACGATCTACTTATATATAGAAAAGAGAAGGCATCGCCAGATGCCGAATATCATACCCGAGCCATGAGCCGGAAGTGCTCGGAGCGGAAGTGCTCGGCCCAGAAGTGCTCGGAGCCTGCGCCATGGCTTGGTGGCTTGATGGCTTGAGGTCCGGAACTGCTCGGGGGCGCCACCGGAGTCATCACCGAGTGTCGTCGAATGATCCCGGGCTAAACTCCGAGTGACGTCAGTCAACTACCGTCAACACGGGTACTACCATCAGCATCAGAGGATACACTTCACACTTATCACCCTCTTACACCTTCGCGTCTTTGTGTAGCTGCAGTCTCAGTTCGTGGTGGGGAATCAGAGTTTGATTCCGGATGTGACCTAACGGAACTTTCTGAACCTGAGATCCGCTTTGTTACACCACCCCGTACAAACGGACTGGTTCCAAAAAAGATCAAGGGTAGAGCTGCACCGCGTACGCTTACATGATGTGAACTAGCAGAACGGAGGAATACCCAGCGGCAGCGGACATCTGGAAATATTGAGTCAGGAACTATACAACTTCAGGTTGATACTAGGCGGCGTCGCAGAGCAGACACGGGCCAGAGTACAGATGGGGTGATGACACACAGCAGGGCTGTTATAGACGGACAGGGCAAGAAGTGGTAGTGGTGGGAAACGAGAGACTCGAGTAGGGAAGAGAGAATGGCACGAGATATTACAGAAAGAATCATATAACTAAAAGTAGTAACTATAAAATTAAAAATTTACGCCAGATAGTTATAAAATCTTACGCTGCCTATTCTAACGCACTTTCCTTACGGTCCGGAAGCAAGCCGGGTCCGTTGACCGCGTACTTGGAGCTCTGGCGCGTTGTGGATCGACAACCAAGTAGGGTTGGTGAGAGGATTGTGCGTGTCTTTACTTCTCTTTTTTCCGAGCGCTTGTTAACCCCCCCATTACAGCAAATTTTGCCCGAACCGGTGTCAGCTGCTGAGTACCCGTGCATCCAGATCAATTGCAGTGTTCAGAGGATTGAGTCATACGGAAAAGCTGGTCGTTGGATTATCCTCTGGTAATCTGCACCGCTGAACTGCAAACTGCTCAGCGCGATCTGGCAACAGTGTACTGGGAGGTTGATCAGTATGCAGGGGTTCTTCTGACAGGAGAGCTTCTCCTACATATTGGTAGCCAGAATGAGTAGGGTCTGCAGCGGTGGGTGAGATGAATCAGCAGGTATGAATTGGACCCAGTGAATGAAGATCCTGCGCTGTCTGATGTGTCCGGTGCCGTAGAATGATAGAAAAAAGGATAAAGAAAGCTCCAGCCCAGCTATCTATCAACACAAGCAACTGTTGGACATTCCACCTACCCATAGCTGCCTCAGATATTACAACTCCTGAACAGCTTGCTCCTTCATCGGACTTATATGAATGTTTTCAAAGCAGAAGTCTAGGGCAAATGACTGTCCATTAGAATACACTCCTGAATGTTTGAGTGAATTTATTATACCCAGATTTTCAGTTCCTGGGTTGAGGTTAAGGCGACACTTCTGACCAGAAAGTTGGAATTTTTCAAATGAGACCTACATCCTCTGACCAGAAGTTGGGAGTCTATGAATCCTCTGGCTGGAAGTTGAAAAATCATCAACAAAAATTTCCTTATTCTCCAAGCAGAAGTTGAAGATTTCTCCCAGGTAGATTGTAGATTCCTCCGTCCGGTATATGATTGGAAAAAGTCATTTCGCCACTGGTAATTCACCATAAGCTATATGACCGCAGCTTGTCTCCTGGAGCAGCCATAACACAGCATAATGGAATTCGGTGTGGAGTCACTATATGCAATGAGAATAATACACGCGTGATTCATGGTAACCTTACAGTAGAATTTGTACGTTGCCACTTTACTTTGGTATACTTACGAAGTACTCTCCGGGTGATAGCAAGAAAGTGTGTGCACGCCATGGTGTACTCCAGTATGCTAGATCTGCACTATAGATAGTTTCGCAGCGGCTACCCGGGCAGTCGCACTGTCCGGTTAGAACTCACAGTTGGTTGTCAGCGTAATTGCGATGATCTTGTCCGATGCTGCAAGTGCTGTTGCCCTGGTCTCGTCAGGGCCCATTGTCAGATGTAAGAAATATAGCCTGATTTTCAGTCCCTGGGTTGAGGTTAAAGCAACATGTCGGGCCGGAAAATTGGAAATTTTCAATTTTGAACTATATCTTCCGACGAGAAGTTTGAAGTCTATGAATCCTCTGGGCAGAAGTTGAATATTTCTCAGATAACATTGCATCATTCTCCGACCGGAAGTTGACAATTTCTCCCAGGCAGAGTATTGAATCTTCCAGCCGGGAGATATGAGTTTCTACCAGTAGTGAACTGAGTCTCTCAAGTAGGCAGCCCCCAGATTCTGCTAGGTAGATCTCAATTCTCTGCCCAGAAAGTTGAAACTTTCTCAAGAGAAACTGCATTCTCCGACTGGAAGGTGAGAATTTCCCCCACGCCTGGGGCATTGAATCTTCCGGCCGGAAGATGATAGTTTCTGCCAGTGTTGAACTGAGCCTTTCAAGTAGATAGCTGCCAGTTTCCGCAATGTAGATCTTGATTCTCTGCCCAGACCGTTGAAACTTTCCCACGAAGAATTGAATTCTCCAACCGGAAGTTGGGATTTTCTCGCAGCCAGGTATATTTAATGTTCCGGCCGGAAGATGATAGGTTCTATCAAGCTTGAACTCAGTCCTCCGACTAGAAAATTTTGAGCTGCTGCTAGGTGAATCTCAATTCGCTGGCCCGAAGGTGGAACTGTCAAATGAGCAAATCATCCTCAGACCCGGAGTTGTGAGTCTATCTAGACCCAACATGATTCCTCTTGCCGGATGTTGAAACTATCCCACAAACGATTACATTCTCCGACCGGATGTTGAGAATTCCTCTGACCGGATGTTAATATTATCTCCGAGGCAGATGGTATTAAATCTGCCCGCCGGAGATTGATAGTTTCTACCAGCGTTGAACTCAGTCATCTGACAAGAATGTTCCGAGCTTCTCTTAGATATATCTCAATTCTCTGGCCGGATGTTGAAACATTCCCAAGAGGAATTGCATTCTCTGGTTGGAAGTTGAGAATTTCTCCCAGGGAGGTAATATATAATCATCTGGCCGGAAGATGATTGTTGCTGCCAGTGTTGAACGCAGTCTTCTGACCAGACAGTTTTGAGCTTCTGCTAGGTTCATCTCAATTCTCTGGCAGAAGCTGAAAGTTTCCTAAACAGCATTGCATGCTGTAACCGGATGTGTTGAATTTTGCCGAGGTATATAACATTTCACATTCTGGCCGGAAGATGATAGTTTCACTCGGGGTTGAACTCAGTCCTCCGCGAAGAAAGTTTCGAATCTTCTGCTATGCCGATATCAATGCTTCAGCCAGAAGTTGGATCTTTTCAATTGAGAACAACATCCCCCGACCAGAGGGTGGGATTCTATCCAAGCATAAAACTAATCCTTCGGCCGGAAGCTGAAACTTTCCCACAGATAATGGCATCCTCAGACCGGAAGTTTAGCATTTCTCCTAGGCTGATTGTCTTGAATATTCCACCGGGAAGATGATACTTCCTCCCACCCTTGAACTCAGTCTTCCGACTGGAAAGTTCCGAGCTTCTGCTAGGTTGATCTCACATCTCTGGCCGGAAATTGAATCTTCCCCAAGAAGAATGGCATTCCCCGATTCGGAGTTGAGAACTTCTCTCAGGCAAATAGTACGGAATCTTCCAACTGGAAGGTGATACTATCTTCCACCTTTGAATTCGGTCTTCCGACTAGAAAGTTCCAATCTTCTGCACGGTGGGACACAATTCTCTGGCCGGAAGATTCAACTTTCTCAAGATGAAATGCATATTCTCCGACTGGAAGGTGGGAATTTCTCCCAGTCAGGGAATGTTTGCTCCTCCGGCCGGAGGATCATAGTTTCTACCAGCCAGCCAGGTGGCAGTCAATCTTCCTACCGGAAGATGTGCGTTTCTAACAGCCTTGATCACAGGTCTCCAAACAGGGAGTCAAAAATTTCTCCCTGGCAGATCTCTTTCTTCCGGCCGGAAGTCGGCACTTGGTACCTTGTCTACCAAGGGAGACCACCTGGAAATCGGATGCGGACTGGTGTAGTTATGGGCGACCAAGTGAGACTTTCTAAATCCTCCAACTGGAAGTTGAGAAAATCTCCAAGGCAGGACTCATTCTCAATTCTCCAGTCGGAAGTAGGAGCTTGGCACTTTGGTCTATCAAGAGGACCACCGTAAAGTCACATATAGCACAGTCCGGTCATGGGTAAGTACGTCAGACTGCTTAAATTCTCCGTCCGGTGATTTGAGGCTTTCGCCTATGCAGGCCGGACACTATCTTCCGCATGGAAACTTGCTACTCAACAGAATAACATACCGAATCCTGAATCTTCGACCTGGAAGTTGCAGCCTTACACGGTAGCACTCTGGTGAGCCGGATTCTGTACCGGAAGGTTAGACTATGAATCTCTGTAACCCCCATTCATGTTCTGGGATTCAATTTGGGTTGAGGTCAGTGACTCCCATTCAGGACTTGGCAGTGACAAATTATATTTTGGGGAATTCTCAGGCCGGAAGTTGGGATTTACAATTGACTTTGGAAGTTTTGCGTTGAGGTCCCGTTTGGGTCCTGGTTGGTTTCTGTTTGGGTCGTGGCTGGGTCCTGTTTGGGTCATTTCCAGATCCTGGTCAGATCCTGTTCAAATCCCATGGAAGTTGTTGTTTTCATTCCTTCAGAGATCTTTGAAACAGTTCACTATTCCTTGTAGTCATATTCCGTTTGGGGTTATCTAAAACCATCCTTCATCCATGTATAGCTCTTATATATGTGCCATCAAAGCTCACCTTCTCTATTGAACCCCATCATATCGTACTTTCCAATGTTACAGGCCCGCCACCTTTGATCCCTGGTTCACACATGAAGATACGTTTCTATCATTTTCACCTTTTATCTGTGGACTTTAGGGATTTATGACATAACATCCTATGTACTCCGCTAGGTGTCATAAGTCAATGATGTCTCCCTTGTGCAACACCTTGTTCACACCAGGACGGACATTACTGCTGCAGAAATGGAAGATAGACATATATATTATGCTAACCATTCTGTGAAGTGCGAATGCTGGTGCACGGGACAAAGAGTACGTCAGGCAAAACATATTCTGTTACATGTAATCAACCGCGGGCTATTTGGCCTACTGTAACCTCCAGTAACACCGATAACAACAAATGATCCAATACACCCCAGAGCTGTCTTCGGTAACCCACGATTAGTGATAGCAACGGGTCCAAATTCCGGGGCCGGTTCCGGGTACGGTTCCAAATAGAAACCCGACCGTGGCAACGGGTCTTACCACACAAAAAACCCGGCCCATTGGAACTGGGCCGGTTTTCCACCAAAACCCCGCCATTTCAAGTTGACATGTTTGGCTCCAATTAAGTATTTGAGTTCTGATCGTATCATGACATGATCAGTATGTAGATTGTGCAGTTTTAGCTGCTCTTTCACCTCCCGCTGTCCGATTTGCGATCAGACCAGTATTCATTGAGTCACTATCGAAAACCCGCCAATTTCGGGCAAAATATCGCTTAATTTCACAGCGATTCAACGAATATTGGTCCTATCACAAATCTGACAGCGGGAGGTGAAAGAGCAGCTAAAACTGCACAATCTACATACTAATCATGTCGTGATATGATCATAATTCAAATACTTAATTGGAGCGAAGTTTGGAGGAATATGGAGGAACCGTGATATGGACCCGCGGTCCGGGAACAACCCGGCCAAAAAACCGCGGGTTTATGTCCGGTCCGGGTAATAGACCCGGCAATACCCCGCAGTTCGAGTTGTTGGCCAGGTAACGAACCGAACTGAACCGAACCACCAGTCAAAACCCGGACTGGTGGCGGGTTACCCGGACTCATTGCTAACACTACCCTCGATAATTCACCAGTAATTCACTGATACCATTACTGAATCATCACTGTAATGCATCTGTAGCGCATGTATTATATGCTGCAATTTATAGATTGTACTGTATATTCAAGAGTTACTTATTCATTTACTACTCTGACAAGTATATGCTCTGACTCTCAAGACTCAAACAAGTTCAATCCCACAACTCTGACATGCTCACTCTGACAACTGTGACATACTCGCTTCCACTTCAACTCTGACATACTCGCTTCCACTCTAACTCTGATATACTCATTTCCACTTCAACCCTGACATGCTCACTTTCACCATTGATCTGATCGCTCACACAACTCTGACATATTCACTTTCCAACCTTTGATATGCGTTGTCTCACTGCTCTGACATGGTCACTCTCGCCTCTCTGACAATTATAGCCTGATTTCTAGTCACTGGGTTGAGGTTAAGGCTATACTTCCGGCCGGAAAATTGGAACTTTTCAATTTCAAACTATATCTTCCAACCAGAAGTCGGGAGTCTATGTATCCTCCGGCCAGAAGTTGAAAATCTCTCACAAAGAATTGCATCATTCTCTGACCGGAAGTTGACAATCTCTGCAAGGCAGATAGTATTTAATCTTCCAGCCAGGAGATATTAGTTTCTACCAGTTTTCAACTAAGTGTTTCGAGTAGAAAGCTCCCAGATTCTGCTAGGTAGATCTCAATTCTCCGCACGGCAAGTTGAAACTTTCCCATGAGGAATTGCACTCTCCGACCGGAAGTTGAGGATTTCTCACAGGAAGGTTGCATTGAACCTCCCGGCTGGAAAATAATAGTTTCTACCAGCGTTATACTTATCCATTATAGCCAGAGATTCAGTTGCTGGGTTGAGGTTAAGGCTACACTTCCGGGCGGAAAATTGGAACTTTTCAGTTTTGAACGATATCTTCCGACCAGAAGTTGGGAGTCTACGAATCCTCCGGCCGGAAGTTGATAATTTCTCCCACAACATTGCATGATTTTACGACCGGCAGTTGAGAATTTTTCCCAGGCGGATGGTATTTAATCTTCTGGCCGGTAGATAATAGTTTCTACCAGTATTGAACCACGTCTTTTGAGTAGATAGCTCCCAGCATCTGATAGGTAGATCTTGATTCTCCAGCTGGAAGTTGGAACTGTCAAATGAGCAAGACATCCTCCGACCAGAAGTTGGGAGTCTATGAATCCTCCGGCCGGTTATTGAAACTTGCGCCCAAAGAATTGCATTATAGCCAGATTTTCAGTCACTGGGTTGAGGTTAAGGCTACACTTCCGGCCGGAAAAGGGGAACTTTTCAATTTCTTACCATATCGTCTGACCAGAAGTTGGGAGTCTATGAATCCTCCGGCCGGAAGTTGAAAAATTTTCACAAAAAATTGAATCATTCTCCGACCGGAAGTTGAGAATTTCTCCAAGGCGGAGTTCATTTAATCTTGCGGCCGGGAGATATTAGTTTCTACCAGTATTGAACTCTGTCTTCCGAGTAGAAGGCTCCAAGATTCTGCTAGGTAGATCTCTATTCTCCGCCCGGAGAGTTGAAACTTTCCCATGACGAATTGCATTCTCCGACCGGAAGTTGAAAATTTCTCCCAGGCTGGTAGCATTGAATCTTCCGCCCGGAATATGATAGTTTCTACCAGCTTAGAACCAAGCCGTTTGAGTAGATAGCTCCCAGGTTCTGCGAGGTAGATTTCAATTCTCCGCCCGGAAAGTTGATACTTTCCCAAGAAGAATTGTATTCTCTGACCGGAAGTTGAGAATTTCTCCGAGCCAAGTAGTATTGAATCTTCCGGCCGGAAGATGATAGTTTCTACCAACGTCAAACTCAGTCCTCCGACGAGAAAGTTTTGAGCTGCTGCTAGGTAGATCTCGATTCTCCGGCCCGAAGTTGGAACTGTCACATGAGCATACATCCTCCGACCAGAGGTTGTGAGTCTATCTAGGCCCGAAATTATTCCTCCGGCCGGATATTGAAACTTTCCCACAAAGAATTGCATTCTCCGACCGCATGTTGAGAATTTCTCTCAGGCAAATGGTATTTAATCTTCCGGCCGGAGGTTGATAGTTTCGACCAGCGTTGAACTCAGTCGTCCGACAAGAAAGTTCTGAGCTTTTGTCAGATATATCTCGATCCTCCGGCTGGAAGTTGAAACCATCCCAAGAAGAATTGCATTCTCTGACCGGAAGTTGAGAATTTCTCCCAGCCAGGTGATATTTAATCATCTGGCCGGAAGATGACTGTTGCTACCAGTGTTGAACTCAGTCTTCCGACTAGACAGTTTCGGGGTTCTGCTAGGTACATCCCAATTCTCCGGCCGGAAGCCGATACTTTCCTCAACAGAACTGCATGCTCCAACAGGATGTTCTACATTTCTCCGAGCTATATAACATTTAACCTTCTGGCCGGAAGAAGATAGTTTCTATCTGTGTTGAACTCAGTCCTCCGACAAGAAAGTTTCGAATCTTCAGCCAGGCAGATATCAATTCTCCGGCCGAAAGTTGGAACTTTTCAATTGAGAACACCATCCCCCGACCAGAAGGTGGGATTCTATCCAAGCCTAAAACTAATTCTCTGGCCGGAAGCTGAAACTTTCCCACAAAGAATGGCATCCTCAGACCGGAAGTTGAGAATTTCTCCCTGGCAGATAATATTGAATCTTCCGCCAGGAAGATTATAACTTCTGCCACTGTTGAACTCAGTCTTCCGACTGGAAAGTTCCGAGCTTCTGCTAGGTAGATCTCAATTCTCCGGCCATAAGATGAATCTTCCTCAAGAAGAATGACATTCTCCGATTGGAAGTTGAGAACTTCTCTCAGGCAAATTGTATTGAACCTTGCAACCGGAAGGTGAGAGTATCTGCCAGCTTTGAACTCAGTCTTTAGACTAGAAAATTGCAATCTTCTGCACGGTGGAACTCAATTCTCAGGCCGGAACATGCAACTTTCTCAAGAAGAATTGCATATTCTCCGACCAGATGTTGGGAATTTCTCCCAGTCAGGTAATATTTGCACTTCCGGCCGGAAGATCATGGTTTCAACCAGCCAGCCAGGTGGTATTCAATCTTCCGACTGGAAGATGTGAATTACTACCAGCCTTGATCTCAGTTCTCCAAACAGAGTGGAAAATGTTTCCCTGCCAGATCTCTTTCTTCCGGTCGGAAGTTGGCACCTGGTACCTGGTCTACCAAGGGAGACAACCTTGAAATCACGTGTGGCATGGTCTAGTAATGGGCGACCATGTGAGAATTTCTAAATCCTCCAACCGGAAAGTTGATAAATTCCCCAAGGCGGGTCTCATTCTCATTTCTCCGGCCGGAAGTTGGAGCTTGGTACTTTGGTATATCAAGAGGACCATCATAAAGTGACATATAGCACAGTCAGGTTATGGGCGACTAGGTTCCACTGTTTAAATCCTCCGTCCAGTGATTTGAGGCTTTCTCCTCCGTAGGCTGAACACCGTCTTCCGCCCGGAAGATTGCTGCTCAAGAGAATATTGTTGGCAGGCCAGAATCTTCCACCCGGAAGTTGCAGCATTATAGCCAGATTGTCAGTGGCAGGGTTGAGGTTAAGGCTACACTTCCGACCGGAAAGTTGGAACTTTTGACACTAGAACTACATCCTCCGACCAGAAGATGGGAGTCTGTGAATCCTCCGGCCGGAAGTTGAAAATTTCT
>Ga0307512_10000863_pt1 | contig 44598 bp, 29 predicted proteins | sample 14_EM_MG_FD_200267 | JGI IMG/M metagenome (GOLD analysis project Ga0307512, IMG submission 200267) | Populus trichocarpa ectomycorrhiza microbial communities from riparian zone in the Pacific Northwest, United States - 14_EM | ecosystem: Host-associated > Plants > Roots > Unclassified | place... | reverse complement strand
TGAGAATACAAACTGAATGCATAAGTTTTGAAAATCGTTGAACGATTAGTAGCTATGATTTAACATCGCCAGGCGTTGTGTAAACGGCTTCAGCATAACTGCAGCCCCTGCGAAGAGTGTAACACACATGTCCTTCTGATGCTGCGTAAACGTCAGCACAAAGTAAAGGAGTACATATGCAAGGCGACCCGTCGCCTGGGCGACGGGTAGCGTGTAATTCTCCGTCAGAGGGTACGAGGTTCCGTCAGAGCCGTCAGAGCCGCCCGGAACACCCGGGTGTTTCTGACGGAAACTAGAGTTGTTGCTGATGTTGTTGTTGTTGTTGTTCTTGTTGCTGTTCAGGTTGCTTCTTTGGTGGTGCAGCTGCCCTCTGTGCCCACGTCTCGTTCTTCTTTTCTTCCGGTTTCTTTGCCGGCTGTTGTTGTACAGGCTTCTTAACCTCCAGCTTCTTCTTCTCTCCTGCCTTTGGTCCATTTGGTATTTCCTTAACCTCCGGTTTTTTCGCCTCCTTCTTCTTTTGTTCCGGTACTGCTGGTACTACCGGTCTCTTCGCAATCGTAACCTGTCCACTTGGGGTGAACCTCGGAAACTCCTGCCTTTTTTCTCCAGGTGGGATAACCGGCGCGGGTTTTGACGCCTCCAACTCCTGTTCCTCCACCTCCATTAATTCGAACACCCTTGCTACCTTCTCATTCTCCTCCTCCGAAAAGGTCGCTCCGGGTTCAAACTCAATATCACTCATCTCTTTCTCCTCAGGGGTGGCTTCTACCTGTTTCCCCCTTCGGATCTCTTCCTTCTTCCTATCTTCTTCAGCTGCCCTCTCAAACCTCTTTACCACTCTATCCACCAGCTGATCGATCATTCCTTCCATGCAACTTTTCATCGCATTTTCAATTGTCTTAGCCATATTCACTGGTGCGATCTTGGCCAATTTTTTCTCCATCTTGCTTAATTTTTCATCAAGCTTCTCTGCCCTCTCTGCTGCATATTCCCTTTCCAACTCCACTTCCGTCTGCACATTTTGGGCTATCTTCCTTACTGACATAATTGCCGAGTCAGTACGATTCTGTCTCGCTGCAATATGTTGGCTCTGCTGTTGACACCACAAGTCATAATTGGCGACATTTCTTTCTTGTCCAACCATAAAATCCCTCAGTCCGTTAGTGTTCCGAAGATACTCACCAATAAACTTCCCGAGATCTGCCGGTTCATTCTCACTGGCCAACGTCTCTGCAGGCTTGGCCCAATCAACTTCGAGCTTCTTCCTGCTTGGCGTCTGCGGCATATTTGGGATTGGTCGTTCGGGCGTTGTCAGCCTCTTTACCCCCTTCCCCTTATTTCTTTTCTTCCCCTTTTTTGTTGGCGTCATGTAGGGCTCCTCATCCCTCCACTCCACCTCTGTCATTGTATCGTCTTCGTTGTCACTACTATCGCTGAGCTCGAATTTTCTTGGAATGAGTGTGTAGACTTTCCGGGTCCCTTGCATTCCCCCTTCTTTATCGTCGTGTTGGCTGGTATTTTCCTCCGACTGAATATACCTCCTCGCGATAATTCCAGGGCTCGCCCTAGGAGTCGAAAAAGGATCCTGGGGAAGAGCGCTCGGAGGTAAACCCAAAAGGCTTCCCTTGTAATTCGTAGTTGGCAAAGGGGACATAACCCTCTCCCTTGGTGTCTGCGATGGGAAGGAAACTTCACTTCCCCCGTAATCCGTAGTCGGTGGTGGTGACAATGAGGAATCGTCACTCAAAATTGTAAGAATGGCCGGTGGGCGTCTATTTCCATATTCATCAATAACTTGAGCCGTTCCCCAAATCGGTTCAATAGCCTGGCTTGGATGTCCCTCTGCCCTCACTTCAGCATTGTGAATCCTAATTCCCTGATTAAATTGTTCTCTGGTCAAGGTAACCGCCGCCAGTTGAACCCCCAGATAATCACCCAACTCCTCCTTAGCAATCTCAGAAGTCATAGCTGTTCCATCCGGATCCATAGGAAGCGATCCGGTGATTTCGTTGTGTCTATCGAGTACTTCCCCGATACCGCTGCTACTGACAGCCGACGCTGTCTGCTCCGTCCCGCTGGACTCGGCCAAAAACTTATCCATCCTGTCCTTAGCCTTTTGAAAGGTGGAGGGTTTCTTTGCTGCTCCGAAGAGGCTCATCATTGCTGCTCCTAAGCGGTTGAAGGTAAATCAACTGAAAACCGAAGCAAAAATTTTCTCGCGATGTCAAACTTGATTGGATAAAATCGGTCTTGGCAAAACTAAAAGGTGGTGTGGTGTGTTGTCGGAGGTGTGTATGTCGCCTAAATTCCAAAAGATAGTTGTACTCTACTCTAGAATACAAGAACTCTTGGAGTAAAGAACATGCATTTTACTACCAATTCAAACAAGGAACCTTGCGAATTTGAGTCCTCGATAGAATGGAAACCTCACAGTTTGCGAGCATCGTCTCATTCTCAGACTGCGAAGTAAATTTCGGCCGAGAGCTTTGCGAGCAATCTGATTCTGCACGTGCCGAACTAGCAAATGCATCTTGTACTCTATAAACAAACACTCGCCACCTAGCAGTTTTAACCCATCACAACTTGAGGGTGCTATACCAAATGGTTATGGTCGTTGATCAGGAACCGGTACCAGGTTGACTTCTCAGATCTTCTCCGCAACCTACCACGACGATATACTACGCATGCATGCGCAGACGCTGACTATATAGAACCCCCCAGAGGCGCAGTAAACTGAAAGAATTCCATAGCCCTTGATGAATCAACGTCGTGCCTGAAAATCCGCAGCTGTAACCTAAACAATGCCGCTGATAAGTACGGTTTGTTGCCCAACGAATCTTTGGAGTCGTTGATGTCAGCTATTCGACTATCGCAGTCTGTTAAGGATCGCCTGTAGTTAACCGAGGTTTTCAACTACCGAACCGAATCGTGAGGGCAGCAGAGTACAATACAGCACACGCGGTCTGTTGAGAGAGTGTCCGCAGGTGTTACTCTCACCAACGTCGGAGCTTCAATTATGCGATCATACCTCACCAGCCAGAACTTACGGTGCTACCTACAGTTAATCGAGATAATACACGATCCTTTCCGTGGTATTTCTTTGTTTCGATAATGAAAATTTTTGTGTACATTCTACCAATTCATGCAGAAGGGCATTTCTTCTTGTAACTACAAGTACGTGGGGTTCCGATATGCAAGGGCGGCAGTGGGCGTGGGGGATCGGATGACGCAACAGGGAAATCTGCATGTGAAAACCAAGAGGGTTCCAACGACAATGCTCACATGGCTTGGAGATCCGGGCAGTGAAAGGACAAGTCGCCGACAGTCGAAGAAATAGCCATTGCAATGTTACTAGTCAAATCCGACATCAGAATTTCGGACTGCCCCATGACACTTTCTAAGACCTGGCAAATTTAGAGCGATCCACGACCCACGTGTTCACTCTCGAAATGAAGATTCCTCAATATTATATATTAACTACCTTCTCTACAGTCCCCAGCATGGGGCTAGAGGTGCCGTTGAAGTCTTCAAAACGCCTGAAGACTGTCGTCGTTTCACGAATGCCCTCGTACATGTGCTACGCTCAACGGACCAGTAATCCGTTCTTCTCATCTTCCAAATCATCCGGATGGCAGTCCTACCTTTCTTAAGCAAGTTGCGCGATTCCTCAAACCCTCGCACGGCTTCACTTGTCACGCATTCGGGTAAGAAAGAGCTGCACGACCAGCACGCGGAAGCAAACCTCAAGAACGTTCGTTGTTTGCCTCTCTGCAACTGAATATCAGTTAATGTGTAACAGGCAACAAACTACAGCGAATGGTTGTACAGTGCAGAGGAACTCGATGAGCTCGAAGGAAACGATGCATGGAAGCTGGATCCGGCATCCGATGATTACAACTATAGAATCCTACAGGCGCGACTTCGGCAGTTGCAGGATGCGCAGAATGCATGTGATGTTGGGAAGATGTTGTTTTTAATTCGGACCACATTTTCGAGAAATGTTGGAAACATTGGGAACATCGAAGTGGGTGGTGGTTCCTCAAACCAATGACTGATATCTAACGCCTTGCTTTGAGTAAAGCTTTACCGGCGTTCGCACACCGGAACGAAACGCCTAATCGAAGAGTACATCAGTTCTTGTCTCAACACTATAGAACGGCTCTTAACTACTCCAAAATCGTTAAACTCGCCTTCGAATCGAGATGTCCTGGAATCACTTGAACAAACCCGGCGGTCATATGGAAGAACCGCGCTGCTGCTCTCCGGAGGGGCGACACTAGGCATGATTCACATAGGTGTACTGAAAGCTCTCAAGGAGACCGACTTACTGCCCAGAATAATATCTGGAGCATCTGCGGGTTCCATTGTGGCGTCAGTCGTGTGCACAACGACAGATGATGAACTGCCCGCGCTCATCGATAACTTTGCATATGGCGATTTGGCGGTATTCGATGATGAAAGCAACCCCGAGAGTGTATTTCAACGAATTGCGAGGTTTCTGAAAATAGGAGCTTGGATTGATATTGAACACCTAATTCGGGTGATGAAGTCATTACTGGGGGATATGACTTTTCAGGAAGCATATTATCGTACTAGGAGAGTATTGAATATCTGTGTTTCTTCCGCGAGGTACTGGAGCTATTTCCCGATTCAGGGCAATGGAAACTGATGTTTGACAGCACCTATAATCTCCCCCGACTCCTCAACTATATCTCCTCTCCAAATGTAATAATCTGGTCAGCAGTTGCAGCGTCATGCTCCGTGCCGTTCGTATTTTCATCAGCCTCTCTTCTCGCGAAGGATCCCATCACAAGCCAGCCTGTTCCGTGGAACCCCTCCCCACAACGCTGGATTGACGGCTCAGTTGAGAACGACCTCCCGATGGCTCGACTCGGGGAAATGTTCAATGTCAATCATTTTATCGTCTCTCAAGTAAACCCACACTACAGAGGCTGTGTTTACGTCGCGCCATTTCTGTCTCCGGACCAACACCCATCTTCACCTCACCCTGCGCAATCCTGGGGCGCAACAATAGTCAACCTTGCGATGGCGGAAACAATGCACCGTATGACTATGCTTGCAGAAATAGGGCTATTTCGCACACCATTAACGAAAATTAAAGCGGTATTGTCGCAGAAGTATTCGGGTGATATCACGATTCTTCCGGAGATCGTGGTTACAGATCTTATTCACCTGCTCAAGAATCCATCACCTGAGTTTATGCTTCGTGCGTCGTTATGCGGCGAACGTGCTACCTGGCCCAAGCTGAGCCGTGTGCGGAATCACTGCGCCATTGAGCTTGCGCTGGATAGGGCAGTTCATCTGCTCCGCTCCCGCATCTTATTTTCGCCCTCACAGACAAATCTCCGGTTACCAATCCTCTCGTCTCCTAGAAGCCGAAGACGAAGAACTAAAACAAGCGACGGCACAATAGGTAGAAATGCTGGTGATTTGGCCTTTTTATACCAAACGACGTCTTCATTCGGAAAAGTTCTGGAATCGGGAGGAGATAAAAATCGACAGCTATATACACTTAACCGTTCCTGATTGATAGGGAAACCGTTTCGAGGTGCTTGCTGTCTGCGGTTAGTTGCTTCTGCATAGGCAAACAATTTGCACCGAAGTACTCTCTTGCACGTCCGCTAATAAGGTTCCTATATATCTTCCTTCAGCCGGGGCGTTGTGAATGATTGAATTTTTACCTGCAAGGCTGAGGGATGAGTGAGGATTGTTGGGGAGCCAATAGGAAGCTTGAAAATCAGTGAGACTGATGTGGCCACGTAGGGATAGAGAATGTAGGGAAACTTAGATACTCCGGAGGAATATACTATTTGGAATTGGAACCCGTTGTACAAAACTCGTATACAGACGGTTGTTGCAATGTAAAGTATTATGTGACAAGCAAAATAAGAATTTGATATAGGAGCGTCATAATGGCCAACCTTATTTGGTTGGTTCTTGGGTAGTACCAAGTACCTATTGGCTGTTTCTTGAATGCTTGACCTGGACACTGAAAAAAAGTCCTGACAGACGATATACCTCACAAGCAGGTAGGGATACTTAGATGCAAGATCTCCATCGGATTGGAAGATTCGAACATCCATACCTTTGAGCAGGCATACAATCAACTCCATTTTGTTTGCTCGGGAGTAGAAGCCGGCTTCTCAGCTCCAGCCCATTGGCCTGCCGGCCCTTTGAAGTTGGACTGAAGGGTTAGGGCCCATGGGCGGATGTTGAGTCTGATGAAGTGTGAGCCATAATATGGGCTTCAAGCTTTGGAACGCTGAAGTCCCATCTTACCAAATTTCAAAAAATTGATGAGTAATAGAACACGGCGAAATAGAGTACTGCCATACTTCTTAGCGCCGGTATCTACTGAATGCTCTTGACCAGTCAATGTGCAATAGATATACGAGCGCGTACGTCTTCTTAATACACCCCCTATGAACTGGTATCGCTACAAAATATCTAGATTTCTCGCTGGAGTCGTCTGAAAAGTAAAAATACCATCCGTGATTAAGATACGGATAAAGTGCAAGCATGAACTACACAAGCTATCGGGATACTGTTACTACCCAATATTAAATTCCGAACTCAAGCCATCCCGTCTTTCCATGGCCCTCGCAGTTATTCGCATCTTCTTAATCGCCTCCTCACCACCCACATCACCAATATCGCCCATATCCAACCTCCTCTTCTTTCCCGTTCCGGCTGGTCCAGCCTTCTTTCCCTTGCCACTCGCCTCGTCACCTAGCACCCTGATGGAAGTCGGTTTATCGCGCAACCCAAAACTCTTCGCTAAATGACCATAATGCAATTCTCTATGATTGAAAATCGCCTTCTCGGAACTTACGTGCGTTGTATAGGCCCTAATATGGCTTCTCCACGCTTTTGCAGCTAGCTGCCCTATGTCTGCGTTCTCCATGACCAATCTTTCGACTTGTAGATGCCATTCGGTCGCTTTGTCCTCAAAATATCGCTTCTTTGCTGTTTTGTCCACACCAAAACCTTTCCGGATCATTTCGTCGAGATCACTACGAACTAGCTGCCCTTCGCGGATCCCTTCTTTAAGGACGGAATCGACGTAATCTTCTTCGGGACCAGGAAGGAGAAACATCACAGCTCTCCCGTCGCGACCGGCACGCGCGGTACGACCTATTCGATGGAGATGGTCATCCGCGGAAAATGGTGGGTCAAATTGCACTATGAGGTCCACATTCGGAAGATCAAGACCTCGAGCTGCGACGTCAGTGCAGAAGAGGATGGCGGCAGTCTTGGAATTGATAAATGATGCGAGAGTGGCGGTTCGGATGGGCTGCATCAGGGAGCCATGGAGTTTGTGGATGATGGGAACTGAGTTGAGTAGGTGACCAGGCGCAATTGCTAGGTTGTGTGGAGGGGAGGCTTTTACTATCCCCTCTCCATGTCGCATAGGTTTTCCATCTTGGACTGCCGCTGTCTTATCCACTTTCTTTTCGGCATCATCTTGGGGCACCTTCCGGGTGAAGACTTCGAAGTGGAAGTCAACCGAGTCTGTACAGGAGAAGAAGACGATGACTTTTGGAGGCGCTGCTGGACGTAACAAAGCACGCTGGAGGACTGCATTAAGGCCTACTAAACGGAGTTTTGCAGGTGTCACGATGTAACTTTGTCGCAGCTGCGCGGGAGCCAGGAACTTTTCATTCTTGTCATTCATTGTTTCTTCATTCGACCTTTCCGCTTTGATGTAGCTGGCTTCTCTCAATGACATCTCGCCCAACTTTTGGACGTTTGTTTTCATGGTTGCGGAGCACAAGATTGTTACTCGTTTCTTTGGCATAGAATCGTCGGCAATTGGGTGGTCGGAAAGCTTACTCCGGGAGTTTAGGATATCCAGTATCTTCCCAATGTCCTCTTCAAAGCCTAATTCCATGAGTCGATCTCCCTCATCCAACACTAGCCATTGCACCTTATCCACCTTCAGTACTTGGGTGTTTTCGAGGTGATCCAGTAATCGCCCAGGTGTTGCGACCAGAATATTCATTCCCTTCCGTAGCCGTGCCTTCTCCGATTTCTTCTTTTCGCCTCCCATAACTTGACCAGGAACGATCCAATGTGGTCCATTCTTGCAGTGGATCAGTGACTGCAACACGTAATAAATCTGTTTTGCTAACTCCCTAGTTGGTGCAAGGACAATAGCAAATAAGCCCGCCTGGCGCGACGTCGCATCAATTCTCATGATCCTATTAACAATCGGTAATAAGTATGTCAATGTCTTTCCCGAACCCGTTTCGGCTTGTATAAACGCGTCAGAACTGCCTGAAATTAGCTCAGGTATTGCGAAACGTTGAATTGCAGTCGGCGCCCTGAGGTTGAGCTTCGTAGTGAGGTGGTTTGCAAGGATGGATGTAATTCCGAGGGAGGCGAATGTTGAGGAATCGTCAGTGAGAGGTGCATTAGAAGGGGATTGAGCTTCTCCGGTTTCGGCGATTTGGGTTCCTGGTGTTATCGCAGAGGGTTCAGGATTGCCAGTCCAGAGAGAGGAGAGAAAGGTCCCATCTGCGCCTGGCGGGGGCTTGGTATTTGTGTATTCATCGGAGCGTCTTCGCTTGTGAGCCGAATCGTCTGCTATAACATTAACGCAACTTCGAGGCGACTCTCCGGGGGCACCATCACCTTTTGGTGATGTTAACAACGGTTTCGTTGTTCTATCGCCATTTGAAAACTTCTTCTGGCGGTGGATTTGCGCTCGCTTTGCTTTTAGACGGTCGGTCCAACGGCCCTTGAAAGAGGTAATCGACGTCGTAGAGGGGAGAAAAGCATCTGCAGATGTGTCGAAATTGAGAACCATTCCATCATTAGCCATAATTGAAGAATTTTGGAGTGATGGGAATGAAGGCGGCTCAAGCAATGTGACCGCCGCTTGGGCCGGCTCGGCCAAATGTGACTCCGTTGTATGATTCGTCCACCCATTAGTCAACGCTGACTTTCGTTCTCACCATATGTTCTAGCACTTCCTTTCAATTAATCGAGAGCGCTAGACAATGTCTATTCCTCGCTTCAGATAACTGCGCGACAAACCTATTCTACTGGTTGGACATCGACGCATCTCGATCATCAGTTGCCAACTCGCAAATCCCGCAACCACACCTAAGGGCATGACGAAATGCGTCGATCATGTGTTTGAGATGCTCTCCAATAGTATTGGACAACAAAACCAGTATTCTACGTCATAGATTGGTAATTTTCAGCTTTCAAACTTGAGGGTGGGATGGCGGTTTAAAGCCGTGTACTTGCTGCTGCTGTTGCTGGTGTTATTTAGACACCCGGCTGCCCGCAGTTATTCACTCGCTATCATTTCCGAATCCTCTGCCTCGACTCCGCGATCAGATAACCTACACTCGCGATGGCAAACGACTCTGCCGAGCAAGCGCATATTGTGTTCCGTGTGCTTCAGGTTCTTACACTGATTCCAGCATGGGCTCTTATGGCAGCGGTCATCAGTTGGTTGGAAACCCTATCTCGGCTTTCATTGGGCTGTAACTAACGAGTGATAATTAGGTATAATGGCAATACTATCAACACTCCAGGCGGTGTGATGTGTCTTTTCATCGTCACGCTCCTTGCCTTTGTCTGGGCATTCTGCATTCTGATCGCCGTTATGCGCGCCAACAACACCGCATTATGGATCGGATTCTGGGACATTGTAGCAATGGGTGCCCTCATTGCCGGTGTGGCCATGACTTCCAATATTGCCAACTATGAGTGCACCGCAGTATCACAAAACTCTGCCCAAACGATATATTATACTGCCGACGGGCAGCGAGTAGCAACACGGCCCAACACTATTATCAATGATAGTAACAGCAATTTTTGGGATAACCCAAATAACTGCAATCTCATCAAAGCTGCGTGGGGCTTGGCTATTACGAATATCATCATGTTTTTTATCACGGCGGTATTGGCGGTTATAGTCTATAAGAATAATAAGGAGGAGATGAAGAATACGGTTATTGTGGATAACGGGAGAGTCCCGGTGGCTGAGAAGATCTATACTGAGTATCCCGAGCGACCAAGACGTGCCAGGAGGAGTCACAGGAGCTCGAGGAGTAGTGGGAGGTCGAGGAGGAGCTCGAACTACATATATTAAGAGCGAATATAAGCCTGCGAGGGCCGGAAGATGCAGTTTACTTGGAGCATTCCTGGCGTTGGGGGGAGAAGGTTTTGGAGTAATATATTATGGGTATATGTAACGATTGATGAACGATATGATGAGCTATGAATTTGTAATATGCCGATTCGGTGCGTAATCTTAATGTTTGGCATACCCAATCCTGATATATGAATATGAATACCCCGTATATATCTGAGTGCTTCAGCAGATCTCCTCGTTTTCAGAGCCTTCGTATCCATTGAAATATCAGCCCTAACCCTTACTCGCGATTGATAGTTCATGAAGCGACCATTGCTGATCATAGACAATTAGAATAGTCCACAATGACTGTTGTGCGTTTCTTCCGTTTCTCAATATATGTGGAGTGATGTGACATTGCCAAAGCTGGGCTGAGCAGGTTCAAAAATAATGAACTGGAGCAAGACGAACAGGTGTAATGCACCTAGCCGTGTGGAATCGCATCAATGCTTATCGTTTCGAGCTGTGGCTTAGGGCTCGGGGCTAGTGGTTAGGTAGTCAAATTTCTAGTATACGAGAGACGATATGATGCAATAAATTCAGAGAGAAATCGCTCTAGTGTCTTGTCGCTGATCACCAGATATTTACCTACAAATAGAAATGTATGGTCAATGACAGAAGAATGATTATTTCCATGAAGCAGAGAGATAAAACTACTATTCCGAAATCTACACGGTCGCAAATGGGTCTATCAGATAACAGTCGCCATCATAACGTATTTTAGCGGGTGACCAACCATGACCGAGAAATTGAACTGGCTTGCAGTTGATATTAATTGACCTAATTGATTTGTAGTAACGGGTACGTTTGAATCGTCGACAATCAGCAGCCGCGCAGCCACGTCGTCCAAATCATATTTAGTGACCAGTATGGTACGCCAGATTCATCTAATGTCATTCTATGCATAATATCTTGTTTCAAAAATCAAACCCAACTCCTAACGCCATGTCCTAATTTTTGCATTCAATGTCTAATCCCGTCCTTCCCAACAGTATACCCTCTTGCAACTCCGCTTCTCCCCTCCTCTACCAACGCACCTTCTTCTTGTACGTCTAAATCGCTCCCTAGCCCCTGCCATGTTCTCTTCTCCCTTAAGAAGACTGCAGCGGGAGAGAACACACCTCCAGATCCAACCAGCTCCTTCTGGTGATTCGAAGGGGCTGTCAGTGCGGATGATGCTCCGGTCTTGTTCCCGTCAATTGCTCTTGCATTTGCCGATATCCTACCAAGCGGACGAGAGGTAGAGATATACCTCCCAGTTCTGAGGTCGTACTCGGGGGGAGCATCCTCGTCACTATCCCCCACCTCCTCTTCTTCCCCCTCTGCTTCCTCCTGTACCGCTTCCTGTTCCTTGCGTTGCCGGCGCTCGTCATCCCTCCTCAGCACATCCCCAAAGTCTGCCACCCACCCGCCATTCCACTCGCGCTCTCCCAGCGCAATCGCCAATTCCCATGGCGTAATTACAGGTCTCCACCAGCCCCTCCCCTGGGTTCCTCCAACAACCCCCTGTTCCCAACACCCCACGCCCACCCACACCTCAATTTCCGAGAAGTTTGCAACCTTTTCCACATTAACCTTGCCCACCACTACCAGATAGCTCTTGCGGCCCGCTTCACGGATCTGCTGTTTCAGCCGCGAGATCATGGGGAGGTAGTGTTTGATGTTGAGAGTGTTGACGAGGATACCGATAATACCCGCAGATTTGGCGTGAGAAAGAAGTGCATAGCGGCGGCGGAGAAGCGGGGAGGTGAGAGTGCTACAGACAGTGGAGGTAGCGGGGTCGAAATAGTGAACTGATGTGATGCGGGAAGCGAGGATAAGTAGCAAAGATGGAAGTGGTTCCGAAAGGTGGAACAATGCAAAGTCGCGGAGCTGCTCCTCTCCGACCTCAGGTGGCAGCGTTCGGTTTGGGAGAGGAGATGCAGGGTCGTGGATTATCTCGGTGGGGAAGATGTTGGTATATCCGAGCTCTTGCAGGGCGGTGTAAACCGGGAGTGTGTGGGAAGCGTACGTAACATCCGCCATCAAAAGTACCTTGGTGTGAAGGTCTGGGAATGTAGCGCGGAAACCAGCGACAACGACTGATGTTAAAAGAGGGTTCGAGGTGAAGATATAGATTACTGGGAGGCGGGTAGTGGGGGAGAGGCAGGAGCGGCCGTAGTGGACGAGGACATCGGCTCGCACATGTTCGGCGGCGATCTCGTCAACGCAGCAGGCAGAGTAGGAGGTATCTGCCAAGATGAAGACTTTGCGTTCCGTGGTAGGTGAAGACAGAGCTATATTGGAGCCGCATGGTGTTTCATTTTCCGTCGTCAACTCGTTCCTGCCACATGTAGAGGCGCCTCCTTCCATTTTGGCCGCAGAAGCTTTTCCTTGACAGCATAACAACTCGTCAGCCGTCTCCTGCCCCATCGTTACTCCGCCAGCATTAACCCCTCGATAAATCATCTCGTAAACCCTTTCGCTATCCCCAAGCCTCTCGTCCGGGAATTGTAACGCAATCCTCTTGTAGCCGCGCTTGAGCACTTCAGTGACGGTACGGTCGATTTCGTACATTTCGCGGAACACATCTTCTGGGAGGTTGCGGTGAGAGACTGCATCTGGCAGCGCATCGGTGAGCGAGGATTTGAAGACGTGGTCATCGGGGGTTGAGAGAACTGGGGCTGTGGAGGGTTGTGGGGGAGAGTCTGTGGTCGTCATTTTGAGTGGCGGGGAAGTGGGGTGAAATAAGTACTTAAATATGAACCACGCTGCTCTCGTTCCCAGATTTCTAGTCGCTCGCAAGCTCGTGCCTCGAAAAGACGGCTGGTTTTCGAGCGCAGAACCACGCCTAGTTGTGTCGTAGAAGAAACGTTAGAACAACTTTAGAAGGACTCTAATGTCACCACCGACTAACGTGAAAGAAGAATTTGTTGATTCGAAGGAGAGGTTATTATTTTTATTACTAGGTTAGGGTTCTGAGCAGAGTTTTATTTCACCCCGAGCCGCAACAGACCCATGGCCACCTACGATTCGCATTCAACAGCGCTCACCTTCGATCTCTTCTCCCTCGCCGTCCACCCTACCCGCCTCATATTTGCTGCCAGCCTATGTCTACACCTAGAGTAGAGTATACCTGACCGAGTATCTCTGACGACAACGATAAAACCCTACAACAGAGCAAAACTACACCGTAGCTTAGAAAACGCACCGCCACAAAAACTCCTGCCACAGCGCTGTCTATTCCGACAACAGCGAGACGCTTTACACATCGCCAAACTCGAGGCCACATTCAAATATTGCGCTAATTTCAGAACGCACCATGAACTTTCGTAACTTTCGCAGCCTCCGTAGCCTTTCACAGCCTTTCACAGCGTCTCTTGAATCCCAGCCGGTCTCCTTTTGCACCGTATAATGAGCAATGAATCTCGTTTCAACTACACCGAGCGCGGTTTCGTATGCGACAGCATGATGTTCTCTATCTATCTGCCTATCTATCTATCAACTCCGGGTTCACCGGGAGCTAGATGGAGAGGGTTCTTTAGCGCACTTGGAGATAGAGGCTGGCTATGGTGTTAAGTGCACCTGAAGATGGGAGCTGGCTGGAGACAGTGCTCAAGTGCAATTGAAGATGGGTGCACTTGAAGACGGTACTTGAGTACACTTGAGAGATGGTGCTCAGAAACTGGGTAGAAACGGTCGATCTGGGCTGGCTATAGGAGCATGCTGGAAACGGTAGAGGTGGACTCGTCGGGAGCTGGTTGGAGATAGTCGATCTGAGCTGGCCGGTGCATCTAAGGCCTCGCTCGACGATTCTAACTAGCGAGTAGCCTCTAAGTCTATGAAAAATTAAGGTTCCGTTGGATAGATTTCAGCCAGCGACTAGTCTCGGAGTCTTTCTTTTCATACCATTGGTAGAAGTGCACATGAGCACCAAGTCCATCTGAGCACCATCTCCAGCCTGCTTCTGACTCGATAGATAGATAGAACAATTGAAATCACGCAGAGTATACTCCAGAGCTTTCTGCACTCCCACACTTTTCTGCGAACCTAAAACTTCCTACGCATCCAAACCTCCCTGCGCACCAAAAGCTTCCTGAGTCGAGACCTAAAGTTTCCCGGACCAGTGAACCTAGAGCTTGAGTTTCCCGGGCCGGTGCACCTAAAGTTTCCCGGACAGATGAACCTAATGCTGATCTACAGCCTTGACTACCAGAAAGCTAGAAAGATCTCCAGAAGTTCTCTAGAAACTAGAAATATCCCGGTGCTTTCAAAGTTGCCTTGAAGATATCAAACGAGGGCTTGGATTAGGTGGTTGATCCCCCTACTGCATTGTACTATATAAAGTAGACACCATATAACTTCGACAGTGGCAGGTTCGACGATATCAGAGAATCCGACTTTTGGGACATTTGTATGTGCCAGTCTACAATTGAGCCACACAGCCAGGCAATGAAAGGTAATAAAATTGTACTACGCAAAATTCTCTGTAAACTGGATTCGCGGTGAGCATCGAGTCTCAGGCCCCTATGTAGTGGTTAGCTCAAAGAAACAGTCTCTATGTACTAGTGCCAGAATTTCTATGTGCTAATTTCTCTGGTGAGTTAGAGCCGTGTTTGCTACCCTGCTCCTGTCAGAAGCAACAAGATGCAGATGTTGAATGAGAGTAATCCCAAGATAAATCAGCCACACGTGCGTAACGTCCGTCGCTGTAGACAACTTCTTGATGAATGTGGTACAGACGGCGCAATGCCTCACGTGCATGAGATGACTCGTACAAAACTGTCCGAGCTTCGGGCTACGAGCCAAAATGACGCACATTGACAGGTTCATGGGAGCGAAGGACAGATTGATCCAAGGGTACTTACATAAGGCGATTTTCATTGCTGTTAAGCTGGTTCTTGAGCTGGTTCTTGAGCTCGTCTCATCGCATTCTGAAACCTCAGTTAGTGGTTCGAGATCGGACTTCCCAATGACGTCGATGTGCGTCAGATACGCCTCGGTACTCGGCGTGGGGCACGCAGTGCTGAGCACCTCAATGTAACTCATTTAATCACATCTGAGATGCCCGAAATGCAGTGAGTGCTCTGTGATGATGTGTTGAGCTCATGCTCATTACGGGCTTTTGAGAAATTGGGGACAGTTGACTTGCTGATGCGTGAGCAAGTCGGGTTTCCAGCGAAACTTGGGGTGTAGTGTCACATGGAAATCATGCAACACGCAAGGGCGGGTCGCATGTTCCTCGTGCCGACCACCGGCGCGTCGGCAAGCTCCATCATAATCATCACAGCGACCCCATCGGCAGAGCCATCACATGCTTGCTCCGGTCCTGCACTTGTTCACCACCTTTTCTTCTAAAGTTCTTCATATCCCCTGTGCGTGACATTCGCTCTCTCACTCATTCACTCCCGTCGTATTCTCTCTGAACCCGAAACCTAAGTACACATACAGTATGTCCAAAACCTTCAAGCAATCTGAGATAGCGGAACACAAGACGCCAACATCGCTCTGGATTATTGTCGATGACGAAGTTTACGACGTGACAAAGGTTAGTGGCTTTGATTCCCACCTAGGATGATTATCTGGTATCAGTGGCGGCTAAACAAATGTACAGTTCGCAGACGAGCATCCCGGTGGAAAGAAGATCCTACAGAGAGTCGGCGGAAAGGATGCGTCCAAGCAGTTCTGGAAATACCACAATGAGTATGGAATTCCAAGCTTGAGAGACGTCTGGTACAGTAGGTTTGACGGCTCGCGCATCACAGGGGAATCCTAAAGAAGTTCAAGCCGAAACTGCACATCGGTTCCCTCGAAGGTAAGGCGCCAGCACCAGCTTCAGCTCCAGTGCCCGCTCCTGCACCGGAACCCAAGCAGGTTGAGGCCCCGGTGGAAGCTACAAAACCGGAACCTACACCCAATGTCGAGGGTGAAGCGAAGGAAGACAGGGAGCCGCTGGAGATGGGTGGAGATTTGGTTCCTTTTGGCGACCCGTCCTGGTATCAGGGTGTAAGTGGGCATACCGACAGACCATGAACGCTCTCTGACTACTAGGAATAGTTCTTCTCCCCATACTACAATGAGTCGCACGTCGCGCTGCGGAAGGAGGTTCGCGCGTGGGTCGAGGAGAAGATTGAGCCTAATGTCAATGATTGGGACAAGGCCAAGTCTTTCCCAAAGGAGATCTACCAGGAGATGGGAACCAGAGGATATCTTGCTGGGTATGTAATTTTTCGCACCGTCATGCTTTATCTCTTATTTTGACCGGCTTGTCGTAGTCTTCTCGGTGTCGGATATCCCAAGGAGTACACCCCTTACCGTGTTGCAGCTGTTACTGCAGAGAAGTGGGATCTATTCCACGAGTTTATTCTCACCGATGAGTTGTGTCGCCCTGGTTCTGGTGGATTCATCTGGAACGTGATTGGTGGGTATGCTATCGGTCTTCCCCCAGTCCTGAAGTATGCAAGGAAAGAGCTCAAGGACCGCGTCATCCCCGATGTTATCCAAGGGAAATCACGGATATGTCTAGCCATCACTGAGCCCGATTGTGGATCTGACGTTGCCAACCTCACTTGCGTGGCCAAGAAGACACCCGACGGAAAGCACTATATCGTCAACGGCGAGAAGAAGTGGATCACCAACGGTGTCTGGGCAGATTGGTTCACTGTTGCAGTCCGAACTGGTGGACCGGGCATGGGAGGTGTCTCAGTTCTTGTTATTTCGCGTTGCGAAGGTGTTACCACCCGTGAGATGGACTGTATGGGTGTCCATGGTTCTGGCACCACCTATGTCACCTTCGAGGATGTCAAAGTTCCCGTAGAGAACCTTATTGGCAAGGAGAATGCCGGCTTCAAGGTCATTATGATGAACTTCAACCACGAGCGCATGGGTATCATCATCCAGTGCAGCCGCTTCGCCCGCGTATGTTACGAAGAGGCGATGAAGTATGCCCACAAGCGGAAGACTTTTGGCAAGAAGCTCATCGATCACCCCGTCATTCGTATGAAAGTTAGTAATTGCAACATTCTATGAGCTGTAGTTGCTAATTGTGGATTGTTATTAGCTTGCGCAAATGGCACGACAAATTGAGGCCACGCATAACTGGCTTGAAAACCTAATCTATCAGTGCTCTGCGATGGGCGAGCAGGAGGCGATGATGCGGCTCGGTGGAGCCATTGCCGGTCTCAAGGCGCAGTCAACTATTACCTTTGAGTTCTGCGCAAGAGAAGCAGTGCAGATTTTTGGAGGTCTCGGATACACTAGGGGAGGACAGGGTGCAAAGGTGGAGAGACTTTACAGAGATGTGCGAGGATATGCGATTCCAGGAGGATCTGAAGAAATTATGTTGGACCTTTCAGGTAATGCTCTTCCCACCCCCATTTACACACAAATGCAGTATGCTCACCTGCGTATAGTCCGCCAAAGTCTAAAAGTTCATGAAATCATTGGGATGAAGCTGTAGGGCAACAATCACGGGTGTTGTGATAGCTGTGGAACGAGTTGGTACAGCTATTGTGTATAAGACATGGCATTAAGATGTGCAAGAAGATTAGTGTGGGCTGTAGTAGGCCCTGATGGATTGTTGATTGTACGATGGTTTGGTTTTTTTTGTTTGGGCAGCGGTATCATACCAGCACTTAGAGTATGTGATCGCGATTCACTCTATGGATTCCTTTTGTTTATCAAGTTCTTGACATTGTTAGAGTGTAAAGAGCTTTCTACAAACCTCAAATTATACACTAAATTCATTTTGAGAACTGGAAGTGCCTTAATCACTACAGATATTTCCCAAAATTAATAGTTAGATAACGGACTAACGAGTGCTAGCTTCTCGTATGCTCTTATCCCACATCGACACGTATGATGTGACATATCTCGCCTCATGGAACTCGCTCGATCCTCAGGCGCACCACAGCGGTGGGCAGCGGTGTCCATACATCTTTCCCGATTCTTACTACTTACCCTCACTGCTCACGTACTGTGCAATTGAAGCGGATGATATGGGATGGTGAAGCGATTGAACGCCCCGATAACGGCATGCAATCACCTTCGAGTTACTCACATCGCACCTTGGACCTTGGCAAAGTTCACTAACAGCTTGCACTCCCCATTCCACGATGGCATTCGACTTTTTCTTGGGAAGGAGCAAACTCGGAATACCTGGGATATTTCAAGTAGGCAGAATGCTAACAGCCCTGCAAACTGTCACCAACCTTCCACTAAATGTTCGACAACGGCATGATTTGGTTAAGGTCATCACCTTGCAACGGTACATATATCCAAGTTTGATCTTCCTACCCTCTCTTCCTTCTTTCGAATTGACCTCTGTGGAAGAGGTTCTTGCTTCTGTCATCCGAGATCATCGTGCCTACCACCTTCACAGCATTCCCTAGGCAGATGAGGAGGCAATTACACAGTACACCTTCGCTGCCAAGTAGTCTGGTTTCCCTGCAACCGTCAGTGCAGGAGAAAACTAACTACGGGACAGTTCCGAGGGTGCTCCCGGAGAGTGCGGTAGCGCGATTCGGATACCTCCAATCCAGTCCCCAGAGTGTCACATTTTCCGCGCGTCTCCGCGGCTATTTCACCCAGAACTACTTTCTCACATTATTCCAAATTTCATGCTCTGTTGCAGGACAGGAGCGTTCGATCCTTTACCAACTAGTGTTGTCCACGAGACGAGTTGTCCCGGTACTCAGTGAGTGATGACTTATGACTGGTGATTCAACACTGGTAAGCGATATACATATATCAACCGAGAGAGTGCTCATCTAGGCTTGCAAATAGCACCAGAGTCTTCGGTTCTTTCACAAAATCTGCCCTCGCTGCACTATTGGTTCGATAGAAACTACTACTTTATATAGGAGTCATTATACAGTTATGCTCGTGGTTCCGGAGGAGCGCCGCCTGTAGACCAATGCTTCGAGCTGACAACATCCCATAATTCATACATTGAACCTGATGGTACAAATACCCCCCAATTCTAGTGATAAGAAATCTAGGTACGCCGAAGAGTATGACCGTACATGTGCGTATAACGCAAGATAACGGTGATAATAAGAATTAGATCCAATGGTCTCTATCGTCTGTCACGTCTTTCGTAATCCCTATCACGGCTGCTGCGTCTTCTGCGTTCGCCATTCCTTCCTCCGTCCCTGTCTCTCTTGCGATCACTGCGATCACGATCTCGGTCTCCACCGCGATCTCTAACTCTACCACTCTCGCGATACTCGTCCACGTTTCTCAGAGACCGGTCAGACGACCTATCCCTCTGTCTCCTCCGCTCTACATCGTCTTCCCTCCTAGGGTCTCTGTCTCTCCTAGAATCTCTGTCTCTCCTAGGATCTCTGTCTCTCCTAGAATCTCTGTCTCTTCCAGAATGCTTATCTTGCCCTCCGTCCTTCCCGTCCCCTCTTCCACTTCCATTACGTTCCAATTCACGGCTCCGTTCTCTTCCACTGCCATTCTTCCTTTCTAATTCATTTCTATTACTCTTCGTTTCAGCCGTCTCATTCACAATTTTTCCTGTCCTTTTGTCGACCTTAACAACTGGTATGTACGTCGTATCGGGGCGCCCGTGCTTCTTTTTGTCCCCTTTGCCCCATGCGCCTAGCTCTGGAATATCGGTCACGGGCTTTGCGCCAATCCCCAAGAATGCAGGTCGTTTTTCAACAAGCCTAAGCTTCCCGCTCTTATCTCCGGGCTTCCTCCCCTTCCCCCCAAGTTCCTCGCCGCCTCTCCACCCCATCCCCCGTAGCAAAGCAGCACCGAACTCCTCGACTGGAACGGCAGCGTAATCTTCGAGCGTGGGAATATCTGGCCGTGAGCTCACATCCTTTCGATAAGCATCATCTTCATTTCCATCCAATCTGCCATCTCTCCAGCCGCTTGTTTCAGAGGCGTGCGCAATAACCAGGTCACTTTGTTGTTTCGTTGTTCCCATTAACGCGGCAATCGCAAGTTCGTCTTCAGTTAACACCTTCGGCGCCGCCTCCTCCTCTTCACCATCCACCTCCATTTCATTCCCTTCTTTAGCAAAAGTCTGAAGCCCATACATCTCTCCTGCACCCGTATTCTCGATTTCTCTCACGTCCTCTTCCTTCACTTCTCCGCGCTTCGCCTCCTCGGGAACATAGATTGCTTTCTTCGTCCCTCTTCGAAGCTCTGCCTCCTGACGCCAATCTCGGTTCGTGAGCGCAGGGATTACGAGCGGTGATGCAGACTTCTTTCCATTTTCGGAAGCGTCGAGTGCGCCGCCGCGTTGGTGGTCAAAACCGCTGACGAGCTGGACTTTGCCGCGGTGCGACGATTCGTGGTCAGAGTCTTCGTCATCAGATCCGAGCGCAGCGAGGGAACGCTTATTTGCGGTAGGGTCTTTACGGTCGATGGCGATAGAGGGCTTTGAGCTAACAGAGAGGGAGAACGGTTTTGGTGCAGTAGAAGTCATGTCTGTAGGAGGTGGTGGTGGCGGTGGTGGAGCGTTGTAGTAGTATGGAGTGAGGGCAGCTCAAGGTAAAGTTCGTATGACTCAAGATCATGTGACATCGGCAAAAATGCAAATCGGCTATAGACTGCGCTAACGCGCACACGCGTAGTCTATAGTCATTTATAGTCGATTCATAGACATGTGCGCGTGGGGCTATAGAACTATATACGGCTGGCGGTGGATGGAGATGGGCCTATGCTAATCTTTACTGCCTGCAGGCTTCGCTAGTCTGTACACGCTACGGATACTATCATTGAGAGCACGTTTGAGAGCCCGCTGGCGCTTGAGAGAGCGCTTGAGAGCCTGCTTGAGAGCCTGCTTGGGAGTGTACTTGGGAGCGTGCAATGAAGTGCGTTTGGAAGCGTGGAGTCAAGTGTGCTGCACGCAGTATCATGTATAATATCGAGTGCAGATATTTGCTTGTGTATCATAGTTATCTAGTCAACGTGCAGGTTCATAGGACTTGATAGTGCCACGCGTCAACTATGCTACGGAATACGGTCCGAAAAACAGTTTATCTATGAGCTGCGCATCGTGCAGGGTCATTTTTCCGGTGCCAATTCTTGCTCAAAAATTCTGAAATTTTGAGAATAGTATTTTGAAGCTTATTAGAAGGTGTAGGGATCCCGGGTTTTGTCTAGGGAATATTTTTTACAAATTCGATGCATGCTGCTTAGACAGCTGAAGCAGTGCAGTTGAAGGGGCAAAATTCGCTCTCAGAGCTTATGATGCAGGAAAAACACTTTTTGCATGCAGAAGAGAAAGGCTACCATTTTTTACCACTTGTTGATAGCTGTAGAACCCGCAGAGTTAGAAATGCCGTGACCGCGATCGACTTCACCAAGACTTTTGACCTATAACTGTACGAAACACCCCGAGACTACCCCCGGAATATCACAAAATGTTCGGGACCGTAAGACTAAAAGCTCCACGAGGCGAGACGAGACGTCTCGAGCTTTACTGAGGTCTGGGATCATTAGTGTATAGAGGTGTTACAACTGCATCCACTACAACCCTGTCTCATTCTACTCTGCCCTCATAGCTATAGCGAAAGAGTTATCTTCAGTAAGGGCCCTGTGCGCTCGTGAAGCACCCGAGCTTGCCACAAACGAGACAATCAGGGAAGGGTTACTTCTGCACAATGTTGAAGTGCAGTTGATAAGCGGGCCGTGTCTGCTTTACATGACAAACCGCAGAGGCATAAGGTTAGCTTCTGTAGGTTTCGAGCCTACGAGCCGATGTTTACAGCACCGGTTTAGCAATGCAGATTTGAGCTTACAACCTGGTGTTTAAGCACTTTAGATTTTGAGCCTGCTACTGCCATGGTTATAGCGCCGATGGGGATGATAATTGCAGGTTTCGAACTTGTAAGCTAGTATTACAGCAACGTATTTTGTAAATAACCTAAGAGAGAGTTCTTGTTTATTCAATAGTTTTACATAGCGTTTGCTGGCTCAGACAGTTATTCATCGACGGCTTTAAGTTTGTTCAGACAAAACCATCGTGGTACCCAGGTTTCTAGTCTCGACAATGTTGAGCCGGGCTGTGCTCCATGGTAAGACAGACGCGACTATAAAAGGATAGCCTACAGGGTATGAGCCTGCTGCACATTGTTTAAAGCACTGAAGGTTTTGAGCCTGTGACTTGGTGTTTACAGCACCCGAAGGTTGATTTCTGCAGGTTTTGAGCCTGTGACTTGGTGTTTACAGTACCCGAAGGTTGATTTCTGCAGGTTTTGAGCCTGCAGCCTAGTGTTTACAGCACTACAGGTTTTGAGCCTGTGGCTCGATGTTTACAATACTAGATGGTCTCTGCAGGTTCAAACCTGCATACTTGTGTTTACATTATGCTCTCTGCTAAATAAGCCAATCGAGTTTTTACTTATTCAATATTTTCCCGCTTAACCTCAGACAGTTATTTGACTGCTTCAAGCCTGTCTAGATGTAACTAACCGGTAATTCATCGAAGAGTGAGTGAGTGAGTGAGGTTTGGCTCAGCATCCTAATCGCAGTTGCCTTGCGGCATACAAAAAAAAAACAAAAGAAGGAGCACTACCGACCCCGAACCATGGCGTTTACAGCACTGGATGTTTGTTGACCTGGTATTTACATCGCCGTGGTTTGCTAACTCAGCCAAGCGGCTAGTTCTTGTTTAGAGGATGGTTTTACAAAGGATTGGTGAAAATATAGGTCATGAGTAGCAGTAGATACTCTAGAGAATATGATAAGAAGATTTTGGTAACCGGGCTGTTGCGACATGGAAGAGAAAATCGTATGCTATAGACTTAAGGTACAAAGAAGAGAGAACGAGAAGGGTTCGAGATATATACAGGTGCCTTGTGTGCCTTACTACCAGTCCCGGTTATAGAGGGCTTGTATCAAGTCTATAAAATGTCTCAAATCTTATATATGCAACACGAGTGTTGCATGTGTACTTGGATCGTGAGTCTCAGCATCGTCTGAAGTCTTGTATGAGAATGAAGACTTGTATGAAGATGGTGACTGTATGAGGATATGCATCAGGACCAGGGTGATGCGTCTCATGCCAGATAGATCATACGCGTACGCATATGGTAGATTGTACATATACGGTCTTTGGCCCTCGAGATAGCAATCAGTATATTTTCAACAACGAGCAAGAGAGTAAACCCGAGTCAGAATTCATGAAGCGACTTGTCGTCACTGAAAGAAGTTCTTTCCGCCAAACTACCTCTACAGCACAACACGCTCTATTGGTGGGTGTACGTACCAATTGGTATAGATATAGTCTTACTTACCTTCGCTCTCTGCGTCCGGGACATGCAAATGAGTATCTGTACCGTGCCCGGTGGACGAGACCCAGACGTAGCTAGCAAAATAACGAACGCCACCTTAGTGTTTACAACATCTGGCATTTATAGCACCTGAAATTTGTAGCACCATGCACTGCCAGCTAAAGCTAGGTAATTGTTCTTGTTTATTCAAAGATCCGGACTCCTATAATTCAAAACAAGATTCTTAACGTATTCTTTTTCACGATTAGTATAGAAGTTATGTGATTGCAAGCAGACCATCGGCCTCCATCTCGGGAAACTGCATGTAGTGAAGCAATTTAATGTATATATATCCACTCTTAGGTACTTCAGAGCCGACAGGAGACAACTTTTAACCTTGCTCTCCACACCTCCAACTCCTACGACCCACACACCGCCGGCTTAGCCACCCGTCTCATCCGTACTAGGCCAAACGTACTGTTTTATCGCAGAATGAAGATGATGTTGCATGCCGTTATCTTAATCTGGGGCTTTGATATATAGATAAACGTGGAGGATGGAGGCCGGCATGCTTCTTACTGATTTCTGGCCTTGGGCGGTTTTTAGGATGCCATGTGTAACTTCAAGTATCATCATATCCTTCAACTGTTGGCAACCGTGCCAACATCCGTAGATCCAGTAATGCAAATTATGAGCTGCATTAAACTACTGCCTTGTTCGTGCAGTTATTCCATACTGTACGACCCGTTCTCTAGTAGTAGCTTAGAAAATCTTTTGCTCTTGTACACCAGGCTGGTCTGAAACTAATCGTAGTTGGATTTTATCTTCCGGGTATTCATTAACGGTTTCTCATATAGCCTAATTTCCGGATAGCTGCTGGTGGTGCTTCGAGCCGAGGGGGGGAATAGTACTGCACATAAGTTAAATCGAGGCGAAATTAACGAAAAGACTTAGAAATATCTTGTCTCGTTGCACCGCAGTCCTGGGAATAACGGAGAGGACTCGCTTGGGGGTCTTGCAGTTATATTAATACCATAAAACTTCTGAAAGAATACTGCTCCACACTTCTGCCCCCCGATCATCAAGTTCAACGATTGTAGTGAAGAACACAAGCATATCGACCAAACCACGACAGGAGAAAGCAGGAAAGAAGGCGGTGTTAAAGGACGGAGCAGGTGGAATCACCCATTTACTAGTCGAAACCTACGCCATACATATAAATGAGTGGTCACTCCCTCTCGAGCTTTCTCGATGCTACCTATATAGGTGCACTTATGCTAGTGAATATCTTGTGCTCCCACACACACACAACGTAAATAGTCTTGAGGTTCTCTTTGTCTCTCACTATCGGTACACATATCAATATACACGCACACGGTTCCTCCCATAGTCGATGACTCCAAGTTGACATCAGTTGGATTCGATGGCGGAGATCTTGTTGAAGCAGAGGAGTATTCGGAGAGTCAGATCATCATCGAACACAATGCTCCTAACATGCTAGACAACAGCATTAATTCTAACCCGTAGTCTCCCTGAGCGTACATAACTATTTAAATGTCCATCTCATCTGCAATCTTTTCTAACAATGCTGCGCTTAGGAAGACTAACCAAGTTGTTGTTGTTGTTTATTCATACTGTATGCACTCTAATTAGAGTATGACAGGACCTAATATCCCCTCCGCCTCCGGGCGAGCCGGCTAGATGGCGGAGCTCCCCCCCCCGCTACCCTTCATCCCCGACTAACCAAGTTCTAGCGTAGCAGTTTGGACAATCATAGTTGTGTTCGAGGGATTCAATCATTCATTTCTGCAAAATGTGTATGAACAGCACTAGGTAGTGATTAGGATTTCCAGACGGCTGTAGAAGATCTACATTTCGGGGTGTAAGCAATAGTGCGTCCCAGGCGATGTACTCACTACTCACACTCCTCCAAGACAACCGGGGGTTGTAGGAAAACTCCACTGTACTTATCACCAGCGCATGGGGTGTTGTGGCTATTAGATGTGAGGATTTCTGGTTTAGAGAAGTAAGTTAGAACATTCAACTAAAAGAAAGATCAATTAATAAAATATGTATATTTTGTTATTAGGGGCTCTTGCCTGCTTGACGCTGGGTTGAGGCCAAATGCGAAGACCTTTACGATGATAGTATGATGAGGAAGAATAGAAGAACCCTGTCTTTCAGATCCCAGATGGAGGCCTTCCACTAGATATAATTGGCTTTGGTCTCATTCCTGCGGATACGGGCGGGGTTCTCGTACCCCAGTGATACCTTTAACCGAATCTAGAATATTTGTGGGTCTATGATGCGACCATCCTCTCATTCTGAAAGCTGACTTTTAGTAGGATGAATGAAGAAGGGTTAATGTCGTATACAACAGCGAGGGTAATAGGCAGTGATTGGGTTATATGAAGAGGTTTGAGAGTAATCGTGGTAACTTAGTAATGACCTGAAAACTAACTATGGTAAGGATTAACCGAATATTGAGGGTAATTGCGGAGTGCTTGGTGAAGCTCGAGGATAGAATAGAATCCCTTTACCGTTCATTGCGTAAATAGCAACCCAGTGAAGGACTCAGTTCCTCCTGGCAGTGTTCGTGAAGCGGTTGTCATTACAGCTAATATTTTTTTGATTAGGCCCCCCTCCACGTTGGACTTCTTAATCCGTGCGGCGAAGCAGCTGTCGATCAGCACTAAAATGTCGTACATGTCTTAAATGTAGCCAAAGCGGCTTGGGAATGATCCCGACTTGTAGCACCCGGAAGGCGTGCAGATGGCTCCTGTGTTGGCTATTACTATATGACCTGAGAGGAATCGCCGATACACTGAGATCACCGAATTGACTCACAGGCTGCGGACTCACAGTCGTAGACTCATCCACGAGTTTTCACTCGCCACCGCCACTGGTATTTGCAATCGTGGGCTTCCATGAACTTCCATGGAGTTCCAAGCCTTCATGTATATAAAGACCGTCCGCTTTACACTCGTAACATTGGCGACTGCAGCACATCTGGAGCAGTACCTGATCGATGTCTAATACGGTGTTATATCGTGTGGAATATCTATAAAGAGCCTGGCGAGTACGTCTTGGCCGACATTGGCGAATTTGCACGGTGACTCTGCTATCACTCGATAATTAATATCAGCATTCAACAGATCACCATCATAGCCGTGTGGCGCCATCCAGTGTTCCGAAGCGGTCAGTCTGGCCGCTTTTCACACTGCTCGACGCCGATCTGTACTAATGTACTAAGGCAGACCTGCTGAAAGAGATCTGGGCAAAAGCTGGCCTGGGCACGGACTATACACCTAAATATGCGGGTGTCTGTAGTCCGGCATCTCTCAAATCGACCAAAACCGACCCATACCAAGGTCGGCTTCATATGTGGTAGTTTATATCTGATCAATCTGCAAATTTGTAGTTCGACCAACGGTTGGACTTGCCGCTGCCTTTGTATGGCAAAGGCGAGAACAGTCGACAACATGATTTCTAGCCACGCTGGCAAGATTGCTTGGTCAAATTATTCTCAGAAGCCAGTAAGTGGTCATTTATGGTGGTATTAATGGCAGTGGTAGTCGTGGTAGTGGTGGTGGTGAGGATTTTAGGAATAGGTTTGTTGCATAAACATGTGCACTTGTGACTTGCCACCCACCTTACACACGCACATACAGTATCTCGGGGTCCCTTGTTTCAGATATCTCTATTGTCAGTACACATTTAATACAAGCAGATGGTGGGTCCCATGTGCAGTTATCCCGAGAATCGGTGAGAGATAACAAATGACCAGAACTGGCCTCGAGATCTTGATATACAACTGCCCGAGGTGGGCTCTACTGAGATAATTTCGCCTCGCCCCAAATACTATATTATCGGAAGACTCCTATAGCATAAAACACCGAGGCTGCACATGCCTATCGGAATCCCCCACACTCTGCAGAATTGGCTTTTAGTCGGTGAAGGACTAGCCACTTGTAAGCAAGGCAGTATCTGTAACTTCCAGTACCTTTACTATCACTTGTTCCCTTTTCGTACCTGCTACTTGTAGAAAAACCAAAAATAAGCGGCAATACAGGAATTTCGGAAGGGAAGAGTATTCTTCCAACTCTTGTTCAGAACCCTTCACTCGTTCTTCACAATTGCGTCCCAAGTTCACCCACCACCGACGCTGGAGCGGGAACGATGGGCTTTGTTCGGCTATCGGGATCCTCTTTCAGGTTCTATTAGATCAGATTCAAATCTACCGGCCAAATGCACTTCGCCAAGTTTATTAAATACTGTATCCCACGCTACATATGACAGACGGCGATCTGTATTTCACTTCTGGCCGTTTGCATTCAGGGGCTGTTCTCGGAAGAGCTGAAGGGCGTTGAGAAGTCCAAGTAAGTAGAGGCCTTTGTGTGGGGGTGCAGTCTTGTGGCGGAAATGAGTCAAAGGAAAATGCAGAGGGCGTTTCTTTGACACTTCACTGCTAGAGAAGCTTGTTTCCGTAAAGCACTGCATCTTCTGGCTGGAGTCTAGGGAGTACCAAACGCTCAGCAAGCCCAAGGGCAGCATTAGGATCCGCAAGTTCGACGGGGTTACTATTTCCTTCAGCTTCCTAAAGGACTCTGGACTTCATTCAGCCTATGGATCCGCATATCACTGCTGAGCGTAAATGATGAGGATTCTCGACAAGTACTCAAAGGGGGTGCAAATCGTGTAGTGAACTTTTGGAACAGATCATCCGATGAGTGCCTTTTGAAACCTGAGTAAATCCAGATATAGCTTAATGCTGGGGGGTTAGGTCCCGTACGCAATGTACACCATTGCCGCTGCATCTGGCTGTATATACACCCGTGTCTATATTGAATACGCAATGTCGGCTGCGTCAGGATCCGTCGGGAACGTCGGGAACGTCGGGAACGTACGGGCGTATCTGGGATTTTTTCCCGATGTACAAGATAACCGTTTAGAAAAATGACACCAACCATCGACATCATAGAATTCAGCCTTGTACATCCCCCAGATCATCTGTGTTAACTGCCCATGGGGTTTGGATCCGGTATAAGCACTGTCTCGTTGGTGGCGGGCCCCGCCTTGGTCCGTGTGGAGGGAGGTGGTTTATGGTAAACGATACCATGTCGTGCAGCAACTACTGTAAATGAAGGCTACATGTTCCTGCATCAGTAATACAAAACTAGTGGGGGTTCAGTAGCTGATATCTTCGCTCCGGGAAGTAATAGTAGAATATGTTCAGAATGGAACTGCATGTCTTCTGAAAAGGACACGGAATGCAGATGGTGCATTTCCATTGTGGACACCCTCACAACAAGGAAAACTACTAGAAACGATGACATGATGGGAGCAATGAGAAGGGTGAAGCAGAACCAGCCATTGTCCCAGAGAAGGGAGAGGCAAGAACTGAACCTGAAGCTGTCGTGGTTATCTCGAGGAGAACCCTAACCCGCTGGATTTGGTATGATTCACTGGTTGGCTTTCGCATGTGTAGAGCACGCGATCAACATTGGCAAGTGGCCTATCCACAGCGCCAGCACATTGGTTGCATCTACATCTGAAAATATGTCGCCTTAATCCTCAGCTTTCGGCGATGTCATATTTATTGTTTTGATACTCCGGTTTGCCATTTTGGACCCCATACATGTAAATAATCGGTTGAAAAGCCGGCATATATGTAAGAGTGGCGTTTGGATGTCTGGATATTTTGAAGATACCGGATATTTTGAAGATACCGGATATTTTGAAGATACCGGATATTGTAGAGATCTTGGAGTTTCAAAAATTTCATCACCTTGAAAAATTCGAACTGAAGAAATTTCCAAATATCGCTCAGGGAAAGTTCTAAGTGCTCACTCTTTGCGGGGTAGTTTTGTTCCCCTAGGCGAACCAAAGTTCCCTCTCAAGGCATTATCACCCTGGGCCCGATCTTTTCCGGGGGAAATATATTCCTCAAATACCAACTGAAAGACCCTGAGTATGACGCGCAAGGAAGTCTCCTTCCTCTGAATTGAAACATCCAAATATACTCTGCATTCAATCAGAGTGATATATGATGCGCTGTGGTGGGATATTACTGCATAAATATCATCCCAGATTTGAAAACGAGTTTTTAACCCTGCATGCAGCAAGTTCTACATTGGGTGCGAGCGGCGTAGGGAAGGAGCTGACACGAACTGATAACCCGGGTACCTGCTTTTTTGGTGCTTAAACAATTGAGCCAGCGCATACTGAGGATTACTTCGCTCATATCAACATACCGGTAGTAGGTGGATTCTTCTTAGATACGCAAGAAGTATTACGCAGGTGTATAAATACGTACCATCTACTACGTGATTCCCCGCAATCTCCGCATTGATCTGCCGCATCCCATTCCGAGTAGTCATTGGCGGCCCCAGGAAATTCAAGACGTATCCGTTCCAAAAGTCTCGAACACTGGTAAGCCCCCTTGGATAATAGATGTTGAAGTTCATACCTGCTAGTTTGATCGACTAGTCTCATGGTACCATAGATGCGATTGAAACTGCCGCCCACGCTGTTACCCATGACCACATCACAATGCACCCACGATCGAGGCGGGATACCGAATTTGAAACTCCACGCCGCCTTCCTCTTCCTCTAACCGCAGCTACCGAACGGCGATACTACAGACGTACATACAACCAACTTTGCTTCTTTCCACATTGGAGGTTCACATCAGCCAACATACATCCCCGGTGTAAGGGGGAAAGCATATCAATGCGGTCTGCACTCTTAAAGCACCTCTTTGTGGGCGAAGCCTTCAAAGATACCTAGGGAGTGTGCTCTGCATTTGTTCCCCGGTATCGGTCCCTCCGAGCCATACTACCCCATGTAATTGCCATACACTTAAACCAGCAAATCCAACAGGCTCCAGAACGCTAATGCGGTGCAAGTGTAGATACTCTATCTGAAACAGCCCACGTGGTATGGGTGTGTAACGGTCACAATCCGGGGTTTGTTACATTCCTGGTAGGCATCATGATATTTTAACAACCGTTACAGTTCCGTTGTTGGTTGGTAGCTGTCTTTGAGGCGTCTTTGAGGCGTTTAATCGCGGGTCGCATTTTTGGTGAACGCAATCGCCCTTTGAAAAAAAAACCCCAAGTTTTCCTACAGTATTCCGGCCAAGGAAATAGAACTCGGGCATCCAAAAGTATTAGGTGAGAAGGTTAGCAAGGGGTGGAGGCTAACACAGGTATCAGTGCGGGGCGAATCTGTTTCTGGTCATTATTCCTGCTCCACTTTACCAGTGTGGTATATGGCGTTCTTGATAGTTCCCCGTTATGTTTCGTCACCTGCCAGAAATAGGGTATCGGAGTTCTTCCTTCCGACCATCCGAGTAGACATCTCGTCTATACGGTTTGGAGTATAAAAAATAATGATTTGCGATGGGCAATAGGAAGCCTGAGGATACATTGCCACTTATTTGATGAAGATATCTGGAAACATATCGTTGATACGTATAAACAGACACTACGCAGGTTTGCCCGATGCGGCTGGGAATGGATCGATAGCCCAGGGGTACTTATGCGGAAGATGCATAGATAAGCCGATATATCCATCCCCCTTCCCTGCCCGGGAAGCTTCGATGGATCCGACGATTGCTCGCCGGCATTATTGCTCATACGAGTGAACGTAGGCGAGAGACCTCTCTTTTAATCGCACAACTGCCGTTTACTGCCCATCACGGCAATGATTGGCCAGTGGTCTGAAACAAGGTATGTAGATCGATCGATCCTGAACCCTAACCACCTTGAGAACTGTACCCTAGCCCCATACCTTAGCCTGCCTCGGATTGCTTCACCCATTGCGAAATGTAGATGATGTTGGTGGCAGCGGAGGTTGATTCCCGAAGGCCAGAGGATAGGTAACCTCCTGGGTTTCTGCAGGTTCGTGGGTCCTACATACGTTCCTGTGGCGGTTGATCAGCAAGGTGAAACTCGCACTATGATGTGCGTAGAGCAAACCACCACGCCGCCGCCGAAGCTAGGAAAGCTTAAAGTGTAGATAATTCCCCGATTTCGCAACCTTGTGTGTAATCCTTCCTTTTAGTGCTGTGTTGAGTTGGAGGCTTTGTTTTTTTATGGCTTTTACTCCAGATTCAACCGTTACCGACATCAACTCGGCATGGCCGAGAACGTACAGTACTCTGTAGGTTGGTAAATGTCTGTATCTGGCGCTAATTCTCGCTCACCCGAGAATGCCGAGCTTCGCCGAGTCACGTCGGCGTATGACGAGATTAAGTATATTCGGCTTTCGATACTGCGTGCGATGCAGGAAAGCACGCGCTTGGCTCTAGAGTAGCTGCTTGGTGCTCTCCCGCCGTATGGGAAAACAAATCGTCAGTTGTCGCGAGTTCTCTATTGAGAAGGAGTTCACGACTGGGACAAATCCCGCTTCCTGTTACACGAAACAGACGAGAGTGGCTAGTGGCGGGTGGCTTCCATGTCTCACTCTGCACTCCCCGCTTATCAATACCGCTGCACAACTTATACGGTCTCCAGGAGATGATGGTTATGATGATGAGACAGGTATCGAACAGTCAAAGTTCCTATCACCTATCATGACGATCGTGAGTGAATTTCGATGCTGCAGAGCGGTCCCTTTTCTTGCTTCGCGCTCGCTACTACTTGAGCACTCTAAGTCCCTGGCAAAAATAAGAATGATCATGGCAGCGATTTAGCACACGTTTTGATATGGTCGCCGTTCGGTTCAGCGGCGATCCCTATCCCGCAGAACCACTCCCCACATCGCCGTATGTATTATGTATCTCTCTCTCTTAGCCGTTAATTCTCGGGCGACTGTTTGCCTCTGGCTGAGAGAGCCAGTATTTACGTGCCTGGGAGTATCTGTGGTTTCATTTGTTCATATTTTTCGAGGCTGAAGTGGTTATATATCGGCGCTTTCTTTTTCTTGGTTTTTGTTTTTTGGGGGGTAGTTAGTCGGGATGTCTTTGGTGGATGCTGACGCCGACGTCGGCGACCTCCCTCCACTATACCTGCCGAACGAAGTCTCTCTAACCTTTCTTTCCCACCGCTCCCTCTCTTGTATCTTCTTCTCCTCTCCTCTCCCCTCCCCCTCTCATCGCTCTCCTGCTCGTGCCTGTGCTGACAACTTTCCGTCACTTCCTTTCGCTCTTCCTGCTATTCACTGTCATTCATCAACACAACAACATCATCACATCTCGCATCGGAAAGCCTTATCGCGCACGACAGCCCCAGCGAATCAACCACCCCAGCCCAACCCAATCTGGTCATCGCCAACTCTCCAACATTCGATTTTCTTCTGCCGGTCCCTATTAAATCCACAGCTCCCCCACATTCCGGCATTCCCGCCGTCATTATTACCTTCATCATCATCATCGACAACTACTCCGTCGAAAATCATGGCGCAACGATCCGCCCGCGCACGTTCAAAGCTCGATAAGATTACCGCTGCGAATGGCGGGCCGACGTCACCCCAACGCGAGCGCAGACCAACATTCGGTGGGCACGGTGGCGCACGGCTCGGCTCCGGCGGACTCCTCACCCCCAGCGCATCTTCGGTATCGGGTTCGTCGACGCGCAACTCTTTGCAACTTCAACCACCCCAACGCATCAATAAGGGGGCATTACGCAGCTTTTTTGATGCGCAAGGGGAGAAATTGAGGGGGCGACTACAGCCTGGGCACCAGCGGACTAACGACGGGGGAAAGAGCTTTTACAGCGGGTTAGGAGGAGGAGTTACAGGTATGGGGCATGGTAACGGTGGCTTTGGCGGTTTGATTGGATTGAGTACGATCGGCGAGGAGCGGGTTCAGGTTAAGAGATGGGAAGGAAGTGGGAGCAGGGGTGAGCTATGGGATGGAGGTGGGAAGGGGAAAAAGGTTTGTCTACTGTTGGCTGTGACAATACATGTGATGCTGATTGGGTATAGGATGTGGAACTTTGGTTTCCGGATGGTGATACGTTGGTTTATCTGACTGACAAACCACTGCTATCGAGAAACCCCGACGGATTGTATAAGCCGTCGGTACCACTGCCTTCTTTCAGACTGCGCTCCAGCGTACTAAGGAAGACCGAATCCCCGTATTTGATTTCGCTGTTGGACGAGTCGTTTCGCGAGCGCCCGCCGACCCCGGCGCAGGATGACGACGAGATATTCTCGCTACAACAGACAGAAGAGCAGTTGATGGATTATGAGTACCAATTACGCCGAACGAAAACCCTAGAATCTGCTGCGTCCATAAATTCGCAGGGCACGGCAAAGGATACCGCCGAAACTGGCATCCTGTACAGAATATACTTCCCAGCGCCTTCCAGACTTGACAAGGCGACGCGACATCGATACCATCTCACCACGCGGAACTTCTTTGCGATGTTGTTCGACCGGTCATTGGTAGGCATTACTCTGGGACAGACATTACTGGAATTGACAGACCGCACCGACAAATACCTCTCTAGCCCTTCTCCGATGGAATATGACATGGCAGACCGCGGCCTTTCAGAGATCGAATCTCCTTATGGCTCTTTCCTAAGCTCAAACTCTGGGCAGCAGGCGCAGCAACCCTCCCATCCAAACACTCAGCGCATGATCATCGACTATTTACAAAATCGCGAATTCGGCGATGTCCGTAAGTGGCCCGAAGGTGCTGCTGGCCTGGTTGTCTGGTCTGAGGTTGTTGCCGAGCGTGTTATTGAACAATGCAACATGTTGGCATACGACGAACGTTTAGAGTCTCTTTGGCGGGAGGGGTTTGTTCATTGCACGGGATTGCTTCCATCCCTACAACTACAACCAGAGTGGCGGGACATCTCTCCAATTACAAAAGCTCTGATCGACCGAGCATCCTTGGAAATCCAGGTTCGAGTCAGCAATGCGGATGCAAGAATGTCTGGTTTCAATTTCGGCGACATGTGGCCTGTCTCCTCCGCCGCTCCTCCTCCCGCCCGACTTGCGTTTGACCGCTTCCAGAAATTCCTCATGAAGCATTACACCTCCCGGTTTACTGGAACCTGGCCGCCGGGCGAGGGTAAGTTTACGCGCACGTTGTACCTCCACCTACAGCGTGACTTTGCAACGCTATATTCCTACATCGTCGACCATGACGCCGTCTGGTCCCCTGTGCATGATCAACCCGCTCCATCTGGGTTGCGGAGGACAATCGTCAAGCCCGCCCTCCCGAACTGGAGAGCAGACGACGAATCACTTCAAATAGTGGATATCCTCAGCGGCTTTGACGAGCGTGAAAACCATCCCCCGATCCCACATCCCTTCCCTTTGGTCCCACCCACAAACACACCCACCGCTACCACCGCCCCGTCTAACCCAACCAAGAAGCAGCAACGCTTCTTCCCTTCCACCGGCCCCCGGAACCGCACCTTCAACGTTAACCCCGGCGCCGCTCTCGCAGCCTTGGCGCTAAGCGAGAGCACCAACATCGAGGCGCTCAAATCCACTACCTCCAACCCACTCCTTGAAGCGTTCCAAACACACGAGAAAAGCATACCGGCGCACGAAATATCACCCCACGACGCACGCAAGGGCCGCTGGATCATGATCTACGGTGTTCTTCAAACGCTTGCCTCGGTTGCCGTCGACGCGCCTGGAATAGCCTGGACAGAAGGCGTCGAATACTGGATCAACCCGAAGCTTCGCGGAACGCCACCATGGAAATCGACGCCGCACGCAGCGTCGGCACAGGAAGAAGGCGATGAACGCTCACACTTCCGCAGTCACTGCTGGATCTCTAACGGTCCAACGCAGGAAGTCGCTGCAGTACCAGTTGCATTGCCGCCAGGGTTCTCGGGGAGGATAAGGCAGCGAAGTAGGAGCAGGAATAGAAAGCAACTAAGAGCGCTGCACAGAGAGCAAGCGGCAGCAACGGCGGCGGCGGCAGAGGTGGCACAAAGGGGCAAAGAGAATCACAGTTCTGGTGATGAGGGAGATGATGAAATGGATGCCGGAGAGAGTGAAGCTGCAACCCCACCACCGCCAACGGAACAGCAGCGGTTTGGAACGTGGGGACAGAGGCATGTGAGTAGAGGTGGCGCGGAAAACCCGGGGGTCGTGAAGAATGAGGTGACTCCGTGGGAGATGGAGTAGCAGCTGGGGCTGTGGATACGTGGATACACGATTAATGGTTCCGGGAGTTTGGGGATATTCCGGTGTTTTTTATTGATTTGATAGTTATTGGTTTTGTCCTGGAATGGTTTCCTTTTTTATTACTTAGTTGGTTACTTTGCGCGGTGTTTTTTCTCTCCTGTATCTTGTGTGTTGATACCCTCCCCCACCTCTTGGGTTTTTCTTATACCATACCGCTAGCACTTGCACAATTACTTCTCATTTGTTGTATGTTTTATTTTACTGTGTCCGAGCGAGCTTGGGCATGCCTGTCTGCGTCTACGTGTATTTGGTTAGCTAGTGTTTAAAGTTACGTGTTAAGTAGTGTGGAGACTAAAAAATGGAGTTTAGTGGCTGGGGCTCTTGATGAGAGATGAGTGCACAGACGGAGGTTTGATGAGGGAAGGGAGCAATGGTTCCGTCCAGTGCAATATGTGATATTTCTAGACTGGATATCGGGCAACTACTGCCTCGAGTTTTTCTTTTGTGCCTAGTGTAATACGGGATAGGGATTGAGGTATGGAGTTGAATGGAATCACAATTCAAGATGGTTAATAATGCTCTGCATTCGCATTACCTTATGTTCACATGGGACTTTTTGAGCCTCGGCTTGTTGTCTCGAAGATTTGTGATCGTACTAACATGAGGAAGTGGGGGTGGCATTGCATTGGAGGCCTGGCACAATGTGTACAGCCTGTGCGGCTGTGCAGGCCGTTGCAACTAGCTGGAATCATTTCCGTATGATGGTATCAATGGAGGAGAGGTCATGGGATATCACTCGCTCAACTTGGATGCATTCCTAAGAGGAATCTTGTGCCTGTATTAATATCTGCCCTTACGATTGCGAGACAAAAAACTTTCGACGTTATGTGTGGAAAGGCAGTAATAACACCACTAGGTACTACTAGTTAGCACGCACCTGCTCCTAAATAGAGCAAACAATCGATGCTAGGTTATCCTCTCCCTATTCGCCGCGAGAAGCCTTGAGCTTTTTCAACCCTCTTTCTGTCTACGTAGCTACTTAGGTTGTCATCGAATTCAGGATAATCCTCAATATCGAAGTGGACACGGCAGCCATCAAAGCAAGCACGAACCGACGGCCTGTCTTAACCGTACAGCAGACATTACCGCTTTGCAAAGGGGTAGATTTGCTTCCATCCTGCTAACGAGTGCCGCACTAGACACAGGCCTTGCTAAGTATACGCCACCCTATATCCGTTCGCTTCCGCTCGACTAAGCACCAGCATGGCAACCTGTGGGAGATTTTTGTCGGGTGTCCACCGACGTGTGCGGTCTTCTGGGATTGTAGACTCGTGCGTACCCATCGGGAGCTGCTTGGTGCAGAAGCGATGCCACGTCACATTGTTTTGCTCGGCGATGGTCGTAGTCGCAGTGCTGGTAGCCTGTTCTCGAACAATCACTAGTGCTGACCACGAGACGAGACGAGACTTGTAAAGGCCCGGGACATGTTGTTTCCTGGGATATAAGGCTCTAGAGTCTTGGGGCGCCGGCATGAAGTCAGCCTTGTCCCATCCATGTCACAGGACTTTATGGGATTAACTTTAACTTAGACGGGATCGGCTTATGACCACGGAAATTACAACGCTTCGCGGCAGTTCGACCGGTATACTATTACCCCTGAGCTAGTAGAAACAACTAGCAATTTAGAGCTGCAATTGCGGCCACTAGTTTGCTGGCGGTGAAGCATCCTTTTCCGAATCATAGGATTTGACTCACAACATTTCAAGACCGGCTCCAAACGTCCCGAGACACCCTGCCGCCCAAGCCTAAGTCCCATGACGAGTTCTCAGAATATCTTGATTTGTAAATCAACTCTTGAGCGTATTGAAACATACTCGGTCCCAAGTTTCATAGGTATAATGAGAGATAGAATACAGAATTGAAAACAATCGGTACAATTCGATGGGCTGGTTGACATTGATACCTAAACCTTTTGGGGGCAACTGGGAACTTTTGACAAATGGCTAATCAAGGGAGCCCATAAGGAAGCTGTCACAGATCATGTCTCAGAAGCTTTTCGTTCTCCCGGTACGGCTTTGAGAGGCTGGTTGGTATGGCTTCCAGATGTCAGCCAGCATTAGAGTTAGGGTTGACCCATGTCAGCTATGAGGTACGCATAGCAAGGGTGAGTATAACGAAACGAGGAGAGGATATGGGACAAGTTATGTTTTATATGCGGGAATCAAAGTTTCGTTGTCACGGGTTGGCTGTTGAAATTGACTATCCGGCAACTTGTTGGGTTCACGACGAGTTGTAAACACGGAAATTGACCCACATAGAGAAAGTGGCCTACACCCTCCCAAGCTTGCGATCTGCTCCCGTCCTTTATTTTCACACCACTCCACAACACCAAGCGCTTGACTGCTTATAAATGCATACCCAGCTGCAGAGTCATACAAAATGGCTGCGTGGCTCAATGGTAGAGCGTAGTCCTCCTAAGACTAAGGCTGCAGGTTCGAGTCCTGCCGTGGTCGTTCCATTTGTTTTTGTCCCTGGCGTCTAATTTTGCATCGGAAAGAACGAGTGTTCGTCGGTGTGGCCACGCATTGGATCTCTAAAGCCCACAGCTACTGCATCAGCATGAAACTGAACAATCTCACGCGCACCATATGGCAAGCATCCTGGAGGGTTCAGTATCTTGTGGGCCACTCAAGTCCGGCGCCGGTTCGATGATATATATATTCGCGATGTATAGAACGTATCCAATGTACCTGTAAGGGCCGTATTCAGTGTGTTGTAAGCAAAAAAAAAGGAGACAGCTGTTGGCTGAGAGAATGCCCAACAATTGGATTCTTCAGTTCCTTGTATCCCGCTTCTGGGGATAATGGGTGGTATCAATACATCCACAATCAAAGAGATCTACTGCATACAACGCGAGGGCTGAACGCAGTGAATTACCAACACGCTAGCTGGGGCCTGCTCATTTTCTTTTCGCTAAATCTCATGTACATCTGGTCATTTCTTTTCGTTTTTGAACTTTTCGCGCATCTGCTTGATTGTTAGATAATGTCAATAACGGGAGAATTAAGACTGTCAATACATACCTTGCTCTTCTTCTGTTTCAGTTTAACTATTGAACATTAGCACCCCATCCACCGGTTAACAATATTCAGTCACTTACATCGATCTATTTTCCTTTCGGTCTTTGTCAAGTACCTGTTCTTGTTAGCCGCACCGTGTTCTCGACGGGGAGTGGAAAGAAGAAGCCTACCGGAATTTCTTCTTCTTCTCCTTTGGCCTTTTCGGCCATTTCTTCTTCTCTTTCCCTTCGTCCTTCACTTCGCCCCCCTTCTTACCCTCCTCAGCATCAGCCTTAGCTTCGCTCTCGGATGAGGAAGCATTCAGGTCCATCTCCTCTACCGTAACAGTGGTGAATTTATCCTCATCCACATATTGCTCTTCCTTATTCACCGCCAGTTTCTCCGCTTCTTCGACTGCTCCCCATTCGTTGTCGTCGTTCTCGCTCTCGGATTCGGATTCCAGCGGCTTCCCAGCGGCAAGGCGGGCAGCTTTTCGCGCAGCTTCCTGTCCGGTTTTGACAAGTTCTTCGATTTCTTCCTTGCGTTTCTCGCGCATCTACAAAGCTTTGTTAGCGTGCTAGGGTGCGCCTTATCTTGGTGCGGCGGAAAGTAGCGCGTGTAAGGGGATGAAGAGAGGGAAAGATACCTGTTTTCGCGCATCCTGTTTCGCCTGTTTCTCAATCGCCGCAGCAGTCTCTTTTGCGTGCTTGATGCGTTGCAACTTGCGCTTGTGGAAACCTGTGAGGTACTCTTTGCGCGCGTCACGGTCGAATGTGATTTCTTCTACCCGGGGAGCACCGCGGGAGTCGAGTTTTCGTTTCGGTGGCATTGTGTGCAGTAGTGGTGATGGTCAAGGTGTCAAGGTGGCACGTTGTGGTGCTACGGGAGAAAATCGACGGAGCAGGAGAGGTGGAATTAAGGTTATCAAATCGATCTTATCTTAGCCGAGTACCACGGACATGGCTCTTATGGCGCAATCGTCAAACTAAGTCTAGTTCCCGGCGATGAAGGTGATATCACAATTGGATGCAAGTGGATGCTAGAAATTGCATCGCGATCTCGTCCTCGCTTGCAGATTCCAAGGGCTTGGAAAGGGGATGATGCAACGAATCGTACATTGGTGGCTACGATGATTCCGATTGCGGGATGATCGGAGTAATTGGTGGGATCAACTTCCTACCAAAGAAATGGATTTCCAGTAAGTGTTGGAATTAAAATAGATATCGTTGGTTGCTTTTAGGGTCAATTTGCATGCCGGCCTAACGTTTCGGAGCAACCGATTTTCCGTTGATCACTTGGGATATAGGTTTTAATGCCCTTGTTCGTTTTCTATCATCATTACGTGCGGATTAATGTGCATGCATGCTTAGACCTTCGGCATGAAATAATTTAGATACTGTTCAGTGTTGACTTATCACAAAGTAGAAGATACCCATTTGTGTGTTTTCAAATGGTTAGTGCTCCATAAACAAAAGTTTATCTATTACCTCAGAAATAGCTAGGTTTTTTTTTTTGTTTTAATCATACTGTATTCACTCTACTTAGAGTATGACAGCCCCTTAGTCCCCTCCGCCTCCGGGCTGGCCGGCTAGATGGCGGAGCTCCACTCCTACTACCCGTCGTCCCCTTCTAAATAGCTAGGTAATAGCTAGTCTACCGAAAATCTATCATCCGGTAAGACCTACCATTTACAAAAGCCCATGATACTCCAAATTGTTCCCTCGATTTCAGCTAACCAACGATTAAGCAAAACAGGCCCAAAGTTAATTGCCTCCCAAAACCATGTCTGCGTATTTCCAACCCTTCTCCTTCTCACCTTTTAATCTCTGCGCTTTTCCATCACCCTCTCCTTGGCCTGCTGCACAGTGACTTTCTTAGCAAAATCCCTGAAAGAAGCCAATGCCTCTTTGCTAGCACAGCTCGCTTGCAAACGCCTCAGCACAACATCCTCGCGTTCCTGAGACGACAACTGTGGATTTTCCATCATCATGCGATCCCTGAGGGTTGAAAAGCGGCCACACCAGTATCCCTCTGGCATGTGCTCAGTAATCCCGAGAGCGATGTCGGGGTTAACAGTCTCGACCGGACGGAATTCAGCTGAAACCTCCTCAGGCTTGCCCTCGGCGGAGATGATGGTCATAGTAGCGGGGAGCGTGTACGAGCGATTGCGGTAATCCATCTTGGGCGAAGGAAGGTCCGCTAGCGGTTGCGGAGCCCATCCTGGAGGCATGCCAGCACGTTGCTGCTGTTGGTACTGCTGCTGCTGAGTCGAGTGAAGAGACTGCGTGTAATAAGGATGGTACTCGGAATTGGGGCCAGTTGGGAGGGTCTGGGACGCTCTCGCAGTTGAGGCGCAGTGCTGGTAGTTGTGGGGTGCAACCGGGTGTTGATGGCCAAAAGACGGAGCATGTGGTAGAGGTTGTCCCATAATGAGTCCTGCTGGTAGATGCTGCAGACCCACCTGAGCTCCTGGATGCATATATACCGGGTGACCTTGAGATTGGTATTGATTCCGAACCGACTGGTAGGGAGACGGTAGATGAGGTTGTCCTGCTTGCATCGGGTGATGCTGGTACTGCACGGCGGGAGGATGGGGGTGATAGGGCTGATACACATGGAGTTGATGCTCTACCGGCGCTGGAACCAGAGATGGCGAAGGCTGGCGAGGTCGATGGCGCCAGGCTGGATGAATAATCCCCGCTTGCTGCTGATAAGGTCCCATCGGGGGCTGAGGAGGTGTAAATGGTAGATGTCCCTGCGGTGCAGCCGGCGGTGGATATTGCTGGGCTGAAAGAGGAAGAGGAAACTGCTCCAGTTGATCTTGCGGGTCTTCGTGCATCTCAGGTCCCTGACTCGCAGTATGCGGGTCTTTTTGTTTGCCGGGGGGCGAATTCATATGACTGAATGGCAGCAATAGAAGGGGTGGAGGGTTATGCCGTGGCGGAGGACGACGATACCTGTGTAGCGGTAGCGCAGGTTGGTGACGACCGGACTGCCGAATGGCTTGAATTAGATGAGGCGGAACTATTGGTTGTAAAGGACCGTTCCGATTTGTCTTTTGCGGTCTTGTCCCACGGCCTCGGCCACTACCCTCGGCATTGGGGGATGGCTGTCTGTTGGACATTTTCTCGGCAATGCGGGGATGATGATGTTGTCCGGTAAAAGCGGAAGGGGAGAAACCCCCCGTTTGTTTATTAGCCATTGAAGGGGGTCTAATGAACAACGTCGAGTGACGATTGTGGTTGAAGCACCCTTCCGTTCATTGAATGCTCAGCCAACTCCACGTTGGTAGACTCGGGTGAGTCTCATAGCATTTTGCAAAATCGCGGTTCAACCTAATGAAATTCTATGATGTCTCAGAGTGTGGTACGCATTCTATGGTAAATGACCTTTGTCCACGAGGACACATACAAACAGAACAGGACATTGCAACTGTAGACTGACTTGCTGAGTCTATCAAAAGTTGTTGTTCTCCTTAGAGCTACTAGAGAATGTCGATTAATATGACGTCCCCTGGTCGAAGGACTGGCAATATCTGGTGGAGGAACCCCACTGCGAGTGTTTCCACTAGGAGCAGCGTAGAGAGGTCGAATATCCTCCTTATCCCATGGGTCTATGCCCATATTACAAAAATCGTGGAGCGTATGCTCACTAATTTTGTCATCTATATCCAGGTAACCCACACCTCCTGAAAGTCAGTACTACCTTGGTTCGTTAGTCGTTACTTTGCGGTTAATCACTGGGGCTATTCATCCCTACTACGACCTACGAATATGGATGGGTATATCTAGGAATTCGTAGAGACCAAGTTTGGGGCACCGTTGGTACTATTTACCTAGGTAAGTGCTTCAGACGACCGCAATTTGACAATCTGGCGAGCTATATCAGTTCCAGCGACAGGTAATGTCCTTACGGATACTTGGATCAACAATTCGGACAGTCGATTCATGACTTCTCGGTTTACTAGTACTCTGAGAGGAGGTTTTACCAATGACACTGGGATCGGTGAGCACCCAAGCACGGACCGGCATCTCGTAATTATTAATATTAATGGCGTATCAATAGGAAGACTCTATACGTCTCCACGTAATTCCCTTGCTGCTCTATGTCAATGATACACTGCGATAGCTAGGATTGATGTTTCTCCACCTTACTACTAATACGAGTCCGTATCAAAATCCACTCGACTACAAAGTACGCTATCACCACTTGTTCGTGTTTTCACTATACAGCGAAATCCAATATTCTGTGAGGATAAAACATGTTCTACCCCACCGACCAAGTTCCCCACTTGACCAAGGGGATATCCCCTTTACCAAGGGCGTAGCTTGGCCGGCAGGGCGTCCTACTGGGCAAGATTCTTTGTTTGTTTGTTTGTACAGTAATCATGTTGTATTTGGCTGCTTGTGGTTATGACATACATATTTTTCTTTTCTATACTAGGGATATTCACGCATACATATTATAGATCGAGATTGTGAAAATTATAGAGGCTTCTTTTTGCTCCAAAAATACACGTAATTGAATACCTCCCATATTCTACACATATTCCAGGCGTATGAATGCGTACATCTTTCCAAATTTAATATCCATTGTGTGAAGTTCATCACACGACCAATTGGCCAAGTTTGCTAGCAGGTAGCTGTGAGAAATCGTGCAATACTACGCGCAGCATCATCATCAGCTTGAATTTCAAGCGTATGAATGTAGTGCAAAACCAGTCTTCTTTTGAGGCTAATTCTGGGCATAGCGGTGGTAAGGGGCCAGTGATGCGGAGATGCTGCAATGGAGCCAAATTATGATGCCTGATTAGTGGTGGAAATAGAGTTTTATTCACGTGATCACGATAATCGATGAATATAAGGCTTCATGTATATATATGGATTCTCAGAATAAACATGGGATATCGTCTTTAAAATTCTAGGTACATATATGTACATCTAGTGGTGTGGCGTCCATATTTGCAGAATCCGTGAACCTCGATTCCGCATCACGTATATGGATACATAATTATTCATATAAGCACACGGAATGTGTCTTTTTCGATTCTTATTGGTCAGAATTCTGTGGCTGAGTGGCTGAGTGGCTGACAGTGGCAAGTATAAACCACAAGAACTTAAATTAAAAACTACCCACTCATTTAAGTCTGCAAGTTGCACTCTGACAACCCAGTGTGATATATATGAAATGTGTATAACTCTACCTGCTTTCACATCCTAGGTTGACATTCATGATATTTTTAATACTGGGTGAGTAGTTGTGGATTAATACCTTTATTGTAATGTTTTTTTACAGTAGTATGAGGAGAATTTGCAATGGAGTAAATTGGCAACTGGGAAGTGAAATAGGACCTATTTGCAGATGTTTCATCCCTAGAACATGTTGTGATCAGAGCAAAACTTGGTGACATCATTGGATTTCAAATAATTCAAATTGCTGAGCAGACCTCTTCTTTTCAGCTGATAATAATTGCTCTGGCCATAGAAATAGTACCAACTTATAGAGACTTGGAGAGATATAGTAGTGGGCTTGCATTAGCAACGACGCTAATTTCCATCTGAAACACCCGGGTGTTCCGGATGGCTCTGACGGCTCTGACGGAACCTCGTACGCTCTGAAGGAGAATTACACGCTACCCGTCGCCCAGGCGACGGGTCGCATTGCATACGTACCTCCTTTACTTTGTGGTGACATATATGCATCATCAGAACGACACGTGTGTTACACTCTTCGCATGGGGTGCAGCATCAGCAACAACTCTAGTTTCCGTCTGAAACACCTGGGTGTTCCGGACGGCTCTGATGGCTCTGGCGGAACCTCGTACCCTCTGACGGAGAATCAGACGCGACGGGTCGCATTGCATACCTCCCTTGCGGCGGCTATTATACCATGCCTCTGATTCTTGCGACGCGTCGCGTTGTAAATTACGCTCGCCGCTCTGGCGTCAGGCTTCCTTTACTTTGCGTCCGGAATGTGGTGACGTATACGCACCATCAGAACGACACGTATGTTACACTCTTCGCAGGGGTTGCAGTTATGCAGTAGCCGTTTACAC
>Ga0307512_10000862_pt1 | contig 44599 bp, 47 predicted proteins | sample 14_EM_MG_FD_200267 | JGI IMG/M metagenome (GOLD analysis project Ga0307512, IMG submission 200267) | Populus trichocarpa ectomycorrhiza microbial communities from riparian zone in the Pacific Northwest, United States - 14_EM | ecosystem: Host-associated > Plants > Roots > Unclassified | place... | reverse complement strand
AGTATGTTAGAGCCATATACATCTGGAAGCATAGGAGCTGCTAAAAATGACAACTCTGGGTTGGCTGGGCTGGAGATCTATCTGGGCGCCTCCAAAGGGCGGCGAAGCCGCCACCGTACCTTGTATTATCTAAGAGGGCCACAAGGCCATATATATATGGTCATACAAGTGCGAATGCGTGCGTCGCATCTATGTATGTAGATCCGGAGGAATGCCATCAGTCCGACAGCAATCTCCGGCCATACGAGACTCATCTCCGGCCATATGAAGACTGAGACTATTCATGCAACACTGACTGCACACGCGAGTTGGACAAAAGTTAAACTTCAGTTAATGGTAACTAGCAAATAGACAGTGCAATCTACTTTCATGTTTTCAAAGCTTCCCTCGTAAAACTCTTAAGGTTTAAGGTGTTGACCTGCATCATGATCGAAAAACGGCATCATATGAAGGCTAGGCATCATATGGGATTCGGATAGGCCAAGTCTGCAGCTCTGGGTAGTCTTCAGGAGTCTAGCTGGCTAGGCGGAAAAGGGGTTATGGACGTGCCATATAAGTGATTGAAGATGCCGTCCAGATCGCACTATTCATTGCGCTGGAGATTCTGAAGGCGTGCGTGTGTATTGAAGGGACTACTGCGCGGGAAAAGGGGAGATGCTGCAGGTGAAGCGTGCAATGGAAACAGGCCTGGGGTCTGCAGCGCCGATTAATATGCTCGCACTAGTGGCGTTTATAGGTTCAACATACAAGTATACGGCAATTTTTGGGGTTCTGTTGAGGGCTAGTTTGTTTTTGTTAACTGAACAACTACTTAGAGTGCAAATATTTTTCTAAAAATATTGGATTTAAAAGTTTCGGGGCCATTGGACGTCATTGTTCTAAGTCTTTTGTCAGGCGTCTGTCTAGAATCCTTACCAACCTCATTACTCCCCAAGTCTAGCACTTGAGACTGGAGTCGGGATGTTAGCATGCGTGACGGCATACCGCGACACGATATCGCGGGTTAGGGTCAACGATAAACGTCTCAAGTTATTGGCATAAGCTTTCGCTAATCTCTTAACGTGGGGGCACAAAATGGGCAGTGTTAGATGCCTCGCGGTGATTGGAGATGGATGTGAGATCAACGAAAGGACGGAGATATGGATTAAATTAGATTCTAGATGAGATTGATTAGATTTGAAGTTTGAGAAAAGTAAGGTATTAACCCGATAGTATCAAAGTACTTGAGTATAGTACACAATTTCGAGATTTAATTACCAAATTAGGCCAATTTTTTTTTTTGATAGATCAAGACTAACATGAAAACCTGTATTTTGGTTAAGTACTTGGTACAAGAGATGACAACAGGAACACTAAAAAAAAATAACAATACAATGTATGCAGTAGAATAAATTAATTCTAAGCATTCCTTTGTGAAGGCGTGTAAACATAAGAAACAGGCCACACAGAGGGATGTAGAGACGCCCAACAATCCCAAATAGAACCTACTTCAAAAGAGAAACCCCCCTAAAATAAGAGACAAAAGAGGTGGCCAACCAAAAAAGAAACCCAGCCCAAACGAGAGACGATCATCGAGGCTATTCCCGGCATCAATCATTAACAAGGAAATTCGTAATATATTACAATTTAGATTGACGTATCGAAATCAAATAAGAACTAGTTCGTATCTAGTACTCGTATCGGTTGGTCATTGTTTAGGAGACAATCCATTGCAAATCAGGTCGTCATCGTATGTTTTGTGATTTGCCCCTAGCAAGATTGCCTCTAGTAGTTTGTTGTTGTCGGAATCTTTATGTGGGTTGTACTTCCGAGCATCGACAATATCTCTGGATCCCAGTCAGCATTTCCATCAGCACGGTGAAAGATGTGCGTGCATGATCTTACCTGATGGCATTTTTTCCGTGCAGCCTATCGTCGAGGTCCTTCACCTTTTCCCATGCCTCATCAGACCCACCAATCATTACGAACTGCATTCCCACCTGACTCACTGGCGCGGCAATGTCGTCCAATTTCTTAGCCCATACATATATTTTTCTTTGCAGTTCCTTGAAACCCAAGTCGTCTAGCAGACTGCGTCCATCGGTCAGTATAATCAAGTTGAGATTGGGGAAATCGGCGTCGATATCCAACTGCCTAGCTTCCGTAACCTTTAAGTTGTATCGTTGAAGGTAGTTTGATAGAAGTTTGTCGAGTTTATGGTGTAAATCGATCAATTCGGCAGGTGGGGGTATGTTTCTGTCGAACGCGCCCAGGATCACTTCCATATTTTGTGATCGTAATACCGATCGTAGCTCTGCCTGTCCGGAGACAAAATGTAGGTCAATGCCATCTTTGTCGTAAAGCATAGCAATCTCGGCAAGCCGCTTCAGAGTCAGACGTACGTCTGACCAGCCTTCTCTATCTTCTCTAGAGTCGTCCACAAGAAACACCTAGACCTCATATATTAGTAGAGCGCCTTAGGCATTTGAACAAGTTAAATGGATGAAGGCTCACCGTATCGAGTGAGGCTAAAGATTTCAATGGGCCTTTTTCTAGGCAAGGGCTGCTAAGGGCATTCACTGGGGGTTGTTGCATTAGAGAATAACCATTTAGATTCGTCTGGGAGCTTGAGGCGGTCGGAGGGTTCGGTGCAATACCCGGCTTGCCGACGGGCAGGGTCACAATCGGGAGCGACACCTGTTGGACAGTTTGGATTGATACTGGTCTGTAGGTGCGTTTAAAGATTTGCTGGAAGTGCTCCTCAACCATTTTACTCGACCAATAATTGCCATCAAATTGAGGGCCGTTCCTTAGCATTGCTCTGATGACCTCGAGGTATTCTCCAACGAGAGGGTCGTCAGGACGTTCTTTTCTGAGGTGTTCAATCCAGTCGAGCACTTTCTTCTTTACGCTTTTATCTTCATAGAACGCATAAAGTTTGTGGGCGCCGCTGCTAGTCTGCACAGTTACGGCTCTTCTCTCACGAAACTCTGCAACGCCATTTTGGTGTCCTAGTAAGCCAAACGATACGACATCCAGAAGGATGCAACCCAGTGCCCACACATCAGCAGAGCGCCCAACAGTAGCCCCGCTGTGGCATTCTGGCGCCATGTAAGGTCCACGATCTGAAAGCGGCCACATGGTTTTAGAGTCTCCCTTCACCTTTTCTTCCTTGACTCTGGCCAGCCCGAAATCCGATATCATAAAATTGTCTTCTTTAACGAGAATATTCTTGAGAGACTGCTCGGAAAGACCACTCGGTAGTTAGCGATGCAAGCGAGTAACAAACGAACTGCGAGTCGTACCAAGTCCCGGTGAATTCCGATTCTTTTGAGCCCCTCCTCTTCGTCTCTAGTGACTTTTTGCGGGTTATGAAACGCGGATAGACAGGAAGCTAGGCCGGAGGCATTTCTCAGGAGATTATGCAAGCCCTCTTTGGTGGCGGGGGGCGAATTAGTTTCCATGTACTTGTCGAGTGTAGAGTCTGCTAGTTCGAAAATCATATATCCTTTGGCGGCTGTGTCTATTTCATGAATGAAATGCGCCCGAAGCTGAACGACGTTCGTTGTTCGATCTTTGAGAAACCGGAGGGCAAGAACTTCTTCGCCAAAAGCTTTTCGGACGTCTGTATAGTTATCTGTGATTTCCACTTCCTTGCAAGCGTACCAAGTCTAAGCAAGGATGAAACGTGTTAGTAACTGCAAGAGTGTTTAAGGTCTTTTGACTACCTACAGAATCTGTGCTGGTATGACTGATGTCATCTTGGTCTTTATCAATTTGGATTTTATAAACTTCCGAAAAACTGCCATCACCGATAAATTTACGCTGGAGGATCGGAAGGATATAGTTCTGCGATAGCGATGCTGGCATTTCGTCGCTCATCTTCGGAATAATAAATTTGAATTGGTTGAGAAAGAAACTGCTGGACTTGAGGTCTGGTATAAGGTCTTCCTGGGATATGGGCAACTTGTCATCTCCGGCGCGCTGTCGGCAGAAGTGGATGATTGCGCGCTCCTTGCCGGAAAGAATAAGGATGGCGAGAGTTTTTCGTAGTTTTTCGAAGATGTAAGCGGGCTTAAGGTAAATCTGATCCGCAAGAGAAATATTACCTTCCTCCTTAATAAACTGTTTTAACCAGAGTTTAACGGCATCCAGAGTCATCAGATCGTACAACTTTTTTTCCGTGATATAGGGTCTCCCCCAGCAGTTGGTCACCTCCAGACCACCGATTTCGCCGAGCAGTTTGACCGGTCTCTCTCGGCCTGACGCAAGACTTCTTAGAGCGGAACCAATTGATGGAATTGTTCGGGGGCCGGTATCGCGATCGCTCGGAGGAGTCATCTTCTGTCGGTGGTTGCGGTCTCGTATGTACGATGTCAACAGATCAATGTGTGCAAGTCTCTTCGTGGATAGACAGAACCTGTTGGCCGACGTTATTGATCCACCGTAGTACTAGTTAGGTTTTTGGGTACTTCAGGTGTATGTTGGTAGGCTTTTCGGTAGCTATGTTAACGTACTCTATTCTCTGCTCAGTTCAAAAAAAGATGGCGGGACTATAAGGATCTGCTTTTCCACCAACAAACTATAGTGCGCACGGTGCACAGTCGCAGTTTGAAATTTGTGCTACTGTGAGTCAGAGGCTGCCCATATCTAAGCTTAACAAAGTCTAGCCATGGAGGAACGTTGATTTTTAAGATGGGAGCCTGGTCATGATTTGTTATTCGTGCACACGTGCCAATCGATATCGTACTGATATCCGGATAATAAGTCGCCGAATATGTGTTGGTCACCCATGTAGTACACCTTATATCTTGCCGTATCAACATACATGTTGCGCAAGGCTGTGGGTTTCACTGCCAGCACCACGTGGTGAGTTTGAGCTGATGAAACACAAAAATGAAATTAGATCCGATTGGGATCGAGCTGTGCTATGGCTTATCCAAGGACTTCTTCACATATCGTACCTCCAGTTTGTTCCACACATACCATGTACCCAGTGTAAGAAGAAGAAGCGGGATCGTCAACAATAGGAAGAGTAAAAAGCTCTCTTTGGATAACTGGGCTCGATGAAAATCAATCCCGCCCGCTGATTCCTGAAACTTGAGAATACCAGACTGCAAAAATGACTAACCAAGTGTTAGCAGACTTCTTAGAACTCTAATGTAACGATGATAATACCATCACGCAGGTCAGCGGCAAGTATAACATTGCCAAAAACGTCACTATCTTCGTTCCAACTACATCATTAATTGTCTTCTTGCTCATTTTAATTAGGAGATTTGAATCGCTTCGACTCTTTTCCTGCAACATGGTTGTAAACTGACTATGGCGCGAGACTGTCTCCTGCGTTTGGAATTCCAGAACATTGTACAGCTACAAAATATTAAATCAGATTAAATTTGTTACTTGGCAACAGCATAGATGGAGCATACCAATCGTGACCTCCCGTGAATGCGTCGGAGAAGACTCCCGACATTCCGTTTGTAAGATTCCATCTCCAGCAAATAGCAGTCCAGCGCAGCATTAAATGTGTCCCAAGATGTATCGTCGTCTGGATCAGAAAACTTATGGTAGCGGTCGCTCAAAGACTTTAAAGATTTCACGACTGACTCGTTATTCTCAAGATATAGTTGGAATCGATGAACGGTTTCCTCAAACTTCTGGAGTAGCTGAAGATCTTCAAAGCTAACTTCCAAGGTACCTGGGGATGGTCCTTCCTTCTCTTTCTTACTGTCTGGGTAGGACCTATCGAAATGGAGTTTGCTGTCAACCATATAATTTACAGCATTCATAGTCTACGTCAGGTTATTAGCTTCGGACAAGACTTTGCAAATTTGGAGATGCAAAAGTATACCGTTTTTAGAAAGTATTCTTCCAAAGAATTGAAATAGGCGCGCCAATTCTCACTGACAGATGAAAGAAAGATCATATGCATGTCAAGAGGATTTTGTTCGAACAGATCAGCTGTGGGGGGAGAGGGGGCACTAAAAGTTTCCGTTATTCTATCCATAACCCTGGTTGATGCTTTGACAAGTATCCAAACATTAGATCTGTCATGGCATTGGTATTTGTGGTAGACTGAAGTCTGGCGTATACTCCAGCCGTGAATTCCTTCTCTACGACCATTCCTAGTAGCATACGAAATGTTATAGCACAATTCTACCAGGTTGTTAGAAGCGGGATATACTCTAAGACTGGGTGAACGTACCAAACGATGTTATCAAATTTCTAGGTGGACAGCCTCTGTTTGTGGTGAAATGAATCTTAGACTTGCATCTGCTGTATGTACTGTCAAGGTTGCTAGATTTTGCGCCTGACGAGTGCAAGCAGTCGAGGAATGCAGGCATGACTTGATGCGTTGTTAGGAGCTTCCTTGTGAGCTCCTCTGAGATGTGCAGCTCAGACCACGAAAATATATTGGGATCAGAAGGGCGGAGGAAGCTTCAGATACAGAATTATTCAGTTCATGTGCGAATTTGAACTTAGATAGGTTGGCTTTACTAAAATCGATGCAATAAACTAACTTCGCGTGCCTAGCTCAACTCAGCTACTATTTAGAGTCCGTAAATTTAACACTGTACAGCACATACTAGCAATTCTTCAAATGTCAAACGAGTGTTGTATTCAATTGGCTGTCTGTCTGTAGTTTTCTATTAGCGGAGCTTAATCGATGTTGAAGGTAAAGTCTAACTTTTGATACCAACATCGTCGCTAGGTATATCTAGCAACTGGATTTTTATGTTATCAGAATCGGTAAATAGTCTTGAGCTATCTTTTTGAAGCCTGTCGTCATAGAAACCCGCATCGTACTCGTATGGATCCAAATTGACGAGTTGTTGCGGGTATGTATGATACCCGTGCCATTGGTTGGTCATGATGGCTGGCCCGAGATTTAGGATGAATAGTGAAGACTATACTAAATAAGTTTGGACGTTGTGCTGCGCTCTAGTGTTCTTTATCTATCACTTATTCAAAGGCTGTGCTGTGTTGTAACATCCCCGCTTGTCGCTGCATTTTGCTGCAATGGGCTGTGATAACACAGCCGCAAAATGTGAAAGGCCATAACGTTCCGCGATTCGTTGGATGTTACTAGACATGTGTTTCTGGTGGTCACGATCAAAATACACTAGTTAGAACATTTGCAAATCGTTGAACACCACTGCCTAGAGAATTGTTTGGCAAGCGATTTATTGGTTATTAGGAAATATTTTCTCTTAACCCCGCGTTCTAACGGAGCTGCCTCCATCGCGTCTTATATGCACATGCATTGCACATGTACTGTACGTAAGAATCGACTTAATTCATGCTCTCGAAAACCTCTACATATTAGAAAACCTCCTCATGTATCGCCTGATATTCGCCTATAAACGAATGATTTAGCATTGATGGACCATATCATTATTAGAAAAGGTGCTTAATTCACCCCATTAATCTCGCGGGGCACTTCGAGGACCCATTCATCAAACGAATCCTAGATGATCATTAGATACGAAAAATACTTAGTGTCGGAAGCGTTCCCACCCGGTAGGTATATCCTCCATTGGGGAAGAGTTCCCTTAACATCATGTCCAATTGTATTTCGCTGAAGTACTGGATAGGAATAGTTTGTGTTACCATGATTTCACTTCGTAGCTGCTGTAGATCGTTCGATAAGGCGTCTTTACACGATCTGTGTTCGTAAGAGTGTAGCGTGGTCATTTACTTCTTATATGCCTTGCATTTAAAGTTCAAATTACTGTCTGTTCAATCCCCACGGTGTGTTTTGGAGTGTACAAACGAAGGAAATTGGTATCGCGATCATTTAGCACGCAAACTGCTCAAAAGAGCCCCAGAATTCGACAATGCACGCTGCGCGCCGACATGCCAGCGGTATATTGCTGGTGGTTGACAAATACCCAGTAGCCAATCACATCACTTGCCTGGCGCATTGCATGATAAGTAAGGATGAAAACAAATGTAAGCGGTTGCCTTGAAATGTGACACAGCCTTTGTTCGTGCAGCTAGAACTGATGCCCGAATATCATGTTCTTGGTTAGCGGAGCCGGAGTGGTGTGAAGAAAATCCCACTTACCCCGCAGTGCGCATTAGACTAAACATGACTCTTTTTCGTGCGCATATAGCGGATGGGTAGAGAATACATTCTCCGAATGTTTGCTCTTCCGTTTACGCGGAACGCTGCCGGGAGGAAGGGCCGAGACCGCCGCCCCGCCTGCAGTTTTTCTGCTCATATTAACGCGAATGGCAGAGCTTGAAGTGCAGAGTGTTCACTTTGGTGCGCTAGCCAATGCACGTTGGATGCTCCGGTTTTGTCCATCTAGTAGTAATACCAACCCATCAGGAGGTGGCCCACAAGGCGAAATCTACAACTCCTGCAGTAGCTGATCTGGACTGTTGAGACTACTGTGTGCATGTGCGCTGGTGCAAGAGAACAGTAGAGAATCTCCAGACTGTGGGATTTCATCGTATGCAGCCACTCCGTGTGGAGCTATTTTGGGGTCAATGAACCCATCCGGATGAAGTACGCAATATTTATATCATTCGGGTATGTTACCTAGCGTGATATATGGAATTGGTTTAAATTTACATTGGGGGCATGCAAGTTTGCTATACATCTGGTTTCATCGATAACGTGTTTCTAGATTGGCAAGATCGATATCGTTCAACTAGCGTTTCATCAGTAGACAGCTTGAGTATATAACAGCTGGACGAGCATTAACTGAGAAAGGATGGATTGAGGGCGGTGGTCTTAGTGTGGACAAGGACGCCGCTGCCATTGTGGGTGAGTTTGAAGGCCTTGTGAGAATAAAAGATGAGTCGCTTTACCATAGCCTTTCCTGACCAACTATCCTGCTTGAAGCATCCCACACACCACCGCCAGTTTTACTCCCAGATCAACAACCTTGCAAGAATGGAAAGCGATCGACAACAGAAGGAAGTTCTCCTCAAGACCCTAGCTATACACTTCACGACTGTTGTTGCGATGGGGCATCTAAACTCGCTACGCAAGGTATTGATCTAATTTCCTTGAGATTTTGGCTCGTCATCCACGCACTTGCTCTCATTTCAACCTGCTTGCAAAAGATGTACAGTAGCTGACGATATTGGAATAGGTCAGCCAATTCTCTATTTTACGAATATTGGCATTCGTCATGTTCCCTCTCTATTTGCCAATACAATTCCTACGCGATGTATTTAATGCATTCCGTTACCACAGGGATTGCACGTGCACGCGGCAACGGTCTCCGGGGATCACTTTTTACATCTCTATTATTCTCGGAATACATGCGATCATACCAAACACAAATAACACCATACCGTTAAGACTACCTGCCATCTCGAAGTACAAAGAGAGACCCTTAGTCGTCGAACCTCAATCTGGTGCGGTAGAGTAGTGGTATTACTAGCGTTGTTTATTCAAACGGTTACTTCCAACGTCCTCTTCATACGCTGGCTCCAAGTTCAAGGGGGTCGTTACATGTTAGACAACAGGAACGGACTAGTTTCTCTCTGGTACTATGGTGGGTGTATTTTGTATTGCGATCCAACTGTTCAACTTTACGTGGACAGTGAAGTCGCCATACGCTCCACAAGCCCTAGAGAGATTTCGTCAAGAATTCGAATAGTATCATTGTGGCTTGATTTTAATCGAGCTCATACCCGCGGCATGCATGCATTAGTTTCTGACCTACGATGTTCACCGCCCGTGGCAAATCTTCCGAGACGATGTTATAGGAGATATATGGCCTGCTAAAGTGTCGCTCATTGTGCCCTTTTTCGTTGCTGTAGTGGGGTTAGTCAAAGGGTACCAGTACTTACGCTTTTGTCTTCTCGTGATTCTTTACCAATGTGCTGTCTTTTTCGAATTTTGTATCTTGATCCCCAAATTGGATCGAGTACCGGTATTTGGAGGTTGGAAAGGTCCATTGGCAGAAAAGTCGTGGGTATTTTAAGATTGGGATCACTTTTTTTCTATGATGGATAGACGGCCATCGACTTGTGTATGAGCTCGCCCCTTTGCATGTAGATGGGTAGCAATTGCGTCATAACGTCAGTCACTTTGTAGTAAACTTATTGCACGTGCTGCTGCTGTGTTCCTGGGTTATTGTCGGACAAGTTCTGGCTTTATAATATCCATACAAAGTGTCATTGAGACCTTATCCAACTCTCGTTCCCAAATATTTCTTTGTATGCTGTTATTTGACTGGGCTTGCGAAGTTAGCTGAAAGATAGTTTACAAGAATAACCTTATCTACGTGCACGGGGAAGGAGTATTTTGACGAAAAAACACTGCCATAAATTGGTTCTGGCATATCATTTTCTGCGGATCCCTAACCCTAAGCATATGTATAATTACAATATATATATCCCCGAAGATGCTGAGTAGTTGTGGTTATCTACTCCTCTATTTGCACGCCATAAGTTACGGATGGTGCTATACAAATTGCAAATTAGAACGTCACAAATGCGGAAGTTTCTGATAATGGGCCATTCGAAACAACCCCCAGTGAAGCGGACAAGAGTTCTATCACCACCGCTACCGCATCTCTATAGTTGGTATTAAATTAGACTTTTCGTGCCTATTTTTGACTTGGCCACGTGGGGCACGTGATACTTGCATGTTATTCTTCTTTGAGTTTGTACCTTCTTTTCATTTACAATCAATCAACAAACTTTATTCGTTCAACAGTTGGTTTGTTGCAGTCTTTGAAAATATTGCAGGATGGATCATCGTTTCTTCGGCCGGTTGTTAGTCTGAATCTTGATACTTTCTCTGTGCTTGCAGTTTACTGAAAAATGAGGGAGGGAGGCAATGGTTTTTTATTCTTTTTTATTCTTTCCTTTTATTGGGAGGGGGAACACAGTGCTACTGATGGCTCTCCAGCAGTTTGAACGTAACCGCCCTAGCTATTGTTGCATCGTCATCTCTTCCACCAATCAATCTACAGTTCCAATGGTTATAAGGATCTACTTACCATTTCTAGAACTAACAGCGGCCAAAATCAATAGCAACGAGTCCCAAGAAACCAGAGCTAGAGTAAAATTGGTAATATTGGTAATTAAAGAAGAAGATTGGAGTTGGGAGAAGATATAATCATATAAACTACCTTGGAGACGTTAAAATATACAAGATGTCAAGGTATTCGAAGGATTCGAAAGAGTCCAAATGCAATTTGAACAGCATCATCGATATCAATAGATGGATGTTCTGACTGGAATTCGCTGAAAGCTCTGATGGGATTAGAATTGATGCAATGGCGCATTTTGCATGATCTGTTGACAACAACAATCAGAGGCCGACGAGTAAGTCCCAGCCAACAAGACAATGTCGTCCATTCAATATCCGCGAACTTCATCCCGGATGGTGCGTCCTTGTGTGAGCGAGATATATTTGATCTATCTACCATCTCTTGTAATCTTTCATGCGGTAGCATGTTTCTTAAAAGATTTTAGAATGTGACCTATGGAAATGCAAGAGAATGGTTATGTTTAAGCGATATCTGAAGGTCCTAGAGCTGCCACATGCTATAGCTTGAAAGAGTAAGTCGAGCTGCTAGAAGTAGTCGTTCCACTGATCATACCTTCTCAATCGACAATGCTGTGTCATCCATATCAATATCTGTAGACTTGAGTATCGAATTTTTCGGTCCTGTCTAACCAACCGAATAGATGGTGGGCGGGGAGGCGGCATTTTGTAATCTTTCATACGATGGCATAGTTCCCAGGTACCTTTGGTAAAACCTGACCGATGGAAATTCCAGCTAATAGTAGTGGCATCTCTTGAGCATTGTTATTTCCACGGGTACGCGTAACTAGTTTAGCGGCGTCTGATGGCTGTGGAACTCTGCCACATGCCACAATTCGAAGGGGGGACATCGAACGGTTAGAAGCAGCGGCCCACCGAAAATGTTCCTAAGCTATGTTTACCAATCTTGAGTGGGCGTTTGTGTTTGTCGAGCTATTCCATCCTACCGATACAATAATCACCCGCAAATCCCGCTGATCCATCCTGAATCAGGGACCAACCCTTCCCCCAATTGGTGCATTCAAGTTCGACACTTCCGTAGCATATGTTGGCATTCCCGCACGTCTGTCCCGAGCCCCCAGGTCGTGGGGAAGGTTTATATTTCGAAAATCTCGAGCGGCGGCATAGTGCGGACCTTTTGCCCCCCGCTATCGGACGGAGGAAATGCTGCATTTTCCTTTCATACGACCACGTAACTCTTCCTATTGAAAATTATCTCCCGTTGATAGATCATATGGACGCATATACTTGCCAGACAGATGCAGAAGCAACCAATATACATCGAACCATTTGAGGTGTTGGTTATTGGTGGTTGGTGCCAATAAATAGCATTCTTCAGTTCGGTGAGGTGTTCTGGATAGCGGAATGAATACGGTCGAAGAGCTGTGCGAATGATAAAGCAGCGAGAAAGAAGCGGGTTTGAATATGGTTGCACGGATTGAAACGGAAACTTGGTGTGATTTATGTTTGTTGATATTTGACGGCGGCTGTTCGACGAGCTGGATGCCGAGGCAGACGATGAATGTAGTCTCGGACTGCTTCCTGGTGCAGATAGCGGTTTGAGACTACAATGGATGTAGTTGTCGGTTGTCGACTTTGTGGTAGTGTCTTGAATTTGAATTTCTTTGTGAGAACTAGATGGATAGGTGGGTGGGGGCAGCAGGATAAATGATCCAATGCGTCGCCCTACCTTGGTTAAATGGGGCGCCATGAGAAGGAGCGGAAGTTTGCGGGACCCAAAACATTAACATGGATTAAGATTGGTTAAGGCATAAGCAGCATAGACATTTCTTTGTTTGAGTCCCCGGATGCAGTCTTAACTTAGTCTAAGAGCATTGCGGTCGTAGCGATGGGCCAATTGGAATTCTGAACGCAAGATCTCTAAAATGATGCAAGCACTTTCTAAAGCTGGTATTCAACCGCTACACCGCATGATTCAAACCGTTCTGGTAATAACATCAGATGTGCCGCTCTCTGGGTCAAATTTGGCGGTTGGCACAAGTTCTTTCACTTAAAGTAGGTCAATGCTTAATGATGTCCGGATGCGACATACATCGTAGCAGACGGTTGCTTCTTTGCTTGCTGGATAGTTGTGAATGTGCGTGTGTGTTGGCTAATGCCACATACGGGTTTTGTGACCTGGATCCTGAACGAGAGATCCCTTTTGAATCGCTACATAATAAATCCTACTTGTTAGCGTACCCGAGAACAAAATCGATCATAAGATAGCACTCGATAGCTTGGCACACGCGCTTGGTCACAGTCGATCACTCCAACCAATTTTTTATTTTTTGTTTTATTCATTCTGTATTCACTCTGACTAGAGTATGACAGTATCCTAAATTCCACATCACTACCCTCAGGAAAACCCGTCGGGTCAAAGGTGTAGCTCCCCATCCACTACCGCTACACAATAGTAAGCACTATAAGTATTTTCACTTCAATACCACGGCCTCAAAGCCCATGTGCCTCCCCTCCAGTAAAATAAATGTAAATGACAAAAGAAATTCATAAGCCCACCCTTTACTTCACACTTTCTACTTACAACCACCACTGCAGCCCCAGTTCTAATGCCCGACAAGGTTTGTCGCAACAGGTGTGCATACCGAAGCATCATGGGTCGCCTCTCTTTGATGTTTCCCGAGGGTCGAAAATGCAGGGTTTCATATGATATTATCGCAGTGGAATACCCCAAACGGCCAACTGAAGCCAGCATTCCTTTTCCAACTCCAACCAATCTTCCGATGCTTTGCTCAGACCTTGAACGAGCGCCTAGAATTTCAGACTTTGTTACATTCACGCAAACGATACATCGCGCATCATATGTACTCTGTTTCACACAATATTATTCTCTACCTTTTATTCCTTCCTCGATATTCAGTATGTACGGTCACCGGCTCTTAACACAATCAAACATAGCTATAACAATTTCACAAGTATCCGCGAGCACGCCTACGTCACCCTTTCATCGCTACTCCCTAACGACTCACCCGTTTCTTCTCAGGTAGCGATTTTATGTGCGTTTCTAAGACTGAGTGTCTCCCGATTGTGATTGAGTTCGGGGCACGTCTTCCTATGCCATGTAAAGGATAATAAAGATTTTAGAAATCAGTCAGCTAGGATCACTTCGCAGCGGATTAAAGATGTTCGCTGGATATTTCTGGGTTTCTCTACTGACTAGTCGGTGGTGGTAAACCTGTTTGCGATTGTGTTCTGACAGTTTAAATTTGAGATCCTAGTATGTACAACCGCAACTGTCGCTATACTTTGCCTCCACTACCCTTCCACACTGAAACCCCTCTTTCCCCCACTCCCTCTGCCCTTAGTCTTGGTCTTATTTGCCGGTGGAGTTTGTTGGCACTAGAGGAGGGTATCTGTAGTTCACGATGGCCGGCGGATCGTCCAGAAGTTCTTCCACACTCGAAGTCGAGGCATAGCTTGCGAATGACAGGGCTGGGTTTTGGCGGCGAAGAACATTGAACCCGTGGATTGTAAAGCCTGCATTCAAAAATGCGACCCTTGTCGTTGATCGGAGGACTATTTCGAGTCCACTGACCATTGAAAGCTTTGGCTTTGATCTCTGCATGTGTTGAGGTGGACAATTTCTTGGTCGCAAAAGGACGAGGACTCAGTAATGCATGCCTATTCAAAGGAAGTCTTTGCTGAGAGATATGGCAAGTGAAGTGGTTGATGCGAGCCGAGGTAGAGGTAGGACGATGGAAGGAGATCAGAAGTCTCTGAAGTTAGCATTCAACTGCTTAGTTTGCGCTGCGAACTGTTTTGGGAAAGGTGAGTAGCCAGCGAATACGGATTGTGGAATACGACGTTGCAACTTAGTGGTGTAAAAACTGCGAATGCTCTATTTCTCAATACAGCAGTTACAAGAAATCTACAACCTGCCTCTTTCCTTCTGTCCAGATCCTCTCTTCAAATCTCCTACCCACTCCCACCTCTTGCTTGCTTCGGCTCACTTGCTACAGCGGATGGCGATTTGTCGCGAATAACAGCAGGTGCGTCCTTGGGAGGTGTAATAGTAATGACTGGCGCATGAGGTGCAAGCGGCGTCATATCGAGCGTTCCGATGGCGTTTAAAAGCTCTGTAATTGAAGCGTCACTACTAGGATTCGACATCTTGATCTGCGGCTGTGAGCTTGCAGCTTGGGGCCAAAGCGGACCCGCTGAAGATTTCCAAATCTTACGTTTTCTTTTAGTAACGGTGAAGCCGTTGATTCAAAGTGTAGAGATGTAGTTTGTTGGGCGGTGAAGAAAGGTTTGGTCGTTCTAGGTTGAATCAAATGGTGTAGAGACAAAGTCGTTGTTTGGACATTAAGTGGGAGTAAGTCAGAATTCAACCTGCAGTACCCGGGCCGCAAGTTGAACACAACAGCAACCACTATGTAATACATGTTTGATCGGAGATCATTGCACACAATTGGAGCATAGGATAATAAGATTAATTGGTTTTAGCGAAGAATTCCAAAGGTTTGACCTTCATGTTGATGTAATATATTCGATAAAAGCCTATCCTTGAGTAACTTGTACCCATTAGATTGGCATGCGCTATCGCAAACACAATCCTGCACTCGCATGTACCCTAATTTTGACACGTGATTCTCTTAACAGAGTCGGCGATTCACTCTCGGGCAGTATATCACTCAGCGCTCAGTCGTATTATGGTTCCCAAGTTTGTCCAGATTTATCCAACCTTTGCTCAATTTTACTTTGTACCAATGCATTTTAGCTTATCGTAAGCATTCTTGGCTGCATCAAAGCATTGGCTGCGATAGGCTGCCTTTGTTCGCTTATTCCCGGTGGAGGTCGAAACCAAGAGCACGGTTGCACTGTTGAAAAGTGTACTAATTTATCTATCTAGAAGAGACACAAAGACCGTATATGTACAATCTACCATATGCGTACGCGTATGCACTACCTGACATGAGACGCATAGCCCTAGTCCTGATGCATATCCTCATACAGTCACAATCTTCATACAAGTCTATATTCTCATACAAGACTTCAAACGATGCTGAGACTTCAGACGATGCTGAGACTCACATGCAACATGCACAACTCATCGCGGCCATAGTGATACACATCTGGGAATCAAAGAAGCTACCTTTTTTCGCCCCCACGGCTTCCTGAAGAAGCATCGACCTACTTAATAAGTACATCCGACGTCACTTGCTTTGGCCTCTTCGTAATACCATCCGCTTGAAAGTCCTCGTTTGACAGCTGAGTTGAAACCAGGTAGGTTTGAGAAGTACCGAAGGAGGATTTCACTAGCCTCAGGGTATTTTCAGGTGGGGAGGAGTATCCGTAGCAAACGATGCATCACTGATAACCGGTGCTCTCGTATACCAGACTTTCCGTGTTCACTTTGTGGAGAAAGCTTGCGAGCGAGGCGAAAAGGTCTGGGCACAAGAGCAGGTAACCGGTGGATTGTGGCGACCATAATGTGTGGACCCAATTCACCATGGATGGCCGTGGACGTCCATCCAAAACTGTTTTGTCGTTGTTTTTCTCCACTAGGCATCGGTGCTCAAACTTGCACGTTCGAAATATCGTCCGAATAATCGCCACCGAGCTCGCAGCAGCTGGTGGTGATTTGTAGAGAGTGGTGGTGCTTAGTGTGATCAGCATTCTGAGGACTAAGATGTCTCCCGGTTCACAACAGTCGCTTTGAGGTGGGAAATTTTGAGGCTTTCTTATAATTCGCCGTAGTTGTAGTCTAGTACTCCGTATGTAAAATAAAGAAACGATAAAAGAGGAAAAATAGCGAAAGCAGAAATCGTAGGAGGGCTTGTTTGGGGGGGAGGAGGAATGTTTCGTTGATGCAGTTGTTGCGTCGGTGGTACCACCAGATGTCGATGCTAGAGTGGTAAAACGAGTGAGAATGGTGTACCCGTGACCGACTTTCTCAGCGCCGTATGTCTCTAGGACTCCTGAATGCCAGCCGGGCTTCAGCCATGATTGGATTGGCAGTTTTGATTTGCACAAGGTAGAAATTCCCGTCAAGACCATCAGAATCCAGTTATATTGACCCCAGCGTTCGGAGCTACCGCCCAACTCTTGTCAGTCTCAGCCTCAACCATACACTCCCCTTCTTATTGCTCCTCTTTTTCCTCCTCTTCCCCCTCTTCGCTCCAAAATTGGCATTGAATGCCAGTGCCTGAGCTGACCCTGTGTCGTCGTTGGTACCACCAACGAAGGCCCACCCAGGTGGCGATCCATGCGACTAGAAACAATATTCCCACAATATCATCGAACTTTTGTGCAGACGTGTACGTCATCTAGATAGTTAGCTTTAATGCATCCTACCGTGAGCTTCAGTAAATGCGCGTACTTCAGTATAGCTCTAATGTTGTTAGTGAGAGTAGTTAAGACTAGTGAAGTCTTGTGGAGCTCAAGAATCTTAGAGGGAAGTACTGCACGACCTCGAAGTTAGTTAATTGCTTTTGCCGTACATGTCGATCCTGGTTTGGGTGATTGAATTACCGTTGGATCAATGATGAGCTTGCGAAGTGTCAAGAGATCGAGTTGGTGTGTCGATGGTGAGATAGAGACTAAGGGACCTGGTGGGACGATCAAAAACAAAAAAGATAAGGCCTCCTAAGATGATCATTGTCTTTGCTATTCTGAATTAACCCCGTTGGTCCCTTACTCTACACGTCTACACTGAGAGCACCTTGCAGTTTCCACTATTTCAGCTCTTATTCGCGCAAAGCAAGCGTGAAGACGGCATCTTTAACCATCCGGACTCTGGGATTTTCATCACTCTAACTTGTAAAAGCGGTTCTTCAAATGTGTTCTGAGGTCACTAGCCGCCATTGGTGCATGTCTTTTGGGCAGCTCTTAGCGTTTAAAGCACGTGATGAATAGTATTTAGCGCCAGTAACGAATTCACGACATCACTTTTTTCAAAAACCGATGATACTAGCCGCTTGTACTCCATTTCGCTATGGCACCCAGTCACTCCTCTACCTCTCCCTCGTAGTCGTCGTCATCGTTTTCATCCTCTTGCTGTTGCCTATATAACTCTAATTTCTTGTTTGCCTCGGCTAGAAGATCCCAGGGATAATCTCTAATGCTAGGACGCCGCGACAGGTAGAATGGAGAAGAAAAAACAGAACCATCACGAGTAGCCCCAGTAGAGCTGATGTAAGAAGACTCAGAGGATGAGTTAGACGACTGGGTATCCTCTTCCGTAAGAAGAGCGACGACCTCATTGCGAGCATACACACGACGACATGCGGATACGATGCAACCCATCTAGATGAATATTCAAGTAAGCAAACAAGAATTGAAACAATTGCGAAAAGCTTACTTTATTTAGAATCGTTGACAACTAGAAAGATAATTATTGAGATGGTTGGAATACTGTCGCGTTTTAAGATAATCGGCAGGACAGTAAATTCGCGATCGTTTCGAACTGTTTAAACGAAAATTGTTGAGGCCCTCAGAAGGACTATGTCTTTGATACTGACTGGGCTGAGTGAATGCGAATCCGTATCGTATCTTTTAAAAGAAGACGAAAGCTTCGAACACAAGACTCTAAGTGAGCAACAAGGATCAATGTAGTTACAATGAGAGCTTACTTTTCAGGGGTGATTGCTGAGATTCTGGGAAGAATACTTAGTGTGTTTGATACTGGCGGATGAGAATATAACCGAACTCCACTCTTCGGAAAACAGCTGCTAACACTCTGGAAGAATGCTGCGTGTGAGGCTGAGGGAGGCCTGTCAATTATTCCAGATCTTGTTGTAATCTTCATGCGACGACTGTTGGTCTGATTAGAAGACTATTGCCTTTGAAATCTGGGGAGAAGAAGGGAGATAAACCGCTTTCTCAGACGACGACTGTTGCCGCGGTGAAGTCCTCCGCGTTTTAGAATTGTCGTTGGAGAGGAGAATGGAAACTCCAGCGATATCGCGATCAAAAAAAGAATTCGAGTCGTCTGAGTTTGGCAGAGGCCTAGCTAGGAGGGAGTATTCAGAAGAGAGAGAAGAGGATGAGAGTGGGGACATAGGACGGGGAAGGCTAGTTAAATACCCTAAGACTAGTATGTGGGCGCGAGTTACTGAGATTCTTACTCGATCTCTCGTGGAGGATAATGAAAGTTCAGCACGACTAACGACTACGCCAGAAAATTATACTGGCAGCATTACCTATATATATGGTGCGGCGGTCTTGAAACTGAAAAAAACAGACCAATATTTACAGATAAAGTTCTAGCAGAAGGCCTGGGGGCTTAATATTACTCTTTATTCTCCTTCAAGAGAACCACAATAACACTTTAAACTGGACTTTAGAGTAATAGATCTGGACGTAACCTTGATGAGCGGCGACTGTATAATAGAAGTACGAGGTGGCTAAAGTTGTAATTTTAAACTGCATACGTAACGCGTCTAGTAGAATTCGGCCCAGTTGCCTTCTGAGCTGTCGATAATACGTAGTGTTAAAACCAGACATATCTACACCCAAGGCCAGTTTTTGCGTCAAATTCTGAGCAAGATTTACAATTGCTTCTTATTTCATGATCAAACACACGCATATATGCGAGTCATCTCTGGAGAGCTAGCTGTCACATTGCTTTATTTAATATCAGGTGGCAAGTTAAGCACGGTTCCATAAGCATTCCCACAGAACGATCGCAAATTTACTAACTAGGTTTTCGAGAACATTTTTACAGAAGGTACAATTCTCATTTCGGATGTTAAAACCAAACTCGAACGATCACATCCCCTGCCTCTTTATTCCTTCCTCCGTCCGCCACCTCCGTCCGCCACCTTCATCCTCCAACTCAGTGTCTCCCCATCCCCTTCATGGTCATTTGCGCCCTGGCCCTGGCCCTTTGTTTGGCCTTGAGGGCCTCCCTCGGGCTATTTTCGGCAAGGCTTGGATCCGAAGGCGATGTTGAAATACTAATTGCAAGAAGCTTGTATATTCTAAAGTACAGGTACATTCATGGACTTATATACGCGGTAGTCGGAGTATGTCTTTGTATGTCTTGTACGCATGCATGTGCACTCAGCTGGCATCTCCAGCTGAGTGGCATCTCCAGCTGAGTATGGAATGACTATCATCTTAGAGAGATTATGCATCAGCCCAACTGAAGCCATACGACAGGAGATAAACCATATATGCAACACTCCCCCCTCTTGCTACGCTCTGTGGAGCAAGAAAACAAACAAACAAACTGTGATTCCCATAGTAGCCTCCTTAAAACCCTGCGTGGTATGTGAGCAGGGAAAGAGTACTACCGTAGCCTGAGGATGGCCATTCATATAAACAAAGAAATCCGTATTCCCACAACCTTAAATTGACCTCCATTACAATAAACCCATTGCTTTCGTAAACTTCGTATGCTTATCTTTAGTAAGTCCTTTCATGAGTCTATCTGCCACATTTTCGTCTGTGTGAACGTAGGAGTAGTTGACTATTCGTCGTCTATGCAGATCTCGACTGTTGTGATAGCAAATGTTGATGCGTTTAGTTCGAGCTTTGATGATTCCCGTGGTGATAAGAGTGAGAGCACCCTGATTGTCGCAGTTGATTGGCAGTGGTGGTGAATCTTTCTGAGAACCGTGAATATCCTTTTGCAATTGTAGTAACCATTTCGCTTCTCTAGAGGCCTCCGAGCAGGCAATGAAGTCGGCCTCGAGGGTAGACATGGCGATGAGACTTTGCTTTCAAGACTGCCACGAGATAGCTCCATTGCTGGCGAGAAACACATGGCCTCCTTGAGACTCGCGGTCCGCCCTGTCATTGGCCCAATCGGAATCCGAGTATCTTACGAGACTATTACCGATGTCGATGCCGATGCCGATGCCGATGCCGATGCCGATGCCGATGCCGATGCCATTGCCGTTGAAGTGTAGTCGAAAATTGGCTGTAGATTTTAGATACTGAAGGACTCTTTTAGCAGCGGTCATATGGGTGGTGAATGGCCGCGAATTGTAACGAGATAGAGCAGCAACCGCATACGAGATATCTGGCCGAGTTGCAAGTGCTGCGTACATTAGTGATCCCATGACTGCTTGATAGTCTGTGATATCTTCCAATTCCTTCTCCCCCCGATCCTCGGCCAAGTCCAATTTTATATTAGGATCCATGTGCGTCGAGACGCCGTGACTATGCTCGATGCCGAATCGTTTGAGGATTTTGGTGATATAGGCTTTCTGACTGAGACTGATTCTGGTACCATTTTCATCGCGGTAGATCTCGATGCCGAGGAATTGGCATGCCGGGCTGAGGTTCGTGATCTTGTACTTCTCTGAGAGTTTCGCTTTGACTTCGATCGCGGCTTTGATAGCAGCCTCTGGATATGTCATGGAGATATCGTCGACATACAGAAGTATCAGAATACCGTCGCTGCAGAGATAGAAGTTGGGATTGGCTGAGGACTGGGTGAAGCCAAGAGAGAGTAGAAAGGCATTGATATCGTCGTGCCATAGCCGTGGAGCTTGTTTAAGACCATAGAGAGCTTTCCTGAGTCTGACGACGATCTTTGGCGCGTTGGAGCCTTCTGGCCATCCTTCTGGTAGAGTCATGTAGATATCGTCATCATCGATTTCGGGGTTTAGGAAGGCGGTAACTACATCTAAATGGTCCATACTCCACCTGGTTCCGTATTTCCCGATGAGAGAGATGAGATACCGGATTGTAGTTAGCTTCCCAATGGGGGCATAAGTGTCACCGAAGTCCGTCTGCTCGTATCCCTTTATGACTAGGCATGCTTCGTACCCTGTGGACCCGTCAGGATTGTGTTTAGTCTTATAAACCCACTTAGAGCCAATCGGCTTAACTTGCAGTTGCCATGCTTCCCGGGAGTTGAGAGCGGAGAAGGTGTTATTGAGCAGGATCGATGTGCTTTCTTCCTCCATGGCTCTTTTCCAGTGATTTTGTTGAGGGCTTTTCATAGCTTCCGTGTAGGTATATGGATCTCCAGTGGCTGCGGATGCCGTTAGTGCTTCTGTGGAGTTTTCACCTTGACTTCTTGTGACTCGACTCCCTATCGGCGTAGCTGGAGCTGGAGCTGGAGCTGCTGGCGGGACTTGGCTTGAGTTCTTGATTGCTGCTGCCGAGCGCCGGGCAGTCTGATCCTCTCGGCGGAGGCGCCGGCTGTGGGCGTTTTCTGCTTCCTCATCAGGAGCTTTATGCATGTGAGATTTGGATCTCTTACCAATCTGCATAGGTTGACTTCTTATCTGCGTAGGTTGACTTCCTATCTGCGTAGGTTGACTGTCTCGGAGAGGCTCATCTCCGGTATCTGTTTCTTCGACATATTCCTCATCTTCTGGTAGTTCACACATGTCGATCTCATTGCTTTCATGCTGACATGACATGTGTGCATTCCTTTCTTCGTCGAAGACGACTTCTGATTGGGCTTTTACTCTCTGGAATTCGGGGTCCCATAACCTCCACATCGTTTTTGAGTTGTGTGTGTAGCCTACCATCATGCAGGGCTTTAATCTCGGACCGGATTTGCCTCGGCGCTGGACTTCGGGGATGAGTCTGCTGGCTTAGCATCCGAATCGGCGTAGGTTGTGGAGAGAAGCTTGATACGATATCTTGTTACCGTCGGCATTGTGCATAGGTTTTCCAAATCCATGCAGCATTTCGTATGGCGTTTTGTACAGTGCTTGATAGCCATCGCGGACATTTTTTCTTTTCAGGCCTTCATTCAGTGATCTCTGATGGAGATAGACTGTGGTATTAACTGCTTCTCCCCAGAACTGAACTGGAACCTGGGAGTCAATCATCATCGCCCGGGCCTTTTCAGTGATTGTACGGATCATGCGTTTGGCAACACCATTCTTATGGTGAGCATATGGAGGGTATGGCTCGTATGTTGTACCGCGGGCTGCGAGAACGTATCGGAAGGTTTTATTGGCGTATTCTCCCCGTCCATTATCGCACCGGAATCACTTGATCTCGTATCCCATGGAGTCTACTCGGGCCTGAAATGACTGGTAGGCAGAGGTGCAGGTCTCGGCTTTCTTATTTGGGAGCAGCCATATGGATGTGTACCTCATGTAGTCGTCAATGAATAGTATATTGTATCGATTGTCTCCAAAGGTCGGAGTAGAGAAGGGACCGCACACATCCGGATGTACAAGTTCAAAGGGCTTCATAGTACGCTTGACTGGCACTTTAATGAACCTTTGCTTGTGCTTGGCCTGGATGCAGACTGTGCACATAGTGTCATCGTGTGTATATCCGCTAACTAGAGATTTCATGGCTGTAGGGTTCATATGAGCTAGTCGTCGGTGCCATAGTCTTGATTCTGAGATGTGAGAGACTTAGTTTTGGCTGCAATATGTGCTCTTGATGATTCGATTGTAGGCTCGATTGTAGGATCTGTGATTGTAGGCTCGATTGTAGGCTTTGCGATTGTAGGCTCAATTGTATGCTCAATTGTAGGCTCAATTGTAGGCTCTGCGATTATTACTCTTGAGCTGTCTCTCTTTCTCTTTTTCCCGTTCTCGGTAGTTGATAAGAGTGCGGTTGTGGGGACTATGATATATATGCCATTGATTAGTTTTCCAGCGAGAGTGCAGGAAGATGGCGAAGTTATGGAGCATTTTCCATCCTGAATTATAGTCGTATGCCCGCCCAAGTCCAACCGGTTGATCGATAGAAGGGAAAGTCGAAAAGTAGGAGTATGGAGGGCTTCGACTTGATAGCCTTGTATAGCGTGGACGAAACCGTAATGCGTGGCAGTGACCGAATTGTTGTCTCCGAGTTTGATTACTATAGGAAGTGAGAGTTTTCGAACGTTGAGAAGCTGGTGCGGTCATTGCACATATGGTGTGATGCTCCAGAATGGATGACCCACTTAGGAGCCACGGCGGCGAGAGCGGAGGCGGTCAGTCAGAAGGGATCACAGTCTCCGGTCGTAGCGAGGGCTGCTGTAGCAGTGGCTTTCTTTACTTTCCACCACTCCTTTATATGTTTGTAGGAGACGCAATCGACTTTGACACGTCCTGGGAGCCCGCACTGGAAACAAATGCACTCATTGGTGTTTCCTCCCTCCTGAGCGCGTTTCTGCTTTCTGCATGCATCTGTAGTATGGCTGTCAATTTTGCAATTGGTGCACTTACTTTCGTGGCTGTCTCCGGTTCCACTGCTTCCTCCGTGTCCACCGTGTCCACCGTGTCCTCCGCGTCCACCACGTCCTCCGCGTCCACCACGCCCATGGCCTGGGCCTCGGCATCGGCCACAGTAGCCGCCACGTTGAGTGAAAAGGGCGGCCCCCGTGGATGCATCTCCAAGTTCTTTGGTGAGGCTGGCTGTAGTTTCTTCTTCTAGAAGGTCATGCATGGCTTCTTCGGGTGTAGGTAAGGGCCTTCTATGTTTTAGGACCATTAATATCATTGCATACTGAGATGGCAGTGATGTGAATATTTGCGTGCAGAAATCTGGATTGGTGATTGCATCGTCGGTATGGTCCAATTGTATGCGGTAGTTACTAAGCTTGGTGAAGTATGCTTTAAGTGGTTCGTCCTCCTTAGGTCGGCAAGCACGGAATTGGCGAAGAATGTCTTGTCTGCCGATATAGGATTCGGCGGTGTCCAGACTGGTCTCTAGTGTGTTCCACATCTCGTGAGGATTTCTTATACCTTTGACAATGCGCCGTACTTCAGGGGAACAGGAAAGTCTGATTATTGATGCAGCCTCGGCTTCCTTAGCCTTCCAATCATCATAGTTGTCATCGTGGTCGAAATCAAGTGGCTGCGGTTCAGGATCCTCTCCGGTGACAATTGCGTATGCTCTCATGGATGACAGGATGAGTATCATGTCGTCATTCCATTCGTTGTAGTTGTCGTGAGTGAGCTTATGGATGTCGCCCCACCTGGCCTTGTTGAAGGCGGCGGGTTCGGAGGAAGGCATTGTGAGATCGTGGAGATGGTGTTGAGTTTTAGTGTTGTTTATGCGGCTGTTGCTACGGTGACAAGGTTTAGGGTTCTTGAGGCTCTTTTGGAGATCATGAAGGAGATCTTAGATAGTAGCGATAACCGGGCTCATAACCTGTTGAAATACTAATTGCTAGAAGCTTGTATATTCTAAAGGACAGGTACATTCATGGACTTATATATGCGGTAGTCGGAGTATGTCTTTGTATGTATTGTACGCATGCATGCGCACTCAGCTGGCATCTCCAGCTGAGTGGCATCTCCAGCTGAGTATGGAATGACCATCATCATAGAGAGATTATGCATCAGCCCAACTGAAGCCATACGACAGGAGATAAACCATATATGCAACAGGCGAGAAGAGGAGGCCGTGAATATTGATGGCAGCAGCGGAGGTTGTGAGCTCGTTGCCAGCGCGGTTGGAGGAGGGAGATTTGGCGGTGGCGGGCTAAGGGCAGCCTTCGTAACCATAATGTGCACTTTTGATCCCAATGGCTATTACTGTTAAACATGCCAATATCAAGATCATTCCCATCGCAATTTCCAGGCCCAGGGGGAGTTTGTGTCTGAATGGGGCTGGATAAATGGTAGCGATGGTTAGAGAGGCACCGGCATTGTGAGAGTTGCCTGCCTGGCCGGTACTGGTTTGTAGTTGGCTAGAGAGCATATTCGTAGTGGTTGAACAGGAGTCGCATTAGTGGTAGCAGTTAAAACTTTCGAACTCTGCTTAAGGTATGGAATGGAAGCGAAAAGGTCAGTAGAAGGACGATTAGTAGGCAGACAGTGGATGAGCCAATGGGCCTGACTTGAACTCTTGAAAACCCATGGACCTTTCCTATAACAGTTCACGACAGCGCTGCCCATTTCGTGTTTCAGGTTTTGCGCATGCGCTTGCATTGCTATTTGAATACACATCTATAATCTCAGAGAAAACAAAGACATTCTAGCTATAGATCTATATTGGCGGAGTTAGCCTACACCCAGTTGTAGTCAGCGATATTTAAGTTCTTTAACAGCTTTGATATCGATCGATGCGGATTTTAACTAGAATTCGGCACTGCTATACTAGTGCCTTGGCAGGCAGGACCCTATCCAAGATACTATAGCAAAGAACTCCCGAAAATTAATCCCATAGTAATACATACAATTTGGAGAATACCGAGTTAAATCAGAATGTTTTTCGATTTAGTAGTACTACAGTATTAAACTAGTAATTTTTCTTGCTTTACTCCAATAGAACTACAGCAGCACTACCGAGTCGAAGAACTTCTTGATTTAACTCGGTATTCTCCAAATTGTAAGTATTACTACGGTATCAATTTTCGGGGTTTTTTTGCCATAGGGTATTCATAGCTCTAGCGAATAATAAAATTGAGACTTTTAATCTATGGCAATTAAGAAGCTTTAAAGCCTGACATTTTAAAAACTTTAAACTTTTATTGACACTGGGAAATCAAAGTGTGCATCAAAGTTTCCAATTAGCATTTTAAATCATCTCCTTTCCAAACACCACAAAGTGCCAACACTATTCTAGGTCTGTAAAGAAATTGCTCTCATGAGCAATGTAAGACTCGGGGTTCACTTGGTGGAAAAGGATCTGTTATCGTTGGTAAAAGTCATCCTCAGGAAATATCTTTAGAAGCATTGGAAAGGGCTGGTTTGGAAGCTCAACACCAAAAACAAAACTCGATGCCCTTCTAAATTACCTTGCAAGGCAGCCATCATTAAATCCAATATTTTTTCATTTAGTGCAGTGTAATCGTACAGATCATTCCCGATACCCCATCCCTTGAGCATCGAGATGCATTGTCTCTGGGCTAGCGCTCCAATCTGCCCTTCGAACACAGTCCTAATAACTATTAACATTGTCATCCCCGAATAGCCATCACCAATCATAAAAGATCAACATTACTTCATCCAGAAACTCTATCCAATAAGATCATACACCCCAATGCATCCAACATTTCGTAATCTTTAAACCCTGATGACAACACTAATACCAACGCTACCGACTCGATTACGAGGCAAGCCGCTCCATTTCCTATGGTCTCAAGCACATTCGAGATGATTGTACCGGCCTCTCCCACAATGACCTAGGTTGTTAGCGCAGGAGTGAGAACCCGAAAGAAAATCGTCTCTCCAAATGCAATCATAACTAAAGTGCAGCGCAAAAATTTGTATGTGATCGGTCAATCTTTTGACCTGAAATATCCACTTTTCAAGCAAGATGCATGTGTTCCGTACCATTGGCAACCATTTCAGTTCGTGAACTGCGGTCGCCAGTTCGCAACATATACAGACCATTTCACAAACTGGTGAGCATTCGTGAACCGTCTCCAATCACCGACCGCATACAATCACAGCTACTAGTACTATCTGCAAGGCCAGCATAAAGATCATTTGCCAATTTCTCAAGTACATCTCATTCAATTCCACGCCTCCTACAGGCTACATAGAGCTTCATGACATTTTCTGATTGGACAACATACAATTTCTATACTATGATTTCCAAAATAGCGGACTGGTAACAACTATATATCTATACTTTATGACCATTGTCTGGGCCAGTGATATTTAAACGAGTGGAGCTTCTGGTCTGACGCATGGTTTTAACCACAGAGGCCTGAGGCAAGTCTGGTGATCCAGTTGCATCTTCAAATTCACTCTCAGAGCTCTCTTCTGTTAACCATGCTTCTCTGAGAATAAGAGAAATTTCGGTTCGCTCTGATAGTGGCTTCAGGTTTCCGCAGTCATGTTCATCAGATTTATGGCAATAGATCGAACACTTCAGGTCATTCTTGAAGCATCGGCAGCGCCATGTATTACAGGCTTTCTTACAATTGCATGAAACTCCTGCTTTATTGCTTGTAGATGCCTGGGCAGCTGCTTGATGTAGTGTAATTTCATTGCCAGTACTGCTGAGGGAGATACTGTCACCTTGCTCTTTTTGAATAACTGCGCTGACACTGGCAAGTGCAGAGGTCGGAAAAACACCCTTCAACAGTCCATAACAGCATCGAAGTTTATAAGCAGGTTGTGCATCACTCCCAGATACTTCAACTACCCGTCCCAAATTCCGACGGTTGTCAGTCACTGCTCGATCAAGTCTGGGAACTTTTGCAGTAACATATTGACCAGTTACAAAAACCTCAATCTTGTGGTGGCGATTGTATTTCCAAGCCATATCCTGCCGCGCTTTTGTATTGTTCTGCCAGGCCTGAATTTCTCGGTTCTGCATGTCTGTAGCTCTATCTCTTACATTCTGGGGCAGATTTTCTGTATTGGGTGTATTGGTAACCACATTCGTATTTGCCATAGGTGATGGGGAGCGAGAGGGCAAATTACTTGGAGGTGAGCTTAGGGATGTACTCGAAGATCTTTGAAAAGGCTGTAGCAAATCAGGATCAATTGGTATATTCTGTATACTGCTACTGCCAGTGGTACTATCCAATCCAGTGGCAGCAATCATATTTTGCAATTGATGCTGAACAATTGCTGGAATAATTTCGATAGGAGTTGACAGCTGAGAAATTTGATCTATTGATTGCCCAGGTTGTTGGTAGTCGGATGCTGAATTGAATACATTTTTGAGTGGGGTATTCTGTTGTGGGTAGTAGATTTCGGCATCCTGTTCCTCTATCGGTATTGGTTCCTCGGGAGGAGAGTAAATAACACATTGATGATGGGACAAATGGTTGCGCCAATTGAACTTTCGGCCAAATACAAGTTTGTATGGTGTTGTTTTGATTGCTCCATGTTGTGTAGCATTCATTGACAAGCAAATTTCTGGTAATGCTGCAGTCCAGTCTTTCCGCCCTGACTCAGCTTTCCAAGCACGAAGACTATCCTTTACCGAGTTATTTCCTTGCTCAACTAGACCCTGTACATGCGGTGTACATGGGCGTCCATTTTTGACCTTTACACCGTGATTTGCTACCAGCTTGCTTACACATCCTTTGAATTCTCGTCCATCATCAGCCTGCATAATCTCTGGAATCCCAAGAAACATGATGAAGATTGAGAGTGCATGTGCTACTTCCTCTGCTTCCTTGGATGGTAATGCAAATAAGGCACTGTACTTCGAAAAGTGATCCTTGATATGGCATATCCACTTTGCATGTCCGTCCGCCTCTGGTCGCATATCAATTAAATCAATTTGAATATGTTGTAACCATTCCTCAACAACAATTGGTGTCAAAGGTGCTCGTGTTCGATTGGGCCGATTCAGTGCACAGATTTGACAGTGCTTCAGTACTTCTGATACATCATCCCTGGAAATTCCATAGTAGCGCTCAGTGACCAGGGCATAGGTTTTTCTGATCCCTTTGTGCAGTACAGCTTTATGACAACCAACAATATAGTCATAGGCTGATAGTTGATGGGCTACACGAAGGGCATCATCTCCAGATGGGTTATTGCGGCAGAGTAGTCCATTCTTAATACGGAAGTCATTGCGTGCACGGTATCGTCGGCCTTTTTCAGTGTCATTCGTTGGCTTTCGTTCCATGGTAATCCAATCGATAGTCTCTTCATACCGTGCAAAGGAAAGCATTTTGTGATTGCCTGAACCAGCAGTCATCAAATACTCCATAAACTGAGAACGTGCTTCAGCAGGAAAAGGAGCAATTGCCAATTTAGGATCTCGGTTGATTAAAGCAAGTGGTAATTCTGTACACCCTATTATCAGTATACAGATACACTAAATACTAGTATTCACAATGTGGTTTCTTACCATCATCGGCTGATAACTTGGAAAGATCTAATTCAGTTTGTACTTCATTTCTGGGCTCAACCGCTCTCTTTAAAAAGCCGTTGCTTCCATGGGAAAAAGCAACCGAGAGGTAAATCCTGAAATAATTGGGTATCTTCAATTGGGTCACGGTAAAGAAGATCTGTTAAAACCTGCAGTAGTTAGCTATATGACAATTAAGACTTAATTTGAACAGAATACTTACTGGTGCATCACTGAAAGCGTGAAGACTAACAAGTAATTCATCACTGTCCAAGTGCTGGTGATGATAGGTGCGGAGTTCAGGAAAAACATTTCCAAACCCGATGGAAATGCCAGAATAATTGAAGATTTCAGCATAAAATGTATCTGCGGTTGACATATTGTATGGTGGAAATCAAAAATGTCTGAGGATAGTGGTCTAGAGATTTGAATAAAAGTAGAGAGTAAGAAGATAAAGGATATTTGACTGCAGTGATATTGCGAGTTAGAGTGTCTGCTATGCGGAAATCTTGCTCTATTTATATTGCTAGAGGATGGTATTTTTCACTGCTGTCATCAGTTTCTTCTTTGAGCTTCCAAATTGACTGCTGAGATATCTGTGTGTGTTGACTCAGGATTTCGCCAGGGCCATCAGGCTGCTAGAATGTTCTGAAGTGAGGTTGCTGATATACTGAGCCACTAATACTCATAGACTTGTTGACTCAGGATTTCGCCCGAAAGGCCTATGACTTTCTAGAAGGCCAGCGAAGCTTCTCGAATTGAATGGAGAGTGATTGCTAAGTTGCCGACTAGACTCATACATGATGAGTCGCTCGCCACCTGCATAGCCACGGGCGATTTGTAATGTATGTTCGCGATGGTTTCTCAGTGGAAGCTCAGTTTTCCTTGGATATATAAAGCATACATTTCTCCCGTAGTTAGAGAGAATAGACAGACAGATTAGATCTTCTCCTCCTGCCCTGAATAGTTATCGTCTCAACAAGACTCATACTTGATTACTCACTCGCCACTTACCATTTGCCACTTCATCATCTCTACGGAACCTCTAGGGTGTTGAGAGCGGGGTTTATTTTTTGTACTTGCAAGCTTCTAAACATGGTCCGGGGTCAGGAGGAACTTCAAGGGTCGCAGATGGACTTCCGAGATGCAAACCGTCCCCAGGTCGCGGCCCGGCATGCTCCAGATTGCGAGCCGTCATGGGTTGCTTACCGTACGGAACACATGTCTAACGTCCTTCTTCATGATGGCAGCTACTCTTTGGTAGATGATAGATTTTGATAGTCATACTCCACCCTGAGTGGTATGTTAGTACTGTTGCACTGTTGCAATTAAATGAAGGGGATTCAGAGGACATTTTACGTACGTTCTGCTCGAATTCCCCAGGTTGAGCTTTTGTATGGCAACACATACTGTATGCGTTTGATAGCGTCGTGACAAGATTTATCAATGAGCATGTTTTAAGCAGTGATATGAATAATTTTGGGTTCAAATTATGAGGTAAAATGCCAATGTGCGTGTGTAATGTAAGTTATCTAGACAACTGCTGTTCTAGGTGCTGTGAGGTGGGTGGTAGTGCGATGAACCGTCAGAAGCGAAGGTCACACAATTGTGTTACCAGGTCGTACGCATGCCTGTCGGCGTAAATCGAACTTGCTTCCGCTTTCTTGATTGCTCTAAAACTAGCAACTATAATATAAGAGCCTATCCTCGTTCATTATTAACATTATCTAGTTGCCGGCTGTATGGAAACCATATAACCGCTTGGTGTTACTTACTGGTACCATGGTAACTAGGGTTCATTAGCATCGCGGCAACCAAGCTAGCACTCTCCAATTCCAGTCCTCACCCTCTTTTTCGAAGCGCTGGTCATAGCCAGCCTCTCCTCATCGTTGTGATACCAGGCAACTGCACGCCTTCGCGGTGTAGATTCTAGATCTACGCCCTCGTTGCGATCCGGCGCCGTCTCCTCATCCCAAGAATCAACAAGACAGGAGACTTCATTTGTTAGAGTCGACGGCGGTGATACTGCATAACCCACTTGTTGTCAGCGTGTGATCCATGTTTGCACAGTAGCTATAGCTAGGCGGTTAATCGGTTATTCTCAAATAGTAGGGAGCCTCTGAAGCCCGCGAAGGAAATGTACCCAAACCCCCGGCACTAGCCACAAGTGCAAGTATTGGAGGATCGAAAGATGTTCTCGCGCTCGAAACCATCCGTCAGCTGATTTCGCAAGTTTGAGGTGTGAGCTTGCGAGCGACGGAAAACTCTGGGAACGAGAGCAAGATGTTTTGTAGTCTTCATATTGTATCGAGATTCTCATCATCCCTCATTTCTTCGTTCCACCTCCGGTTACCTACTTGGTACTTGATTTTAGAAAATGGAACTACCTCTTTCTAAAAAAATTCACCTCCTAAAGACGTCAGTGGTCACAACCTCTTCAAAAATTATTACTGCATAACCCGCTCCTGGACTCAATCCGATGCACTCTTCGATGGCGGTGATGGGTTTGACGACCATCTATACCGCGATACAAGTTACCCCGGGATGGATATTATTGCATGATAGGTCTCTGCCTTTTTATGGCCGGAGATGAGTCTCGTATGGCTGGAGGTGAGTCTCGTATGACCGGAGATTACTGTCCGCCTGAAGGGTCTATACATAGATGCGTACGCACGCATTCGTACTTGTACTCTCATATATATGTGGCCTTGTGGCCCTCTTTGATAGGATACAATCAAGCTTCTCTATCATCTTTACTTTGAACAGATATATTTGGGCCGATCTTGAGAGGATGAGATGCCCCGGGACCTTTTCGAACTTCGTCTCGTCTCGTCTCATCTCGTCGCATGGGTGAATGTCAGGTGGAGGCGTGTGCGAGGCCCAAGTGAAATTTGCGACTGTTGCGGACGACAGGAAGTCGCAGAACGAGAATCCTATAAAGACGAGGAAACTGTCTTGTGGAAGTGATAGCAATTGGATATTTGGTACCGTGGTTGGCAATGGTGGGGGAAGTTTGATTAGGGTGGGCGAAGGAAAGCGCACGAAGGTTCGCCTACTCTAGAAAGTGCGTCATATCTGTTCTGCCCTATACACAAGCTTTGCAGTTTCTGAGCACTAATGCGTTCTTGAACGGTTTGTGAGCTGGTGCCGGAAGAATTCCTAGTGAACCTTGCTATATACAGCGGAAACAGTATGAGACACTGCAGGTGGTGCCTAGAAAGCTCTAGAGGGCTAATATGCAGGTTGTTTTGCATCACTAAGTAGATACTGGAAGATTTATAAGGTTGCCATGTGTTTTGCTACTTTGCAGGCACCTGGAAAACCCTATGCGTGGTTCAGAAATTGGAAGAACTGGACTGAGTTGACAATTATGGCAGTTGATGTACAATTCGAGATCTACAGAAGGCAGATGATGATCATCACACAACTAGTACGTAAAACGGGACTACGAGCACATGGGATTAGTGACTTAGATGGCACTAATTGAGAGAGCCATTCAAGAGGCCCACCGGCCGGTTCCCCAATCTATTCCAAGGCATAAACTGGTCAAAAGTACCGCAAACTGGCAGTTTCTGAATGAGATGGAGCATGTCTTATCACTCGCAGAGAAATATCAGCCCAAGTGGCTGAGTGTGTTTTTGCTTGGACATGGTCACTCTAGCTCCTAATATGCAGCAGAGAACATTGATATCGAAAGATAATTATTGTATTAACTCTAAAAGAAAATGTACTTACGTACTGATATTCTTCCTCCTCACTCCCCTCACTCATATTTTGCCAGTTCCTTGTGCCCCTCTTCTCTTATCCTCATCTCCTCCTCAAACAGTCTGCCTATATCACGAACTTGAGCTCAGCCGTGCTGTCTCCTCGAAGGTCATTTCAAACAGTGCTTCCTAACTAACTACTTCTACCGCCTAAAACAGACACAACAGACACCGTATTCCCTTTCTTCCTTCTTTCAGCTGCACCCTCTATGAATTATCACTAGTCGCGCTTGACATTATGCTTGCGTTCTAGATGCTGGAAGCATGAGCTCATATTTTGATTGAACATCCTGGCACGACGTACCATTGTTAGACAAAACCAATTTCGGGCACCATTTAAATACTTACAAAAGTAGCAGCACCAGTACTTCTGGTCGTCGAGCACAAGATCAGTTCCATAGAACCGGAGCAAATTAGTGCTTTCTGATGGCGGAGTACAAGGACGGTACCAAGCGGTTGAGCGGCCGTGGTAACGGCCATTGCCAAAGTGGCATTAGCTATAGCCAACGGCCATGACATTATTGTACTTGTCAAGGGTGCGGTCAAAGTCGGCAGTGGCCTGGTTAAAATTTGCGAGGTCTCCATAGTTGCCGGATGATGGCAGCGAATGTACCACGCTGGGTGGACTGCTAGTTTCCATTCTGATCCTCCTCCTCCATGGCTCAGCTCAATTCGTGGCGCGAGCAACCACTGGCATAACGGAAGGATTGCAATGAGTGAGTGGAGAACCACTACTACGACAAAATATCGAGGTCGCCAAGTTCTAAACCATTGTTGAGGTCGATAAGATCCGAAATGTTATTGTTCTCGGATGAGTGGTGTATGTGTGGATCTATTATACTGTTGTAGGGGTCCGAGTGTTCGGCTAGTTCCGAACTCTCCGTTGACCCGCCCGCCGATCCTGGCCAGTTGACATAAAAACGCCGTCGGGTTCCCGCCTCGTCGATCCTGGCAAGCTGCCAAAGATACACCGTCAGGTCCGTTTGGTCTTGCTCATAAGATACCTAGCACTGGTTAGCAAGCTTAAGACCCAGTGATATGGAGATGGCGCGAGGATCCACACGCACTCAGTTCGAGACTTTTAGAAAATACAAACAATCCCGCAATTGTAGCAAGCCCTCAGCTACACGCCGATGATTTTTCACAGCTGTGAGCGAAGCGGACGAGACCTTTTTATTCGACGTCTCAATTGGTTATGACACTACCAAGTACTACCCCTTCCCCTTCCACATCAATCGCTACACGGAAATTTTGTTCGCTAGAACGACTGTAGCAGGTTGGCGAAACGGTAGCCATGAGGTACTCTATTACTGTGCCGTAAAATCGGCGGGCCTGCATAGTTGAAATAGCTGGTGTAGCAGTCGACGCCTAGAAAAGAAGTAGTGCTAATATTAGTTCCTGAATTGACAGAACATGCTGTTCGCTGATACTTAGTATTCAAGGGTGAAGAGATGCCGGCTACTTGTCGAAGAGCAAGAGAAGTCTTAACAGTGCTTACCTTAGTCTTTTCGGGGCCACGGGATCGCAGTCAGCATGCTCTACTGATGTAGCGTAATGGCTAAGCTGAAGAGCAGGCGGTATTGCCAATCAGTCTTCGTTAGACGCTCCCCCAGCAAGTTGCTGTGAAATGTATTTGAAGTGGCCGTGGTTGGCAGTAAAGGTGCTGGTGCACTGGTGCGTGTGAAATGGGGATGAGAACCCTAACCGTGGGGACGGGCCCACCCAAGCAGTCAAGAGAGTGACCACATGCACAGGCAACAGGTCCGCTCCCCAAAGAACTCACTCTGCAGACGCGGCGCAATGCATTACTCTCCGACGTAAGCTCTTTCCTGCTTTCGTGCCTGGCCTTTCTGGCTGACCCGCTCTTTGCCCGCTGTCAAGCGAGAGGTGACGTACCGACATGCGTAATGCATGGCCCACCGGAGCAATCCGTCCCAGTTACCCACTCCTGTAAGAAATTGCTGTGTAGATGAAGTGCATTGTATTTTTCATCGAGGTCTGCTCTTTCCTACTCTAGCGCTCGTGCCTAGCGTTTCCACTCAATACGCTCGTTTTTCGCTAGCGAGAAGCTCCGTGCCGGTAATGCCTGGCCTGCGAGAGCAACTTTTCTCATACTCTAGCTCCTGGGTCTCCCGTCGCTCGTAGCTGTCAGAGCGCAACCTTTCCAGTTCCCTTTTGCGTAAGTTCTTTGTTTTCTCTACCCACTTTCTCTTGGCTTCTCCCTCGACTTCTCCCCCCTCTGGCACATCTTCTCTCCATATTCTTCTAGTACACACCCAAAGTAAAACCAAGCACCATACACGATTAAAGCTACCCCGATTTAAGCACAGGTATCCGACTGTGCAAACGTTTTCGCTCTCAGGCCGTCGTTACTTGGCAAGCAAGACAATCTTTGCATCTAAATGTGGGTGTAACTATCGACCCAAGCCGGCACTGCTGCGTTCTAATTTTGGAGCTTGAAGATGCTAGTATGATCAAAGCCGATTTGATCAATGCAAAGGCGAACGACTTGGGTTGGAAGACGGTTCGAATTGACTTTAGCCAGGATTCCATGTTGATGTGGGTGGATTGTCTTCCGTCCCGCTGTTTTGTACGACAGTAAAGTCTCCTGCCACCATTTCTCGGGCGTTTGTTAACATGGGAAAAGACGCATCCAGATTTGGCTAGGGTAGGAGTGCAGTCAATACAAAGAAGCGGAATAGAGCTTCCTGTTGCAGCAGGCATCCGTCGGGTATGGAGTATCGCTTCATAGCGAATACAAAGCTCCCGTAAGTTCTCAAATCTTTACATCACATTGAATCGCCCACCATTCACTAACGTCTACATATTTCTTCGATTCTCTAAAAGATTTAGGTTGCTACTGCAGCTGCTACTCAATTTACAAGGTAGGTGAGTCGTCCTTAGCTATATTTGGAGATCCGATGCTAAGCAAAGGAATCACTAGATCTTTCGGGCGTGCTCTCTGAGAGATAGCACTCTAGGTTCCCGTTGCTAAGAAGGAACTGGCGGATGAAGCGGTTAGTCTCTTATTCATTGGGTCCATTGCCACAACTGTTTCGCTGACATTCTTGAATAGTTCTCGATTGGTCAATATAAATATAACGATCGAGTTTCGGGTCGCGAGATATCCCATTCGCGACGCTTTCATAAACAGCCTGAGGACGACCCACTATGTGGGTACAATTTCCGCTACTACTCTTTCGCGGCGACGCACTGTCTTCTGGAGATACCGCCGTATTGACGAACTGCCACCACAGCGTTGACCATGTCGATGCCCCAAAAACCCGTGCGTGTTATTCGGAAGGAACCTCGACAAGGATCGTCTTTACCCGGCCGTTGGCTTCTAATACGATAAAGAGCAGAGAAGTCGTGCTAATTAACGTTCAAGCTGATACGCAACGACGGTCAAGTCACGTTGAAAAAGTTCGAGAGAAAAATACGCGGCGCTTTCATAAGACAGACATGTTGCGGCCTAAGTAAGAACGACCCACTATGTGGGTAAGAGGGTTGCAACTCTTCATTGAACTATTTCATGGCGATGTTCCATATCTCCTTGTTTGTTTTGGTATTATGCTATGTTAGGGTGTCTGCCTATTTTGGGTTGGGTTTCTGTAAGAGCGGGTGCATGTCTTTTCACTCAATGTCTGTATAAGTTTGTTTTTCTATTGCTCTAGCTGGTATAGGAGGATTTATTGAGGAAGCTGGAAGTATGCTTCAAAGTTCCTGTACTTATATGAAAACTTTCCGGAAATTAAAACTTCACCACTGATCTTCGGAGGGACAGGTTTGAACTAACGTTGATAGTAATAGACAACTAACTAGCCGTGATCATCTAGCTTCGTATGTACATCATCAAGATCCGGATCTACCGAATAGCAATCATCCAATGCAATCGTCAAAGCCAAACAATGATCGGGATGGAAAAAAAACCAAAGAAAATATCATAATCCCATAGCAGATGCTTCTTCAAATGATCAACAGAAATCGATCACCAACTCCACCGCATTTCAGAATTTATCACCGAATATAATGAGAGACCGGAAGAACAAATTCGATAATGACGTGGATATCAACGATCATCTTGACATATAGAGACAGTAGAGTACACCATCAATTCCCAAAGCTAAATAGTGCTCCTCGAAAAAAACCCGGATACCAAATTCACCGCGTTTCCGCGGCCTTGGCCATGGTTTCTTCGAAGCTCCCATTGAGCATCAGCAAAAATGAGCAATCATCTAAATCTCCAATGATTTAAAGAAAAACAATTGACAAAACACACTGGCATCAATGCAACTAGAATAAAAGATCCAAAAACACCGCTCTTCAGCTTTGTAGCCTCAATTACATCGAAGCTCCCCCCCACCACCTACCCACTTCTCCGCAGAAATACAATTCAAGCTGGATGGGATCTTTGTCCAAGCAATTCGTGATTGGGCATCGGCTGGACATCTGCCCGGACTGCTCAATCAGTAAGTACTAATGGACTAATTGAAGAATCAATCGAAGACCTACCAGACGTTATTTCCAGCGCCGATTGTCCAAAGCTTCGAAGGTGCTACTCGGCATAGTCTACTGGACCTTGGGAGCATCCCGGAGACTCTAGTCTCTGATATTGGTTGTTTGAGCCAAAAGATATCGTTGGATGCTCTCTTGAAGACCCAGTGTGTTCAAGTCCGCTTTGTGCATTATAACGAAAGCTTCCTACGCAAGCGCGCTATAGACACAAACAGTAACCCTAGCTATAGAGCCTATCCGAGAATGTAAAACCTCCAAGAGACATAACCTATGAAATATAAGCAAAGGTTAACACAGGGACAGCTGGCAATAAGCATTTCTAATGTTATTCCTGCACCAACCATATATAGACGCAGAGTCTCCTTGGGAAACTTCCATTCCAACAAGCTTAAGCTTTGCAAGGGTTCACTGTCTCTATCAGTTTGGTTATGAACTACGTAGAGCGGCTATTCGGGCGAGCTCTGTAAAATAGTCAGATCAGTGCTTTCCTTCCACCCGTTTACCGCGGTAGATTTTATATACACATGTCTTGTCCAAGGCGATATGGGGTTGTCCATTTAAATGTTGTCCCGATGGGATTGAACAGTCTACGTGATTAGACCATACTGCTTTGGTTACCTTCCCGGTGGGCTCTGAACTGGGACAATGATTCTAGGATGTTCGTAGCTTGTTCTATTGTTGCAGGGTAAGTTCAGACTAATAATCAGCTGCATGTTCCATCTAAAGAATTAATAACGCCATGCAAGAATGAAGGACATACCAATTATATGTGATGGTTTCCTCTTTTCCTTAAACCTCCTAATTTAACGTTCAGATTCTCCTACACAATCCAGTAACCCAACGAGAGGTGAACATCGTTGGGAAGCTCGGAGAATTCATTGAAATAAAGGAGGTGATCTAATGTTGCAGTGACATGGTTCTTTACTGACGGGTCCCTAGGGTTTGAACTGAAGGAGGAAGGACTTTGCAGATCTGTTTTTAACTTCTCTGTAAGTAGTAATTAATTAAATAAATCCGGGATTTAGTAACGTACATTATTCAAAGGATGAAGCTTACTTTGAAATAATGTTCCATGGTTGGATATCGTTGGAGGAAGTGGAATGTGAAGATGACGAAGGAAGGTAAAAGAGCGATGTAAAATAGCAAGAGGAATGGATGTAAAGGAGCAAGAGGAATGAGTGATGTGAAGAAAGAATGGGTGAGACGAACAGAAGATTGAGGGTAACTTCAGTAGTGAGGCGCGTTCAGTCCAACACCACGTGCACACTACAACGCTGATGCCACCAATGTTTGGTACGGGCCGTACCTTAGTGTCGAGAAGGAAGCTTGCGAGTGACGAGAAAATATAGAAACGAGAGCATACGTCAGTCGTTCGACCTTTTAGTATGTCGTACGCGTGATAGCATAACCAAGGCTGTACTGAAAATCCTGCCGCGTATGAATCTACTCCGTTTACCTTTCATCCGTGAATTCGATCAAACAAACTATTAAAATACTACGCCCAAGGATAACGCAAACAACTCGTCAGAGGGGGCACAGTTGGGGTTGTGTTTTGATCCGTAAGTTGTGTCCGGTTGTGGGCTCGTTCCACATTTCACTTCACTGTTTATTTCACTGTCTGTTATCGAAAAACAGCACCTAGAGGTACCAGAACACAGTATATTTACAGCGCTAACAATGTCCGGTACAAGGAAAGAAAAAACGCCACAGCAAATAACTGTTGGCATGGGATTTGGCCCGATGGCTATTGTGGCATTCGGGGGCTTACAGCTCCCATCGGCCTAAGGCTGCGGGCATGAGGCCGGTGGCTTGTGGCCGCCACCGCCCCCATGCCGAGGAGGAGCTCTACCCCCGGTAGTGATGCTCGGCATCGAGCTCCGGATGCGACACTCGGCTTCGCCGAGCATGGTCTCTCCTTTTCCATGTATCTACACCTGTCTTTCTCTCTCTTTGTCCTTTAGATAATCACTTTTGTACGTTAGTCAATTCAATATTTCTATTCGCACTCGATTGATCTCAACAATAACAGACCTCAAGTTTCCTCAAGGTCAGAAAGATCAGAAGGGTCATCTTCATAACCCACTTCCTTGTCGTTCCCATCGATCTGGAACGGAAAACCGTCCAGACCATCCGTCCACAGACCCCCAAACTCATCGTAACGGAGGTTAATGTCCTCTTCCGGAGCATTAGGACGCTGTGGTACTGGTTCAATTGGCTGCTGGTTGTCGTGGTTAAGTTCGAGCTCGAGGCACTGATCTACGACCGCCACGACAAGGGCGATTATCAGGACCATGAAGATGGCCTTAAGCAACTCGAGAATTAAATTGAAGATTGGTATTAGTACTACCATCATTCAAGCTGGAATAATATGGAGGTTCGAGTTATAGTTATGGTGAAGAAGAGGGTGCGCTGGATGACAGTGAAAAGGATCGTTCCGATGGTGAGCAAATCAAAGGATTCAAGATCTAGAAGGAGGTTGTGAATGTGCAAGAGCTGTGGGGAGTGAAGAGCAGAGAGAAGGAGAAATAGGGGTTATTATATCGAGAAGAGGAGGCCAGAACTTCTATTGATACCACAGAAAAGCGAAGCATTTCATGGAAATATTCAGGCTTTGTATTGTGCTGCGCTTCCTTTCGCGTTGCACAAGGCAGCTTTACCAGTACATGTCACCGCACGAGGAGCACCTACTGGCGATCATTGCATCCCGCCGTCTTCCTGGTTCCCATCCAGTCCTCCTAATTTCTAAGCCCCTAGCCGGGACATGCAGTCGAATCTCTTACACCTAAACCTGCCTGAGGGAACGTCGATAATGCACCTCAACATAGTGCTAGTACCACAACGGTCAAATGGTTCCTACGTCGACATTCAAAATCTGGAAAGCCTATAGGTTCGAGGCGGTTAATCAATGTTCTGGTCTGCTGCTTGCCGGACTCACGACACCGCCAGGCTCTGACGCTCAATACTGTTGTTAGCTTGAGCTCACAAGAGTGGTGAGTATGTTCAGACGACTGGAGAACGCTAATTCCATACCGAAGACAGGTGGTGCTACACTAGTGCTCAGAAACCGTCCTTTATGAAAGCTCGATCCTCCGCTAAAGGCCGACACCAACCTTCCCGCCTCGATTACACACTTCTTGTATCCCCTCCGACCCAAATCAGTACAGCCCGTGTTTGAGTAATCCATCGAGCAGAGGCGATGCAACCTCCTAATGCATGGGTCGCCTAGTGCACTACTATACTTATCCAGGTTATCTCGGTCATGATCAATCGACCGCTTTAGTCGTGTAAACGTCAATATAATTACGAGAGGCAGAAGGCTGGTAAAAACGACATCGAAGATAAGACCTCGGGGGAATAGATAATTATAGATTAATTTTACTATGGTCGGTGAGCGATTCATATGATCATGCATTCACGAACGTGGCACAATTTAGACACCGCAATAAAATGCTATTAGACTATAGAAACTGCAGCTGCAGACACACACAATCCCCTACTTCTCCTCTTTCTTCTCCGCATCCTTCTCCTCTTTCTTTTCTTCCTTCCTCTCCTCCTCCTCATGCTCAGCAGCGGTGACAGTGGTGGCACCGGCGACGACGGCGGCAGTATCCCCCTCGCCGGCGCCCTCCTCCACCTCCTCAACACCCCCTTCGTCATTGACGGTAGGCGCCGCGCCATCACCGTACTCAAAGCCACCACGACTAGTAAAATCCGAGAGCTCGAAAGCTCCCGGCTCCAGGTCGTGGGGCCGGACAGACATGATGACGCGGGCCTCGAAGGGGGCGCTAATGTCAAGGCGGTGGATGGGCAGATGCCGGCGTGGGCGGGGGACGCCGTGGAGATAATATCTTAGAGACGTACAACACAAGAGGCTCAGGAGTGTTGTGCAGATAAACAGGATCACGATCGGGAGCCAGATATGGGTGGGCGATGCGGGGTGAGGGTGGTCGTGATGGTAGTCATCCTGATGAAGTTAGTATGAGACGATGGAAGGAGGGTTGGTACTAACAGCCGTGACGGGTGTAGCAGAAGTGCCACGGACGAGAACAAGAAGCATGAAGACAAGGAACATCTGTAATGGCTAGAAATGGTTAGCGCCAGCAGAATTCATTGATCGCGAGACACCAACCGAATGCATGAACATTTTGAACGGATTCTGTTGGAAGAAGGAGCGACCGCGATGCTGAAGGGAGTTTTTGACTGAAAGATGAATTCGAAGGATATTGTACGAATGAAGGCGAAGGGAATGGTACGAATGAAGGCCTAGGAGGTTTTTCGACACACCGAGGACTATAGTACGAGATTTGCTGCACTGAATGGGCTCGTAGCGAACTGGATCATATGCGTAGCGAGCGGAAAAGAAGGTGTGGGAAAGAAGAAGTCTTGATGGGCAAGCTTCGGACGGGAGAAAATTTCACCAAAATTCCCCGCTGGTTTAGAAAAGTGTACACTTATAGCTCAGGTTGGCCGATGCCTCGTTATAGCTGTCTACACACCGCGCAAGGTTCTTTCCCATCTCAAAGCCAGGTTAATTCACTACAGCCAACTCGTTTCTTGAGTTACAGTTACGCAGATCGAGCTCATGAATATACCATCAATTCAAGTCCCTAAGTTCATAAACCTGAAGGAAAAAGCACGAAGGCCGAAAAATTACCCCCAAATAACAATCCATCCCATAACTACCTTCACACTTCTCTTCCCCCAACAAAATCTACCCTAAAACCCTCCACCCTAGCATAGACCCCCATACCTCTACAAACTTCCCTCCTACTTTCCCTCACCTCCAACCCCTCCGTTTTCCGAGCACGCACGCCCCTCAGCCCCAACTCTAGCCACAGGCGGCGGCATCGGTGCACCCCCACCAACCACCGGTCGATGCTCGAATTCGTCCAGCTCATACGCAGTCACCTCCTCAGACTGTTCCCCTCGAGCCCACACTCCATGAAATGCCATCACACTGGACATGGGCAACGGTTGCTTCTCGATGTCGAGCCTTGGTGCATGTAGTCGACTTCGAATGTAGTGAAGCCGGCATATACAGCCGATGATGATGAGTATGTTCAAAATAATGGATGTGAGGAACAAGGCGTCCCAGGTTAGGCTGGAGTTATTGTTGGTTGTGGTAGTGCTGGTAGGGATGGCGGATGACACGGAGGAAGTAGTTGGGGTGGCAATGGCCATGGGAGGGGCAGGATGGGTTGCTGTCATGAGGGAAAGGAAGGTGATGATGAGGATAATCAGGAAAGACATCTTGGTTGAAGGATCGAAGTTTGAATGAACAGGAAGATCTAGCCTTGAAGGTTAGAACGGATCTGAAAGACTTGATGTTTCCGCGTAGATATAAGCTGGATCGTGGAAGCTGTGAGCCAATTGTCTGAATCACTGATGGAATGAACGTTTGAAACGGAAGAAAGAGGGGTTTATAAGAACAGGAGCATTCTGGTCGGCAAAAACTAGACTCAAATTCAATGCCCGAAAGGCAGACAGCCATCAACAAAAGAAATACAAAACAGTCTCTAGATTTCCCCGCTTGGAAACCCATGCCATTCTCATCGCCGCAATTCTATCAAATACCCTTGGCTGGTTAGAAGCGGCGGATGTGGGAAGTGATGTATCGATAGTCCAAGGCGCAGAGAATCACGCACAAGGTGATGAGCGCCATTGCGATCCCATCAACAGCCTTGTTTGCTCCTTGCTCGGTCATAACGGTGTAGAAGCACCGATCTAGCTAGGGCTATAACATTAGCGGAGGGGTGTTTTGCATTTCACTGGCAACACGTACTGCGGTGGCGTTGAGTAATTGTGCGCGCAAACAACGCGTACGGCGAAGGTAATCGAACGAACTCTAGCACTATTGGTAGCAGACGGTGCGCAGAGTTAGATTACACAAGTTAAGATTGCAGTTGAGAAATCCGGATCCCACGGAATGAATGTGAATGCTTGCGATAGTTGGCGGCGATGGCCGAGTATGAGACGTCGTAGACGTAAGATGAACAATTGAGAGCTGTGGAGGCTAAAGAGACACAACAGCCACGTATAACAGGCGTGGTAGGGCTAAGAGGACATGTACGTAGCTTACAGCGGAGCTGTCAATCACATGTGCCATCAGGACTAGCCGTACGTAATCCCAACCTATTTGATTTGAACTCAGCGCCGCAGATCACATCTTGCTCTCTCCTCTCCTTTCTTCTGAAGTATTTCACTCTCATCCCATAGCTCGCACGCATGTACTACCTTACACTCGATAACCTCCCAATCCCACCGCTCTGAATCAGTGCTGCTATTTGAGACCATGATCCTCGTTCTCAACTCCCCGGGATTCCCAACCCAATCCGGCAACGCAACTACCTCGCCTGCCGATTGTGAGCTGGTTAGTGATGATGAGAGAAGACTTCGGCGCTGGTTCGCTTTCCGGGGACACTCACAGTCACTCGATGCTAATTGAAACTCAAATGTTGCATATACAGGTCTCAGCCGGAGATGAGCCTCGTATGGCCGGAGCGGAGATGTCTTGTATGGCCGGAGCGGAGATGTCTTGTATGCCCGGAGCGGAGGTGTCTCGTATGGCCGGAGACGGTGATGTCTTGTATGGCCGGAGATGACTGTTGACTCTGATACGGGCTGATGGCATTCAGCCGTACTTGCACTCTCATATATATTGGCCTTGTGG
>Ga0307512_10000861_pt1 | contig 44608 bp, 78 predicted proteins | sample 14_EM_MG_FD_200267 | JGI IMG/M metagenome (GOLD analysis project Ga0307512, IMG submission 200267) | Populus trichocarpa ectomycorrhiza microbial communities from riparian zone in the Pacific Northwest, United States - 14_EM | ecosystem: Host-associated > Plants > Roots > Unclassified | place... | reverse complement strand
GAAGCGATGGGCCGTCTTGCGGACGGCGCAACAACGACAGTGACCCCTTCACCGCAGCCTTCAGCTTTGCGTGGCGCGCAACGCTATTTGTCGCGTGTCGACGAAGCCGTTGGACGCTTCAATCGTGCCGAAGGAACGGGCGGAGTGGGCACGCTTGAAGCGCTGGGTACGATGGCGACAGGTGGCATTGCCGCACCTATTCTTGGGACGGCCGAGTCGATCGCTCTTGGCACGGATCCCGAGAAGTCCTTTGCCCGATACACTTACCAACCCCGCACCGAGAGTGGCAAGGCACAGTTAGGGGTGCTGGGCGCCATCGCGAGCCCCTTGACGGAATCCGGTGCAGATATCGCACTTGCACCTTTGTTGGCCGGCGAGTCTCGGGCTCTTGCGGCGAGTCCTGCTAAGATCCCGGCCAATGCTCGCCGTCCTCGTGTTGGTAACGATCCTGTTCCTGGTGAGCCAGCACCGCTGGCTGGGACTGCTGCTGCTGGCGAGACGGTTCCTGCCCCTGCCACTCAAGCACGGAAAGCCGGACTGGCGGGTGTATCTGCGGATGCTGTCCCGACGCGGGCCGATCTCGCCGAGGCAGCCAAGGACGCCTACAAGCGAGCTGACGAAGCTGGAGTGGTAGTCAGCGAGAACAGCCTGAAGGGGCTTAAGACTCGCATCGTCTCGCTGAGTAAGAAGGAAGGTCTCGACAAAGATCTGCACCCTGACTCGAGCGCCGTTCTAAAGAGAGTGACCCAGGCGAAGGGTGATCTGACCCTCACCGAGCTTGAGACCCTGAGAAAGATCGCCAAGGATGCGCAGGGCTCAATCAAGCCGGCTGACAAGCGTATCGCCAGCATGATCGTCGAAGAACTCGACGACTATATCGACAATCTTGCTGAGACAGACGTTCTCGCGGGTGATGCGACCAAGGTGAAGGCGCTCAAGGAAGCGCGCGGTCTCTATTCGCGTGCCAAGAAATCCGAGGTCGTCGAAGATTTGTTACAGCGAGCTCATGACTCAGCTTCGCAGTTCTCGGGCTCAGGCCTTGAAAACGCTGTTCGAACGCAGTTCCGCGGGTTGGCCAAAAACAAGAAACAGATGCGCATGTTCACCGCCGAGGAACAGGCTGCAATACGCAAGGTTGCCAACGGCGGTCCAGTTGAGAACGCGGCGCGATTCATTGGGAAGTTTGCGCCCACAGGCGTCGTCTCTGGCGTACTCACGGGCGGCGCGGGTGCCATGATTGGTGGTCCGCTCGGTGCTGCACTCCCGCTCGCTGGCATTGGCGGTAGGGCCGCTGCAACCCGCCTGACTCTGCGCAATGTCCGCACCGCTGACGAGTTGATGAGACGCGGGCCCGGTGGCGCTAACGCACTGGCCAAGAAGGCCACCGAGAAAAAGCGCAACGCGCTCGCTGATTTCTAGACTCAACTATCCATAGACCACAAAAGCCCGCCTCGAGCGGGCTTTTTGTTTTGGAGCTGAAATGCCTCAACTGTTCGTCCTGCCGCGGCAGCTGGCGCTCGATGACGACGCCAACCCGTTATCTGGGGCGCTGCTGTATTTCTACCGCACCGAATCGACCACGCCGCAGGCCATTTACTCGGATCTGTCACTGGCCATCCAGCACAGCAACCCTGTTGTTGCCGATGCGGCCGGAGAGTTCCCGAAGATCTACTTGGACTCCAGCGCCGATTTCGCTTATCGCATGAGCCTGACCACTGCATCAGGCGTGCAACTCTATCAAGAAGATGACATCCAACAATTCACCGTCACGCCCACGGAGATTTTGGCGGCACTGTATCCGCAAACGGAGGCAGAAGAAGCGGTGTCCGTTACGCCCACGGACTTTCGGTATGCGCCCGGCGACGTGCGACGGTACGGTGTCATTGGCAACGGCATTGCCAACGATACAGCTGCGTTTCAGCGCGCACTTTCGGTCGGTGGTCCCATCAACGCCCCCGCAGGGCTGACGATCCTAATCGCGAATACGTTAACCCTCGGCGTCGCCAAGTCGACGATCGACCTCAACGGATCGGTGCTGAAGTTCTCCAGTTCGTACGACGACGCCGGCACGAACAATCTGATCATGCTGACGGTCAGTGCAGCCGATGTGACGATCTGCAACGTGATCTTCGATGGAACCGCGAAAGCCGGTGAATCGAACCGCAACGCCTTCGTGCAGTTCCCCAACAACTCCTCTCGTGGCAAGGTCTACAACTGCCGGTTCATCTCTCTCGGTGACGGCGGCAACGATGCAAACTGCGCGGTTCTGTTCCTGACCGGCGCGGATGACGGCGAGATCTACTCGTGTAGCTTCCACGACTGCCCAGGATCAGGCTTCTCGCAGGGTGCTCGGGCGCGCTTCAGTAATTGCGTGGTCACCGCACCCAAGGACGTTTCATTCGCGCTCAACGGCCCCAACTGCGTCGGCGGGTCTGTCATCGGATGCAAGATCTTCGCTCAAGACATCACCGTGTCCGGGCACATTGCTGCAGAGGAAGCAGCTGCCGATTGGGTGTTTGCTGACAACTACATCTACGGCGTGAAGAACGGCGGCGGCATTGCTGCACTGAACGTTGCCGTTACTACTTTGGCCAACGGTGGTGTGATTGCGAATAACGTCATCGACGGCGGCGGGTATACCACGACCGGGCCTTCTGCCCTGATCTCTGTCAGCCAGTACTATCGCGGCTGTCGCATCGTGAACAACATCCTATCGGGCATGCCGGCTGGATTGGCGGCGAATGCAGCGATCACCGTGCCAGCGCTGCTGACGCTGTTGCAGGGGAACAAGATCAACGCGACGACGGGCACGTCATCCGTTGGCGCAGTGGTCATCACTCCGGCCGGCGGCCAGATCGACATCATCGACAATTACTCCGACTGCACCGGCGGGCCGGCGCGGCACTTTGTCTTCCAGAATGGCGACAACTCCTCTGCCCCGGCGATCTTCGAGGGCGGAACATTCATCGGCGGAACCACGGCGATCGATACCGATCTGAACGATCCAACCAACCTGCCAGTCTGGCTGGTTAACCTCAAGCGAAACACTGCTACGGCTCTGCTCGCACTGACTGCTACGGACAGCATCGAGGACTTTTTCAACTCACATTCGGCGATCGCGTGGCCGCACTCCATCAAAAGTCGGCGTGTGTGCTACGGCAACGCCGCGCCTACGAATGGAACATGGTCGCAAGGGGATTGCGTCATGTCAGTCGCACCGACAGCAAGCAATCCGCCTGGTTGGGTTTGCGTTGCCGATGGCACACCAGGCACGTGGAAGGCAATGGCGGTCTTGGCGTCGTAGGTCATGGACCCGCCGCTTACAAGCGATTTCGATCCTTACTCAGCTGAGAGCCCAGCGTGCTGCAAGAAACAATGCAACAAGAACGGCAAGGAATGCGCTGATGAGGGTAGCAATGCCTGCGCCCTTGATGGCGGGCCAGAAGGCCCATGCGGCGACATCGCACCAGAACTGTCTGATCCGCCCCACGAGTCCTCCATGATCCAACGCCTATTGGATTTGTCGTTATCGTTGCTCGCGCCGCCTCGGGATGCCAGCCCGAAAGAAATGCGGCGTCACGCTGTTGCACTTTCCGTCGCCGTCGCGCTGATCTACGGGCACATAGCTATCGCATGCGGGTGGCTGACGTCAATTGGCCTTTCGGGCTTCGCGAGCGCAAGCAGTGTTTCATCGGTTAAATCAGAGATGGCCGAGGTCAAGGTAACGTTGTACAGCATCGCAATCCGCGATCTTCATCGGATGAAGTGCAACGCAGTCAAGGATGACGATCAATTGAATCTCAATGATCAATTGCAGCGCGAGCTCTCGAAGTATCGACTGGCCACCGATCGCGAGTACCAGCTGCCCGAGTGTCCGAAGCGATGACGCTACGCTACTTCAAAATCAGTGAGTTTGCCTGCAAGCATTGCGGCCAGAATCTCATCGATCACGTATTCGTCCAAGAACTCGACGACCTGCGTCATCACCTTGGGTTCCCGCTCGCGATCTCTTCCGGCTACCGATGCCCCGAGCACAACGCCAAGGTGTCGAGCACTGGTCGAACTGGACCGCATACGACAGGGCGCGCTGCCGATATTGCCGTTTCTCATGGTCGAGCCTACGAAGTTCTGCAAGCCGCGCTGATGATGAAGTTCACGGGCATCGGCGTGAATCAGAAGGGCAGCTCTCGGTTCATACATTTGGACAATCTCCCCAATGCGCCGGGGCAGCCTCGCCCAGTCGTTTGGAGCTACTGATGATCAAGTATTTATCCCGAAAGTTCATCCTGGCGTTCGTTTTTACGGTCACCGGATGTGCGGTCTTTGCGTTCACCGCGAAGCTCTCTGGCGGGGAATTTGTGACGTTGGTCGGTGTGATTCTCGGTGCATTCACAGCGGGCGATGTCGCACTGAATCACATTCACCGTGATAAGCAGCCTCCCGATGCTGGCGCCTAGTTTATGGGTGTACGCCATCCTTGGAGTTGCGATCGCAGGCGGTCTCGCGGGCTCCTACGTGAAGGGCAGGAGCGATGGCCGGGCAGTCGAGATCGCGCAGCGCGTGACGTTGGAGGAAGTGGCGAGGACGGCTCGGGATGCATCTCAGCAGGCCGCCGCCGAAGCAATCGCGAAGATCGAGGTGAAGAATGTCACGATCCGCCAGAAACTTGAGACCGAGATTCGCGAGAAGCCTGTCTACCGCGACTGCATTGCTGATCAGCGCGTGCTCGACACCGTCAACGAAGCCATCACAGGAAATCCCGCCACTGGTCCGGGCGAGTTGCCCGCCGCCAGTACCGATGACGGGCAAAACCTTCGCTGAATTCATCTCAAAGGTGGCAGAGCAGGGGATTCAATACCGAAAGTGCCTTACAGCTATTGGCCTAGAGCCTTAGATCACCACTGCCGCTCTGCCCACTCACATGCCTCGCATCCCCGCTCGGAATGCCCCGTTGCCTTCTTGCAGATAGCGCAGAATCTCTCAACATTTGGTGCCTTGCACAGCACATAAACAATCGCAGCGCAGAGCCCGCTGATTGACACCGCAATCGCCAGATAGGCGAGCCATTTCATCTGTTTCTTATTGTAACTTCCCAGAAGAGCGGTCAATCTACTACGCGATTTTAAAGTTACAACGTCCCTTTACACGTAGTCGGGGATCTATACAGGCTACGGAGGCGCTAGTCGTGGGATGTATTTGGCAGCGGCTCTCCGTTCAAAATAAACAAAACAGGAAGTTCCTTGCCCCATTCATCACCCATGCATGCCCAGCCAGTCGATTCGTACCAAGTGCCGATGTCTGATTGGATTTTCGGCCCTCGACCAACGCAGTAGTCTCGACCATTGATTAGTGCAACCTTTTCAATCGGTAGCCAAGCGTTCATCTGGTTTCGCCCCTGTGTTGTGGGATGAGCGTCGAGCTCGCCAGTCCCACAGACGATCAAAGAACGCCGGCAGCCCCAGCCAGTAGGCCGTTGAGTTGCCGCGCCGGCGAGCCTGCCTATCGCGGAATGCGCTCATTCGCTCCCTCCTGAGGAACGGGTCTCATCAAGAGCTCGACCACCTTGAAGCGTACCTCGCTATCGAAGAATGGCGACTCGGAATCGTTAAGAGCCATAGCGTATTCCTCCGCTTCTTCAAGCTTGGTGAACGGACACATCTCGCGCTCAAGGTGCGGATAGCCGTCCTTAGTGATGCCGTAGCCGAAGCGCTTCAATTCAGTCACTGCTCAACTCCGTTCAGAAGACCGAATCAAGTGTACGGCACACCGAGCAGCCCTTCGTCGGATGCCACGGCCGCGTTTCCTTGCAAGCCACGCAGTATCGTTGCTCCGTCGACCCGGTAAAGCGATAGACCAGCCACCCGATCGCAATCGCTCCCACAATCCCCGTCGCCCAGATCAGCCACGTCATGTGACGTCTCCCTGGTTGTAATAGTTCTCCCGCGCGGCGACTGTAGGGAGTAGCCGTTCAGGCTGCCATACGGGGAAGGGACTCGTGCGGTGCGATGAGAGGCGCGAGATTGGCGCCGAATTGCCTCTAAGAGGGCGAAGGAAATGCGGCCAATTTTGGCTCTTTCCCTTCGGGGTCTTAGAGACTGGAGCCGCTAGGGCTGGCTCCCCGGGCCGGACTCGAACCAGCGACCAACGGATTAACAGTCCGTCTGAAGAGCCATTGTTTCCCGTGAAACGCTGCATTTTTCCTCTAAGAATCGCTCACCACTCTCTAAGAACTACCGAACCGGCCGCGTGCGAAGTTCCTTCCGGTACATCGCTTCGAGCGCCGCGCCATGACCCAAAACCGAATGCGGCGAGTCGGTCTGTGCTTTCGCCCGCAGATCCTTGAAGCACCATCCAGACTCAAGCCTGGCCAACTGGGACGCGATTGCAGACGTCGTCCAAGCTTCCCCTTCCGTATTAGTGAACACAAGCTCGGCCCCTGGAAATCGCTCCATGGCGCGCCGTACGAAGAACCTAAGAGCGTCTGACCAATAGACGGTGTGCGGCTTCTTGGTCTTGCTCTGCACATACACAATGCCCTCGGGCGTTAGATGCTCGGAGCGTTTCCACGCGATCACATCCGTTTGACGGACGCCTGACAGGTAGGCTGCGGCGATCAAGTCCTGGAAGGGTTCGTTGGCGCGCTCAAAGACCTCTAAGAAATCGGCATCCTTCACTACCTTCCGCTTCGGGCGCTCAGTGTTGCGCGACACCTCACGGCATGGGTTCGTCTCGACGTACATCTGGCGCATCCCGAAATTGTGGACGGCGCTCAGGACCGCCACCTCACGATTGGCGCGGGTGGCGCCCTTGCCGCGTTTCTTCCGGGTCTCGAGGAAATGCGCGATCTGGTTCGGCTTCAATGTGCCGATCCGCATCTTCCCGAAGTGATGGTCAAGGCGTTTCAGGATGTTCAGATAATCATCTCGGGTGGCGGGCTTAAGCTCATCCATCCCAACGGCGCGGTACACGTTGATCAGCTCCCCGATCGTTCCGGGCCGGAGCGGGTCGAGCTCGTAGAGAGCCCGGTAGAGAGCATTGGCGCCTTCGTCGATTCGAGAGAGCGGGTGCCACTTGTTCTTGATGACCTTGTAATACCGGCCGTCTTTTTCGGTGACGCCTGGGATTGAGAGGCCGCAGGATTGGAGGTAGGCCATTCCGGAGGCTCGTAGTTAGGTTCGTTTTCGGTCGTACCACGATGCAACGCTCGGTCGAGTGCTGTCAACGTAGTGCACGGCCGGCCTTTCGTGTCGCGCCACGTCAAGATGCGATTCCTGGCGCACCAGGCAGCGACAGCCTTCGGCTTCTTTGTGCCGGCAAGCTTCGCGAGTTCTTCGAACGTGGCGATCATCGAACTAGGTCAACCTTGACTATACGGCCTCGTAAGTCGCGGCGAAGATGTCAGGCTTGCAGGGGATTGCTATAATCCCCGCATGTTTACTGCGAAAGAAAAGCTTGCTCGCGCAAGAGAAGCCTCCCGACGCTGGAAAGATCGAAACCCCGAGAAGGTCGCTGCCGCGAATCGACGGAAGCGAATTCGCTCGCACGACCCGGGGAAATCCAAGGCATGGCGGCTGTCGCGGCTTGCAGTCCCTGGATATAGGGAGCGAATTAACCAACAGACCAACGCGAGAGCGACCAGAATTCGTCGTTGGCTCGACGCCTACAAGTTGGCTCTTGGGTGTGTTGATTGTAAATTCAATCTTCATCCTGCCGCCCTTCATTTCGATCATGTCACCAGTGGCAAAACTCTAAACGTGTGCAATTCCAAGAGCATCGCGCAAGCCGAAACCGAGATCACAAAATGTGTGGTTCGCTGCGCAAATTGCCACGCCATCAAGACATGGCCTCATCTGCTGGTTCGTAAGTCATCCTGAAAATCTCGTCTTTACACGGATACAACTCTCCCTTCACGCCTTTGATGACCCAGTCGCCGACGCTGGCTGTCATCTGTCCTTCTAGGGTTGAGATGAACAGTGAACCGCCTTGCGAGATACAGCCTTGCATGAAGTTCGCGATCTCACGTTTGTTCTTGCCTGTCCATTGCACAGCTTCGATCACCACTGGCTTCTTTCGATATTTCATTTGATCTCCTAGTCAGGGTTGCAATTCATCTTTGAGTAGCGGGCGTGCCACGTAGCCGCCGCTTACCCTCAAGTTTCTGTAGGTCTCTGTGCGCGTCCGCAATTGCGCGCTCCTTTGTAACTCCGCAACCGCTCACTAGAGCGACGCCCGGCTTCTGCAGGCTGCAGTACCAGAAGCGGCCGCTATGCCACCAGTCGAACGGTTCAAGATGTTCGGTCATTGGGAACACCTCCGTCACTCTGCACTGAGCCAGTCGTAATAGGCACGGCCACGATCGAACATGTCACGCGCCCACTGAAACAAGAAGCCGATCGCGAGAAATGGCAGGGCGGCGATGAACTGAAGCCACTTCATGGAGCTGATTCCTTGCCCGGACCGGTTCCCCACGACCACAGCCATGGTCCAATGCCGAGCCAAACGCAGCGGCCCTCACGCGGAGTGTTGCTGTAGGCGATCAACGGCAGGATGTAGAAGCCGTACACGTCTCTTGCAAATGTTCGTTTCATTTCGTCACGCTCTCCATTAGTGATCTGTTCGCTGTAGGTCGAGCACGGCGCGCAATTGGGCCTCACGCTGCTTGAGTTCTTCCTCAAGATCCGCAATGCGGGCCTTCAGTATGGCTACGCGCGCTTTGTCGTCGTCACGGTTCAGAATCTCCCACAGCGCGCGCTCGACCTTAGTTGATGGTCGCTCACGTCCATTCCGGTCGAGAACCAGCGGCGGTCCGTGCTCCTGTTCCTGGATCGTGAACTCGTCGTATCTGTTTGCTTTGCTCATGCTCAGGGCTTCAACTATGAGATGTTCGGCGGCAGTGCGGGCACATGCCCGGGCGCCAGATCACGACGACTGACGCGAAGAATCCGCTCGAGCGATATGGGCCGTTTGTCAGGAACCGCACGCGCCCGCGGAGGTAACGCACCTCCGCATGGCCTACCACATCCTCGTGCCACCATTTCAGGTCACAACTGGCCGGTAGCAGGCCGACCACCAGCGCGCCGCGCTTCGCCTCCTCGCGGGCTTTACGCGTCCAGGCGTAGGCCTCTTTCCCATACGGCGGATTCATGAACACACGCTCGCCGCTCCAGTCTTGGGCCAGGCCATCATCAGCCTCGGTGTAAAACTTCGCGCACTTCGCGGTCTCAGGCGACGCGCACGGGTCCAGCGTGAAATCAAACTCGGCATGCAGCGGCTCAAACACTTCCGGCGGTGTGGCCCAGTGGCGGCCGTCGCCGTTGTATCGGCCGTTGTTGCGAGCTCGTCCGGCGTTGATCACGGACGAGTTGCCCGTTCCGCCGATCGTCGATCGCGTCACCGCCTCCAATTTGAAGTCTGCTGCACTCATCGACGCTGCGGTGGTCTCGTGCTGTCGAAGCCATCCCGATATCCGAGACGCCAGAGCTTCACCAGGCCACCTATAAATCGTGCGAATCGGTACATGTCACGCTCCGGTTCTCAGAGAACTACGTGGCAGTCGAGGCAAACGCCGTCGGCTGATCGGTTGCGGTGCTCGCAGACACGTCGCGGCGACTGTCTAAATGTCTCGACGAACGACGCCTCCGGAGCAGGGACCGTTTCCTGCGATGAGGTTTCATCCTGTAGCGCGCGATAGATGCGTTCCAAGGCCAGCGACGGCGGAATGCGTTCGCGCTGCTCGACACCTACCACGGCAAGCGGGCTGTCCGCTTCCCATTTGCGGCCGTCCGGCGCGATCAGCGTCCAGGTGCCTTTCTGCGGCGGATAGCGCGATGCCAGCCGGTTGAAATCGTCGTGTGCCTTACTCATGCGCCTCTCCCTCGGATGAGCAGGCAGGGCAGGGCTCATCGCCGATTGGTGCGCATATCTGGCCGATATACATGGGCGTGTCGAAGATCGTGAGCCTCCCGCTGCCACCGCAGCGACCGCAAGGCTCAGGGAGCTTCGTTGCGGTAGCTCGCGGGGGCATGAGAGCATCGCGCAATGCGTCGAACTCACGCTCGTACTCGGCCGGCACGCCGCAGTCAGCCTCGCGACGAATGATGTCCGCAGCCGCTTTAGCAATACGCTGGAGGTCAGGCCCTGGCGGTGGGGCTGATGCAGCCGGAGCATGGAACGTTATGTGCTGGTCAACCTTCTCGACCCAACCACGAAGCTCGTTGCAGCAATCACCGGCCGGGCAGGGCATCTTTGACTTCAGCCAGTCTCGCAACTGGATCAGCATCTCGCGAGTACCATCGCCCCACAGACTCGCCGGCGGTTCGTGGGCTGACTGTGCGGCCAGCTTGTCGCGAAGGTAGATAACTTCCTGGGCGATGGCATAAGTGTCATCGTCGTCATTGAGGTTATCCCACAGTTCGTGGGCACGAGCGTCTTGCTCGACTGAAAGATCGAACTCCTTCGATGGCGCTTGCTCGTTCATCGTTTCCATCTCCCCTTGATAGCCTGGCAGTTTCTGCAGGTGAGCCACTCGTATGGCATAAACTTGCCGTCGTTCGGTCCGCCGATCTTTTTCAGCCGGCGGGTCCACCAGACTTTCCACGAGTGCCTCGGAGTGCCTTCGCACCGCTCCTTTGTCATCGGATGTCTTCCCGAATGTAGATGTGGCCCTGGTGCAGCAGTTCTTTTGGTCCTGGGCTGCATCCTGGAGTTTTGGAAAGATCGCGCAGACGTTGGTTTTCCCTTGCCGTGATCTCTCGCGCGTTCTCCTCGCGGCGCAGGGAGGCGCGCAGGTCGGTTATCTCATCGTTCAGGACCTTTGCCGGGTTGTAGCCACACTCGTGGAATCCACGCTCGTAAGCGAAGTCCATGAGCGCATCAAGCAACTCGTTTGCTTCCTGAAGCTTCTCTTCTTTGGGGACTGTGACATCGCTCATTACTGCTGCTCCAGAAAGCGCCGGACCTTTGCCCATATCTTGTCGAACTGATGCACGCCATCCGGGTGCATCTTCTCTCGCGTCCTGATGAACATGCGGGCGTGATCCATTTCGAGAAACGCCTCAGTCAACAGGTTCACCGGTGACGTCGTCACCTTCTCCTCCGAGGGAAGTGAAGTAGGGCCGCTCATGCTGCTTGCTCCGTATTCCAAGCACGAACTGCAGCAAGCTTGATTGGCGCTAAGGGTCCATGGTTGTCGCAGTCCTCACAGAAGACGCGAAACCCAACATGCCGACCATAGCTATAGATGTTGTCATTGGTCGCTTCGCCATTGCAGCGCTTGCAGGCGGCGACTTTATCTTCGGGTGTGCGTTGCTCATTCACGGAGTTGCTCTCTAACATTTAACTTTTAACCCCTTTCCCATCCGGATCTATGCCCGTGGTACTCGGGGCCCCTCTGGAGGTCTTTCCAGCCCCTGCATTGCTGCAAGGTTTCCTTCACGACCGGGATGCAATTGGGACAGCAGCGCCCGGAATAACGGTTTTTGAGAGTCTGGCCCGTTTCGTCCACGCAAACTTTCGTGTCTCGGACGGCCGATTGCTCGGCGAGAACTCTTTACATCGTCGGTTCGACAGTGCGCTCGCTGCGGTCGTAAACGCGGCGAGTCATCGAAATATTCTGATGACCGAGGAGCAGCATTGCTTCCTCGACTGATTTGCACTTGGCAGCTGCTCGAGCACGCAGATCGTGATAAGTGAAGCGCTCGTTGCCGAGTGCTTTCCAGCGGCGCATATAGCGCTGCCATATGGCTCGGAAGCCGTCCGATGTATAACGCTCCCCGTCTCGTCGACGGATCACATGCTGGCCGGCTGGCGCCATATCCATGCATTCTAGGAGTAGGGCGTCTAGGACCGGCGTGATACGTACAGCCAGGCGCTTGCCTGTCTTTGCTTGACGAAAGCGAATCTTTCCTTGCTCCCGGTCCACCTGGGACCAAAGCAACGATAGGATGTCGCCCTGACGCTGACCGGTGAGCACCGACAGCTGCATGGCCAGCGTCATTTTGTACGGAACAGTAGCCATGAAACCCGCGAACTCGGCGTCGGTCACTTCGCGATCGCGCGGCCTGGACCGGTGGCGCTTTACGTCCCGGCAGACATTCCGATCTATCAGATACCAGCTGCCCACCGCCTGCGTGAAGGCGCATGACAGGACGGCCAGCTGCTTGTTCCGCTGAATCCGGCCCTTGCGAACGTTCATGAACTCCGCGAAGTCCCGTGGTTTCATCTCGTCCGCTATTCGATCGCCAAACCATCGCCTCAGGTCGCGTATGTGCCGGGCATAATCTCTCTGCGTTCGCTCGCTGAGCTCGTGAGGGATGTACTCCGATTCGAATCGGTCCAAGATATCGTTGACGGTGACGGCCGGTGTTGTGTTCATGCGCGCAATTTTGCGCTGAGCATTCCGGCACAACACCTAATAAATGGGCATCGGAACCACAGTTAATCGGACTCATGTGAGCACCGCTATCACTACTTCTTTCCGTGCGTACCAATCCAGCTGTCGCACCAGAGCGTCCAGCACATAGGACGGTATCTCTTCGGCCGAGATCTTCTGCGTGCGCCGGTCGATCTCGTCATGGCAAGAGCTGCAGGCCCACACACCGCACAGGTCGCTCGGCTTGAGCGCGACGCCGGCATTGCCTGGCCGTCGAATATGTGCGAGCACGGTGGTTTCCGTGTTCCAGTTGCACACGCCTGGAATGCGGACCATGCAGCTCTGTCCACGAGCGAGTTCACGCAGCTTTGTCATAGCTCCACCACATCGGGTCGGGATCGGGGACATACACCGAATACTCAGCCGCGCGCTGCTGGATAAATGCATAGAAGTCCTGCAGCTCGTGCGCCGATATCACGTTACGCTTCCCGTCGTACCCGGTCGTTGTGGTGCGCTTCGGATGCTTCTTCTTCTGTCCCATCACCTCGCAAACTTCCCAGCCGAAAAACTCCCCGCAAAACATTTCATGCAGGTCGTCTTTGTCATTGCCGGTCGCCTTGCGGATATGCTCGTATGCGCATCCCCACAGCGCCTTGTTCTGCTGGTTGCTGCGCTCTTTCTTCGCTGGGCCTATCGTGACCTGGAATTCCTTGGTGACATCCAAGACCGACAGGAACGCCATCAACTTGGTGAAATTGCGCACCCCTCGGTGCAGAATGAACGTTTGCTCTTTCATGCCACCCTCGTAACACGCAGGTCAGTGTCCGGCTTGGACTTGTCCAGCCGCTCGATTGAGAATTTCTTGCCGGCGGATGTGCCGTAACGATAGACAGACGTCTTGAAACGTCGCGGCGGCTTCACGGCAACGAAGTCCTTGCCGACTTCCATCGAGTAGATGGGCCACTTGCGCGCGCTCATGCGGCGATGTCCTTCGACAGGTCCATCGCAAGAATCCACTCAACAACCTTTGTCGCCGGCACGTTGTAGTGCTTCGCGAGTACGCCCAGCAGTTCGTCATCGGCAGGCTTCTTGATGGAAGCGAGGCGGGCTTGCTCGCGCTGTACGCGTTCCTGTTCCTCTTTGACCCGGCGCGCTTCGGCCTGTTGGCGCTCGAACTCCGCGCGCTCGTCGGCCAGCTTCTTTGCTTCGGCATCACGAAGGGCCTTGGCAGAGGCTTCCTCTTCGGCGATGCGCTTGCGTTCGGCCTCGGCTGCTTGTTGTTGAGCAACGCGCATCACTCGTAATTCTTCCGCATGTTTGGCGGACTCAGCATCGCGAGCGGCCTTTGCCTGGCGCTCCTCTTCAGCAATGCGGGCGCGCTCAGCAGCAGCTTCCGCAGCCTGCTTGTCAGCCAGCGCCTTGCGCTCGATCTCGGCTAGGCGGTCACGTTCGGCCTGCTCGGAGCGGAGTCTGGCGAGTTCTTCCCGCTCGGCCTTGATGCGCGCCTGCTCGGCCTCATGAGCAACAGCGGCGGCATGTAGGTCGCGCAACCACTTCAATCCATCGGCCTTGGCCAGTTCGGCTTGCTCGCGGAAATCTTCGAACGAATCGTCTACGGCGCTGCCTTCCAAGTCGCTGATGTGCTCGGCTATCAGGTCAGATCCCAAGGTAGGGGAGAGCATCCGATTGGCGCGCAACTCGGCCACGCGCTCTTGCAGGTCCGCGACGCGCCTCTGCTCGGCCGCGATCTTGGCCTGCTTCTCAGCCTCGCGGGCGTCATCCCAATCGTCACGCAGCTTCTGCAGCCGGTCCTCTTCGGGAGAGATAATCCCAATGATTCGGTCTTCTTCGGCAATCACCGCTTTGCTGAACTTCGTCGCCTCGTCACGCGCTTCCTTGCCGCGCTTCTGAATATCAATGCGTTCGTTCTTCAGCACCATGTATGCCGCGTGCACCTGCTGACGGCCATCAGCATTGGTGATCGTTGTAATGTCCGCCGTCTTGGCGGCAAGGGCTTTCAGGTCATCTTCCGTCTGCTTGATAACGAGAGCTTTTTGCGCTCGCTCGACGACAGTCAGCGCGGTGGTTTGCTCGGTCACGCGGCAATCCTCAGTTTGTTAATCTCGTTAACTTCGACAGCGACTTCGGCCAGGAACTTGCTCACCTCGGCGTCATACGCATCGATCTCGCGCTCTTTGCGCTCCAGCCTGACGCAGAGGTACTGCAGGTCATCGGGGAAGCGGTCATCGAAGCTGATGAAGTCGGCGAACTCCGCGCCAGTCACCCACAGGTTGTGGATGCACTGCCAGCGGTAGTCGGAGGGGATTTCCCGTGACTTCAGATATTCATAGTGCGTGGCCGACTCAGGGCACTTAATCTCGACGATGCCCTTTCGTCCGTGGATAAACGAGTCGAGCGAGCAGCCGGCCATGATCGGCCCCATCGAAAGGAAGCCCAGCGGCTCAAGAATGCAGCCTGCCTCCGCCTCATAGCGCGCAGCGGCGAATGGTTCTTTCTCACGCCCGTGATCTACGGCGGCAGTCGTGAATGCCCGCTCTTGTGGCTGGCCAGTGATGCGCTCGAGCCCGAGGCGCATGCGCAGATGTTTCCTCGATGCCGCCCAGTCGCCTGACTTTATCTTGCGCATCATGTCGGCAGCGGCTGAGCCAGTGAGCCGGCCAGCGCGGGCTGCGAACCATTCCGGCGTTCGCTGTTCGCAATCGATGATCGTGAAGCGTGTCATGACTTCACCTTGGCAGCATTGCGCTTCGTCTCCTTCCACCATGACTCGTCATGATCGACGGCGTGACGGCGGAATTCTTCGTTGGATTTCTTCCAAGCGTCTTGCAGACGCTCGGTGCCTTCGTCGGCCAGCGCTTTCATGTCAGCTCGCCACTTATCGTAACCGGCCGGGGCAACGACTTCCGGCTGGGCATTCCTGCCAGCGCCATTGCCGTCATCGTCACCGTCTGTGGCAGCCAGCCCGAGAATCGCGGTAGCCGTGTATCGCTCCAGATAGGTCTTCGTGCTCCCGCGCGCCTGGATGGCGTTGCGACCAGGCCCCATATCAGGACCTCCACCCATAGACACGATCTCGGAGTGTCCCGCTGCATGGCGCAGCGTGCAGGTCACCTCCATCCAATCCTTGTCGTCTTTGGTGAGCTTCCACGCGATCGACAGACCATGTGCCGAAAGCCTTGGCGTGACTGCACCAACAACATCGAACAGATCAGCGTGCTTCTTGCCCTTCAGGGGGCCATCTTTAATCGTGGTGCCCTTCACAATCGTGATGGCCTCGGACTTGAACGCCGCGAATGCCTCGTTGAACTTGCGGCGCGCCTCATCCGCTTCCCACTCACGCTTTAGGTCCATCAGCATGCGCATCTTTTCCAGGTCCGCGCCTTGCTTGACTGCGATGGCCAGCATTTCCATCGGCGTAACAGTCGGCAAAGATGTCGGCTGCTCGGCAAGCACCGTCATCGCGCGGTGGTCGGTGATCTTCGTTGCTTCTGCGTTCATCGTCCTTTCCTCGCTCGATCTAATTTCCACTTCGCCACGTTCGCCTTCCGAACTTCGTCGGGCGGGCTGTCGTACTTCGACCAGTCGCGTTTCCGCATCGTCAGATCTTCCCAGACCGCGAGCACGCGCTTCGGGAACAGGACCAACATGTCTGCAGGTGCTCTGAAGTTCATGGTGCCGCCTTGTAGCCAAGGAACATTCCGGTCAGCACCGCTGCTGCGCCGAGCGCGATGATGAGCAGAGCCAGTCCGATCTTCGCGGCTGTGCTCATGACGCAAGTCTCCTAAACAATGCGGCATTCCTTTTAAGAAAAGCCTGCAGGCCGGGCTCACCGAGATGCAGTGTTGCCCGATCTTCATTCAGTTCGGCCATCAGCAGCGCCTCCGTACGATCGCGAGCTGTGAGCACCTTTGGCTCCTCACGGAACTTGTCGTCGTTGGCAGCCATCACCGCGGCTCCCAGTTCTCGCGCTTCTTCGCAATCCACTGCTCGATTACCTGGCCGAGCTCGTTCGCGTTGTCGTGCGAGAACAAGTTCAACTCGTCCTCGAGCACCCGGCTCGCCGCGTCGTAGTAGCGCGCCCGGCAGGTCACTGGATATGGAATGCCGACGCCTGCAGTCCTGGCGTCGGCGGTGGGGGAGGGCCCTTCTACTAGCGCGGGACTACCGGGCATGGGTTGCTGCGAGCCCTTCGAGGAACCGTTGAGAATGCGATCGATGCCAAGCATCGTGTGAGTCATCATGTCCATTACGCGGCCTGTTTGCGAAGTAATGCGGGTGTGTAGATGTCCATCGCCTCGGGCGACGGGTCAGTTTGAATCGGCGTGCGCTCGCCCTCAGTTTCCCAGGCGATCAGCTCGCGGAAGTAATCGTTCGCTTCGCTGTAACTGTTGGCGACCACAATCTTTCTCCAGACTTAGGTAGCCGGCTTCCAATCGAGGAAGACGCCGCAGCACATTGGACGGTCGATGCCCTGTTCCAAGTAGTGGCGGTCGCAGTCCATCAGACTGAAGCCGTCATAGTGCTCATCGAGCGCCAAGCGAAAACCGCGAAGCACTGCCTCGGCGCGGTCGTGTTCGTCCTGCGTCGTGGCGTTGTTCACGGCCTCGACCAATTCGATATGTTTCGTGCGTGTGCTCATGTGCGTTAGGTCAGTTCGTGGGATGTGACTATTCGTCGATCTTCACGCCGCACAAAGGGCAGTAGGTCGCGAACACAGTCATCGGGCGCTTGCCCTTGCTGCTGACCTTTTTAGTCGGGATCGTGATCCGAACACCGGTCTTCATTGTTTCGGTGTTCACTGTCATTGCCGGCGCAATTGCCGTGTTGTGCTCGGCGAGCGCTTTGTTTGCTTCTTCGATGCAGTTACACATGAGCTGATTCCTGAGGGTGCGAAGAGTCAGATCAGTTCGAGCACGTGCCACACGAAGGGACCGTCGTCGCACGTACCGATGTAGTGGCCGTTCTCTGCTATCGGATGGCCAGTACCAACGACTGAGAAGCGCCGGGTCTTTGCCGGAACATCTGTATCGAGTTCAGCCCACATACAAAGAACACCTGACTGCATTGCCACGCGGCGAGGGATTGCATCCCGCGCCAGTTGCACTTCATTGACTTGACCGATCCGGTAAAGCGGAAACTTGTGTATGGTGCGCATCGTTCGGTCTCGCTCTAGGAGTTGTTCGGCATGACGAGGACGCCACGCATCCAGGGGATCACTTCGACCCGCAGGCCGCAGACCTTGGGATAGCGGTCTCCGTTTCCGCGCATGTATTCCGCATCGAAGTGGAAGTGCTCCCGCGTGGCTTCCTGCATCAGCTCGGCGTAGTCGTCTGCACCGATCAGAAGTCGAGTGGGCTCACGGTCGAATCCATTGAGAAGGTTGCGCCGCTGCTCAAACAAGCGGTCCATGAACCGTCGACCGTTCTTGCCAATCACGTGGCGCTCAAATGTCACCACTTCGCCGTGATGGAATGCGCCGAGCTTACGGAGCGTCCAGATACACAGCTTTTGCAGCCAGTGCGCAGGTCGGTCCTTGCGAAACTCGAACGCCTCTTTGATCTCCACCACAGAGGTGATGCGTTCTTGCCGGATGACGTCGATTACTTCTCTCACGAGACTTGTTCCTGATTTGTGCGATGACTACTTGTTGCCGATGTCGCCGAGGCCGTAGTCGCTGACTTCGTCGCCGAACATCTCTCGATCGGCGTCGTCGGCGGCATCGTCATATTCAGCGGCTTCGCGCTCGGCAGCCGTTTCGCAATCTGCTTCGGCAGTGGTCGTTCGTTTTCTCGGATCGCTCATGTTCTTCTCCCGATCTGTGCGTTGATTACTTCGGCAACTTCATCTCGGCGTCGTCGGCCGCGCGAGCCAGTGCCAGCGACAGCTCGCGCGCCTCGGCGATCGTCATGCTGATGAGCGCGCGCCCGGTGCTGATGTAGACAGCGTTTGGGCTGTCCGCATCGAACAAGGGAGTGATGGCCGCGTGCGCCTGGATTTTTGGTTGCTCGCTCATGGCTGTCTCCCGGTGCGCTGGCGGCGCTGCTCTATGAATTCGTCGGCCGCATCCCAAGCCAGGTGGGCGCATCCCATAGCGCCCTGCAGGCCGTTCTCACTGAGGCACTGGCGCCAGGCGAGCAGGGCGGCTTCGTCGTGAAGCGCACGCTCTTTGGCGGAGAGGGCGGCGGTGGCTGGGTTGTTCGGCATGGGCGCCATATTACCCGGGGGTAACGCGATGTCAATACCCCAAGGTAATAATTTTGGCAAAACAAAACCCGGCCAAAGCCGGGTTATTGATACGTGGTTTTGGAATTAACCACTTATGCGCGTTTCTTGCCTCGTCGTTCAGAAACGTCGGCAGCGGCTCCGAGCACCATCTGGCGGAACGATCGCTCAAGCGCCGCCCTCTCTTCAGGGGGCAGCGTATCCCAGTGCCGGCGATCGAATTCGAATGGCCAATCCGTGCCGGTTTTCTCCATCCGACTCAGCCATCCAGCAGGCTTGTCGGTCGCCGCCTCGAGGCGCGCGGCGAAGTCTTCACCGATGCGCTTGGCGCCTTTGAGCGCTCGGCTGATGTAGTTCTGCTCGACGCCGACCTTCTCGGCGAGCGCGGTTTGAGTCCCGTACTCCTCGACGAGCTGCTGCAGCCTGCGCTTGCGTGTCTGTTGGACATCCATGTCACCAGCATAAAACCCAATACCTCCAGGTAAATGGCCTCCGGGTATTGACGTATTATGACCCACGGGTAATATGGGTGTCATGGAGAAGCTTCGCGAGTTCTTGAAGACCCTCTCACCCTGTGAGCAAGCCAAGTATGCCGAGCGGTCCGGTACGACCATCGGGTATTTGCGCAAGGCACTGTCTGTCGCGTCCCGTGACGAGTCATTCAAGCTCGGCGAATCAATTGCCATCGGACTGGATCGCGAGTCCAAAGGCAAGGTGCCTTGCGAGTCCCTTCGGCCAGATGTCGATTGGGAATACCTGCGACGTGGGGGGCGAGATCCGGTGTTGTCTACTACGAGCCGTAAACGTGCCTGAGAACGTCCGTTCTTCATTTGTTCCATCCCCGCTGAATAAAATATGTTCAGCGGGAGTATGCGTAAGTATCGCTCGCTGTCTACTTCCAAAACTACGCAGGGCTGTTGCGCTGTCAATTGCGCCGACATCCACCAATGGCGTCACAAAAAGTTGTGATGAATTTTCGGCAATAAGCACGTCACAGACGTGTCTCCAGTTGCTGAACGCGCGTGACGCGTTTCGCACTTTGAAATTCATCTTTGTTTCCATCGCTTCGGCGCTCCGTGACTTGCTCTCGTTGAGTGAGTCCATTACGCCTGAAGGGCAATATTTGTTCGTATGCGCGGCGCATAAGGGCGCATAACCCAATGAATCAATCGGTTCTGTTCCACGACACGATCTTCGATGCACTCGGCGCAGACATCGCCGCGGCAGGCGGATTCAAGGTCGTAGCCGGCAAGCTTTGGCCAGCCGAGAGCCCAACAACGGCCGCAACGAAGCTGCGTAACGCAGTGAACCCCGAGCAGGCACAGAAGCTCTGCCCGGATGAGGTGATGCAGATCAAGCGCTTGGCCTTCGAAGCCGGATCCACCGCAACCATCACCTACGAAGCGCAACAGCTCGGCTATGTCGTCACATGGATCGAGCCAGAAGACGAGATCCAGCGCATCGAGCGCGAGAACAACGAACTGCTGAAGGCACTGACGAAGCGCATGGAACGCGCTGAGCAGCTGCGATCCCAGACCAAGCTGAGGGTCGCGAAATGATTCCGACCCCGCGCCTAACTCCCCCTGGCGTGGCTTGTGCCGCTGGCTCAGGTCAGCGGCTTTTTTATTTCGAGGTGAGGTCATGAGCTGTCGCGACACTCAGAACGAGCGGCTACTGGCGGAGTTCAAGCGCCGTCGATACCTCACGATGCGTGACATCTTCGACAGGCTCTACATCAACAATCCGTGGGCTCGAATTTCGGAGCTACGCAAGCACCACCGGATCGCGGATGGCTTCGTGACGACTCGCAACGGCGCTCGCATCAAGCACTACTGGCTCGTCGAAGGGAAGCGGAAAGCAGCGTGATCAACCCCGAGGCAAAAGACTTCGACGCCGAGCTGGAACGTCAGATCGACTTCCAGCACGGGCTGCTCGTCACCGCGATCACGCCGGCCGAGCACGAGGCGGCGTGGGATGAGATGAAGCGGCTCATTGCTCAGCGCTCGCCGGCCCGGGTGGCGGAGATGGAACGTGAGCAGGGGCTTCGATGAACTATTTCCGCATAAAGAACTGGGAAGTTCATCAGCACTACAAGGACCGATCGCCACCCTGGATCAAGTTGCATCGTGAGCTATTGACCAGCCAAACCTGGGTGATGCTGGACGACGACAAGAAGGCGCTAGCAGTTGCTTGCATGTTGCTAGCAGCCGGTACGGACAACAAGATCCCGCTAGACCCTGCCTACATCCAGCGTGTGGCCTACCTGAAGACCACTCCGGACCTGCAACCGCTCTTCGATTGTGACTTCATTGAAATCATTAAAGAAAATGTTGTCCCGCTAGCGCTTGCTAGCACAACGCTAGCATCTGATACAAAACGCTCCTCAGAGGAGAGTAGAGAAGAGAAGAGTAGAGCAGATACCGCACGCAAGCGGAAACCGCCAAAGACCCCGATCCCCGAGGATTTCAAGCTCACACCCGAGCGTCAGTCCTACGCTGAGAAGCACCTACCGCAAGTCGATCCCATCGCGTTGATGGAGTACTTCCGGAGCACCTCGAAGGCGAAAGGCTGGGAGTACGTGGATTGGGAACAGCACTGGCAAACGCTCGTGCGTCAGTGGGCGCCGAATTCGGGCCACTGGTCGAGTAACCAATATCCCAAGTTGGCGCAAACGAAATGGATGTAAACGACCTCGTTGCTCGGCTGGAAAAGGCCAAGCGCACATCGCGTGATTCCTGGATCGCGTGCTGCCCGGCGCACAAGGACCGCACACCGAGCCTCACGGTTCGGGGCCTCGACGATGGGCGAATTCTGATCCACTGCTTTTCGGGCTGCGGAGCTGCTGACGTGATGGCAGCAATCGGCCTGGAGACAGCTGATTTGTTTCCAGCTCCACTCGCCCAACACCTACCGGCAGTGAGGCAGCCATTCAGCGCGACCGATGCACTTCGAGCCTTGCGTCGTGAGGCTGCCATCGTTGCGATCTCTTCGGCGGATGCGGCCGAGGGAAAGCCTGTAGACCGACAGCGGCTGTTTGTCGCTGCTGAGCGGATTGCTGACGCCTGCGAGTACATCCACGCCCATGCATAACGCCACCGACGCATCGATCGCAAAACTGGACGCCGCTCGTGCGCGCCGAATCGGCAGCATGCTGGTGACGGACATCGGCGACTTTCACGAACCGCGGCAAACGCTGTTCGATCTGGCGAAGGCCGATGCGCGCGAACTGCTTGCACAGTTCACGAAAGCTCGTGAGAACTTCGCAACATCGCCGTTCGATCCGCAGGGCCACAAGCTGAAGTTTTACCGGAAGGGCTACACGATCTGGTCGGGCTACCCTGGTGCCGGCAAGACGACAGCATTGCGCCAACTGATCTGCCATTTGCTCAACGCTGAAGAACTCGTGTTCGTGGCATCCCTGGAAGAGCATCCAGCGGATGTCATCGTGCAACTGGCCGGCGTTTGCTTTGGTCGGGAGATGCCCACTGTGCACCAACTGCAGTGGTTCATCGACTATTACGGCGAGCGGCTCAAGGTGTGGGGCATTACGGGATCAGCCTGTCACAAAGAAATATTCGGGACCATTCAGGCCCTCGCCGCAAAGAACGCGGTGACGCAGGCGTTCGTCGATTCGCTGATGTGCCTCGACATCAACAGCCAGGACTGGGAGGGGCACCGTCGGTTCGCAAACCTGATGAACGCGATGACCATCGAATCAAACATTCACCTGCACCTCGTGGCGCACCCGCGCAAGGCGCAGAGCGTGGACCAAGAGGCCGATCTCAACGACGTGGCAGGCGGAGCGGACTACGCCCGTCTTGCTCACAATGTGGGTTTCATTCGGCGTGGCAGCAGCGCGCAGTTTGGTGATCAGGTCTCTGGCATGCGACTCGCAATTCGCAAGCAGCGTTACGGAAGCGGGTTCATCGGCGACATCGATGGCTGGTTCAACCGAAACATCCGCCAATTCAAGCTTGATCAGTTCGACCAGCGGCCGACGCAGTATCTGCCTCGCGAGGCTTACACACATGAAGATTGATCCAACTCGGCTCCGTGAGCTATGCGCAAAAGGTCTAAGCCCAGTTCAAATCGCGACGCGCCTGGGAGTCAGCCTGAGCGGCGCCCATCAAGCGCTGAAGCGTCACGGGTTCGTTGCCGCTGTGGTAGGGAAGACCGTATTTCAGGGCTCCTCTTCGGGGAGGAGTGCATGAAGGGCTACCGCAAACTTTGGGAGCGAACATGAGTAGCCGTATCAACCACTACGCTGGTCTCACATCCAACAGAAACCGTCGTAACAAGTACGAAGGGTGCAAGTACGTGCGCATCTGCGGCGGTACAGCTCGGCGGCTAACGATGACTGAGATCACAGAATTCAGAGCGCATGTTGACCGAGTTATTTCGAAGCGTGGTGCGCGATGAGCGAGCAAGCGCCGACAAAAGAGCTAGTTCGCCGCGCTGTGATTTCTGAGTGCGGGCGCTATCGCTACCGGCTCTATCGGGAATGGGCGAAGTCTGAGCGCATGCCAGTGTTGTGGGTGATGCTGAACCCGAGCACGGCCGACGCATCGATCGACGATCCAACCATCCGTCGCTGCATGGCCTTCAGCAAGGCGTGGGGATACGGCGCAATGTGGGTCGGCAACATCTTTGCGATTCGCTCGACTGACCCAAGCATCCTTGCCGATGTGGGGGCTGAGCAGGCACGTGGCCCAGACAACTCCCGTCACGTACTGGCAATGTGTCACGAATCAGCTCTTGTTGTGTGTGCATGGGGCGTGCACGGCGGAACACACATTCCATCGTTTCTGCAATGCCCGGGCGGCTTGTGGCATCTCGGTCTCACCAAAGGCCGAGCGCCGCGGCATCCGCTGTACGTGAAAGGCTCGACGGAGTTGAGGGCGTTCACATGACCGACCCAGTCCCGTCGAAGAAGCAGTTCTCCGCCGTCAAGGAATTCGACGAGTGGAACGATGTGACTGGCGCGATCCCAAGGGGCATCGGCTGGTACTACGAATGTCGAAGCATCGTTGAGGATGCGGACAAAGAGCTTGAGCGCCTGGAGCGGGAGCTTGGTGCCGTAAAGGCTCGCGCCGCCGAGATGCGAGACAAGTATCTCGCCCTTTTGGAAGAGCGAGCCGCACCCGAGCCGTCCGCAATGCGGGCTTTATGGAACAAGGCGGTCATCGTTCAGGACGACAATCGCGCAACTGTGGCATTTGAGACAGCAGACGAAGCCGAGGCGGCTTTCGATTACCTGCATGAGCTTGGGAACATCCAGCCAGCTGCAGAGCCGCCCCCGGCTCTGACTGAAGAAGAAATGCCGGAGCCGTCCTTGGATGTGCTCAAGCGGGTTGCCGCGCGTATGCGTGTCAACGCACCAGACACGGCCTTCCTTGCTGAGTGGGCCGCCGAGCGCATTGAAGAACTGGAAGCTACCTTCGATCTTCGGTGGAAGGCTGATATGCGAGCCATCAAACGATGGCAGGAAGCGCACCCTGGCAACGACCTAACTTGGCCAGATCACGCCGACATGGTCGTTTGGATGCTTGACCAGATGGACGCGCGAGCATCCCAACCTCCGAGGGATGGGCAATGACCATGCTGCAATTCAGGCTGCCATTCCCGCCGAGCGTCAACCACTATTGGCGCCACATCTCGAAAGGGCCGAGTGCTGGACGCGTGCTCATTTCCGAGGAAGGCCGGGCCTACCGAACGAACTGTGCCAAAGACGTGCTCGAGCAGCGAGTTCCGAAACGTGCACTGCGTGGAAAGCTCGCCGTGGTCATTTGGGCCAATCCGCCAGATCGTCGTCGGCGCGATCTCGACAATCTTCTCAAGAGTTCGCTGGATGCCCTGAAGCATTGCGGACTGATTGAGGACGACGGCGATATCGATGACCTGCATGTCACTCGCGGGCAGGTGGAGAAGGATGGATCACTTTTGGTGACAATGAGGGAAATTGCCCTATGAGTGCAGTCATGACATCAACACGACGCAATGGCGTTCCGGCCGAGGTTCACGCCCTGCTAACGATCTGGGGCAACTGGCAGCGTAAGGACAGGTCGGGACCGAACGGCTATCCCAAGCAGTCTCCATTCGTGAAGTCGTCGCTGTATGGAAAGCTCGGCATCCCGCAAGACACCAACGTTCGGATCGAGAACCCCGTGCCAGCTCACGTTGAAACGATTCAACGGATCGTCGAGCAGATGCCGATCGAGCTCGGTGAGGTGATCGTAACGAAGTACCAGCCCGCGCTGAACGATGCCGGGAACGAGCCGTCGTTCGAAGCGATGGCGCAGTCGCTTGCGATGAGCACGAGTACGTTCCGGACTCGGTTGGAGAGCGCGCAGTGGTACGTGTACGCTCGACTCTACCCGTGAGATTCAAAGTTAACTTGATGTTGAATCCTATATAGCCGACGATCGATGTAGTTGTATCCATCCCATGATGAAGCCCTGCCTAGCGCGGGGCTTTTTCGTTCTGGAGCCCGAATGCCTCTCAACCTCACAGCTGCCATCAAGGCGGTCGGCCTGTGCCTGATCGTCGTGGGGGCGGTGTATGCGGCTGAGCGCACGCCACGGGCAAATGCCGTCGTCACTTACTCGCTCCTGCGATCCGGATCCACGGTGCGCACGTTTGCGACCGAGCAGGCGTGCGTGGACGCTCGTGACAATCCCGATACCGGCCTGATCGCGGTCGACGCTCGCACCAGGACGAGCGGCACGGCTCGATACGTTTGCCGGAAAGACAATGCGATCACGGCCTACTTCGTGGCGAACCCAGCGCCGGTACCGGTCAACTGCGCCGTCAGTGCGTGGAGCGCCTGGTCAGATCCGGCCTGGACGACATGCACCAGTGGCCAGCAATCCCGAACGCTGACACGCTCACGAACGATCACCGCGCAGCCCGCGAATGGCGGCACGGCTTGCCCGGCGCTGACCGAATCGACGACTGAGACGCGCCCGTGCGGACTCTCGGCCACGCTGTCGTGGACGCCGCCGACCCGTAACACCGACGGCACATCGCTCGGCAATCTAGCCGGATATCGCATCTCCTACGGTACGACTGAGCAGGCGCTAACGCAGACGATCCAGGTCGCGAACGTGGGCTTGTCCAACTACGTGATCAGCAATCTGACGCCGGGCACCTATTACTTCGCAGTGCGTGCGTACACCAGCGGCGGGACGGAGAGCGTCAATTCCAACGTCGTCAGCAAGGTCGTGCAATGAAGCCGAGAGCACGCTACAGCTGGCAGAAGAACCAATGGGATGGCGTCTGGCTGTCACCGGAAGTATCCGCGCGACTATCAGTGCTTGATACTGTCGGTCGTGATCGAGTCATCGCGAGCATTGTTGCCGGCTTGCATGCGAAGCAATCTACCACTTGGCGGCGTACCGCCCGGTTCCGCGCCAAGCGCGTGTGAATGGGCACGCTCTCGCGCGTCGTATTCGATCCAGATACGACGCCGCCCTCCGCTCCGGGCTCAGTGCTCGCGGCGGCGCTGTCGCAATCGGCTATCCGCATTACATGGCTGCCGTCGACTGACACGGGCGGCTCTGGCCTTGCGGGCTATCGAGTGTTGCGCTCGCTAACGAGCGGCGGCACCTATGCGCAGATCGGATCGGATCTTTCGGTTGCGTCGCTGAGCTACGACGATTCCGGGCTTGCCGCGGGCACGACGTATTTCTATCGGGTCGTGGCATTTGACGGCAATGCAAATGTCAGCTCACCGAGCACGACGGCCAGTGCGACGACTCAGGCAGCGAACCCGGGCACGGGACTGATTTTCCCGCTTCATGCTCCACCTTACGCCTCGACGAGCCCAGGTGTGGGCGGCTATGGGATGAACACCGAGGGTGGCAGCGGTCGGCACTTAGGTGCCGCGTCGGCGACGACGGTGTTTTTGATAACTAGCCCGGCTGATTCAAACACAGGCAGCGCTATCACCGGGCATGGTGCGAATGTTCACTCCGGCACGTGGGAGTACTACTGGCGCCACTCGGCATCGCCGAAGGTCGGTATTCAGGCCTGTAGTGGCGCACTGAGCACTGGCCGCACTATCCCGTTGCAGACGGGCACACCGCCGCGTCCTGGGTACGTTACTTACTACGGTCAGTTCGCACCGGCACCCGGATTCGTCATTCGCAACACGAATGTGTCGATGAATGGCGCCTCGAACGTGGTGATGTGGCACGCCTACATCGACATGGGAGACGTCGCATCGGCCAGTCTGCCAGCCGGCGCTCGCGACTGCTTGAGCTCGGGCTACGGCGGCGGTGTTGCTTCGAAGATCGTTGTCCACAACGCTTCGTTGAAGCGATCGGTTGATGAGATTGCGGGCTTCTACGATGCGCACATGGAAGTCACGTTCGTGGACTGCGCATTCTACGAACCGCTGCACGACTCGGTCATCGACCACCCAGAAGATCCGCCAACCGAGGATCACGGCTTTGGTCCGTATCTTGGCGGAGGCGCGACTGCACCAGATCAGTCGGCTGGCATCACCTATTTTCGATGCTTGACGGCGCACGTCACTGGTCGTGGGCCGATGGTGAGCGCACGCACGTTCACGTTCGCGAATTGCCTGAACTACAACAACGGCCGTCCAACAGGCATCAATGCAGACGGTAATTCGGTCCAGATATTGTCGGCCGGTGCTTCGGAAGCGAATCACCACAACTTCATTGCCAACGGATTCTTGAGAGGTCCCAACAATCGCGACAACCTGGTTGCGATCAGTGTGACAGGGACTTACCCCGCGGGCAGTTCTGGCTACGCGTTCGGCAATTGCCAGCGTGGCTGGGCGCAGCCGGCGAACCAGGCGGCGTACTTCACGTCGCGGCCGGCGAGCTATGGCGTATCCGCGACGATACATGCGGACGCGTACCCGTCGAGCTGGGGCTCGGGCTTGTCTGGCGTATTGCTGTGGGCCGCCAACCCGCAGAGTCCGACGACAGCGGAGTGGCACGCCTACATCGATTTGTTCGATCGTACCGTAGGTGCAACGCCCGCCTACCGTGATTCGCGGCTGCAGCTGGTAATGACCCAGATGCGCAATGCCGTCGATGGCGTTGTGCAGACGAATCAGTTCGTCAACACCACGGCTGAATCTGGTGGCACATCGTCGGTACCGGTTGTCGTGGTTGATCCGTTGAACCCTGGCGTGCATTGGCATGCGCCGCTGCCGACCGGCTCAGATCGCGACACGCCGTACACGACAGGCACGTTCTCGAACGGCCTGTCTCGCGTTGGTTACACACGGCTCGAGGCCTGGGCCTACGAGCAGCACCTGTATGTCACGGCCGCCGACCTGATCTCGCCGACTGTTCCGCAGAATGTTCAGGCCGCGCCGCTGTCACAGACGACACTGCGCATCACCTGGGATGCGTCGACGGACCCCGGTGGATCCGGACTTGCTGGGTACCGAGTCTTTCGGTCGACCACGAGCACCGGAACGTATACGCAGATCGGCAGTGATCTTTCGGTCGGGACGACGAGCTACGACGACACGACGTTGTCGGCGGGGACAACGCGTTTTTATCGCGTGCTGGCGTTCGATGCGCGGGGCAATGCGAGCGCTCAAAGCGCTACTGCATCTGCGACGACCACTTCGCTGCCTTCCGGTAACTGGCAAGACGCAACTGTTGGTTTCTCGGCCATCCCCGCGCAGCTTTCTGGTACAGACGGCCGCAAGGTCCGCATGGACATCAGCGGCTCGGATTGGGGAGCCCTCGTTGACGACATCAACGGCGCGTCCGTCACACGAGTGGTCGGTGGAGCGTTTGATGGTACCGATGCAATTCGCATCGTCCCGCCGTCAAGCCAGCTCAACAACGGCAACAAGACCACTTACTCCTGCGTCATGCGGGATTTGGATATATCGAACAGCGGCGCAAAGAACGTTGCGCAAACAAATCTTGGCGTCGTCATTCAATGGGGATCGAGATACATCGACCTTGCGGCAACGGCGAAGATTACTGGCGTTCTGGCTGCACAAACGCAAGGCGGTGCACCGAATGCAAGCTTGGGCCGGGCGGGTTGGTTCGAGGCTACCTGGAACGGTAGCCGAATCTTCTCAGTGACCGCCACGACGATTGCGAGTTATCACCAGCCGGTCAGTGGAATCTTCCCAGACTCCGGTTTGGACGTGAACAAGTTGTGTTTCCTAGGCACGACAATTAATCACGCTGCTGATCCGCCTCGCGTAGGCCAAGAGTGGCTTTATATCGAGCAAGAGGTGGATTACCGGAGAAACCGCGGCAATCCGGATGGACGCAATCGCCTCGATGTTTGGTCGCGCACTGGGTACATCGGGTATCTCGAAATCCCACTGACGCACAGAGACATACAGGCGCCATGGGATTTTAGCTATCAGTTCGGCAGCAGGATCGAATACATCGGCGGCCTCTGGAACAACCCGAGCACCGCGAATGCAAACAACTTTCTGATGGTCTCTCATCCAATCGTTTCCGTGAACCGTGCCAAAGATGCTCGCATTGGGCCGCCTCCAGGATTCTTGACGTAAATGGCAAATTACGGCCGGATCACACAAGGCGCCTCCTGGGTTGAGATTGAATTCAGGCGTCGCGGTCGAAAGATCACGTTGTCTGGAACTGAAACAGCGGTAGCGATCCATGCGTACCTTCGATCACAGGGCACGGCGACGAATGGCGTACGAGCGACACTGTATGACGCAGGCACCAACGCGCTTGCATACATGTCCGATGTTGTAACGAGCTTCACCGACACCACGGGCCAGTGGCGCACGTTCACGATCGCCTCAAGCATTGCCGCCGGAGACTACTGGCTAACGATCTTTTGTGAAGCTATTAGCGGTGGCGGAAACACGGTGCAGATTGCAACCGATACTGTTGCCGCTGACGCGAATTTGTATGAGGGCTGGTTCAACGATGGAACCGTGTGGCCATCACAAAGCGCGAGCCTTTCAGGCCTCGCCAACGCTGAGAACACCGAGAACATTTCCCTCTATCTCGAAACGGCCAGTGGGGCGACGCAAGCACCCCGCAGTTCCGCATTCCTGCGGATGTTGATGAACAACTGAGGATAGCGAATGCGTTTGCTCAAACAGTCAACAGCTTCCACGCTGTTGCTAGGCCCATTCCTTGACAGTACGGATGGCGTCACGAGCGAGACCGCGCTGACGATCTCGCAATCGGATGTGCTGCTGTGGAAAGAGGGCGGCACCACGCTCGCTCAGAAGAATGAGGCGACCAGCTGCACTCACCGAAGCAACGGTTTGTATACCTGCCCGGTCAACACCACGGACACCAACACACTCGGGACCTTGGTGGTCAGCGTGTCGGAGTCAGGTGCGTTGCCAATTCGCCAGGACTATCAGATCGTCCCGGCGAATATTTATGACTCGCTGGTGCTGGGTACCGATCTTGTAGAGGTCGACCTGAGCCAGATCGATGGTGTGGACGAGCATGTCGAGAAGTTCGCGGCCTCGGTGAACGTCATTGCTTACGCCACGGTTACGAACGCGGCTCACACACCGACCACGACAGAGTTCGAGACGGCCGACATCACCACCGCGGCCGCAGATCATTGGATCGGTCGCGTGCTCATCTTCGGTAGTGGCACACTGGCTCAGCAGGCGACGGTCATCACTGATTACGCGTTGGCAAGCGGCCGTGGGCATTTCACCGTCTCGGCATTGACGTCTGCACCAGCGAACGGCGTTCAATTCGTGATCCTGTGACATGGCGTCGCTTGCCACCGCGAGATCTGCGCTTACCCCGCGAGGTACGCCGGGAAGAATCTCGTGGCGTGACACCGCCCCAGGCAGCGTTACTCGGCCGTACACCGTAACCTTTACCCAGTTTCGACCAGGTGGCATCCCGGGTCGACGCTACGGGTCGTTCACAAAGACAGTCGCGACGACCGCGGCGATTACGGTCTCGGACACCGCGAGCCTCTCGGCCACCGAAGAGCCGATCGACCGCAACGAGATTGCGACGACCGACACAGCGCGCCTCTCGGCGTCTGATGTCTCGCAGCTGTTCAATCGGATCGATGCGACCGATACAGCGACTCTGTCGGCCGGCGAAACGATCGCCCTGCAGATCAGCGGCGTCACGCTCAAGACCGCCAGTGACACCGCATCGCTCAGTGCCTCTGAGACATCAACGGTGGGTGTCTCGGTCGATGTCTCTGACACGGCCACGCTCACAGCGACCGATACGTCATCGGTCGCGATCAGCGCCGAAAGCAAGGACGTCACTGACACCGCGAGCCTGAGCGCGGATGACACGGTGTTGCTGGAGATCTTCGCCGGCATCGTGGAACGCAGCGCGAGTGATACGGCTCTGTTGACGGTGAGCGACCTGGCATTCGTCGCCGAGGTCCGCCGCATCAAGTACATGAAGTTCCAAATGCGTAAGCCACGCATGACGATCAAGAGGCGTTGATGTTTTACGTCGTGCTCAAGCCCGACAAGACTCCCATGGAGTCGCCGTTCCTATCAATGCAAGAAGCCCAGCAAGCGGTGGCGGCTATCGAGCCGGACATCGTGTTGCAGGCCAAGTATCAAATCCATCCGTTGGCCGATGCAAAGGATGCCGAGCGCTTGAGCATCAAAGTGCTTTGGAAGATAGAAATCGAGAAGCGTAACGGCGATGACCAAAGTCAACCGCCGGTCGAAACCGTAACCCGTGAAGGAGTGAACTGAAGTGGCCCTTACCAATGCCGGCGCGGTGCTTGCGGCCCAATGCCTGATGAACGATAGCGCGACGTTCCTCAACTCATCGAATGCCCATCTCGGCGTGGGTGACAGCAGCACGGCCTTTTCCGCCGCGCATACCGATCTGCAGGCGGCGAGCAACAAAACGCGCAAGGCGATGGAGGCGAGCTATCCGACTCGTACATCGGGCGCACTGACCTTGCGCAGCCTGTTCGGCACATCCGAGGCGAACTTCGCCTGGAACGAATGGGGCAGTTTCAACGCGAGCTCGGGCGGAACGATGGTCACGAGAAAGGTCGAGTCCTTAGGGACTAAGACGAGTGCCCAGTCGTGGCAATTGACTGCAACGATCACGTTAGCGGCCGCCTAAATGACCGAGTACGTGAACGAATCCAGCACGTTCACGCTGGAGGTTGACTTCTACAACCAGTTCAACGACCCAGCCGCGCCCAACGCCTTGCGCTATCTGATTCGCGACCTCAGCAACGACAGACTCGTGCGTGACTGGACCGCGCTTACGCCGGCTGCATCGATCGACATCGAGGTCGCAGCCTCGGACAACGACATCTACGAGCGCACGCCGCGCAATCGACGCTTCGAGAAGCGCGTGGTCACAGTGCAGGCAAACCCTGGCGAGACGACTCAGCACGTCGATGAGTTCGAGTACTGGGTGCGTAACCTCGCCGGCATTACCAACGTTTAGAAAAATCAAACGGTTGTATTGAATCAAAATGGCTGGCGCTCCCGTAGGCAATCAGAACGCAGCAAGGGCCAAAGTGTGGCGTGCCGCGATCATGCGCGCTCTTGAGAGACGTAAGCCTGCGGATGAGCGAATTCATGCCATCGATGAGTTAGCGGACAAGCTCATTGCATTGGTGGCAATGGGCGATCTGGGCGCGCTCAAGGAATTCGGCGATCGACTCGACGGGAAGCCTGCTCAGTCTGTGAGCGTCGATGGTGACGGCGAAGGCGGGCCAATCAAGACGCTCAATGAGATCCTGATCCGAGCCGTGGATGCAGCTGGCAATTGACCTGCCCAGAAAGGCAGTCGACACCCTTGTCCCTGCGAAACGATGGAAGGTCCTGTATGGCGGTCGCGACTCATCCAAGTCGCACTCGATCGCTCGGATGCTGCTCATCCGAGGCAGAGCGAAGCCTGAGCGCATTCTGTGTACGCGCGAGATCCAGAAGTCGATCAGCGAGTCGGTACATCAGCTGCTCAAGGACCTAGTGTCGGCGCTGGGCTTAGAAGACTTCTACGAAGTACAGCAGAACTACATCCGTGGCGCGAACGGCACGCAGATTAGCTTCCACGGGCTGAGTGGTCAGACCGCAACGTCGATCAAGTCATTCGAAGGCACGACGATCTGCTGGGTCGAGGAAGCTCAGACCATCAGCAAGCGCTCTTGGGACTTGCTCGAGCCGACGATACGCGCGCCAGGCTCAGAGATTTGGGTGAGCTTTAACCCAGACATGGACACGGACGAGACGTACAAGCGCCTCGTGTTGAGTCCGCCGCCTGACAGCATCGTCACGAAGATGAATTGGCAGGACAACCCGTGGCGTTCCACGGTGCTGGATGCCGCTCGCGAGAAGATGAAGCGGGAAGCGCCTGATGACTACGCCCACATCTACGAGGGCGAGTGCAGGCCGGCGGTCGAAGGCGCGATCTATTACCACGAAGTCTCAAAGCTCAAGAGCAGCGGGCGACTTGGCAATGTTCCGTATGACCCGATGCTCAAGGTCCACGTCATTACGGACCTGGGCTTCAACGACTTCATGGCGCTCTTGCTGGTGCAGCGCCTGGGCTCGGAGATTCGCGTTATCCGGTACATCGAGGATCGGATGCGCTACATCCCGAGCTATCACCAGGAACTCACTGACCTAAAGCTCAACTGGGGCAAGTTGTATTTGCCTCACGATGGCAAGGCCAAGCACGTCACGGGCTCAAGCGCTGAGGAGCAGTTCAGGGCGCTGGGCTGGGATGTCGAGATCGTCCCGGACATAGGCTTGGAGCAGGGCATTCGTAAGACACGCGAGGTATTCCCTCGCTTCTATGTGGACAAGACGCACGCGTGTGAGCTCGTGAATCGGCTCGGTCGATATCGACGCCGCGTGAACACAGAAGGGCAGGCGTCAACGCCGCTTCACGATGACAGCTCGAACGGCTCGGATGGCACGCGCTATCTCGCGATCGTGGCGGACCAATTGAGTAACGACTCACACGCAGTTGTGGACCCATACAAGGCATTCAGGCGCGGTTAATGGCAAAGACACGAGCGGAGAAGAAGGCCGACAAGGATTTGTTGGTCAAAATCCGCAAGCGCGCCAAGGTCATGATGGATGCTGACCGTCAGAATCGGCAGCTTGCCATTGAGGACATGAAGTTCCTCCGCGTTCCAGGTTGCCAGTGGGATGAGCTGACGAAGAAGGAGCGTGGACAGGACCGGCCCATGTATGAGTTCAACAAACTCAACGTATCGGCCAAGAGCGTCATCAATCAGATGCGCGAGAACCGCCCGATGGGCAAGGTTCGCGCGGCTGAGGATGGAGATGTTAAGACCGCTGACATCATGGAAGGCGCGATTCGGAACATCGTCGCCAATGCTGACTTCGACACGGTGACTGACTACGCGGCGGAATATCAGGTCGGCGCTGGCATGGGTGCCTGGCGCGTTACGGTCGAGTATGCAGAGGACTCATTCTCGCAGGTCATTGACATCGATCCGCTGCTCAATCCGTTTTGTCTCTATTGCGACCCTTCAGCCAAGGATTTACTGAAGCGCGATGCCGAAGACTGGTGGTACACGGACAAGATCAGCAAATCCTCATTCGAGACGCGTTGGCCCAAGGCCGAGGCAGTCAATCTCGACGATGTCGAGTTCGATGATGATGACGACTGGGAAGACGACGAAAAGGTTCGCATTGGCGAGTACTGGTACAAGGAGCCTTACGACAAGGAGTTGCTGCTCCTGTCCGATGGCTCGGTCATCGATGCGTTAGATGACGACGACCAACCTGTAAAGCCGCCTGAGGGTGTGACGATAGTCAAGCGGCGGATTCAGCGATGCCACTCGATCAAGATGTGCATCGTGTCTGGCACGGCGATTCTAGAAGGGCCGGTCGATTGGGCTGGCTCTCAGCATCCATGGGTCGTGGTCTACGGCGAGTACGCTGTCATTGATGGCAAGACGTACTGGAATGGCATTACGCGTCCCGGAAAAGATCCTCAGCGCGCGTACAACTATTCACGTACTGCGGCGGTCGAGACAGTAGCGCTCGCCCCGCAGGACAAGCCGTGGATGACGCCCAAACAGATTGCCGGTCTCGAAGGCCATCTGGCGGAAGCGCACAAGAAGAACTATCCGTTCAACTTGTATAACCCGGATCCCAATGCACCGGGACCGCCGGTTAGACAGGGTGGGCCAAACATTCCAGCTGCACTCGTGCAAGAGATGCAGATTGCAAGTGATGACATCAAGGCCGTAACGGGCATCTACGACGCGAGTCTAGGGGCCAAGGGAAACGAGACATCCGGAAAGGCGATCAACGCACGCAAGACACAGGGCGACGTTGCCAACTACAACTATCCGGACAACATGGGCAAGGGCGTCAAACGCACCTGGGAGATCCTGGTGGATCTCGTGCCCAAAGTCATCGATACCGAGACCACGATCCGCATTCTTGGCGCTGATGGCAAAGAGAGTTACGAGACCGTCAATAAACGCGATCCGATGACAGGAAAGATCATTAACGATCTAAGCCGCGGTCGATTCGATACGGCGATCACTGTTGGACCTTCGTATGCAACGCGTCGCATGGAGGCCGCAGAGGCTTACACGCAGATGGCCGGTATGGATGAGGGGCTGATGATGTCGTCGGGCGATCTTGTCTACAAGGCGATGGACTTGCCGTATGCGCAAGAGATCGCGGAACGCCGACAGGCTCTGTTGCCGCCACAGATCCAAAAGATGCTCACTGAAGGCAAGAACTTGCCGCCTGAAGTGCAAGCAGCGCTGGGACAGGTCCAGCAGATGCAGCAGCAGGTCCAGGAGCACGGTCAACTCGTGCAAGCCGCTCAGCAGGAACTGCAAGAGCAAATGGCGAAAGCTGCCAGCGCGAAGGCATCCGCTCAGCTGGCACAGGCCAACGTGGCAACCTCTGAGGCCGCACTTCAGCAGAAGCTGGATACGGCCAAGGGTGATCTCGCGCTGGCCCAGCAGAAGCTGGACACAGACAGGGCGCTACTGGCGAAGGAACTTGAGAACGCAACGCTCAAGATCAAGCTGGCTCAGCTCACCGCGACACACGCAGTCACCGAGAGCATCCATCACCACGAGCAGACTGAGCGTGATGTTGGCGACGCTGTGAAAGATGGTGCGCACCAGTTGGAAACCCAGAAGCGTGACGTTGCTGACACCGTCAAAGACGGCCAGCACACGCTGAAAGATCAACAGACCCAGATGACGGTGCAGCAGATGAAGTCTGCTCACCAGCAGGACATGAAGGCAGCGAAGGCGAACAAGCCGAAGCCTAAGCCCAAGTCCTGATCGATTCCGACTCCGGGCGGTTCCCGGTGCTTCCCGAGATCCACATGACTGATACGACCCAACAGGCCGTCGTAGAGACGCCTGCGCCTGATGCAAACGCAACCGAACCGGTTGTGAAAGCCGACCCATCACCGGCCGCTGTCGATACCAGCGAAAAGCCTGTCCGCAAAGATGCGGTACAGGAGCGAATCGACAAACTGACAGGAAAACTCAGGCAAGCCGAGCGAGAGCGCGACTACGAGCGTGAGCTGAGACTGACATCACTTCAGAAACCTGAAGCCCAGCCAAAGCCCGCCGAAGTCAAGCAACCGCTCAAAAAGCTCGCTGATTTTGAATACGACGAGGAACGGTACGCGGAGTATGTGGCCGAAGTGGCTGCCGAGAAGGCAGCGCAGAAGCTCGAACAATCGCGCACCACGAAGGAGTCAGAGAGAACCCGGAAGGAACAAGTCGCCAAATTCAAAGAACTCGAATCGAAGTTTAAAACCGAGATCGAGGACTACGAAGACGTCGCCTACTACGCACGTATAGACGACCACGTGGCGAACCTTGTGATGGCCATGGATGAAGGCCCGCGCGTCGCGTACTACCTCGGGAAAAATCCCGATATCGCGGCTCGTATCAACTCTCTGCCCGACAACCTCGCCGCCGTTGAACTCGGGCGCATTGACGCCCGGCTTGCGATCGAGCGTGAGCAAGCAAAAGCCAAGCCTGTCAGCAAGGCCCCGCCACCGCCTCCAAAGATCGATGCAACTGAGCCCGCGGTCGATAAAGACCCGAGCCAGATGAGCGATGCGGAGTTCGCGAAATGGCGGAAACGACAGATAGCGCAAAGGCGCTGACCTGAGGACTTTCCGATATGAGTAACGTATTGAGTGTCATCGACATGGTGGCACGGGAATCTCTGCGCATTGCGCACGAGAAACTCACGTTTCTTGGCACGATCAACCGCAGCTATGACGACTCTTACTCCAAGGTTGGAGCAAAGATCGGTGACAGTTTGCGGGTTCGCAACCCCAACCAGTATGTGCGTCGAACCGGCTCACGCGTGATGAACGTGCAAGAGCAGGATGAGAGCACGCAGACCATTACCGTCGCTACTCAAGACGGTGTGGACATGCGATTCAACTCGGCCGAACTGAGCCTGTCTATCGATGACCTGTCAAAGCGATATATCGAGCCTGCCGTCAGCGTTCTCGTTGCCGGCGTCGAGGGTGATGTGTTGGCCGATGTCACGAAGAAGGTCTACAACCTGACCGGGACCGCCGGTACGGTCGTTGGCACGTCGGGTGACATTTCGGCGCTGACTGCTGCACGCGCCAAGCTCAATCAGATGCTCGCGCCTAAGTCCGAGCGTTCTGTACAGCTCGACTCGGTGACGATGGGCTCTGTCGTGAACGGTGCGAAAACGCTGTTCCACGATGGCACGCAGGTCAAGGAAGCCTTCCGTGAAGGTCACTACAGCCGCAACGCGATGGCGGACTGGTACGAGAACGAGAAGACCTGGACGATGACCAACGGCTCGGACGTGGCTTGCACGCTCGATACGTACACGGTCGTCAACGGTGATGCGGATCTGACTGTGACCTCGTTCGCTACGCCGACCGCTGGCATGGTGTTCGAGATCGCTGGCGTCTACGCCGTGCATCCTGAGACCAAGGTTGCATACAGCCATCTGCAACAGTTCACAGTGTTGTCCGGATCCACGGCCACAAACCTGCTGATCTCCCCGACGATCTATCTGACGGGACCGAAGCAGAACGTGAGTGCGGCTCCTACCACCACCGCGGCACTGACGTTTGTGGGCTCGGCCTCGGTGGCCTACCGTCAGAACCTGATGTATCACAAGGATGCATTCACGTTCGTCACTGCGGATCTGCCGCTGATGGACGATGCGCTCAAGTGCGTTCGTCGCAACCAGGACGGTCTGGCTATTCGCGTATGGCAGGGCTCGGACATCCGCAACGACGAGTTGCTGTTGCGTCTGGACATTCTCTATGGCTGGAAGGCGCTGCGTCCCGAGTGGGCGTGCCGGATCACGAACTGAGGTGACATCATGACCATTGCAACTTCATACGAACAGGTGACGTATAACTCGCCTGACGGTGCGCAGATCGGTTCTGGCGCAACGGAGAAGGTTGCCTTCTACGGTGCTACGCCTGTCGCGCAGCGTGCGAACCTGATCCAAGCGGCTTCGGTGGTGTCGGTCTCGTCCAACATCACGATCGCCGCTTCCCTCACCGCCTGGATTGTTGAGGTGACTGCGACCCTCAACGCCCTGGGCATTTGGAAGGGAAGCGCCTGAGTGAAGGTCATCTTCGCTACGCCGACGATAAAGCGGCCCTTCGCGCCTTATTTGTCGGCTCTTGAAGCCTCGGTCCCGGTGCTTGATCGCGCCGGGATCGAGCATCAAATCGTGTTCGAGATCGGCTGCCCTTACATCTCGGGTGCTCGGGCAACGATGACGCGCAAGGCGTTGGATGCGGGCGCGGATGTCATCGTCTACCTAGATCACGATGTTTCGTGGGATCCGCAGGATCTGCTGACGCTCATCAACACCGAGGGTGATGTTGTCGCCGGGACCTACCGTATCAAACACGAGCCGGTGGATTCACCGGAAGACTATATGGGCGTGTTGCACTGTGATGCCAACAATCGCCCCATCGTGCGAGCGGATGGTGCCTTGAAGGCAAAGCTGGTTCCCGCAGGCTTTCTGAAGATCACCAAGGAAGGGATCAACCAGTTCATGTATCACTATCCCGAACTGACGTACGGCCCGCTGTTCAATCAATCCGTGGACCTGTTCAACCATGGCGCAGTGATGGGTGATCGCATTTGGTGGGGCGAGGACTACGCGTTCAGTCAGCGCTGGAACAACAAGTGCGGCGAGATCTGGCTCGTTCCGAACTTGAATATCAGCCATCACAACAGTGACGGCAAAGCCTATCCAGGGAATTTCCATAAGTTTCTGCTTCGCCAGCCAGGTGGCAGCGAGTCGGATAATCCGAACCCGGAGTTCGCAAAATGACGGTGAGAGACGCAACGCTGGTCACTTCTGAATGTGACTATCTCGCGGTAGATGTCGCGAACAACTCGACAACTGTCTACACCGGAAAGTGCCTGTACTTTGGTGCGTGTGTGACGACGGCGCTATCCGCTCATGCGCTGCCGGTGATGGACGGAGCGAACACCATCGACTCGTATGCGGCATCCGCGGCGGTGGGTACGTCGCATATCTTTCTGCATGGAGTGAGGTGCGAGACCGGGATCGTCGTCGATCCGAACGACGCTGCGACGGGCAACATCACCGTGTTCTATCGCCCGATTAACACGGTCACGCCATGACCAACCGCGAGCTGATCACGTCGGTGTTACGCATGCTCGGCGTGCTTGACGCTGACGAGAGCGCGTCTGCCGAAGATGCAGCGCTTGGGCTCGAGCAATTGAACGACATGATGCTTGACCTGGCGGGCGAGGGCGTTGACTTGGGCTTCCCGCCTCAGGACAGCGTCGCCGACGATTTCCCACTGGATGACACAGAAGCTGCCGCGGTGAAGCCGCTGCTGGCGATGCAGCTTTTCACGTTCTATCCGAGCGCCAAGTTGCCGCCCACGCTGCCAGCTCGGGCCGAGGCCAACAAACAGCGATTGTTGCGTGATGCAGTCCTTTCCAACATGGAAGAGGCCGACATGTCCAACTTGCCGGGCGGGGAAGGCAAGTGCTATCGCGGTGACATCCTCAACGGCGACTGATGGATCTCCCATTCCACTCCTACAGGCTGCGATCGAAGAAGGCGGCCCAGACCCGGCTGCTCAACTGTTACGCGCAGCAGACGCCCCCGGAAGGGCGTTCTCCGACGTTGATTCGTGGCATCTCCGGAAACGTGCCGTTCGCCAACGTTTCCTCGTCACCTCAGCGGGCTGCCATCGAATTCGAGAATCGCCTCTACTGCGTCAGTGGTAGTTCGTTCAATTCGATCAGCAGTGCGGGGCAAGTGACGTCGATTGGCTCACTACCGGTCGCGGGTGACGTCGATATTGCCAAAATCCCCGGGCAGATCGCGATTCTCATTGAGCCGAATCTTTGGGTGTATGACGGCTCGGCGCTGATCGCCGTCACCGACCCGGACTTTCTGGTCCGCAGCGCTACACGCATGGCGGTGATGGATAACTATGGTGCGTTCGTCGAGGGCAACTCGGGCCGCTGGTTTATTTGCGACCTAGCTGACTTCACGGTCTACGACCCGCTCGACTTTGCGACTGCCGAGGGCAGTCCAGATAACTTGGTCAGCATCGAATCGAACAACCGACAGTTCATTCTGTTCGGCGAGGACTCAACCGAGATCTGGGACAACACGGACGCATCCGGGTTTCCATTTGAGCGCAATCCCAACGGCTTCGTTGAATGCGGCTGTGGAGCGGCTCGCTCAACCACTGCGGTCGATAACACGATCTATTGGATTGATCAGGATCGAATCGCACGTCGACTCGAGGGGAACATCGCTCGGCGCTTCTCAAGCGAAGGCGTCGAGGAGAAGTGGCAGGACTACGCGACGATTTCCGATGCTCGCGCGTTTGATTACGTGTTCGATGGGCATACGTTCGTTGTGTTCACCTTTCCCACGGCGGGCGCGACCTGGGTCTATGACATCAACACTCAGGAATGGCACGAGCGTGAGAGTTACGGCCAGGATCACTGGCGCGCATCGTGGATCGTCAAGGCGTACGACAAGACGCTCGTGGGCGACACGCAGAGTGGACAGATTGCCGAGCTGAGTCCGACCTCTTATAGCGAATGGGGCAGCACACTGCTTCGTGAGGCAACCAGCGGTGCGATCGTCGACCGTGGCCGGTGGATGCAACATGACCGCCTGGAACTGGACCTGGACGTTGGCAACGCACCGCTAACGGGGCAGGGATCGTCACCGCAGATCATGCTGGACGTGTCAGACGATGGTGGCGTTACGTTCCGAGCTCGCTCCAATCGCAGCCTGGGAGCGACCGGCAAGTATAAAAGCAGGGTTCATTGGGATCGGGGCGGGCGTTCCCGGGAGCGTGTTTATCGATTCCGGGTGACGGATCCCGTGCCGTTCATCGTGATGAGTTCGAGATTGGACGTGCGCTGATGGCGATCAAGCCATTCTCAAGCATTCCTCGAAACCTGGTGGAGTGGGCGAGATTCTTCAGGTCAACCGAAGTCATCCCAGATGCAGGTAGTGTCGGCGGTGGTTCGATCCAGGACGGTGCTGTTACCTACCAGAAAATTCAGAATGTTTCTGAAGACCGATTGCTTGGACGAGACACGTCGCCAGCCGGTCAGGCGCAGGAGATCATCGTCACCGGCGGGCTGGAATTCACGGGAACCGGAGGCATTCAGCGCTCAGCACTGAGCGGCGATGTCACGGCGGCGGCGGGCTCCGGCACAACGGCGATTGCAGCCAATGCGGTCAGCAACGGAAAGTTCCGACAGAGTGTCGCAAGGTCTGTCATCGGGCGGGCAGGCGCGACCGACGGTAACGTCGCAGACATCGCGGCCGGCGCTGATGATCTCTTTCTCGTCAGGCGATCAGGCACATTGCAGTTCGGCGCATTGACTGCTGCTGATCTTCCAAACGTTACGAGTGGGACCTACACGCCGACGCTGGCGGCCGTTACGAACATCGACACGCTGACCCTCTACACATGCCAGTACCTGCGTGTCGGCTCGATCGTGACCGTCTCCGGGCGACTCGATGCCGATGCGACCACGGGCGGCGTAGCGCGGGTTGGAATATCACTTCCGATTGCGAGCGCGTTCGCCAACGCGCACGAGTGTTGCGGAACTGCTTTCACCAGCGAAGTTGCCGGGCAGGGCGCGGCTATCTTTGCTGATTCGACCAATGACCGCGCTCAGATGGAGTGGATTGCCGTGGACACCGCTGATCGTCCGATGTTCTTCGTCTTCCAGTATCAGATCATCTGATGTACGAGATCGCTAGATTTGCGGCGGACATTCAAGTCTCGCCGCGACTTCCGGTGCGGGACGTGATCCGCAGGCTTGAGCAGGAAATATTGCAGTGTGTTCCCGCAGAGATGCCGGTTGAGCATTTCTTCGCCAAGGGACTCTATGCCCGCTCTCTTTCAATTCCGAAGCACTGTGTGCTAACCGGCGCTATTCACAAGCACGAGCACATCAACATCCTCGCGAAGGGTGACATCACCGTCGTGACGGACGATGGTCCTGTTCGCATGCAGGCGCCATGCGTGATCGTCTCGAAGCCGGGGACCAAGCGTGCCGGCTTCGCGCATGAGGATTGCGTATGGATCACGGTCCACGCCTGCGATGAGACCGAAGTTGATAAGGCTGAGGCGGCTTTAGTCACTAACGACTACGACGAATGGTTGAGGCTTGAACAATGTCATTCGCAATTGCCGGCACAGTCCTAACAGTCGGCGCAACGGCTTACGCGGCCAATCGGGCTGGCGCTGCAGGTAGCGCGGCTGCGCGTGGGGCAAATAACGCCACGGCTGAGAGCGCCAGACAGTACGACGTCACACGTGCCGATCTTGCCCCTTATCGAACGACAGGCACGGGTGCGCTCAATACACTTGGACGATTGTTTGGGTTACCAACTACGACCTCTGAGCAATGGAGCAGCGAACAGCCCCAGCTCGTTGGCGACACCGAGTTGCCGGCCGGAACCACGACGAAAGAGGTCGGGAAAGGCTGGTATGAAGTATGGTACGGCGGTCAGCGCATCGGCATGCTGCGCCCCGGTGGGGGGAATGGTCGATTCATCAACGATACTGGTGCCGACATCCCCGGGCTCATGCGTCAGAGCCAACAGCAGACGCAGGCGGCGAATTCGCCAGCCGGCCCGGACATGTCCTCGTTCTTCGAAAGCCCGGGCTACCAGTTCCGACGCGAGGAGGGCACGCGCGGCGTCGAGCGCTCAGCCGCTGCTCGGGGCGGCGCATTCTCCGGAAACGCTCTACGCGCGCTTGCTGAGTTCAATAGCGGTCTGGCCTCTCAAGAGTTCGGCAACTACTTCAACCAGCTCGCAGGCATCGCTGGCATTGGGCAGACGGCGACGAACCAGACTGCGGCCTATGGTGCTGATCACGCAGCGACTGCCGGCGCAAATGCACGGTATGCCGGCGAGGCTCGTGCTTCTGGAATCACTGATTCCGCCAATGCGGTTGGACAGGGCGTGAATATGCTCGGTCGGATCGGAGGGTACTACGCCAATCGTCCGTCCTCGGGCTACGGTGGAACCGGTTATGGGGGCGGGACGATGCCCACGGGCTACGGCAACTATCCGTGGATGACGCCGGGCTACGGTGATGGCATGCGGAGGAACGTGTAATGCCTGTGCAGGTCGCAGATCCGTTTGGGTCGTTTCTTCAGGGGCGCCAAGCTCGTCAAGACGAGCAGTACGGCGAGAAGCGCAACGCGCTCGCTCAAATGGAGCTTGAGCAAGCGCCTCGTGATATTGCAAATCGCAATGCCTTGGCCGATCGCCAGCAAGAGCAATACAGCCAAGAGCAAATTGCTCGCTCGCTTCAGCAGACAGCGGCAGCGGCTACGCGCATCGCTCAATCGGCCAACCCGAAGGCGGAATTACAGGCCAATCGAGAGTTCGCCGCAAACCTGATGAAGCAACACCCAGAGCTGGCTCAAATGGGTGATGAGGATCTCAAGCAGTACATGGGATGGATTGCCGGAGAAGCGCAATCAAAGCTTGGCATCGCACCCGCGCAGCCAAAGACACCTGAGGCATTCACTCTTGGCTCAGGTCAGACGCGATACGGCCCTGACGGCCAGCCGATCGCATCCGCGCCAGTGTCTAACGAGATGACTGCGTATCAGCAAGAGCGGTTGCGCATTGAACGAGAGAAGCTAAACAAGCCGTCCGATGCTGGCCCACTGGTTCAAGTGACGGGGGCAGACGGCAATCCCGTTTATGCCACGCGTGATGATGCAGTTGGCAAACCTGCGTACGTTGCTCGCGATAAACCTGCCGCTGCTGATCTGAAGTATCAGCGGGAAGTAAAGGCGAAGATTCCGCGCTTGAAGGCAGCATTGCGACGAATGGATCGTGTCGAAAAGGCTGTAGAAGCCATCTCAAAGGGCCGATTAGCTGATGGCGGTGAGGTCGATCAGTACCTGATCAACCGTACGGCCGAGGGCCGAGAGTTGATCGCGGCCTCAGCGCAATTGCTGCCAGAGCTGACGGCGCTGACTCGCGTACCGGGTATCGGCTCGCAGTCGGATTTGGAGACGCGCCTACAGAATCTGCAATTCCCGTCGAGTGAATTTCCACCCGAGGTGAATCGGAAAAATGCAGCAGAGCTACGGGCCTTCCTTCAGGATCTGAATGACGCTTACACGGGGGTCGAGGGCGAGTTTCAGAGCGCTGAAGTTCAATCGCTGCTCGACAAGTACGCGCCGAAATGAGTGATCGTGCACGTCTCGAAAGAGCGCTGATCGCCGCTGACAAGGCAGGCGACGCAGCGAGCGCAAGAAAGCTCGCGCAAGCCCTACGGGGGCTGCCAGTTGAGTCTGCTCCTCAGCAGCCATCTGCATCTGCACCCGCCCAGCCAGACCAGTTTGCTGGCGACGATCTGTTATCGAACGAAGCGATGGGCCGTCTTGCGGACGGCGCAACAACGACAGTGACCCCTTCACCGCAGCCTTCAGCTTTGCGTGGCGCGCAACGCTATTTGTCGCGTGTCGACGAAGCCGTTGGACGCTTCAATCGTG